>OAXJ01000104.1_pt1 | contig 103623 bp, 82 predicted proteins | sample 1517241 | NCBI WGS metagenome assembly OAXJ01 (sample SAMEA2580293, study PRJEB22360) | human gut metagenome | biome: human gut; feature: human-associated habitat; material: faeces | place: Denmark | collected 2008/2010 | reverse complement strand
GTATAAGCGTGGGTTCATCATATTTGGTGTGGTATCTTTAACTATGGGAAACTCCTGTTTCCCATTTTGAAACAGCAGCTTTAGAAACACCTATATATGAGGCCAATTCGTCCTGTGTAATTCCTCGCTTATGGCGGTTTTCAATCAGAATGTGTCCGAGATTGATTTCTTTCATGTTCTTTACCTCCTAACAGCAGTATAAAAAAATGAGGCATGAAAAGCAATAGAGCTACTTTTAACTTCTTGTGAAAAAGTAAACCAGCAGGAAACCTCCTACTCATGTCCCCCCTTCGCTGCAGAAAGTTTCCTATAAGTGGCTGATTCAGCCTGCCCCTAACATTGCCTACATGGTATACGTGATACTATGTCAAGATTGGCTATTCTATTTTCTTTGCTACCACCACCATTCTTCCATTCCTGGCAGAATATTCGCAAGTTACTAATGTCAGCAGATCATCCCCATACTCCGGAATAACATTGGTTTCATACAGGGACAATCTTTTACACTTCCTCACATATTCGTCAAACTTTTCATTCTTATCCGCATTCACAAATTCATAAAATGCAAATCCCTTTGTATCGTATACTGTAGTTTTAAACACTGCCTGCAGAGTACATCCAGACAGCAAGACACTCTATCATTCCCAAAGCACGAAATCCATGTCTTATTTTCTTCATATGTCAGTTCCTCCTTATGTCCATTTTCAGTATCATTTTCACGGAAAAAGGCGGCAGAAAATGCCCTCACGCACTTTCTGCCGCCTGTACCCCTATTCTTCACTTAAATCACTTTTTCTCACTTATCCATGCTTCTTTCCGGTTTCTTCTCCGGTTCCTTTGCTGGTTTGTCAGCCTGTGCCACACGTTCCTTATTCAATGCCAGCTTTTCCATGATAGACATTCCCTTTGTATCCGATTTTTCCTGCTTCTCCGGTTTTATATTATTGAGAACACCGTCAATCTGGTTATAATTTGCCTCTTCCAGTTCTTCCACTTTTGTCAAAGGATTTTTCTCTCTCCGTTCCGCCAGATCATCTATACGATTTACAAACGCTTTCGCTGCTTTTACATCTTCTACAGGTTCCCCTTCATCAATGACCCCCTGCAGCCATTCTCTGATATATCCTGCATCTCCGCTTTGTAAATCACAATAAATCCGGCTCACATTTTCTTCTCTATCATCTACCGCATCCCAATATTCATAAGTATCATACTCTTCTGAAAATTTATCGATGTCCGCAGCCAGCTCCCTGCAGTCTTTGTCATAATTTTCTGCTATTTTCTGGCTTTCCAAAGCTTTTGTTTCCCTATCCCATACTTTCATTTCCGGGAAACGGGCAATAGCATCCTTGATTGCCTGTTGCACCAGCGTACTATCCCGAAATTCCGGCACATGGTTGATCATATCCACATCAATCGCCTTACCACTTACCAGATCAAACTCACTGTCCATATAACGCTCAGTTCCTTCCGTATGCAGCGTAAATCCAATGCCTTTTACAGCACTCATTCTTTCTGACGGAATCGCTTCATACAAATGCACTGCTTCCTCAAAGGTAAGATTTTCATGGTATTCCCCAAGACTCGGAAATTCCATACACTCCGCCACATAAAATGTCAATGTCTGCACCGGATGTTCCGTAACCACCTCTGCTTTCTGCTGATCGGACGTTGTTTCTCTAAAACTTTTCACTTTTTCCTCCAGATATTGATTTGCTCTGGCTAAGTATTCCTCAATGCTTCCGGACTTCTCTGCTGTGATAGGATTGATGTCTACCATCATACCTCCAACGGATAAGCCATTCTCATGAAGCATATCAAAAAATACATCTTCCCGTATTTCTCCCTGATATTCAATCACCACATCCACATCAGAATCTTCCCTTTGAATATCTGCAGTCCGGCTTCCATATACTCTTGCTGCAGTCACTTTCACATCATACCCGGCATCATCCACCATGCTTTGTGCATAAGCCAACACAGTTTCCTCGATGTCTACCCGGCTCATCTGGTTCAATGCTTTCTCTGGTTCCGTTTTATCAGAAACAGGCGGTACCTTTAATACTTCTTTCTTTGCTTCCCTCTGTGCCTGTTCCTGACGCACCAGATGGACGAATCCATCCAACACCGCCGGATGGCTGTCTACCAGAAAATCTATATTTCTATTTCTCTCCCAACTGTCCATATCCTCCGCTACCGGGATTGTCTTTGCCCATTCCTTGTTTTCCCGTGAAAAGCGTCCGTCCTGCTCTTTCAGACGGATGCTGCTGGAAAGAACGTAAACAACTCGCTCCATACCATATCCGTCAAGCACTTCCTCTGCCGCATCCGGCTGCAGATGCATCCCGTCAAAATTATCACGGATAGCAGCTTCTATGGCATTTTTACAGGCAATGTTCTCGTTTCTGGATATTCGGTACTGTTCCAGTTCCCCGTGTTCTCTGGCATACGCCGCTGAGTGGGCATACACCGAAAAATATTCCTCAGATAATTTCTGCGGCTCTATGCGGTTTGCTTCTTCCACATGCTCCATGAATGACTCGTAATTCAGCACCTCGCCATCCTCATAGTCCAAGTTCTCATCTTCCAGAATTTCACTCATAGCCTCTTCTATATTTAAATCCGTATTGTCATAAACTCCTCCGTCCAACTCCCGGTAATTTCGGCTGTAAAAGGTATAATCAAATCCTTCATCCGTATGCTGGATGGTAAAATACCGTCCGCCAATCGCATAAGCAATCTGTGTCTCATGCAGATCAATCGCAACATCCATCTGCTCTACTACGGATTGTATCTCCGGATTATCCCACCCTTCTATCTCTCGGTAATCGAAAGTCATGCGGTCTATGCCGTTATAACACTGGATAAAGTCAAGACTTCCCGGAAGCGGATTGCTGTTCTGGATACCAAAGGCTTTTCTCTTATCATTTGGCAGTGAAAAGTACGCCTGCAGTGCTTCTTTTATGTCTGCATACTTCTTTATGTCCAGTGGCCCGGCTTTCTGCAAATCCTCTACCACATAATAATAGTCAATATAAGAATGCTCTGCTTTCTGCTCTTCTCTATCCTGTTGCTGTTCTAAAAACTGCGCTACTTCCTGAAATCCAAAACGATCTACATACTGAGCATGGTTCTCCCCATTCTGATGAAGCAGTACAATATCACTAACTGACAGGGAATGTCCGGTAAAATCTTCCGGACGAAACAGGTTAAACTGCTCAAAAATATCATCCAGGGTCTGTCCTTTTTGAAGCGGCGCTGTATAAATCAGCTCGTAGTTTCCCTTTTCCACCTGCAGACCGGACTTTTCCAGTAAATCCAGACTGGCGAAACGATGGTAATGCAGCTCTTCACCATCTTTTAACTGATAAATACCGAAACGGTCTGTCTCTCCTGTAAACAATTCTTTTTCTTTCTCATTTAAGAAAACAGGTGCCTCCAGTTCCTTCCTTGCATTTTCAATCACCTGTTCATGAACACGAAAATCTGGATGATGAAGCGTATCCCGAAGCTCCTGTGCCAGCTTATAGGTATCTGCCATATTTCCAGTTTTCTCCGCATAAGTGTGGAGTAATTTCCATTCCGAATCATTTAATACAGGTTCCCCAAAGTCTATACGATTGATCAGATTTTCCACCTGTTTTTCTATAGAAAGTTCTGTGCTTTCTACTACCTCTGCTTCATCTACATCAAACCAGAAATCATAAAAGACCGGGTAATCATCACCTTTTCCATTTGATGCCAATATTGACATCACCTCTGCACCCTGATCTCTGAAATACTCTTCCACATCAAGATTTGCCAACGCATCCTCATCCATTCCGGCAATATTGTTCATCTGTTCCTTTACCCATTCCCGGCTCTGATCTGTTATTTTACATACCACATAATCCGTTTCAAACTGAGAGGAAAACATAACCACCACATCACTGTCTTTGATTGGTTCCTGTTCCATTGCTTCCATTTCCTGATCAATTTTAAGGAAGGCATCCTCATTTTTCTCCATTTCTTCCTTAAGTCTGCGAAATTCCTCTCTGTTTTCATCCCATGCTTTCTGTAATTCTGCATATCTTCCCATATCTGCTCCTTTCCGGGTTATCCCTACAATGCCGCTTCCTGTTTCTTTGCCGTTTCTGCCATCGGTGCTGTTTTCTGCTGTCCGGCCTGCTTTTCTTTCATAGACTGCAGTTTCTCCATGATGGAGGACTTCTCCTGCTTATCTGGCAGTTTTTCTACACTTGCTGCTTTTTTCCCATCCGCAATCTTCTCTACTCTCTGCTCCAGATTTTCTATTTTATGGATGTCCTTTTCAATCTTCCCCGCATTTTTCAGACAGAAATCCTTCATGGCCTGATAAGGACGTTTCATCTGATAGAAAAATCCGCCCTCTTTTGGCTGTGCTACTTCCTGTGCTTCTTTTCCGACCATAGCTCTTCCTACATTTTTAGCATGGGTTGTAGTTGCCCGCAATTCTCCGGCTACCTGATCGATCTTATCCATCGAACTCTGCATTTCTTTCGCACTCTGCAGCAATGACTCCCGTATCTGGGTAAGACTTTCCTTTACCCCTAAGAACTCACACACATGATTTAAGGCAGTCACACCCTGATCTTTAAAATTTTGAACAAGCTGTGCTGCCTTTTCATTCAATCTGGTTTTCATACCATGTATCTGTTCCTGCAGGTGATTGGCCTGCCCCTGCAGATTCTGTATCAGATCGGACAGGGTATGACGTACTTCTTTTGTCTGTGGGATCTGCTGTACCTGTGCAAGCTGTGCCTTGACCGTATCCAGTTCCTCCAGAACGGAAAAGAAATTTTCCTCAATATCATTCATGTAATTCATCAGTAGGTGAACCGTCTGCCGGTTCTGCTCCAAATTCACATCCAGCAGGATTTTTAACAATTCCTCTACGTTTGGCATCTCTGTTTCTTTTTCTTCCGCCACTTCAATTTTTTCATTTTCCAAGGGCATTTTTTAGTCCTCCTATAAACTCGCTGCTTTTTCTCTGTTTTTGTTATTTCCTATTCCCATCTGGCTGCTCTGTTCTTTAAACTGTGCCAGTTTTTCCATAATAGAGGTACGAGCATCCTCTTTTCCGGATAAAGATGTATCTGCTTCCTCCTGCTCTTCCAGACAATCCTCTGCTCCTTTTTCATCCATGTTTAAAAGAGCATTTAATTCTGATAATCGATCCAGCTTTTCATTCAGTTCTAACTCCTGTGCAAAAGGTTTCTTTACTTCTTCTTTTGCATTTTCAAGCTGCTTTTGGGTATTGTTCAATGCTTCTTTTTCCTTTTGCAGCTCCTTTTCCATCGCATCCAGTGCATTGCCGATACGGGTCAGATTACCAAAGACATCGGTACCGATTTCCACGTTATGGCTCAATGCGCCTTTTAAATTGACCGTAAACTTCTGATAAAAGCTGTCAAACGTAACATTCATTTTAAATCCCAGATACTCTCCGATTGGTGTTGCCACATTGGGTGTTTTTACCTGTCTGCAGAAAGAAATGAGGGCAGTTCCGGCTTCCTTTTTATCCGTGTAGATACGATCTCCAAGTTTCATCGCAAAACTTTCCTTATCCGCAGGCTTCACCTCTTTGTAATGCGCCAGATCAATCTCATATGCGGCAATCATTTCTTTTGCCGCACTGATTTTCTTCGGGTAATTCTTTGCGATATTATCCTCCAGACGGTAAATCTGGCTGGTATGGTTGGCTTTTAAGAGTTTGAGCTTTGATACCTGAATGTCCAGATCCATCTTTTCTTTTATGTAGGGATTACCCGTAGCCAGTGCCTTAACTTCCGCATAGGATAATGCCGCTTCATCTACATCCTCACAGGAACGTACCGGGGATTTACTGGTCATAATCTGCCCGATGAATTTCTGTTTATTCTCAATGAGCTGCCAGGAGTATGCATCAAATGTTCCCTCTGTGATATAGCGGAAAATGCGGACTTTCGGATTTTCATTTCCCTGACGTAAAATACGTCCTTCCTGCTGTTCAATATCAGACGGACGCCACGGCACATCCAGGTGATGCAGGGCAATCAGTTTGTCCTGCACATTGGTACCTGCGCCCATTTTTGCAGTGGAACCAAGCAAAAAGCGAACCTGCCCGCTCCTTACCTTTGCGAACAGCTCCGCTTTTCTTATTTCTGTATTTGCCTCATGTATAAATGCGATTTCTTCTTCCGGTACCCCTTTCGCCATCAATTTTCTTTTGATGTCATGATATACGTCATCAAAAACTTCTGCATCTTCTTCCTTTCCATTTATTTCAGCTTTTGCTTTACCGACAGCCTTCGGTGTACTAAGGTCGCAGAAAATCAACTGAGTAGATTTCTGCTCTGCTGTCTCTTTCCAGATGTCCAGTGCCTTTTCCACACAGGCATTGACTTTGGAATCTTCATTATCCGGCAGCATCGGATTGACAAGTCTCTGATCCAGTGCCAGTTTTCTTCCATCGTTGGTTATCCGCAGCATATTATCCTGTGACGGGTCAACCAGCCTGTCCCTGACGGCCTGCGCCCGGTCTGCAAGACTTTCCACCATTTCCTGTTGATATTCGCTGGGTTTTAACACCACATCTTCATAGACCGCCTCCGGAACCGGAAGTTTCAGCATATCCGGTGTCTGAATGTCTGCCGACTCTTTAAAGACAGAAATCAGCTCCGGCAGGTTGAAGAATTTCGCAAACCTTGTTTTCGCCCGGTATCCGGTTCCCTCCGGTGCCAGCTCAATGGCAGTGATGGTTTCCCCAAAGGATGCCGCCCAACTGTCAAAATGTCCAAGCCCCATCCTCTGCAGCGTGCCATACTGGAGGTAACGCATGTTCGTGTAGAGTTCCGTCATACTATTCGAGATGGGGGTTCCGGTTGCAAACGTAACGCCCTTTCCTCCGGTCAGTTCGTCCATGTACTGGCATTTTGCAAACATATCCGAGGACTTCTGTGCTTCGGTCTGTGCGATACCTGCCACATTCCTCATTTTGGTATAAAGGAACAAATTTTTATAGTTGTGGCTCTCATCCACAAAGAGCCTGTCCACTCCCAACTGCTCAAAGGTAACGACATCATCTTTTCTGGATGTATCATTCAGGCGTTCCAGTCTTGTCTGCAGGGATTTCTTTGTTTTTTCCATCTGTTTGATGGTGTAACGCTCCCCATTCTCCGCTTTTGCCGTTTCAATCGCCATCTCGATCTCATCAATCTGTCCTTCGATGATGCGCTCCTGACGTTCCCTGGACAATGGAATTTTCTCGAACTGACTATGCCCGATGATGACTGCATCATAATCACCTGTAGCGATCCTGGAACAGAATTTTTTACGGTTTGCAGGTTCAAAATCTTTTTTCGTAGCGGCAAGGATATTTGCTCCCGGATAAAGCTGCAGAAATTCACTTGCCCACTGCCCGGTCAAATGATTCGGTACTACAAACAAAGATTTCTGGGCAAGTCCAAGCCGTTTGCTCTCCATTGCAGCCGCCGCCATTTCATAAGTTTTTCCAGCCCCCACACAATGTGCAAGCAGAGTATTATCCCCGTAAAGCTGATGGGCAACCGCATTTTTCTGATGCGGACGCAGGGTAATGTCGGGGGACATTCCCGGAAAGGTCAAATGGCTTCCGTCAAATTCTCTGGGGCGGTTAGAATTGAAAATTTCATTGTACTTTTCGCAAAGTGCCTCCCTGCGGTCTGCATCCTGAAAGATCCAATCCTTATAGGCTTCCCGGACAGCTTCCTGCTTCTGACTTGCCAAAGTAGTCTCTTTTTTATTTAATACACGCTTTTCCTTGCCATCCTCTATAACGGTATCAAAAATACGGCAGTCTCGTAAGTTTAAGGAATCTTCCAGTATTTTATAGGCATTCGCCCTGCCTGTTCCGTAAGTAGCTTCCACAAGAGGATTGCCGCTGTCTGCATTCTTTCCCTTGATGTTCCACTGTCCGGTCACCGAGGAATACTGCACTCCGATAACCTCTTTGTCCATCTTCCACTCCGGTGTTTCAAACACCTGCCGCATAAAATCATTGATGTATTTAGGGTCTACCCAGGTTGCACCAAGCCGTACCTCTATTTCGGAAGCATCCAGAAGTTTCGGCTGTACCCGTTCCAGTGCCGCTACATTTACGGCATATTCCGGGTTCGTTTCTGCAGATAAGCGGGCAATAGACAGCTTTTCCCGCACTTTTCCGGATAAATACTCATCACTGTTTTCCCATCCGGCATATGGGTCATCTGGGTCACTTAACGGATTCTTAAAGATCACACCCGACAGCTCTGACACAATCCGCTCATAATGTTCGGAACCGCCTAAAAGCGATTCCATGTACCGAATATCCACACAGGCTTTTTCACTCATGGAAACTGCCAGCGCTTCGAAAGGGGTATCTACGGAAGTCACCGTTTCCTGCCGTTTGATGGTACGCTTTGTAAACATATCTGCTTTGCACTTCAAGGTACCATCCTCATTTAAGACTTCCAACGAACATAGCAGACAGTAACTGGAATCCTGATTAAACGCCCGCTTATTGGTCTGGGAATTGATAAGTCCGAATTTCTTTGTAAACTCATCATACAACGCAGATAATTCTGCCTGCTTTTCCCGGATAACGGTATCTCCGTATTCTTCCAACTGATAGGCAATGAGATCATTGACGGTATCACGAAGCGAAACCATTCCTTTGATACGCTCCTGCATGGTTCCTGTCATCTCCACAGGCTTCATCACGGAATTTTCCCGGTAATACACTTCCCCATCTACTACCGCATAACTGAAATTTTTCACCGATGGGTCAGCCAGAATCGTCGCTTTTTCTATATCATCTTCCAGCTCATCCAGACCGGAGTTTTCAATTTCTCCCTGTATATGGCTCATTGCTTCCTTTAGTTGTTCTTCCAGAGATTTTCCCTCTATTGGGCTGCACGTAGCTTCCATGCCATAGGGTCCGGATACCAGTTCCATCTTTCCTGCCACCATTTCCGGATGTTCAATGAAATACTGGTTCATGGCAATTCCATCTTCATTTTCTCCAAGATGTACCCAATCCGGTTCCAGATCCACCACACGGTCACGCTTCTTAAAAAACAGAATGTCAGAAGTGACTTCCGTTCCGGCATTCGCCTTAAATGCTGTGTTTGGCAGACGCACCGCTCCCAGAAGCTCCGCCCTCTGTGCCAAGTATTTTCGGACGGCAGGACTTTTCTTATCCATGGTTCCCTTAGAAGTAACTACCGCTACAATTCCGCCTGGCCGTACTTTATCCAGAGATTTTGCCAAGAAATAGTCATGGATTAAAAAGTTATGTTTATCGTATGGCTTATCCGCCACCTTATACTGTCCAAAAGGTACATTTCCCACCACAACATCAAAAAAATCCTTAGGATGGTTTGTTTTTTCAAAACCAGAAATCTGAATCTCTGCCTTTGGATAAAGCTGCTTTGCGATCCGTCCGGTCAGGCTGTCCAGCTCCACCCCGTACAGGCGGCTGTCCTGCATCCGCTCCGGCAGCATCCCGAAGAAATTCCCGATACCTATAGACGGTTCCAGAATATTTCCTTTTTCAAACCCCATCCTGCCAAGTGTATCGTAGATAGAACGGATAATTATCGGAGATGTGTAATGGGCATTTAAGGTAGACTCTCTGGCAGACGCATATTCTTCCGGGCTTAACAGGGATTTCAGCTTCTGATACTCGTTATACCATGCACCGTTTTTCTCATCGAAGGCTTCGGAAAGTCCTCCCCAACCCACATATCCGGATAAAATTTGCTGTTCTTCCTGTGTTGCAATCCGATGTTCGTTCTCAATCTGCTGTAATGTCTCAATCGCTGCGATGTTCCGTTCAAACTTCTGTTTTGCGGTTCCTGCCCCTAATGCATCATCTGTTATATGAAAATTGACAGCTCCCGTTCGATCAATCCTATCCCCCGGCTCCGTCTTTTGCACTGTAACTTCTGGTTTTACTTCAAAGTCCGGCATCAATGGCTCGACCTCGGAAGTATCCACTTCCTCTGTTTCTACCATCTCCTCATTTATTTCCGCAGTTTCTTCCTGTTCCGGTACGTCTGCTTTCCCATTCTCCGACTCTTCTTTTTCCGGCTCTGACTTCTGTGCCTGCAGATTTTTTCCAGCTTCATGCACCAGCTCATCATAAGGAATTTCCCGAATTTCCTCTGCATGATCAGAAAGATATTCCCTTGCTGCAGCCTCATTGATAAAAAAACTGCTTTGCTTCGAATACGGTTCTAAATGTCCATCTTCTTCAATGGTTACAAGACGATATCGGATTCCTTGCCGTCCATCCTGATAGTGATAAGTAAAAAAGCCGATACTGTAATCGGTATAATCTTCTGTACTTTCCAGTGCCACCACCTTACGATGATCGTTCTGTCCCTGTTCTATCTCTGGTTCTTGAACTGTTTCTTCCGGTATTTCCGCTTCAGCCTGCAGTTTTTCTTTTGCTTTTTCCAAAGCTTTCTGTTCTTTTTCTGCCTTCCACGCTGCAAAGGCTTCTTTTGCTTTTGGAGTAAGGAAACGATCTATATCAATCAGTTTCCGGATACGTTCTGCAACTTTTGTCCATGTAAGCAAAAGCTTTGCTGTCGGCTCCATAATACTTCCTTTACTCAGTCGCAGACCCTTTCCATCATAATCTGCATAACTGTGCCACGCACCCACAAGTGCAGGACTGGAGCCTCCGATTCCATACTCATTCTTTAAAAAATCTGCCTGCTCTTTCTTGTTATGGTTGTTTAAAAAGAACTCATAAATACGGAATAACCCGCCGGACATACTGCTTCCACGACTTAACTTATAGTCAATTTCATCCTGCGTGATAAATGTTTCTACTGGCACTTCCACTTTTTTTGCTGACGGAAAAGATAGCTCTTCCCTTTTCAGTTCCTCCACGGAGGTACGGATGTCTTTCGGCTTATAAATCAGGCGGAACCTTGCTTTTACTTCTCCTCTGTCCAGTTCTCCGATTGCCTTATCCATATGATAAAGTATTTTATCAATACCCTCTGGGTTGGAAAGCATTTCCGCCAATGCCTGTTGACTGTCCGGGAAGCTACTCATACGCAGTTCCGGTTCCTCCGGCATGGTTCCGTATTCATCCCGGAAAAAGAAATAGATTTTTGACGCCAGTTCCATCCGTTCCTGTGCCGGCACATGCCAGACTTCTGCTTCCTCCATATATCTACCTGACACGATCAGTTCATGCGTATAATCTTCCACTCTCTTCCAGGATAACTTCAGCGGTGCACGAAATCTCGCCGCATTTCCCCTTGAGAAATTCATCCCTTCTTCATCGTACCAGACGCAAAGAGGCTCTCCTTCAAACGTAAAGCCTTTACCGCCCATACCATATTCCTGCTTCAAGAACTCTGCCATGGTATCCGCATCCAGACCTTTCTGGTATTTGGCATAAATACGGGAACGGCTGTTTTGCTGACCGCCGCCGCTTAACAGAACATAGTCAATCATTTCATCGGTAATCGGATTGGATGCAGCCAATGAAAATACCTCATCTGCCCGGTCAATAGAAATATTTCCCACCTGTTCTGCCATACTCGGAAAGAGGTTCATCTGCTCATAAACAGGCTCCCCTCTTTCTTCTGTTTCTTTCACTTCTTCCGGTATAAGATAGACATTTTCACGGATATAATCGTCCAGAAGCTCCCTGACCGCATCCCATGACAGCTTTGTCTCTGAAGTACGGGTAAGATAATTTCCCGCCCAGACAACAAGTCCATCTTCCTCTGCTTTATACCCCACACGCTGTCCATCTACATCAAAAAGGGAATAATCCTGGTTATAACTTTCTTTAATATATGCTGTCCGCTTTGCCTCGTCCGGTTCGGAAACAAACTTCATGGCAATGTCTGGACGCTTATTTTTCATATATTCATCAAAGCAAAGGACACCACGAAGCGTATTTTCATCCTCAGAAGACAAAAAATCGGGCAGCTCATCACTGTCCGATTTTTCTGGTTCTATATGAAATTGTGGTTCTTCCGGATATTCCGGAGTAATCTCCGGTTCTTCCTTTTCTTCTAACGGTAAATCAGTTCTGTCAGAATCATCTCCTCCGCTGACTGTCGGACGCTGTTCTTCATCTGCACCCACTTCGTCGGTTCTTTCTCTTTCAGTTCCTCGTTCACGCCCTGGCTCTGGCTCATCTGCTCTGTCAGCAGTTCCATCCTCTGCTCTGCTGTCTCCTGAATCTCCAGCAGGTGGTTCATCAATTTGCCGCTCAGAAGAAGCCCGGAATAAACTCCTTTCTTGTTCTCCTTCAGATAATCCCTCCGCAGGATACCGTACTTCGTCAGCATTCCCTCCGGCTGTTCGTCCATCTTGATATTCGGGATGTAATAATCGCCGTTCTTCTGATATGTCAGTTCCATAAACACTGCCCCTTTCTTCTCTATCATTCTCTTTTTTGTTTTCTTCGATGTTCTGTTTCCGCGTTTCGCTTTTACGCTTTAAAGTATTGTAGCGTAAGTTTTGAGTATTGTCAACTTCTTTTTTAGAGATTTCCTGTTCATACACACGGATTGCTTTCCCGATTTCCATGAGAATTGGTTTACAAAGTTCCGTTGTATTGCTTCCTAACTGTGAAAGTACCGGAACCGTATTAAATTCATGGATAAAATCAAAATTCATGGAATCCTGATAATCTTCTGCATCCAATCCACACCGGGTAAGCAGCGTATAGGATATACTGGCCCGCAATGTCTCCCGCAAATGGACTTTCAGGGAATACTCATCCAGTCCATCCAGAAAACTTCCGTCTGTCAGATACAAAAGATCCTCTGCCACTTCTTCATAACAGTCATTGGTCACACTCTCTGCAATCTCCAGGAGCCTGTCACCAAAGGACTTCTCTGCATCCGTTTCCCCGTAGATATGTTCCAAACGTTTCATGACGGATTGTTCCTGTTCCTGCTTTAATTCCCACAGGTACGGATCACGCCCGATTCTGCGGGCTTTATGGACATCTGATACGTCAAATACATATTTTAACCGTGTATAGGAATTTTCCTCATCAATCAGGGCAATACCCTTTGCCCCTTTATTTACCCAGCAGTTTAATTTCCGGCTGTTCCAGACTTCGATGCTGGCACAGGCCGTCGCATCCGGACGCTGGGCATAAATCAATAACTGTTCCTGGAATGGATATTTATATATCCTTGCGGCAGTGGTAAGATACCGCTTCCATGCAGTCTCATTTTTTACAACCTCTTTCGCAGTTTCTTCTGCCAATTTTGAGATTATTTCATATTTTCTTGCCAAATAAAATCCCTCCTTTATTTGTTGTACTCTGCTACATAATCTGCTAAAATAAAACCATCATTCCGAAAGGAGAACATCATGAAACATACAGCCACATTAGAAGATGCAAACCATTCTTTGGACGAAGCGGTTTCTACATTGCAGAATCATCTCTCCAAAGTGGATCAAAATGAACCTGAACAGCTTAAATTAGCGAATGAATATTATAAATGGACAACCTTAAAGACCAACCTGATATTGAATGAAAAATCATTCCAGATACCACCTACTGCACTCCCGAACATCATCAAGCCATCCAGTTTCAAATGGCTTCGCCCGGAAAAGCAGGCTGTTGTATCAAAATACTACCGTTATGATAAGGAAACAGATACATATGTTATTTCTGTCAAAAAACAGAGTGTTCCCTGCGAAGATATTGAAATGATTGCTCGTTCTCTTGTCCTGATCCGTAAGGCTGTCGTATGGGTAGATTTTGGCTACAACATCGGCACTGAGTTTGGTGGAAGGCATCCTGCAATCATCTTAAAAAATTTAAAGGATTCCCTGATTGTAATACCGCTTTCTTCTCAGGAACCAAAATCAATGGATTATAACGTAAAAGTTGATAAGGTTTATGGTTACCCGCTAATGCCACGTTGGGTCAATGTAACACGCATCACACAAGTCAGCTTATCCAGAGTACATTTTGAAAAGATTGGTGATGTCAAACCTTGTATTCTCAACCAAATCAGTGAAAAACTGAAAAACTGCGGTATAATTATTTAGCTATTTACATACCCTATAATGATTACAAAATCGTTTGACAAACCATACGCTTTATGCTAGTATGATGATGTAAACGCAGGAGCAATCCTGGTAATTTTGTAACCGAGAGGCTGTCATTTATGGCAGCTTCTTTTTGTTATATATGCCAGTTCCATTTCCAGTCCAAATACTCCTGTTCTGTTATCTGACCATTCGCCAAACATTCCCGCCAGACCATCCACTCATTCAAATATGCCTCCATCTGACCATAAGAAAATCTAATGCCAATAAAAGGTGACTGCGCATCGTTACTGCCCAGTGACAGAGCATATTGCTTAGGTTCATTCTCATCTCTCCGTCCTGTTTCTATTTTGAACACATGAATGGCAGCTTTGTTTTCTTCTTCCAGCCAGAAAAACATCTGCATCAAATCTTCCGGACTTCCCTGTTTTGGTCTTATAAACTGAATCGGACTTACAGAAAGAATTTCTGCCATTTTATACAGCGTATCCTTCTTTGGTTTGCGATGCCCCATTTCATACTGTGCAATCCGAATATCCGCCCCGGATTCCTTATATCCGAGCCTGATTCCCAGTTCTCTCTGTGTCATCCCACGGTATGTACGGATTCTTTTTATGCGTTTTCCCAGTGTCATTTTTTATCTCCCATCTACTAAAATTTTCCGTGGTACCGGACAACCTTTTTCCATCCATCTTCGATACGGTTCATACTTTTCAAAATCCGGACAGCTTTTTATTATATTGATCCTGCCACACCACCTCTGCATATGCTGGCAAATCTTAAAATCCCGAAGCTGCTTTTCACTGTACCGCAAATCCACATCCGGAAGCCATCTTCCTTTACTGTCCACAAATTTCTGTTTATCATAAATCATGACGAAAGGCATAAACCCCAGATTACGCAGCGTATAAATACGGAACAAATCTTCCTTCATGGTACTCCAGTAATTGGTCAGGACATACACTTTGCATTGCCCCGCCGCCGTCAGTCCTGCATCTCGGAATAATCGAAACTGTTCCTCTAAATTTTCCCGTGGGTCATCCCAGGCGAAATGATAATCTTTCACTTTTATCTTCTCAAGTGCCGAAAGAATTTCCTCATCCAAAAGCCGGACATCCATGCCACCGTTAAACTCTACCTGTGCATGGGAATCTACAAGCTGTTCCAGAAGTTCCATTTTCTCACTACAGGCAAGGAGATTCTGATCCAACAGGATAATCCTCTTCTGCCCCCGCCAGAACTCTTGCAAATCTGCCACTTTCCTGCTCACACACCCGTCCTTTTGGGGAGTAATGCAAAACCCATGATTTTTCCGTGGACATCCTCTCGTCAAAAATCCAAATGCCGTATCTTTCGTAAGCGCAGGATACAGGCTGTAATCCGGATAACTGTGTTCCATTTCATAGGGCAGAGTATTTTCCAGATCATAACCACTGCCGCCCCGGAAAATTTCATCATATCCCGGCAGCTCCGGCTCCTGTGACTCTGTAAAAATCTTACTGGCGTACAGCCTTTCATAATGACTGCCTAAAGAAGCAAATTCCACCATGTCTCCTCTGCTTTTATGGTAGGAAGAAATTTTCATAAGGGGAAGATTAGGAAAATTATGGCTGTCACAGTCCACCAATCCTATTTTCATTTGCACCTCTTTTCTGCAAGTTCAAGGGCCGCATGGAAAATCCATGCAGCCCCATCACAATGCTCTTCTATTCTTTTATCTGTCGTTTATTTACGTTTTCTTTTCACAAGCAGAACTATCATTCCACCTGCAGACACCACCATTGCTGCAACAAACAGCCAGATATTGGTATCATCGCCTGTCTTTGGTGAATTGACAGAAGTTGTATTGTTCGGTGTATCCGGTGTTCCCGGCTGGTTTTCTTCCGGAAGTTTTTCATTGGTAAGATCTAAGGTATATTCCACTACCGGAGTATGGTCATCCACGTATTCAAAAACCACCTTATGCTCTGTTTCATCCAGTTTATAACCATCCAGTGTTTTTGTTTCTTTCAGGATATATACAATGGCCTCTTTATATTTTCCATCTTTAAAAGAAGCAATCGGATATTCCCCGGACTCTGCATGACCAGCACTGTCTGTTACCAGTGTTTCCAGTACCTTACCTTTGCTGTCACAAAGAGCAAACTCTACACCTTTCATCGGCTTTTTAGTATCTTTATCCGTTTTATTTAAGATGATTTTTCCCATTGCCTGGGCATCTTCCATCTTCACAGACTGGATTTCACCTGTATCTTTGACTTCAAACGGCACTTTACTGGAAATGATATATCCCTTTGGTGCAGTTTCTTCCAGAAGTGTGTATTTTCCAACAGGCAGTTTTTCCAGATAGTGCGGTTTCTTACCGGATGTCCAGCTTTCCATCACCTCATTATTTTCATTCAGGATATAAAGTTTTGCTCCCTCAACCTCGGAACTTCCGTCTGTCATATCCACTTTGCTGATTTCTACCTTTGTAACATCATCTTTCATTTCTACTTTCTGGACTTCTGCAGTATTTTCCACGGTAAAAGTAATGCTTTCTGCTGTCACATAACCGTCTGCAGGAAGTGTTTCTGTCAGGGTATATTCTTTTCCGACTTCCAGTTCTTTGATAATGTGCGGTTCTGTACCGGATGTCCAAGCATCTACCACATTTCCATCCTGATCTGTCACTTCCAGTTTTGCACCCGGCAGCTCTTCTCCTGTAGTAAGGTCAGATTTTGTGATTTCAAAGATAGTTGCCTCATTTTCAAAGGTATACTCAAAAGTAACTTCCGGCACATCCTCTCCGGCATACTCGAAAGTAAATTCTTTGATTTCTTCTGTAGTAACAAAACCTGCAGGTGCTTTTACTTCTTTCACATAGAAGCTGCCACCCACTGGAAGATCTGCAGTAAAGAAGATTTTTCCATCCTTGTCCGTCGCTTTCTGCTCAATAATCGTATGTGCTTTTACAAGCACATCACCGTCAGCATTCTTAATATCTTCTTTTGCACAAAGGGCAAATACACCGCCCTCCAGCACACGGTCAGAATCTTTTTCTTTTTTGGTTACGATTACTTTTGCTTTCTGGCGGCTGTTCTGCCATTCAGAATCGTAAGTTACCACCGGAGTATCCTGGTCACGGTAAGTCAGATCAATGTCCCTCGGTTCTCCATCCAAAACAAATCCGTTGGCTGTTTCTTTTTCTACCACATAATATTTTCCAAGCGGCAGATCATCGCTTCTTGCAAAGCCAAGTTCATCGGTTGTGATCGTTGCTACCAGTTCATCTTTTTTGTAATAATCATCACTTTCTCCGTCAGCGGCTTTAACGTCTTCTCTGGCATAAATTTCAAAGGTAACGTCTTTCAAAGAGCCTGTTACATAATCCCAGATAGAATCCATTGCTCCTGCAACCATTTCATTCCAGGTCACTTCACTTAAGAATTCACCTTTTTTATTGATGATGATACGTCCAATCGGAACGTCATCCTTCATTTCCACTTTCTGAATTTCTGCAGTATCCGTGATCGTAAATTCCACTTCTTCGGCTTTTAAGTAGCCATATGGTGCAAATTCTTCACGCAGCGTATAGGTTTCCCCAACGTGCAGACGTTTGATGATATGTGGCTCTCCCTTCACGGAAGTCCATTTATCAATTTCATCTCCATCTTTATCCAAAACCGTAAGTGTTACTCCATCCAGTTCCACTCCTGTAGTAAGGTCGGATTTTGTAAATTCAACCGTTGTCGGCTGGTTCTTAAAGATTTCTTTCAGGCGGACAACTTCTACATCCTGGCCCTGATAAGAAACTGTCACTTCGATGATTTCATCAGAAGAAACAAATCCGTCCGGTGCCTGTAATTCTTTGATATAATAGCTTCCAAATGGTAAATCCTGTTCAAAAACGGCGGTTCCATCATCACCTGTAACGGCTGTGCAAAGCTGCTCATCTGCTTTCACAATCACTTTTTCCCCGGCTTTGATGTCTTCTTTTGCATATAAACCAAATTCTGCTCCGGCGATGGTGCTGCCGTTTTCCGCATCCTGTTTTTCCACGGAAATCTCTACTTTCTGGCGCTCATTGATAAATTCTACGCTTTCCACCACAACAGGAGTATTCTGATCCACATAGACATACTGCACATTCTGCTCTGTTCCATTATGTACAAAACCATCCGGCGCTGTTTTTTCTACCACCTTATAATTTCCAAGTGGAAGATTTTTGATTGTGGCACTTCCTGTTTCATCTGTTGTAAGCTCTGTCACCAATGCATCTTTGGCATACTCTAAAATTCGATTTCCGGCATCGTCTTTCTGGAAATCAGCAGTATAAATATCTTCTGCAGCGTAGATTGCAAAGACTGCTCCGGCAAGGTTCTCGATCTCATATTTGAAATCTTTTCCGTAGTCTTTCAGAACCTCACCCTTTTTCACTACGGTAAACTCTCCTTTTACCGGATGGTTTTCATAAACCACTTCGATAATGGCATCTCCGGAAATCGGGTCAATCTGATACAGTGTATCACTGTCCACTTTAATTTCTACATAATTCTTGTTGATGGTATATCCATCCGGCGCTGTCACTTCTTCGATACGGTAATGTCCGATTTCTAAGTTCTGTGGAAGGATTAAATAACCGTCCGCATCGGTAAAATAAGATTTATGTACGATAGTAATTGGATAGGTAGTTACCTGCTCCACATATTTCTCATTGTCCATATCGAAAATCTTAAATTCTGTTCCAGCAGCTAGTACCGTTTTCTTTGTTTCATCGTCCTGTTTGGTGATTTTCAGTTTTGCCGAAAACTCATCATCCAGAAGCACACGCCATACCTGCGGCTCTGTCGGTTTATGTTCTGTGATTCTTACGATAAAGTCATCCACTGGTTTATAATTGTGAGGTGTAGTTGTCTCTCTAACCACATAAGTTCCATATGGAAGCGGAATGGATACCGCATATCCTTTTTTGTCGGTAAAGATTTCAGTTGCCCCATTTTCTCCGAGTACCACTGGAGTAGCGGAATCAAAATCATAAGTTCCATCTTCTTTCACGGTTAAAGAAGATACCAGATAAGCAGTAAATCCTGCGCCTTCAAGAAGTGCTGCATCGGTATTCCCGTTATTTGCTGCTTTGATAATCTGGAATGGCTGTTTTTTCACCTGTTCCGGTGAAGTACAGTCTCTTTCTACAGTGGCAACCAGATCACCCTCATAACTGCATACCAGATCATACTCGTTCTCGTCTGCAAGGTATCCTACTGGTGGAGTGATCTCTTTTACAAAATATTCGCCCAGATACAGGTTTTCAATTCTGGCTTTTCCTTCTTTATCTGTTGTCAGGGTTCCCACCTGTTCCCCGGCTTTATAAATCACACCCGTCTTTCCATCCGGATGCACAATATCTTTTCTTGCGTATACACCATATACTGCCTGTTCCAGAGAAGCATCGCCCTGTGGAACGTTTGTATTCGTTTCCGCATCTTTTTTCTGCAGAACAATCGCAGCATTTACTCGTTCATTGGAAAAAGTATGAGCAAACTGTACTTTCGCTTCCTCATCATTGGTGTAGGAGAAACGGAATGAATATTTGTCCTCCAGGTTTCTTAAATAATTTTCCGGTGCCTGCACTTCTTTCACATAATATCCAAAACCGATTGGCAGGTCAGATGTAAAAGCAGCTTTTCCTTCTCCATTGGTTGTTACTTTCTCAATCAGAGTGTCTTTCTTTACTACAACAGCTCCATCGGCATTTAAAATATCTTCGTCCGCATATAATCCGAAAATTCCTCCCGGAAGTGGATTGGTAGTCTCCTTATCCTGTTTTACCACACTGACCTCTGCCTTCTGACGGTCATTCTGGAAAGTAGTTTCCGCAAATGCCGCTTCTGCAGTCTGGCCTGCATAGGAAATGGTGACCGTTTTGGATTCACCTGCATTATAAAAGTTCTCCGGTGCTTGAATTTCCGTTACACGGTAAGTACCAAGATGCAGGTTTGTAACAGTTACAGAACCATCGTCACCTGTCACCAGATTTTCCTTTACCAAAGCTCCTGCCTGATATACAACGGCTCCATCCGGTGTTTTAATATCTTCTGCCGCATAAAGGTTATAAATTGCTCCCTTCTGGCGGCGTTTCTCATACTGGAAAGTAGTTCCGTTTTCATTAGAAGATGCCCCGACTAGCACTTCACCTTCTTTGTAAATGGTCAGATTCCCAAGTTGCTCCTTATCCGTTACTTCAACAGATACCACTTTTCCCACTTTCAAAGTGACATTATAAGCAATGGCATTATAATTATACCCGGTAGGTGCTGTGATTTCTTTTAAATACACTTTGTTCTGTGTTTTCAGAAAAGTAACTTTAGATGCTCCATTTTTATCGGTTGCAGGCATTTCTACAATCAGATTTGTGCAGGCTTCATCGCTGTAAATACCATATACCGCACCTGCAAGATTTTTTCCGCTATCCGCATCCTTTTTTACGATTTCCACGGATGCCTGCTCCACCCATTTCACGGAAAAGTCCACATATTTTTCATCTACAACGCCTTCCCCGAATACAAGAGCTAAGTCCTGTGTTGATCCGCCTGTTGTAATCTTATAAGCGGAATAATCTTTTGTGATGCTTCCTTTCATCGTTACAGACCAGGAACTGGAAACATCTTCTGTCTGTGTAAGCGGCGCTGACAGATAAAAGACTGTTCCACCTGTCACTTCCACATCTGCCCCTGCAGCACTTGTTTTTCCAGTTGTTACATTATGAAATTTCACACCATCCGGTAACTTCATCGTAATCGTCTGCAATTTGTCTGCTTTAAATGTAATTTCCTTTGTTCTCTGAATGTTTCCGTCTACATAGGCAGTCACATCTGCATCAGAAAATGACATATCTACTTCCGGGATGTCCGGCTGTGCCATACAGTAGTTGTAAAGTTCCATCGCAAGGCTCTGTGCGGTTGCATTTGCACCGGAAAAGGCATCACCGCTTCCATTTGCATAGCTGGCAGCCATATGGACAATGATAAATTTCTTTCCTTCCGGAAAATCCGGGTGTTTCTCTGCAAAAAATCCATTTTTACCGCTGGCTTTTGTTCCGTAATAACATACTTTGGCAAGTGCTTTTCCATCTTTCAGACGAATAATGGTATAAGTTCCGCTTCCCGGTGATGGTGCAGACGGCTGAATACAATATGCCGTAGCGGAAACATTCCCAAACTGTACGGTATATCTGAAGGTAATGTAAGTTCCCAGCCCATAGTCTGCATAGCTATAACCAGCTCCTTTTGTCACTGTTACCTGCTGACTTGCTCTTTCCTTAGATTCAGCATAAAAGGTTACACTCTCACCGATTTCGAGAGCAGCAAGGTCAATCCCCTGTTTTTCTGCTTCTTCAAGAGCATCTTCCGGTGTCATGGTTTCTTCTGTCTCCGGATCGGCTTCTGTGTCCTTTTCTTCCTCTGTTTCTGCATTACCGATTTCTTCCTCAGTTTCCTCTGCTGGCGTCTCTGTTTCAACAGGAGGCTCTGTTTCCGGTAATTCTATATCCGGCAGTTCTGTGTCTGGAATTTCAGGGATTACAGGAAGTTCTGTATCTGGTTCCTGCGACTCTGACTCTCCCTCTTCTTCACCAGATTCTTCCGTTTCCGTGTCATTGCTTCCTTCCGTACCTGCTTCACTTCCGGATGCACCCTCAGTCTGTGTTTCCACCGCTTTTACAATGATGTTCCTGTGGATCTGGTAGATTGGATTTCCACTTACCGGCTCTACATAATATACCGTTTTATAGGTATCTTCATGATCTGTAGAAAAATCGTCTCCCGCTTCATTTTTTGCTTCATGAAATGTTATTTTTACTTTCTTTTCATCTGAAATTTCCAGTCCGGTAAAGTCTTTCTCTACCTCAAACTCGGAACCAATTTCCACTTCATGGTCTTTTGCCTTCACAACTTCATCTTCGGCAATCTGCTCTTTTACTTCCTCATATGTCGGATATTCGATTTCCTTTTTCTCCGGCTCTGCCGCATAAGCACTAAGCGGTGATAAGGTTGTAGATAAAATCGTCATAACCGCCATCACGCCGGAAAGGAATTGCCTGAATCTTACTTTTTTCTTCATGTTGATTACCTCATTCTTTCTATTTTTGATTGGATTTCTGTTTTTTATTGTCAAAGGTCATGGAAAACTGCGGATATTTCCCGGAAGCATCCATATGGATGACTGCGGAAAAGGTACTGTCCTTTTTCTGGGAATACAGACCGGATACCTTTGCCTCACCCTTATTTAAAAGTGCCTGGGCAATAGATTTGTTCAGTTCTTTCCGCATGGAAGCAAAATATTTATTGTTCTTGAACAGGGCAAAATCACATGCCCGGTTCTCACAGTAAAAGTTACTCTTGCTTTCATAGACGTTCCCGCCGCACTTCGGACATTTCCCGATCACTTCCCGGTCACTGCCAAACATATGCTTTCCGTTTTCCTCCACCTCATGGTAGGTATGTACCAGATCGGAAACCAGTTCCTCAATGCCTGCTAAAAAAGTGTCTGCTGACTTTTCCCCTTTTGCTATCAAGGTCAGGTCATTTTCCCATTCTGCTGTCAGCTTCGGAGATTTCACGACTTCCGGCAGTACCGTAATCAGCTTGATACCATCATCCGTAGGGAACATCTGCTTATTTTTTCGTTCCACAAAGCCTTTCTCCACCAGTTTTTCAATGATTGCCGCTCTGGTGGCAGGTGTACCCAAGCCTTTTCGCTCCACCTCATCATTCATCTGTTCGCTCCCGGCGTGTTCCATAGCAGAAAGCAGCGTATCTTCTGTAAAGTGTTTCGGTGGTGCTGTGAAATGTTCACTGACTTTTGTTTCTACCTGCTCAAAGGTCATTCCCTCAGATAACTGCGGCAGTGGTGTCTCTTCTTTTTCAGCTTTACTATTCCCGGATTTTAAAGACTTTTTAAATTGTTCCTCATAGGTTTTCCAACCATTTTGAAGGATACTCTTCCCAGTCGCAGTAAACATGATGCCATTACAGGAAAGCTCTGCTTTTACTGTTTCATAAATGTGTTTTTCTCCAGTAGCACAGATCAGGCGCTGGGCAATCAGTGATAAAATCTGCATCTCCCCACCCGGAATCTTATCTAAATCTGCTTTGGCAAGTTCCATCGTAGGAATAATGGCATGGTGGTCAGATACTTTTTTGCTGTTTAAGACTTTCTCCACCTTCGGCTCATGGGAAATTCCCTGCATGAAAGAAATGTTTTTTTTAATTACCCCGGCAATGTTCCCGGCTGTCTGCCCCATATCCTCTGTTAAAAACTGGCTGTCCGTTCTCGGATAAGTCACCAGCTTCTTTTCATACAAAGACTGGGTGTAATCAAGTGTCTGCTGTGCGGTAAAGCCAAACAGACGGTTTGCTTCTCTCTGCAGCGTAGTCAAATCATATAATTTCGGCGGATTGACTGCTTTTTCCTCTCTGCTTACGTACATGACAAGAGCCTGCCCATTACGGCAAGCTCCTGCTATCTGTTCTGCCTTATTTTTGTCATTGATACGCTCTGTAACTGCATCCATCCCACCACACAGAAGATGCGCCAGAAAATACTGCTCCTTTTTAAAATCTGTAATGCTCTGTTCCCGATCCACCAGCATGGCAAGGGTCGGGGTCTGTACTCTGCCAACGGTCAGCTTATGGCGATAAAGCACCGTAAACAGCCTTGTGGCATTGATACCTACCAGCCAATCTGCCACACTTCTGCAGACTGCGGACTGATACAGATCATCGTATTCCCTGCTTTCTCGCAGATTCCGAAATCCATCCTCAATCGCTTTTTCTTCCATAGAAGAAATCCACAGTCTTTTAAACGGCTTTCTACATCCAGCCTGCTCGTAAACCAGACGAAAAATCAATTCTCCTTCCCGTCCTGCATCCGTTGCACAGATAACTTCTGTAACCTCCGGATTATGAAACAGCCCCTTTAATATTTCATACTGTTTTCTGGTGTTTTCCTTCACCTGATACTGCCATACATCCGGGATGATTGGCAGCGTTTCATACGCCCATTTCCTCCATTCCTCCCGGTAGATATCCGCACTAGCCAGTTCTACCAGATGCCCCACACACCAGGACACCAGATAACCATTTCCCTGCAGATACCCGTTTTTGTGTTCCGTGGCATGAAGCACTTCCGCAATGCTCTTTGCTACACTCGGTTTTTCTGTGATAACTAATTGCAATCTTTTTACCTCCGATTTTTATTTTACTGAAAGGAAAACTTCTTTTCTTCCTTTGCGGTTTTCATAAACCCGCTTTTTACTTCCGCAAGCTCCTGTTCCAAAACAGAGAACATCTGCTCTACCTGCTGTGGCGTATACTCATAATTCCCGGTATTTGACAGATAGGAAAGCCTTGAAATTGCCATTCTTGCTTTTGTCACTCGCCCCTCCGCCAAACGGATGAAACGCTCACTTTTGCTCTCGTTCTCTTTTCCGGTTTCCGGTTCTTCATTCTGTACTTCATTTCTTACTTCTTCCATGGTAAAAACCTCTTTTCTTTTTATATTTGTGGCGGGAAGGCGGCTGGTTTTTACCGCTCCCCATCCATTTTTACATATACTCTTCGTCCTCTGGGTATTCCCCATCGGCTTCTTCCGGTTCCTCGTTCCCTGGTTCCTCATCAGTTTCTTCCTCGTCCTCGAAAGTTTCCTCGTCCTCCATATCATCTTCGTCCTCATCGTCATAATCCGCATCAAAGCTGCCATTCTTTCCTTTGACAAATTTCAGATAATAATAACCGCCGCCGACTGCCCCAAGAACCAGAAGCATGATAAGCATTGTGCCGGAATTATTTTCTGATTTCTTTTCCGGCTCTTTCTCTGGTTTCGGTTTCTCTGTCGGCTCCGGTTCTGTTTCTTCCGTATTCTCTTCTTTCTCAAGTGGAAGTGCTGTTTCCTGTATCGCATTATTCTGCGGCAGAGTCACCATATTGCTGTCTGTGAAATTCAACAAGTCATTCTCACTCACCTCGGTAAGCAGATAGACATTTTCATCTGTTTTTTCATTATCAATGATCAGGTAAAATACCTTATCGCTTTTCGTCTGGATGGTGTAAAATTCTTTTCCGCTTTTTTCTGTACCGGACGGAACTTCCTGCACTCTCCCTATATCAGTATCCACATTTTCCGGCTCTGTAGGCTCTGCGGATGTATTCCCTGTTGTCTGATGTTCTGTAACATCCGCTTTTGCACTGGTAGGCGGTGTTGTATTTGCATCTGCGGGAAGAGAATTGTTTTTCTGCTCCTCCCCCGTTCCGGACGGTGTTTCTTTTACTGCCTCCGGATCTTCATAATATGGATTTGCAACTTTATAATTTTCGGAAATATTTCCTGCATTATCCCTTACCTGCAGCGTAAAATACTGATACGTGGTATCTGCTTTCTGCAGACGTACCTGTAATGCGCCATTGGTAAGCTCGGTAAATTCATTGCCATTGACATAAATGGCAGCTACACCGGAGCCTTCGTCTGCCCCCTGTATCAAAAGCGCTCCGTTTTTTGCCGCCGCACTCAGTGTCGGCTTTGTCTTATCAAAACATTCAATATAACGGTTCTGCTCGTATGTCTCCCCGTTCTGATCGGTCACACGCACATATACACTGCTGTTTGCTGTGACTTCCACACTCATGCTCTGGGTCACATCTGTCCAGCCGCCGTTTTCAGAAATTCTGGCTTCCACTTTTGCAATGGAAAAACCGCCTGTATTTTTTGTATCTTCTACCTGGATACCCACAGTCGCTTTCTCTGCCTGCCATCCTTCCGGTGTGGTAAAAGTAATCTGTACTTCCGGCTGTTCTGCAGTAGTTTCCGCAACTGTTTCCTCTTGTGTTTCTGTCTGCATTTCTTCTTGTGTTTCGGAAGGTGCTTTGGCACCCTCCGCTTCTTCCGCCCACACGGTCATCGTTCCCAGTGAGCCGAGAGCCGTTCCCATTGGAAGCCCTGCCATCGCAGCGGCAAACACCAAAGCGGCTGCTTTTTTATGTATCTTCTTCATTTCCTGTCTGCTCCTTTTCTCTGGTTGCTAAAATCTGTTTTTGTTCCTCATTACTAATATCAATCATCAACTGCAGCTCCTCGGCAGAAATACCGTTCTTACGGATAATCTTTAAGTATTCCATATTTTCTGCCTGTAATATCCGTTCCTCCATGTCCTTTGCTTTTCGCTGTAACTGTCCGATTTTATCGTTAAGTTTGGAAAGATCTGCTTTCATTTTCTCAATGCTCACTGTGTCACCTCCCCTCAATTTGGTCTTCCAAATCCGTAGAAATGCGACTGCCAGTAAGGCGAATTGATGGAAGTATATTGGATGGGATCTCCGCAGTGGATCATTTGGCCATCTCCGGCATAAATGCCCACATGGGTTACAGGTTCTCCTGCCGCATAGGTTCCGGTAAAGAAAATAATATCTCCTGCCTTTGCTTCTTCCGGTGCAACAGGAGTACAGATATTATAAATTCCCTGTGCGGTCAGTCTGCCCATGTTGCAGACTCCGGAATTGGTAAACACATAACTGACAAAACCGGAACAGTCAAAGGAAGTTTCCGGACTGGAACCACCCCAGACATAAGGCATTCCCAGATATTTTTCCGCTTCCGTAAATAAACGCTGAACCGTTTCATCATCATAGGAACTGCCTCCGCCGTATAAGCCACCTTCCCCGGTTGCGATATAAAAGACCGGATTGTAATAGGTTCCGTCCTTTACCAGTTCCAGATAAAGCTGACTTCCGGTTGCACTGCCTGTACTTCCGGTTGTTCCGATTATAGTATCCGTTGTCACCGCAACACCCTCGGACACGGCAATATTTTGAAGATGAGCATACTTAATCTGGACGCCATCCTCATCCTGTGTCACCACATAATTTCCAAAAGTACCGGAATACCCTGTAGCTGTCACAGTTCCATTCATTGCGGACTGTACTTCGGTTCCTTCTTTTACGTTAATTTCCACACCCCGGTGAAGCTCCGTCTGTCCGGTTGCATTATTTACGAAATAGCCATAATAAGTGCTGATATAGGAATACCAGTTGAGTTCAATCGGAGTGGCATAGGTCTGCAAGTTTCCTCTGCAGGAGTAGACCAGCTTCTGGATTTCTTTCTGCTCCTCATCCATCCGGTTTGTAATCACTCCAAATAATGGCTTCGCCTGCACAGATACATTCAACACATCCACGGTCACTGTACGGGTGACTTCCACTGCATTTTCATTTCCTTCTGCCAGATAACACTCCCAAGTCTTATGACCGTGTGCCGATGCAGCGCTATGACTGTCGTAATACACATCAAACTGGACTCCATACTGTGCAAAGTTTCCGGTATCTTCTACCGTATATTCCACACCGTTCATGACTACTTTCGTTCCCATTGGCAGGAATGGATTTGATGCATCTACAGCAATGGTATGATTTGCCTGCGGCATTGCACCGCTGGCTGTTGGCCCGCCGCTCCAGATACCACAACAAATGGAACAGTTACAATAACCGCTGGTCACCACATTTCCAAGAGATTCTCCTACCTGTATGGTAGTAGTTTCTTCCCTTGTCTCTGTCTTTTCCTCTACGGTTATGCCGTATTGGAGAGCAAACAGTTCTTCCAGTTCCTCTTTTACTTCGTTAAAGGTAAAATCTCCATACTTTGCTGTGAGATAGCTGATGAGAGTATGCGGATCATGCCCGATTGCCCCTACGTTATAGCGGTATTCATCCTTTCCCGGATATTGGGCTTCCATCCGGTTAATCTTCTGCTGTAACTCAGCCTCCATCTGCGTGTAATACATCTCTGCCTGTTCAATCGCATCCGGATCTGCCAGATAACTGGCAGCAATCACATTGGAAGAAACATTCGCAAACATAGCAGAACAGGACGATAAACCTGCCATGATAAATAGAAGAAGTGCCATCAAAAGACCAACTGCCAGAATGACGGTTGTGTTTCTAGCAAAAATCTCCTGTAACTTTCGTGCCACTTTTGTTGCCACATTGACACTTTTAATCGCCGTATCTTTGCTTTCCTTTGCCAGTTTCCCGGCACGATACGCTTTCTGGTATTCCCGCTTGATCCGCTGTTTTTGAAATGCCTTCTGCAAAAGTTTTCTCTGCATTTCCGGATGTTCTTCCAGATACTTTTTGTATTGATAACTGGTAGTATTTTTATAAACCTTCCGTTCCAGACGGTTCAGATTTCTCTGTTCTTTCCTCTGCTTTCGGTAACTGCGGTTGCTGTGCTGGCGAAGAACTATCTCCCCGGCAAGCTCACTTTTATGGGCAGCTTCAACTGCACTGTTGTCAGGTTCTTCCTGATGGATTTTCCCATGTGCCAGACCACCTGCGGCATCTGATAAACGGACACCCGTTTTTTTCACTGCCGCATGATTTTTTCCAGACTTTGGACTTTCATTAAAATACAGCTTATGTTTAACGGTCTGTGTTTCCTCATCTTTTACCCTCTGCATCTGAATTGATTTTTTACGGGTCTGATGTTTCTTTGCGTGCTGCAGCTTCTCGGCTGATTTTTTTGCCTTTTCTTCTGCCTGCTGTAACCTGTGACTTCCTGTTCCCGGTTCTGCATCAGCATTCACCTGTTGATTTCCATTTTTCTTATTCAGACTTCCATCTGTTTCCATCTTGTCAAACTGCAGTTTTCCCGGCTTTACCTGTCTCTGGTTATGATAGCGGCTCCGGTGCTTTGCTTTCCTCTCCCGTACCGCCATCGCTGATTCATGGGAATATCCACTGCTCCTGCCGCCCTGATGGTAATTGCTATGCTCCGTATTCCCATCTTCCTGGCTTTTGCCCTCCTCTTCTTTCGGAGGACTTCTGTTTTCCTGTTTCTTCTGTTTTTTCCCGGAAGCATCGTTCCCAGACACAAAAGACTGTTCTGCATCCGACTTTTTGAAAGACACCTCGGATTCCCGGTCAGTCAGTTTCCGTCTTTCCTTTGTTGCAAGATTTTCTTCCATCAATCCATCCCGACTCATGCGGCTGACTTTCTTCTCTTTTGCATTAAATATCTGTTCCTGCAAAATGCCTCACCTCTTTTCCGCAAAAGAAAAGGTTACTTCGTCTGCATCTCCTCCGGTTTGGAACTCATGATTGCATAGGTTTTCGTATCCGTCGGGTACTTATCGGAAAATGGGATAATCACATTTCCATAAAAAATCAGCCCTTCTCCGGCATTACTGTTATTGACGAAAGAGAGCTGATGCGGTGAAATATTCAGTTTTTCCGCAAGAATCTTCTGATCCCCGCTGTGCTGGTTCAGCATATAGATAAAATCACTGTTACCTACGATATTCTCCACGGCCAGAGAACCCAAGAAATCGCTGACGTTCTGGGTCAGTCCGGTAGGAATGCCGCCCCATTTGCGGAAACGCTTCCAGATTTCCACAGAGTAATTGGCTGTCTGTGGTTGCTTCAACAGAAGATGGAACTCATCCACATAATAACGGGTGGCTTTCTTCAACGCCCTATTGGTGGAAACCCTTGTCCATACCATGTTCTGGACAATCAGCATCCCGGCTTTACGGAGTGTTGTTCCCAAATCCTTAATATCAAAACACACCACACGGTTGTTCATATCCACGTTGGTTCTATGATTGAACACATTCTGGGAACCTGTAACATAAAGCTGCAGGCAGTTGGCAATGCGCCTTGCCGCATCATTCTGATCAGCATACACATTTAATCTGTTCAGGAAATCTTCCAGTATCGGCATATTTTCCGGCTTCGGATCATTGAACAGGTATTCCTCATAAATATCCTTGATACAATGGTCGATAATAGAAACTTCATCGCCGTCCAGTTCTGCATTCTGTGGCTTTTTCATAATCAGCTCACAAAAAGAAGCAATAAACTCCGACTTATCCGCAATGATGGTATCTATATCCTCCACATCCCCGTTAATCCGGTATTTTTCCGGATGGTAAATAACATCCAGGTTCACATCCATAGGATTGATATAATCCGTACTCTTTGCACTGATTTTTACCACCTGTCCGTTTAACGCATGAACAAGCGGGAAATATTCTCCTTCCGGGTCGCACACAATAATGTCATCATTAGTAATCAAAAATACATTCAGGATTTCCCTTTTCGCACTGAACGATTTACCACTACCCGGTGTTCCAAGTATCAAGCCATTCGGGTTTTTCAGCCGCTTCCTGTCTACCATGATCATGTTGTTGGAAAGAGCATTCAAGCCATAATACAGCGCTTCCCCGTCCTGGAATAATTCCTGTGTGGTAAACGGAACAAAAATGGCTGTCGATGTGGTAGTCAGCATCCTGTGAACTTCCGCCTGATTGATACCAAGAGGCAGAGATGCCGTCATTCCCTGTTCCTGCAGATACTGCAAACGGCGGATATTGCAGTTATATTTCTGTGCAATACCCGCCGTCTGATAAACGATATTATCCAGTTTTCGTTTGCTGTCTGCCGTATTCATCAACAGAAATGTAATCTTGAACATCTTTTCATTTCTGGACTGCAGCTCCGTCACAAGATTCTGCACATCATCCCCGTAAGTGACCAGATCCGTGGGAATGATGTCCATATCATAACCGCTTCTCACCGCTTTTTTCTGTTCCTCAATCTTCATTTTCTGAATGTTTGACAGCAGGTTTTTCAGGCTTTTAATTGCCTCTTTCGGATCAATGGGCTGTACATGGATGTTGACAATCAGATTTTCTTCCATATCAAGAAAATCCGCCAGCATTCGGTCTGTCAGCTCCGGAGAAGTAATCTGCAGATAGGATACACAGCCAAAGGTCTGCCCCATGCGGAACATACTGTCATTTCGGAAATCGAATCCCGTAGGAGCAATAAAATCTTTTGTACCAAGTCCTGTCTCTGCCACCATGCCATAGTGAAAACGAAATGGCTCTTTCGTATCCATGTTCATCACATCATGCAGGATTTTCAGACGTTCCACACCGTTTAGGGACTTCGCCGCAGCTCCCAGTACCTTGAAGTTACTTAAAATACCTGCCTCGACCTTCTCAAGTCTTGCCTTTGCCATTTTCAGATTTTCTGCTTTAATGCCAAAGGTAATATATTTTGTCTTGACCAGTCCATTATTTCCCTTTGCAAGCTGCATTTTCAACATATCCGCATATTCTTTGCGGATGTCATCGAAATTATCCCCTTTAAGCGGAATATCAATCGTCTTTACATACTCCTCAAAATTGACCTGCTGATTCAAGAATGTAATCTGAAACTGAATGGAGCTGTCAAAGTAATTCAGGAACTCGCAGTAATTTTCAAATATGGTAGTCTTATCGTCGTTCTGTGCAAGCTGATAATTGATGTCAAAAAACTGAATCGTCTTTGAAAAATAATTGTCCGCGGTCTGGCAGATACCATCCCTGTAAATTTCTTTATAGGGAATCGTATCCTGTGCTGTATAAGGTTTTTTCTTCTTCTGTTCCTGTGCTTTCAATGCCCGCAGTTCTTTTAACCGCTTTTTTTCTTCCTTTGTCAGTCCTTCCCCGAATTTTGGCTGTGCTTTATTTTTTACGCTTCTGCTTTTTGAAGAAACGGAACGGATTTCTCGCTTCCCTGGCTTCTTTTGCCTTCTTCTCAAGTTTTGCACCTTCTTTCTCTAATCTTTCCAATTCCACCATACGGTCATACATATTTTCTGAGCGATACACCCGGATGCCAGGACGCAAGAATTTCTGCCGTATCATATGGTACAATATCTTTTCTGCCGGGAATCCGTCTTTCTCATACATTGCCAGAAAGAAAAATGGCAGCATCGCAATGACCATAAGCGTAGCTGCCACATCTGTTCCCAGACTGTTTTTTGTTAAAAAGTAAACTGGTACTCCGCACACTCCCGCAAGAGAGAAGCAGATGATCTGTCTTTTTGTTAAATTCAGTGCCACCTTTGTCTTGACTTTCGATAAGTCTTTCGGCACTGGTACATATGCCATAGCCTTTCCCTCCTAATGTGCATTGAATATTGATTTCGACAGGGAACCTGTCTTAAATAAACTGAAACATAAAATCACTGTATAAGCTGCCACTGACCAGATAGCCGTGTGCAGGTTGTCCACAACGGTAATGGTATTTACCAGCACCGCATAGATTGCCACGCAGACCATCATGAAAAATCCCTGGAAGCCCAAGCCTAACAGTGCTTTCACATAATTATTTCCGATACTGCCCCATTCCCGGTTGGTGAAAGTTGCAAACGGGATCGGGGAAACAGATACATAAAGGTAAATTTCAATCATACGTCCGTATAAAATGACGGTAATGAGGACAGATATGATTTTCATGCAAAGACTCACAATCATTGTTTCCAGGCCAAGCCCTAAAAGTTCTCCGATGCCCATATCCTCAATACTGCTCTCCAGCAGTGTTTGTAATGCTTCCGCCACATCTATGGAGGTACTGCCGTTTATAATACCTCCGGCACTGGTCACCACATGATTTGCCACATCGAAAATTGCAAGGGCAATATCAAAGGTATGTGTCACCAGATAAACGGCTACCCACATCTTGAAAATGTATTTAAAGAACATGAACGTATCTGTGTCATGCATGTTGTTTTTTTCCATAATCATGGAGATCAATTCATAACACAGGACAAACGTAATGATCATCCCCGCAATGGGGACAATGACATTATCCGATAACGTTTTAATCATCGAAAAAATGCCACTGTTCCAATCCTGGGGTGTCTTGCCAACTTCTGTTGCAATGGTACCTACTTTCGTATTTACATCCGTGAACATGGTTTCCAAATTCGATGTAACCCATCCCGTCAGAAGTTCCTTTATGAAATCCGTTATCTTTTCAATAATCCCGCCCATAAATTATCCGAACAGGGTTGCAAGCTGTGGAATCAGGTTCATTCCGATCAGCACAATGCCACCGCCTGCCATCAATTGCTTAATTCCTTGCGATTTTGCTCCGGGATTGTCATTTCCATACCCTTCCAACAGGTTGATAACACCCCATGCCGCAAGTCCGGCTCCGATTGCACAGACCAGTGTTTTTAAAGTAGTAATCGCTGTAGTAAAAAATGCCATATGTGTACCTTTAATCCTTTCTTTTTTAGAGAAAGGGAGCAAAAAACACTGTTAAAACCCTGCCTTTTGTGATAGTATAGGTACAGGATTTTTCTTATGGAAAATCCGACATAGCTGCAGCCGTTACTTTCATTTTGACCGATGGGGTATCGGCTGCTTTTTTCTTCCATAAACATCCATTGTTTCCTCCCTTAACTTTGCGACAACTTGTCGGGAAGTTGTCCGTTTACTGGTTACATCCTGTAGACTTCCACCTCTTCATCCGGCTTCATTACAAGATTGGTGCTTAAATATTTTTCAATATCAAAGCGGTTCTTTTTGTCATAGTCCGACAGGTATTTATAGTTCTTATGCTTGCAGATGTCGAATTTATCAGAGAAAAACGGTCTGACTCCACGAAGCTGCATGATACATTTCCCGCCGTCCATGACTGCAATCTCATCCTGGCTCATCAACTCCTTCCCTGTTTTCTGGTAATTCAGTCCATAAGAACGCTGCGAACCTCTGGTATCCGAGGTGTTGTAAAGATCAATGGTCTCTTTACCCAAAATTTCAGCCATCTCTTTTAAGGTTGTTTTCTCCTTTCCACCGAGGAACAGTGTCGTGTCACAATTTCCTTCAATCGTGTCCGCATTATCCTTATAAATCGCCTTTAACTGGCTCTTTGACTGCAAAATAATAGAAGCTGAAATCTCACGGCTTCGGATCGTCGCAATCAGCTTCTCAAATTTGGGGATCTGCCCGATATTCGCAAATTCGTCTAACAGGCAGCGTACATGAATCGGAAGTCTTCCGTCATACACATCATCCGCCCGGTCACATAACAGGTTAAATAGCTGTGTATACATGATGGACACAACAAAATTGAATGTGTCATCCGTATCGGAAATAATAACAAACAAAGCTGTTTTTCTGTCTCCCAATAAATCCAGTTCCAGCTCGTCATAGCTCATCAGTTCCCGCAGTTCCGCAATATCAAATGGAGAAAGTCTGGCACCACAACTGATTAAAATACTCTTTGCTGTCTTACCTGCCGCAAGTTTGTATTTCTTATACTGCCGTACTGCAAAGTGATCCGGGGTCTTTGCTTCCAGTTCCTCAAACATCAGGTCAACCGGATTTTTAAAGTTCTCATCATCCTCTCTGGCTTCTGATGCGTTGATGAGCGCCAGAAGCGTGTTAAAATTCTTTTCTTCTTCCCGGCCCTCATACCAGATGTAGCCGATCAACGCACAATAATACAGTTTTTCGGCTTTCACCCAGAAATCTTCACCGGATTGCTGCCCCTCGCCCTTTGTGTTGGCAATGATCGTAGTTACCAGCTTCAGAATATCCTTTTCACTGCGGATGTACACGAAGGGGTTATAATGCATGGATTTTTTGAAATTGATCGTATTCAGCACTTTGATTTTATAAGGCTCGTAAACCACTTTTCCCTCCTTGTCCCGAATTATCTTTCCGTTTTCGTCTGTCATAGGCGAACCTCTCGCCAGCAAATGCCCCACTTCCACGAGTACAGTCCCTTTGGGGTCTGTCACAACATAAGAACTGTGCATCTGCATAAGGTTGGGTTTTACAAAGAAACGTGTCTTGCCGGAACCGGAACCGCCGATTACCAGAATATTTTTGTTTCTGGCATACTTTGGCTCTTTCGGTCTGCCGGACATCATCAGCCGTTCTGTTTCCGTCAGGATGATATTTTCCTCAAACACAGGGTCAACATAAGGCTGAATGTCCTTTTCCGTTCCCCATCTGGCGGAACCATACTCCACACCCTGCCGGTATTTCTTTGCATTTTTTGCCCGGTAACAGACAATCAGCTTCACAGCAATACCGCCCAGAATACCGTAAAATACATCCATGTAATAGAAACTCGGAATCGGATTTTCAAACGCCCGCTCAAAATAATTGAGTGTTTCCATGCACTTATCCCACGCCGTTCCACCGGAACTGACACGGTACAGCCAGCATATTTTGTTACAGACATAAGCAAATAGAAGATATGGGAAATTCAGCAGGAACAGCTTTTTTCGGTCTGCTCTCTGCAATCTTTCCATCTTATCATGGATAAATCCATATAAATCCGCCTGCATCTTGCCGGGTATGCTGTTCGGGGGAAGGGAAAATCTCTTTCTTTTTCCAGGTGCCGCACGTTTCTGGCGGGGTTTCTTTTTATCCTGCTTCTTTTTTGGGGTTGTTACCTGTTTTCCCATCATAAGCTCTGCCCCCTGTCTTTCTGGTGTTCCTTTGCCCGTTCCCGGTTCATGCCTTTCGATACTGTATCTTTAAAATGAGCCAGTTTTTCCATGATGGACGGCTTATCCTTTTTTAACATCTGATTTCCTAAGTATTTTTTGAAAGCCAGATCCATCGTTGCCTCATCCGGCGCTTTGAAAAACACATAATAAGTCGGGGGCTTTCCGTTATCTTCTCTTTTCAAAGCAAAATCAATCTTAAATTCCCTTGCCACACGTTCAAAGGATTTAATATTGCCATCCGTAATCTGGATATTGGACAAACCCACGCCTTGTTCCCTCAGTTGGTCGTATGTCTGCTTTCCCTGTTTATACGGATTCGGCCCTTTCTGCTTCTGTGCTTCCAGATACTTCCTAAGCATCATCCGCAGCACATCTGCCGTTACCTTTGTAGTCTTAATTGACAAAGCAATCGTTTTTTGGGTAACTTCTTCTTCCAATCTGCATGACCTCCTTTCTTCCTGCTGTTCTGATTTACGGTGGTATCAGCAGATGATGTAAATATATTTCCATAGGCGGCTCCTTTCCACTTACCGACAACTTGTCGGTAAGTTATCCTGAAAACAAAACAGCCGGCAGATCCAATTTTTCTAAACGGAACCTGCCGGCTGTTATAACATTATGTAAGTGTAAACTATATTTTATTTATTCCGGATAACCGGAACCTGCTTGATTTTCTTACCTGCGTTTTTCCGCTGCAGGGCAAAAACCATGTCATCGGTACGGGTAAAAAAACCTATATCCTTTTTCCAGCTCATACCACATTTGCAGTGCTGTAACCCTATAAACTGCTGTTTCATTTTTCTACCGCAATTTGGGCAGATTTTATTACTTTTTCCCATGCTGTTCCTTTTTCAAAAGACTAATTTTCTTTTTATCCACAAAATGTGTTGCATACCATCTTTCAATTTCCGCTTCCCCGCTTTTACTAAATCGGAGTGGGATCACAGGTTTATGCCCTTGCCCGTCTTTTTTCTTTATTCCCCACTGTTTATAATAACAGAACGACGGTGTCCATTGGTTCTTCTTTGCAAACACTCGCATCTGGTGCATGATAAATGACAGCTTATGTAGATTAACGATACACACTTTTTCCAAATACGGAACTTTCCCAAACCGCCATTCCTCATATGCTTTTTTCGGAAGTACACCACATTCTATCAATGTATCTACGGGTGCTGCGTAACCACGCCTTTCCCACTGTTGATACATAGAGTGATGTACCAGACCAATCAACTCTTTTTCTGTTATGGCTTTCACCTCCCAATGTTTATATTTTATCCCATGCGGTTCTGTTTGTCATCCTCATTCTCGATTCTTTAACAAATACACGGTACTAAAATGCCCGTACACCTTCCCATCCTCCCACTCCATCTGGTCAAACAGCATACACTGAAACAGTACATCCACGTCTTCCAATCGGTAGATCCGATTGCATACTTCCGACAGCCCTTCCAACTGCTCCATATGCTGCATTGCTTCCTTCCGGTAAATAAGGCACTGCAAGTATAATCCCGACAAATGTTTCCTGCTGAAAATCAGTGCTGTGGTTTTCTCTCCGTTTACGGTACATTCATATTTTTCCCTTTCTTCCTCCGGAAATTCCAGGAAGCACCGGACGTTCTCCACATACACATCCCCGTCAAAGGAAGGATGTTTCTTTTTCATCCACCGCTTTGCTGCAGCTTCCATATTTCTTCTGTCCAATTCAGAAATGGCGCTTCGGAAATTAACCTTTTTGAATCCGGCATCCATATACACATTGCTTCTTACCTGCTTATCTGCCAGTGCTGCAAATTCTCCGATGCGGAAAAAGTAATCTAAAAGCTGGTTCATCTTCGCCTTGCTTTCCACCAGATGATAGGTGTCCTCTGTAAATCCCATCCCGGCAAACCGTACCGGAACACTTCCCTTACTGATCTCTTTTTCAATCATCCGCAATACCTCTCTCTGTGATTCCATCTTATCCTCCAATTCTTTCCGGCCTTCTGCCGCACGTTTTTCCTCAAATAACCGCTGCATCTGCTCATCTTCCCATTTTCCCGCAACCAACAGGGGATACAGGAAGAAAAACATAATGATCTGTACCGCAATAAAACAAATGACAACTGTCATCCTTACTCCCTCCCAAACAATCCGGCGAATGCCTCCCACTTAAAAAACGGACTGATTTTTTTCAATACTGCTATCAGATCCGCTTCATTTTCTATTTCAATATCCAGAAATTCTATGACACTGATTTCCAGGCCGCCCGCTATTTTCTTTAACTGCGCTATCTTTGGTTTCCGATATCCCAATTCATATTTCCGTATGGTATTAACATGAATCCCCGCCCGCTCCGCAAGCTGTTCCTGTGACAATCCCCTCTGGCTGCGAAAATACCGGAGTTTCTCTGCGATCTCCACCAATCCTGCCTCCTTCCTCAAAAAATATGCTTCTTTCTTTTTCCGCTTCCCGCCAACTTGTCGGGAAGTTTTTTCTTATGCTTCTTTTCTTTTTCGTATTCATAGCATTTCATTTCTTCATCCAAAGCCCTGCCTGCCATCATGCAGCTCCAGAATACGAACAGTTCCAAAAGAAATGCCAGTATGGAAATAATTAAAATCAACAGCTCCATTTTACCCGTTCCTTTCTTGAAAAATGGACAGAGAAAAAGCAACCTGTTATTCCACGGCTGCTTTCTCATTTTCACTATTTTGTTTTACTGTCTCCCAAGGTAAACGCTTCTGCAGTTAACCGGATGCCTAATGCCATCCCCTGCATAAAACTCTCTGCATTTTCCATCGTGGTAAGACTGGACGCATATTCTTTATAATCCTGAAACATCTTTGCTTCGTCTTTGGAGAGCAATGCTGCAAATTCCTGTTCCACCGTGTCACACAGCTTCATGGTATCTTGATAATCCTTTTTCTCAGGACAGCATTTTTCTCTCGGCATGATACCGTCATAAAATAAACGCTCCAATAGCTTTCTGTCCATTCCATCCTCCATTTTCTACTCCTTATCTGCCGATTCCGGTAATCCGGCAGATTCCCACAGCCACTCCTTTTATCATCGTGAAAACAGCCACCAGCAACCGCCATACCATAATCACACTGCCGATTACTCCGCCGGCCATCAGGTTGAAAGCTGCCACCCCGACAGTTCCGCCGATTCCCATTCCACTGGGAACCACCCAGAGAAACATTTTCCGGATTCCAAAAGGTATCCCCACAAGCAGCATCAAAAGCCGCCAGTCAAGTTCCCCCTGCACCATGCACAGCGGACGGAACAAAAATGCAAGAAACAGAACCGTTCCCACCGGCATGACTGTTTTGTTTAAAAATTCTCTCCTGCTCATAAATTTCCTCCTCCGTACATATCGTGGTTGACCTCTGCCCGGTAATAATTGTTGATCGTTGAGGGTGCATTAAAAATACAGGCAAGAAGGTAGGCCCTCACATTGTGTATCTTTGTCGTATTGTCATGCAGGCACTCCAAAAGATACTGGATGTGTGAGCTTTCCACTTTCAACAGTTTATTTTTCACAAACTGGTAAGGGTACTCTGCACCTCCAATGCTCAGAGTATCACGCTTCGCACTGATGGTTTCTACCAGAAGTTCCACAATCTCGTCTATGTATTCCTTTTCGCCAAGCCTCGCAGACTGGATCAGGGTGTCATACTCAATGTTCTCTTTCACAATGGCTGTGTATGCGTGTATGACATCCATCTCATCCATCCTCCCAGACCGCTTTGCGGGCTGTCTTTCTGATGGATTGATAAGATTGGTATTACTCCTATCAGTATCACTTAAATCAGTATTATTATAATAAGTATAATTAGGGTCGATTTTTCCGACCTCTGGACTTCGGCTTTCCCGACCACGATAAGTCGGTTTTTCCGACCTCGATAAGTCGGTTTTATCGACCTCGTCAGGTCGGTTTTTCCGACCACGGCAGGTCGGTTTTTCCGACCTCGACAAGTCGGCATTTCCGACCTCGTCAGAAGACAGACCTTCTCCCTCTGTTTCAAACGCTTCCGGTTCCGGTTCCGGTACAGGCTCCGGCTTCTCCTTCATCACAAAGCTTTTCACATAAATAACATCCGGCTTTCCAAATCCCTGCTTCACCCGTTCAATCAGACCGATTCCCTTTTTTGTATCCAACTCTGCAAGGGTTTTCATGCCTTTATCCCTGCCACAGTTCATGTACATCATGACCTGTTCCAGTGAAAAAATGATATATACCCTGTTTTCTTCATCAATCCATCTGTTTTTCATAGACAATGCCATCCGGTCCAGCATCAGACCGTAAAGCACCTTTGCATCACTGGACAGGTTACGAAAATAATCATCCGTAAACAGCACTTTAGGGATACGGTAAAAAGCAAACTGCTCCGATTCATAGCCGTGAAAATAATCAAATGTAACATCATATTTTGCCATTTTGCTTTTCCTCCTTCCCGTTTAATGGCTGTTCTTCCAGTTATCCAGCAATTCAAAAATAACCTGCTCAATCTGCTGTCTGCTGTATTCTTTTGGAAAATAACGGCTGATCTTATTTCCCGGAAGCGTCACCTTGCCTGTATCTTTCTTTTCCTCAGACAAAATCAACTGCACTGCCAGTTCCGTCAGCTTTCCATCCTCACTGTGTTTTTTTAAGGCGTCTGCCATCACTCCGCTGACGGAAACACTCTTTTCCTTAATACAGGCTTGTACCCATGCCTGTTCTTCTTTTGACAGGTACGAAAGGCTGACTGCCGGAATAAATTTTATCTTTCCATTGTCTACCATATCCAAAAGCTCCGGTAAAAGTTCTGTCAGCCGGATATATCTCTGCACCTTTCTTCCGCTGTCTCCAGCTTCTTTTCCAACCAGATCGGCAGTATCTCCGGTACCTTTTGCTCCCTGATGTTTCATGGCTTCCAATTTCATCTTATAAGCAAATGCCTTTTCACTGGGCAGAATATTCTCCCTTTGGATGTTGGAATCTACCATGATGATGACCGCTTCATCATCTGAATAATTACGGATAAGAACAGGCATTGTATCCTTTCCCGCCAGTTCACAGCCACGTTTCCTCCTGTGTCCTGCAACCACTTCATAGCCACCTTCTGCTCTCGGCCTGACAAGCCCCGGATTTAACACACCATAATTGCGGATACTCTCTGCCGTTTCCGTCATTTTTTCATCATCCAGAACTTTAAAGGGATGGCCTTTAAACGGATGCAGGTCTGATATAGGAATCTCCACGATCCTGTCTGTGCCGGGATTGACGGAATCATCAATCCCAAGCAGTTCATTGTAGGAAGTAAGCTGAATCTCTTTCTGAGGTTTACGCATGGTTCAGCACCTCCTCTGCCAGCTCCGCATAGCTTTTTGCCCCTTTACTCCTGCTGTCATAAGCAAAGATGCTCACCCCCTCAGAAGCAGTCTCTGCGATTGCCTCTGATCTGGGAATGGACTTCTCAAAAATACGCATTTCTTTACCATAAGCCATTTTCACTGCCTGCTTATTCCGTTTGGAATTATTATAGCGGCTGCTGTCCATCGTAAACAGAATACCCTCAATCTCCAATCCTGGATTGAAACGCTGTTTAATTCCTTTCACTACGCTCAAAAGCTCAACTAAACCATCCGCTGCATAATATTGAGGCTGTACCGGAATCAAAACACTGTCCGCTGCACTTAACGCATTAATCGTCAGCATTCCCAGAGAGGGCATACAGTCAATGATAATATAATCATAGTTATCTTCCAGAAGTTCCAGATATTCTTTCAAAACTTTTTCCCGGTTTTCTACTGTAATCAGTGACAGATCCGTACCTGTCAGCATCTTATTCGATGGAATGACATCAATTCCCTCTTTATGCCTTAAAACAGCTTCCATCGGGTCAAACTCCATACCCATGATGATATTTTCCATCATATTCTTCAAGGATACCCGGATCTTTTTTGGGAATCCTAATCCCAAAGTTAAATGCCCCTGCGGATCTGCGTCCACAAGCGCCACTCTTTTTCCTAATCGAACCAGAGCTACTCCTAAATTGATACTGGTTGTTGTTTTTGAAACGCCGCCTTTCTGGTTTGCGACTGCAATCACTCTACACATAACTTTCTCCTCCGTTTACTGTTCCGGCCTGACAGCCTTATCAATTTCTGCATACACACGAAAATATTTTTTTGTTCCTTTATTTGCGTACTTTTCTGACATTTCCAGTACATTGATTCTTTTATCCCTCTGCAGGATTTTCTGGAACCACTTAATATCATTGGTGGTTCCCTGCAATCTGATTTTTAACATAAGAAATCCTCCCAGTCCTGGTAAAAGCAATATTCCGGATACCGGATTTTAATTGCCTCCCAAAAATATCTGGCATAACCACAGCAAAATAAGTCTTCTACTGTATAGCATCCACATTCCTGCAACTGTCCATCCGCATCATCAATGTCAAAAACACTTGGAGTTCCATTGCAATAAAGGTTAAATGCCATACGGATAATTTTTAAACTACCACTAGTTTGCCATCCTTCCTTCAGACATTCTGTCTTAATATTTCCTGTTTTGAAATCATAAATGTTATCCACATGATTTCTCGTGTCCTCACTAATTCCGAGACAATATACCAATGCTTTGTAATATACATCTTGATATCTGTCTTTTGATAAATATTCCTGATAAAAATTTTCGTGTTGTTTGCTTTTGAAAGTTATTGTGTGAGTTGTTTTTTCTTTTGCTCCTAACGCTGTACTGTTTTTCATTTTCGTTTTCCTCCAATAATAATATTTTGACATTAACTCAAACACTGTTAGCCGCTTATTGCAGCACGCAAAAAAGGACATCTTTCCAAAATCTCTTTTAGAAAAATGTCCTTTATACAAAATCTCTTATTTACTTTCCATAATACAACAAACGTAATACCAAGTGTTATCACGTATTATACAACAAAAATTTGTTGTACCTCTGTTGTAGTACACAACATCTAACCTACAATTTTATAACTTTCAATCCATTCTTAGTACAGCTTCGCACCTGCCGGGATCCGGTCATTAACCATGAGAAGATTTAATCCCTCATGCCCGTCTTCCTCGTGTACTGCTGAAATCAGCATACCCTCGGAATCAATGCCCATCATCTTTCTCGGCGGCAGATTTACGATTGCAATCGCTGTCTTGCCAATCAGATCTTCTGGCTCGTAAAACTCGTGAATACCGCTTAAAATCGTGCGTTTCCGGTCTGTTCCGTCATCCAGAGTGAACTTTAAAAGCTTCTTACTCTTCGGTACTGCTTCACATTCCAGAATCTTTACTGCACGGTAATCAGCCTTTGCAAAGGTATCGAAATCAATCATTTCTTCAAAGATTGGCTCGATCTTTACGTTGGAGAAATCAACCTTCTCAGCAACTTTTTCTGCCGCTGCAGGAGCTGCTTCGGAAGTCTTATTTGCCTTCTTGTCAGCGTCCAGTGACTTCATCGTCGGGAACAGCAGTACGTCACGGATTGCCTGGCTGTCTGTAAGCAGCATAACCAGACGGTCGATTCCGTATCCGATACCACCTGTAGGCGGCATACCGATCTCCAGTGCATTCAGGAAGTCTTCATCTGTGTGGTTTGCTTCCTCATCTCCTGCGTCAGCAAGAGCATCCTGTGCTTTGAAACGCTCTCTCTGGTCAATCGGGTCATTGAGCTCGGAATATGCGTTACACATTTCCCATGTATTAATGAACAGCTCGAAACGCTCTACCTTATTCGGATCAGAAGGTTTCTTCTTTGTCAGCGGAGAAATCTCGATCGGATGATCCATGATAAATGTTGGCTGGATCAGTTCTTTTTCACAGTATTCCTCGAAGAACAGGTTGATGATATCACCCTTCTTATGACGTTCTTCATATTCAATATGATGCTCATCTGCAAGCTTCTTAGCTGCTTCATCATCTGCAACTTCATCAAAGTCAATTCCTGCATATTTCTTGATCGCATCATTCATGGTCAGACGTTCAAAAGGTTTGCTGAGGTCGATCTCGATACCATTGTAGGTAATCTTCGCAGAACCACAAACCTTCTCTGCCAGATAACGGAACATAGACTCAGTCAGTTCCATCATGCCTTCATAATCTGTATATGCCTGATAAAGCTCCATCAGAGTAAACTCCGGATTATGACGGGTATCTACACCTTCATTACGGAATACACGTCCGATCTCATAAACTCTCTCAAGACCACCAACGATCAGTCTCTTCAGATAAAGTTCAAGAGAAATACGAAGCTTAACATCTTCGTTCAGTGCATTATAATGAGTTTCAAACGGTCTTGCTGCAGCACCGCCTGCATTTGCAACCAGCATCGGAGTTTCCACTTCCATGAAGTCACGGTCTGCAAGGAAGTTACGGATTTCTTTCAGAATCTGGGAACGTTTGATAAATACGTTCTTGCTGTCCTGATTCATGATAAGGTCTACATATCTCTGACGATAACGCATATCTGTATCTGTCAGTCCATGGAATTTCTCAGGAAGAATCTGTAAGCTCTTGGAAAGAAGAGTCATGCTTTCTGCATGGATAGAAATCTCACCTGTTCTTGTTCTGAATGCAAAACCTTCCAGTCCGAAGATATCACCGATATCGGATTTCTTAAAATCTGCATAAGAATCTGCTCCGATCGCATCTCTTGCTACATATACCTGAATATTTCCCTGTAAATCCTGGATATTGCAGAAAGAAGCCTTACCCATAACTCTCTTGAACATCATACGGCCTGCGATTGCTACGTGGATCGGGCTTGCGTCCATGATTTCTCTTCTCTCTTCATAATCTTTCTTAACAGCTTCCTTTGCCTGTTCTTCATCAAGACCTGTTACATCTACTTCTGCACGATCTTTGAGAAGTTCTGCCTCATGTGCTTCATAAAGACTCTTCACTTCCATTGAGTGATGAGTCTGGTTAAACTTTGTGATCTGAAATGGGTCTTTTCCATTAGCCTGAAGATCTGCCAGTTTATCGCGACGTACCTTCAGTAACTGGTTTAAATCCTGTTCCTGCTTCTGCTGTGCCACCTTGGTTCCTCCTTATATACTTGTATAATTATTATTTGTTCGTAACTGTTCAGTACCTTCACAGTTACGAGCCAAAATGCATTAAAAATCACCTGCGGTGATGGCATTTTGGCTTGTATGTCTCGGGATTTTGGTACTTACGTGCCAAAACACCTCGCGGGATAGTAGACTACTGAATAGTTACATTTATTCTACATTTCCATGTGATATCAGATGTAACAGAAGATTCCATTCAACAGAATCCTGTATTTTCAAATATCAATTTATCAGATATACAGACAAAAATAAGAAATAACAAACTTCTTATTGTCTTCTTATTATCTGCTTATATAGTCAGCGAAAGGTGCGCGTTATGCCTTTGCATGATAAATCTCTACGCGCACCTCAGTCATCTGTCTCTTATACGTTTCTCTGGATCTCCAGAACTTTGTATTTCATGATTCCTGCCGGCATCTCTACTTCTACTACATCGCCTGTATGCGCACCGATAAGTGCTTTTCCTACGGGAGATTCGTTGGAGATTTTGCCTTCAAGGCTGTTAGCCTCTGTGGAACCTACAATCTTCAGCTCGATGTCTTCTTCGAATTCAAAATCGTGTACTTTAACCTTACATCCAACGCTGATCTTGTCCAGATCTACTTCGTCCTCTACAACAACTTCAGCATTCTTTAAGATCTTCTCGATTTCTTCGATACGTGCTTCAATGTCTCTCTGTTCGTCTTTCGCTGCATCGTATTCCGCATTCTCAGATAAGTCGCCCTGTTCTCTGGCTTCCTTAATTTTCTCTGCTACTTCTTTTCTCTTTACTACCTTTAAATCATGCAGCTCTTCTTCTAATTTTTTAAGTCCTGCATAAGTTAGTAAGTTTTTCTTTTCTTCCATAATAACCTTACTCCCTTTCAACATCCGGTATAGTTTTCTGCGTTTCTTTTCGCCCCGGATCACTACATGGATTTATGTGCTTCCTGATACATCATACCTGAAAAAGGGCAGACTTATTCTAGGATATTCACAATTTCTGTATTATACAAAAAAGCACCCGGATTGTCAAGCATTCCGAGCGCCTTTGCTATTGTTTATATTTCTCATTTCACATGGTTTTAACTTTTATTCTAATCTTGATAAAAGCGCCTCCAGAGCTTCATAACTTTCTATGGTGTTTGACTCTCTTCTGAGCCCTGCGCTGTGACGCATGCCTGCAGTATACCAGGCAACGTGTTTACGCATCTCACGGATTCCTACGAATTCCCCTTTTAATTCAATCTGTTTTCTGGCATGACGCAGGATCATTTCACGTATTTCCTCTACAGACGGACGTTCCAACAGTTCTCCTGTCCGGAAATAATGGTTCAGTTCGCGGAACAACCAGGGATTTCCCCTTACTGCACGTCCCACCATAACTGCATCACATCCGGTCTGTTTCACCAGTTCTTCTGCTTTCAGCGGAGAATCTACATCCCCGTTTCCAATTACAGGAATGGTAATCGCTTCTTTTACCCTGCGGATCGTATCCCAGTCTGCAGTGCCGGAATAGTACTGCTGTCTGGTGCGCCCATGCACTGCAAGTGCTGCTGCTCCCGCATCCTCAATACGTTTCGCGATTTCAACAATATCTACCGGTTCATTCTCAAATCCGATTCGCACCTTGACAGTCAACGGTTTACTGATTGCAGATGATACTTTTCGAACGATCTCTTCAATCAGATTCGGGTTCTTCAATAATGCAGATCCCTCACCGTTATTGACAACCTTCGGCACAGGGCATCCCATATTGATGTCCAGGATATCGAAATCTCTGTCCTCAATGGATTTCGCAACCTCTGCCATAAGATCCGGTTCACTGCCAAAAAGCTGCATGGAAACCGGGTGCTCACATGGATCAATCTCCATCAGGGCAATGGTGTTCTTATTGTGAAAAGAAATCGCTTTTGCACTGATCATTTCCATACAGATCAGTCCGGCCCCCTGCTCTTTACAGAGCGTTCGAAATGGCAGGTCTGTGACACCTGCCATTGGTGCAAGAACAAACGGATTATCAATCTGTACGTTTCCTATTTTCCACTGCATCTCCATGAATGGTTCTCTTGCCTGTACCGGCTCATTCCTTGTCTGCATGGATTCAGTCCTCACTGCCCGATGTTTTCTTCAGTTCTTCTTCCGGGATGTCTCCGAGAAAGAATACTTTATAATACATTTCCAGAGATTCCAGAAGTTCTTTCTTGTCCTGCTGAAGCTGTTTGATCTTCAGTCCGCTTCCGATCTCATCGTAGCGGGCATCTGCTTCCAGAGCTTCTGTTTTAAACTGAAGTCTGCCGTTTTCGTCAAATTCCAGAGTCAGGATTCCTCCTACATCCTCTGTGTAAAGAACACACATGATCTGAAGTTCTTTCTTCACATGATCCGGAAGTGCATTGAAATCCTGATTAAAATAAAATTTCTTCTCATAGGCACTTGCGCCACAGAGAGTAATGTTGTCCTGATACATAAATTACTGTTTCCCTCTTTCGAAATTATTCAGAATCTTTATACATAGCTGTAAAGTCCACGCACCGAAACCTCTCCTGCGCTGACTTTCACAACTTCTTTATTCTGCCTTTCCACAAGCAGTTCACCTTTTTCATCAATCCCCCTGCAGATTCCTTCGAAACTTCTGTCACCATCGATCACTCTGACCGGCTGGTTCAGGTTTGCAAGGATTCTGTGGTAATCATCCAGCAGATGAGTAAAATCACAGGTCTGGATAAATTTCTCATAGTTGATCTCGAAATATTTCATCACCAGTGCAATCACCTGATTTCTGTCATATTCATGACCGCCCTCCAGAATCAGTGAAGTCGCTTTGTCCTGCATTTCTTCCGGAAATTCTTTCAGGTTTACATTGATTCCTACTCCGATGAGAACATAATTGATCTTCACACCATTTGTTCCCATCTCGGTCAGGATACCACAGATTTTCTTCTTAGAGATCACAATATCATTGGGCCATTTAATACTTACGTTAAACCCCAGTTCCTCTGCTGCCTGTGCCACTGCCATTCCCATAACCAGTGTCAGCATAGATGCATACTGCGGTGAAAATTCCGGACGTAAGAGCAGTGTCATCATAATAGAGCTGCCCTCCGGCGCTTCCCATCTTCTGTCAAAACGCCCTCTTCCCGCAGACTGAAATTCCGCAACTGCCAGAGTTCCATGCTCTGCACCATCTTTTGCCAGACGCTTGATCCATGAATTGGTAGAATCTGTTTCTTTTGCAAAATGGACGGTTTTGCCCGCCCATTTTGTGTCTATCGCCTGTGAAATTGTTTCTTCATTATACAGATGTGCCATTATTTGTTCTCCGGCTCTCCTAATGTTGCTACCATAACAGCTTTGATGGTATGCATACGGTTCTCTGCCTCATCAAATACTTTGGACTGCTCAGATTCAAATACTTCGTCTGTTACTTCCATGTCTGTCAGATTGAATCTCTCGCCCATTTCCTTGCCGATCTTTGTCTTAAGGTCATGGAATGCAGGCAGACAGTGAAGGAAGATTGCTTTCTCTCCTGCGTTCTTCATAACGTCCTTTGTTACTTTATAAGGTGTCAGATCATGGATTCTCTCTGTCCATACCTCATCCGGCTCACCCATGGATACCCATACGTCTGTATAGATAACGTCTGCATCCTTTGTTCCTTCCTGAACATCCTCTGTCAGAGTGATGCTTCCGCCGGATGCTTTTGCATATTCCTCGCACTGAGCAACTAACTCTGCATTCGGAAAATATTTCTTAGTTGTGCAGGCTACGAAATGCATGCCAAGTTTTGTGCAGGCAATCATCAGGGAGTTACCCATATTGTAACGGGCATCACCCATGTATACAAGCTTACGTCCTTTTAAATCTCCGAAATGCTCACGGATTGTCAACATATCAGCGATCATCTGTGTCGGATGATATTCGTTCGTAAGGCCATTCCATACCGGAACACCTGCATGTTTTGCAAGCTCTTCTACGACTTCCTGACCAAATCCACGATATTCGATGCCATCATACATTCTTCCCAGAACTCTTGCTGTATCTGCAATGCTTTCTTTCTTACCGATCTGAGAACCTGTCGGATCCAGGTATGTGCTTCCCATTCCAAGATCATGGGCAGCTACCTCAAAAGAGCAGCGGGTTCTTGTACTTGTTTTTTCAAAAATAAGTGCAATATTTTTGCCTCTGTAATATTCGTGAAGCTCGCCGGCTTTCTTCTTTGCTTTAAGTTCTGCGGATAAATCAATAAGATATGTGATCTCCTCCGGTGTAAAGTCTTTCAGTGTCAGAAAGTTTCTTCCTTTTAAGTTCATAATAATTCTCTCCCCGATGTCATTTATTCTCTTTTGTTATTTGTCTGTCTCCGCTTTCGGATCAGTGACGATCTCTTTCAGCGAACTTGCCAGACCTGCGATTCCCTGAATATCCGACGGAATAATGATCTTGGTTGCCTTACCGTCTGCTGCCCTGGCAAATGCTTCCAGACTCTTCAGTGTCAGAACTGCCTCATCTGCTCCTGCCTCTCTGATCATGCGGATACCCTCTGCATTGGCATTCTGAACTTTCAGAACTGCCTCAGCCTGTCCTTCTGCCTCCTTGATCATACGCTCTTTCTGAGCCTCTGCGCGGAGGATTGCTGCCTGTTTCTCAGCTTCTGCATCCAGAATTGCAGACTGCTTCTTACCTTCTGCAACAAGGATCGTAGATTTCTTCTGACCTTCTGCGATCAGGATTGCTTCACGACGTTCACGCTCAGCTTTCATCTGTTTCTCCATTGCATCCTGAATAGCTGCCGGAGGAATAATGTTCTTCAGTTCCACACGATTGACCTTGATTCCCCATGGATCAGTAGCTTCATCAAGAGAAGCTCTCATCTTGGTATTGATCGTCTCACGTGATGTAAGTGTCTCATCCAGTTCCATGTCACCGATAATATTTCTTAAGGTTGTTGCAGACAGATTCTCTATTGCCATGATCGGATTCTCCACACCGTAAGTATAAAGCTTCGGATCTGTGATCTGAAAGAATACGACAGTATCGATCTGCATGGTTACGTTATCCTTTGTGATAACCGGCTGCGGTGGAAAATCCACTACCTGTTCCTTCAGATTTACCTTTCTGGCTACTCGTTCAATAAACGGAACCTTGAAGTGAATTCCTGTACTCCAGGTTGCCTGATAAGCTCCCAGACGTTCCAGGATTACTGCATATGCCTGTGGTACAATGCGGACGCAGGATGCAAGGACCCATACCGCAATAACGATAATAACTATCAGAAAAACCACGCCCATAACTAATCCTCCTTATTCTGTTTTACGATAAGTTTCACACCTCGGATCTCTTCGATCGTTACAACGGTGCCTTCGCCGATTTTTTCGTCATCAGCAGAACGTGCAGTCCATTCAATGTCATTGATACGAACCTGGCCTGTCTGCGCCAGATTGTCAATCTCCTGAATCACAACTGCTTTCTTTCCAATCAGACTGTTTGCATTGGTCTGTATGGTTTCTTTGTTGAAGTACTTCATTGCCAGTGGTCTGGTAAAAATGAGAAGTACCAATGAAACACACAGAAACAGCAATATCTGTACAGTGAGGTTCGCTCCTGCATAACATGCAATAGCAGCGACCAGTGCGCCGCCGGCAAACCAGATGGTGGTCAGTCCTGCCGTAATTGCCTCTACAACAAGCAATAACGCAAGAATCCCAAGCCAGATCAAAGGCTGCATGAAACTCCTCCTTTCGTCTGCTATCGTCTCTGACGAGCAGCTTCATACATGAGAATTCCGGATGCCATGGCAGCATTCAGAGATTCTACTTTTCCACACATAGGAATCCGTATCAGACAATCAGCACTGTCTGCCGCTTCATCTGTCAGTCCTTTTCCCTCATTGCCGATCAGGAAAGCAGTTCCTCCTGTGTAGGATTCCTGATCATAAGAGTTCTTACCATGCAGATGCGCCGCAAATGTGCGGATATTTCTGTCTTTCAGTTCCTGTGCTAATGATACCACACTTTCCACATATAGGAAAGGCATTCTGTAGACAGAACCCATGGTTGATCGTATAACCTTCGGGTTTGTGATATCCACGCAGGTCTTTGTCAGAAGAACTCCACTTACTCCGGCACCCTCTCCTGTACGGAGAATAGTTCCCGCATTTCCCGGATCCTGCAGATCTTCCAGAATCATAACCAGCGGATTTTTCCCGCCGAGAATATCTTCCATTATATAGGAAGGTTTCTTAAGCACTGTCATAATTCCCTGCGGCGTCTGCGTATCGCTCATCTGTCGAAAAACAGAATCTGTTACTATTTCATATGGAAGTTTCTCCACCTGAGCCATCAGTTCTGCATCACCGCTGAGAGCTTCTGATACATACACCTTCGAAATCCAATCCCTAGGTGCTTCGCCGAACATTTTTCTTCCTTCTGCAACAAAAAGCCCTTGTTCTCTGCGGGCTTTTGTTTTCTGGTTCAGCTGTATGATATTTTTTACCTGTCCGTTATTTACACTGGTGATCATATCTTATCCTCAATTTTCCGAAACCTTATTCAGGTCACTGTTTGCTCCTGCTGCAACAACTGTGCAGTCTGCCGGAAACACTTCATCCGGCGCCACATTCATATTCATCTTATCGCCATGCTTCAGACCGATCAGATTGATGTTATACTTTTCCCTGACCTTCAGCTCCCGAAGTGTTTTTCCTATCCATTCCCGCGGGATCTTAAATTCTGCCATACTGAAATCAGAAGAAAGCTCAAACATATCGACAAATCCACTGGAGAGAAGATTTCTTGCAACTCTGATACCCATGGAATGTTCAGGATAAATCACCTTATCTGCCCCTATTTTCTCCAGTATCCTGCCATGAAGAGAATTCATTGCCTTCGCCATGACAAAAGGAACTCCAAGTTCTTTCACCTGCATCGTTGCTGTAATACTGGCCTCCATATTCTCGGCTACTGCGATGACCGCAACATCTACGTTCTGAACTCCAAGCGATTCCAAAATTCCCGGATCACGCACATCTGCCTTGACAGCATAGGAAACTTTCTCTGCGATATCCTGCACATTATCATCTTTATCGTCAATGGCAAGTACATCGCAGTTCGCCTCTGCCAGAGTAAGGGCTACCGTCATCCCGAACTGCCCAAGACCGATCACTGCATAAGATTTGTTCTTCATTTTCTTCCTCATTTCTCTTTCTGAACATGTATTCGTTATCCTCTGCGAATATCCGCCTGACTGCCGAACCGTTACTATCCAATCATAATATCTTCTTCTGCCAGATGTGAATCTGCCGGCATTTTCTGTACACGTACAGTTACTGCAGTTCCCAGAGTCAGCGGACCGATTCTTCCCAGATACATAGTCAGGATCACGATCCATTTGCCTGCTGTATTCAGGCAGGGTGTCAGCCCTCTGCTAAGTCCTACCGTTGCAACCGCAGATGTAATTTCATAAACAACATCTTCTATGGGTGCTTCCGGCATGGCTGCACACAACAGCATACTCATGAGAATAAGTACTGTAAGTACCATACCTGTCACTACGATCGCAGAACGGATGTAGCTGTCTCTGATTCTCCTGTGGTGTACTTCCACATCCCGTTTTCCCTGAAGATTGGATTTCAGACTCAGCAGAAGGACCGCAACTGTTGTTGTCTTAATTCCACCTGCTGTTCCCATAGGGGAACCGCCGATCAACATCAATATCAGGCACAGCATATAAGTTGCATTGGAAAATCTCTCCTGGCTTACAGTGAAAAATCCGGCTGTTCTTGTGGTAACTGACTGGAACAAAGATGCCATCCACTTCGTTCCCGGCGAATATGTCCCAATACTTTCCGGATTTCCATGATCAAACAGAAAGATCAGTACTGTACCGCCCACAACAAGTATCAGCGTCATCATCAACACAATCTTACTGTGAAGACGAAGATTTTTAAACACACGTCCCACAGGAAGTTTCCCTCTGATGACTCGTTTAATCTTATCCCAGATATCCCACCAGACCACAAACCCAAGACCTGACATAATGATCAATCCTACACTTGTAAAGTTTACGATCGGATCAGCAACATACTGAGCCAGGCTATCCTCTCCCAGCAGATCAATACCAGCATTACAGAATGCAGATACTGCCGTAAAAACAGAGTATCCCAGACCTTTTGCCAGACCGAACTGCGGAATAAATCGAACTGCATAACACACTGCACCGATTCCTTCTGCTCCAAACACACAGATCAGAACTTTCTTCACCAGCCTGACCATTCCACCCATTCTGTCCATATTATAGGACTCCTGGATAACACGCCGGTTCCTCAGCGATATTTTCTTTCTCAGACTTATAAAAATAATACTGCCCAGGGAAATCAGTCCCACACCTCCGATCTGGATCAGGACAAGAATAATAAGCTTGCCTGCCAGAGTCCAGTGAGTTGCCGTAACAACTGTCACAAGCCCTGTTACACATATACTTGTGGTTGCGGTAAACATGGCATCTGTAAAAGATGTGTGGTATCCGGGTGCCGTACAAAACGGCAGCCACAGAAGTAATCCCCCTAAGATAATCACCCCCGCAAAACCGAGGGTAATTATCTGAGCAGTATTTAATTTATGCAGTCTGTTATATAACTGCATCTTTTTATTCATTTGTTATTTGTTGTTTTTATCATAGTTATGAGAAAGTGACTGGCATACTTCCCACTGATAGTCAGAGATACCTTTCTGCATAGCAAGTGCTTCATTGATATCGAAGTCTACGAATTCACCGTGACGATATCCGACAACGCGGCATGTCTTGCCTGCAATAAGAAGGTCTACAGCCAGAGCACCCATCATAGATGCATATACACGGTCTTTACATGTCGGGCTTCCACCACGCTGCATGTGTCCAAGGATTGTAGCACGTGTTTCGATACCTGTGGCAGCTTCGATACGTTTTGCCATTGCTTCAGAATGACCGATACCTTCTGCATTGATGATGATGTGATGCTTTTTGCCTTTCTTACGACTCTCGATAATGTTATTGATCAGCTTCTGCTCATCATAGTCATATTTTTCAGGAACCAGAACGTCCTCAGCACCGTTGGCAATACCGCACCACAGAGCAATATATCCTGCACCACGTCCCATAACCTCGATGATACTGCATCTCTCATGAGAAGTGGAAGTATCACGTACTTTATCAATTGCTTCCATTGCTGTGTTTACAGCTGTATCAAATCCGATGGTATATTCTGTACATGCAATGTCAAGGTCGATTGTTCCGGGAAGACCGATTGTATTGATTCCGAGATTCGCAAGCTTCTGAGCACCTGCGAAAGATCCGTCACCACCGATGACAACAAGTCCGTCAATTCCATGTTTTCTGCAGATCTCTGCTCCACGTTTCTGGCCTTCTTCTGTACGGAATTCTGCACAACGTGCAGTATAAAGGATTGTACCTCCACGCTCGATTGTATCAGATACATCTTTTGCACTCATGTCAATGATCTCTTCGTTTAACAGACCATTGTATCCCTTCAGAATACCTTTTACATTTAATCCATTACTTAAACCTCTTCTGACAACTGCACGAATTGCAGCATTCATTCCAGGTGCGTCACCACCGCTGGTAAGGACACCAATGGTTTTTATCTTGTTTTCTGCCATCTTTTCTTCCTCCATCTTCTGAATCTATCTCATTTTTACTATACACATATTCGGGTATAGTTTAGCGCATTTCTATAAGTTTTTCAATCCTCTTTCTACAACTTTAACATTGGTTTTACCATATTTTTCGTACATATAATTCAGCCATGAGTCCTGAATTTGTGCATGATATCCAATCGGAAGCTTCTTTATGGCCTTTACGTCTTTCAGGTAGATCACAACAGCACTGTCACCCGGTGAACGTCTGAGGTCTGCAAGCAGTTCCTGAGATTGCTGTGTGTAGCTTTCTTTATTGTCAAACTGTATCCAGATTTCCCTTGGCATATTGTCAAAGGGACGGATTTTTTCAAGGATCAGTTTACTGGCGCGATCGTCCTCTGCAGATACTCTGCCCTGAATAAATACTCTGCCTTCTTCATTCAGGAACTGCTGACTTTTCTCATAATCTCTGGGGAACACAACTACCTCCACTGTTCCTACCAGATCCTCCACTGTGAGGAATGCCATAACCTTATTATTCTTTGTATATTTGATGGTTTTATCCGTAATCATTCCACCGATAATTACTTTCTGACCATCCATGACTTTCGGAAGATTTGTTTCTTCATCCTGCTGAAAATCAGAGGTTTTCGCAGAAATGGTTTTCTCCATCATTTCCCGGTAATTTTCCAGAGGATGACCACTGAGGTAGATTCCCAGAACTTCCTTCTCATATCCCAGAAGTTCCTCTTTTCCGAATTCCTCCACATCGGGCATACGGATTTCAAATTCTTTCTTGTCCTCCTCGCTTACCAGATCAAAAAGACTCATCTGTCCGGCCAGTGAATTCTTCTTCTCCAGACTGATGTTGTCGGAAATCTTCTGATAAACCAGCATTTTCTGGCGGCGGTTACCATCCAGGCAATCCAGCGCACCTGCTTTGATAAAGTTTTCTACTGCTCGCTTATTCATCTGCGGAGAGTTTCGTTCCATAAAATCCTTCAGGGAACGATATTGTCCGTTCTCTTCCCTCTCTCTTACCAGGCTTTCAATAACCGGACGTCCCACACTCTTTATAGCGGACAGACCATATCGGATCGCACCGTTATCTACAGAGAATCCGTACATTCCACAGTTCACATCCGGCGGCAGGATCTTAATCCCCATCTGTCTGCAGACCAGAATATATTCTGCAACCTTATTGGGAAAATCAATAACCGATGTCATTAATGCGGCCATAAATTCCACAGGATAGTAATATTTCAGATATGCAGTCTGATAGGAAACAACTGCATAGGCTGCTGCATGGGACTTATTAAAAGCATATTTGGCAAAATCAATCATTTCATCATAGATTTTATTTGCCGTTGCCTCATCAATTCCATTTGCAATACAGCCTGGAACTCCCTCTGCTTCATTTCCGTAAACAAAGTTCTGGCGCTCCTTTTCCATGACAGAGGCCTTCTTTTTGGACATTGCACGGCGCACCAGGTCGCTTCGGCCCAGAGTATAACCTGCCAGGTTACGAACGATCTGCATAACCTGTTCCTGATAGACAATACACCCATAAGTAGGCTTCAGGATTGGCTCCAGCTGAGGGCAGTCGTAACGGATGGTATCCGGACGGTTTTTGCCCCGGATATACTGAGGGATAAAATCCATGGGGCCCGGGCGGTAAAGAGAAATTCCTGCGATCACATCTTCCAGACTCTGAGGCTTCAGTTCCTTCATGAAGTTTTTCATTCCCGCACTTTCAAGCTGAAATACACCATCAGAACGACCGGTGCCAAGGGAATCCAAAACCTTTTTATCATCATAATTAATCTTCTGCATATCCAGAGTCACTCCTGCATCCTTCTGGATCAGCTTTACTGCATTCTGGATCACAGTCAGAGTACGAAGTCCCAGGAAGTCCATTTTCAAAAGTCCCAATTCTTCCAGTGTTGTCATGGTAAACTGAGTGACAATAGACCCGTCTGATGCTCTGGAAAGCGGTACATATTCTGATACGTCCTTCTGGCTGATAACAACACCTGCCGCATGCATGGAGGTATGTCTGGGAAGTCCCTCCAGACGTCTTGCCATATCAATCAGATAATGAACTTCATCCTGCTCTTCATATGCTTTTTTCAGCTCAGGGTTCATAGTAAGGGCTTTATCTATAGTAATATTTAATTCCTGCGGGATCATTTTCGCAATGGAATCCACCTGTGCATAAGGCATATCCAGTACACGGCCCACATCCCGGATCACACCACGGGCTGCCAGCGTACCAAAAGTAACGATCTGAACCACACAATCATCCCCATATTTACGGCGGACATATTCAATAACCTCCTGCCTTCTTTCGAAGCAGAAGTCAACGTCAATATCAGGCATAGATACTCGTTCCGGATTCAGAAATCGCTCAAAGAGCAGATCATAGCGAATAGGATCAAGCTGTGTGATGCCCAAGGTATAAGCAACCAGACTTCCCGCTGCAGAGCCACGTCCCGGTCCTACCATAATGTCATGATCGCGGGCATATTTAATAAAATCCCATACTATAAGGAAGTAATCCACGTAGCCCATATTTTTTATAGTAGATAATTCGTAATTCAGACGAGCTTTTAATTCCTCTGTAACCGGCTGATAACGTTCCTCCAGTCCCTCGAAGCATAGCTTGTTCAGATATTCCCAGGATGTAAGACCATCCGGCACATCGAATCTTGGAAGCTTGGTCACGCCAAATTCAATCTCAACATGACATCTCTGTGCAATCTTATGAGTATTCTCCAGGGCCTCCAAAGCATATGGGAAAAGTTCTGCCATTTCTTCCGGGGATTTCACATAATACTGGCCGCCCTCATAACGCATTCTGTCCTCGTCTGCCAGTTTCTTGTTTGTCTGCAGACAGAGAAGAATATCATGAGGATCAGCATCCTCCGCCCTTGTATAATGCACATCATTGGTTGTAACAAGGTCAATCCCTGTTTCTTCGTGCATACGGAGAAGTTCCTGATTTACCAGTCTCTGCGCAGGAATTCCATGATCCTGTAACTCCAGGAAGAAATTGCCTTTTCCAAAAATATCCTGATAACGAAGAGCTGCTGCCTTTGCATCCTCATACATGCCTCTCTGAAGATATCTGGCAACCTCACCTGCAAGGCAGGCACTTAAGGCAATAATCCCTTCATGGTACTCTTTTAATACCGCAAGATCTACTCGCGGTTTATAATAGAATCCTTCTGTAAAACCCTTGGACACAATTTTCATCAGATTTGCATAACCCTGATTATTCTCTGCCAGAAGAACCAGGTGGTAATATCTGTCTTCGCCGCTTCCTGCTTCACGGTCAAATCTGGAACCGGGAGCTACATATACCTCACATCCCAAAATAGGATTGATTCCCTCGGCCCTTGCTGCACGATAAAAATCAATCACACCGTACATGACTCCATGATCTGTGATCGCCGCACTGTCCATGCCAAGTTCTTTGACACGGGCTACATATTCTTTTATCTTATTGGAACCATCCAGCAGACTGTATTCTGTATGGACGTGAAGATGTGTAAACTCCAACTCTATTTCTCTCCTGTTCTAATATCTGCAATTTTATCGCAGTATATTTTTACTGTTATTATTTCGCGTAGATTCTCTTGTCCTTAATCTCTACTTTGCCTTCCTTCATCAGATGGCCAATGGCACGTTTAAATGCTCCCTTACTCAGACCAAATTCTCGCTGGATCACTTCCGGTGATGCCTTGTCATCAAATGGAAGAACACCTGCAAATTCATTGATTACTTCAAGGACATTCTCCGCATCTTCATTGATCTGAAGATATGCTTTCTGACGATCTGTGACGTTCATTTTTCCGTCTTCTTTTACTTCGCTGACACGCAGCTCCAGAATCTTGCCCGAGCGGTATTTTCCCTTGGCTTCTCTTACAGGGATCAGTGCAGAATATTTATCATCAACTGCCACAAATACACCGAATCTGTCGCTGATCTCATAAACACGGCCCTTCACCATATCTCCCACTACATAAGGAGTTCTAGTGGAAAGATAATGATAAACCTTCATAGTTGCGCAGAGACGACTGCTCTTGTCAATATAGAGTGCTACCAGCACATCTTCTCCCTCTCTTACTTTCAGAGTCTGTTCATGATATGGAAGCAGAAGGTCTTTCTCCAGTCCCCAGTCAAGGAATGCACCAATCCTTGTTACCTGAGAGACTTTCAGAACTGCTGTCTGACCTACCTGAAGCTTCGGTTCTTTTGTTGTTGCAATAAGACGATCCTGAGAATCCTTGTAGATAAATGCTTCAATGCTGTCACCTTCCTTTGTTCCTTCCGGAACCTGTCTGGACGGAAGAAGAACACGGTTCTTTGCATCTGCCTGCATATCCTCACCCAGATATACACCAAAATCTACGGACTTTACTACTGTTAATTTCTGTTTTTTTCCTAACTCAATCATATAATCTCCATTTCTGTTGTGATAGTATCTTTTTAAAGAAAATTAAAAATATACTATACTTTCATCATCCTCTGACATTAGCTTTATATTTCAGTATAACATAAATAATAAAGGCGGCACAATGCCGCCTTATTATTTTTTATTATCTTATTTTACGTTACTGTTCACTATAGATCAGAATGTATTTTATTCCAACTCGATTTCACATACACTCAGACAGATTCTTTATCGTGTATTATATATTCTGCATCCACTTGCACGCCAGTTCTATCCAGGACTGGCATTCTTTCTGTACACAGCCGCCGTCTTCGTGGCTTGTCTCTTCGTTTGCAAGACTTAAACCATGTCCGCCAACCGGATAAAGATGCATTTCTACCGGAATTTCAAATTTGCGCAACGCATTGAAGAACAACAGAGAATTCTCTACAGGAACACAATCATCTGTCACTGTATGCCACAGGAATGTGGTTGGTGTATCTTTAGATACCTGGAATTCCAGAGACTGTTCTTTTCTCTTATCAAGATCATTATAATCCTCTCCAAGCAAGCATTCAAAGGAACCTGTATGTGCAAACTCACCGGAAGTGATCACCGGATAACTTAAGATCATACCATTTGGTTTCACCATATCAGAAGTTACCCCAAGTGTCTGTGCAATAAAATCTTTCTTCCAGAAAACGCCAAGACTTGCTGCCAGATGACCACCTGCGGAAAAGCCCTGCAGAACAATTTTATTCATATCAATATGAAACTCTGCAGCATTTTTTCTTAAAAAAGCAACAGACTTCGCAAGCTGCAAGAGTGCCAGTGGATATCTGGCAGGTTCTACGCTATAGCGCAGGATCACTGCATGATATCCCCTTACCAGATACTGCATGGCGATCGGTTCTGCTTCTCTGTCAGAAGTCATAGCATACCCGCCTCCCGGGCAGATCACAACTACCGGACGCTTTCTGTTGATATGCATTTCAATGGAATTATCCAGAAAATAAGTGTATAAATCTGCAGTTTCTTTATATCCGTCTACTGCAATTTCAATCTTCTTATAAATCATAAGTTCCTCCTGTATATTTCATCATTTTTTCCATTTCTACTCCCCATTCCGCTAATTTTTGGGGAATATTTACAGCTACTTTTCTCAGTTTTGTTTTGCCATCCTTTGCTGCCAGACGCTTATATAAATGTATATTTCCATCTGCATCAAGAACAATATAAAAACACTCTAAAATATGACCTGATCCTACAATTTCCCGTGTTGTATATATATATCCTGCTTTATTCTTTTTTCTTTTAGAAAAAACAATCCCTCTGCTTCTCCTGTCTCGGAAACTTGGAAAATAATCTTCACGTATAATTTCAAGTTCTTCCCATTTATATATTTTTTTGAAAAACAGATACGATATTTTGCAGCCTTCTTTACTTAATGTTACGACTTTTGAAGAGAAAAACAATAATGGTGCATCAATCAAAAACTCAAGAATCAATATTGGAATTCTTTCTCCCTCTTCAGCAGACAGCCCTGTCCAAATAAGTAGTACCGTAATAAGTATTACCATGGTTATCTGCAAAAAATCTCTGATCTTTATTACTTCTTGCTGATATTCTTTTAAATTTGTACAGTCTGCTCCTTTGCTTTGAATTTTTTTTCTTTGTTGCCTCCTCAATTCTATCATTTCATCATATTGTCTTTGTTTTTCTTCTTCTTTTATTCCCTCTCCTTTTTCTGCCTCCACTCCCCATTCCTTCATTTTTTCACGAACATTTACGTACATTTTTCTAATAACTTGCTTTTTTCCTTTTTCTAATTTATAAGAAAAAACATTGCCATGTTCATCAAAAGTAATGTAAAAACAATCTGAAAGCGGAAACGCATCAACGATCATCCTGGTAGTATATTTCTTTTTCTTCTTATTTACTGCATATTTGGAAAATACAATCCCCTGATAACGTATGCTTCCTCCTTTACCATATGTATACCAGACATCCTCTCTGATAACAGCAAGCTCTTCCCATTTATAATTTCTCTTCCAAAACAGCCAGGATACCGTACAGCCTTCTCTGCTCAGCACAACAGTTCTCATATAATACAAGATTAACAGCAACATTAATATTTCCACACTAAAAATTATAAATTCATATCCCTCTGTTCTTATTTCCTTTCTTTCCAGGAAAATCATCAGAATTCCTATGCCGAATACAAACGCTGATATAAATAATATCAGTATTATATGTGGATCTAATACTCTTATTTTTTCCTGCTGCTCTTTCATATGCATTTCCTCCGGTTGTCTGAAATCCTTACTGTTACTATTCCGGTATATCAACCTAATTTCTTGCATTTTCTTATGAGTTCATTATAAGGTAAATATATGTAATTGTTAAGGTGCAAAATAAAATGTTGCTGTCCCGTTTACTGCAAATTAAACGAACCATACAATATTAAAGTTCAGCTGTTATTATCTTTCAAGGATCATGACATCTTTTGCATTCATGCTAACGGTCTGCCCTGAAACGTTCTCCTCCTTCGATAAAGTTGCAGAAAATTGCCCGGACTTTCTGCAATATGGCAGAAGAATTTTCCTTGTTTCTTCTGCTACAAAAAATCTCCCGGATAAGAGAAGCGCTTACTCTTATCCGGGAGATTTTTTATATCTTTAACAAGTTCATATCTTTTATTTTCAGATCAGCAATTATTTATTTCCCTGTCCATAATATGCATTTGCACCATGTTTTCTGAAGTAGTGCTTATCCTGCAGATCCTGTGGTGCAGGTTTTACCTGTGGATTGATCAGTTCACAGCGGGATGCCATCTTGGCAACTTCCTCAAGAACAACTGCATTATGTACTGCTTCATGAGCATCCTTGCCCCATGCAAATGGTCCATGGTTTTTGCAAAGTACTGCAGGTACTGCTTCATAATCTTTGTCCTTAAACAGGTCTACGATCAGAAGTCCTGTGTTTTTCTCATATTCTTCAAATTCCTTGCCTTCCAGGCAGCGTGCACATGGAACTTCACCATAAATATAATCTGCATGTGTGGTTCCATAACATGGGATTGCTCTTCCGGCCTGTGCCCAGCTTGTTGCCCATGAAGAATGTGTATGTACAACTCCTCCGATATTCGGGAATGCTTTGTACAGTTCTACATGAGTTGCTGTATCAGAAGATGGATTGTATTTTCCTTCTACCTTATTTCCATTCAGGTCTACAACAACCATATCATCCGGTGTCAGCAGATCATAATCAACTCCACTTGGTTTGATGACAAAAAGTCCTGATTCTCTGTCGATTCCGCTTACATTTCCCCATGTAAATGTAACAAGTCCGTATTTTGGAAGATCCATGTTTGCTTTGTAAACTTCCTCTTTTAATTTCTCCAGCATGATTCGTACCTCTCCTTTTACTTTTCAGATATTCTTTTACAATAGCTTTCAGATATTCCGGCTTTTTGTGTATATCCCGCCCGGAAAATCTCTTAATATCTGTATTATAGCACTTGTACGGTACATGTACCAACTTGTATGTTGATTATTTTGTTACTGTTTCTCATACAGAAATTCTTCCGGCAGGCTTACTTTGAAATCTTTTGCAAGTGAACGGAAATTGTCCGGTGTAATAGTCTGAAGTTTATTTGGAGTCATAGAAAGAATCTTCACCAGGATCTCTGCAGATTTTTCTACCGTATGGAGCAGACCAAATGTCAGGTCAAAATCTTCACCTGAGCAGAACATTCCATGATGTGCCCAGATAACAACATCATATTTCTTCATTAATTCTGCTGTTCTTATGGCAATTTCTCTTCCACCCGGTACCATCCAGCCGACAACACCTACGCCGTCCGGGAATACAACCGGACACTCTGTAGCAGATTCCCATAACTCTCTTGTAAAGATCTTATCATCCAGTGGCAGAACAAATGTCAGAGCAATTGTATTTGTCGTATGTGCATGATAAATAACACGATGTTTTCCGTTTGTCAGTTTCTTCTTCACTTCATGATTCATCAGATGAGTCGGAAGCTCACTGGTAGGTCTGCCGCCCTCAACCAGGCCCCAGCGGATTCTGTAATTCATTCCTGTCTCATCCAATTCAATGATCGCAAGACATACTTCCGGATCCACGATAATATTTCTGAAATATTTACCGCTTCCCGTTACAAGGAAAAACTCTCCTGCTAATCCCGGAACCTCTACCCCGATCGGTATCCATTCTCCAGGTGCATTCAGACGGGGACGAATCATCTCTACTTCCTCCGGTTTCAGACGATAGCTTAAGTTTCCGCCGTTTCTCTCATGCCATCCCTGAAGATAACCGTCATTTGCCATTTTGATAAATCCCTGTACAAATTTAGATTCCAGAATTTTCATAATATATATACCCTCCGCTTTTTGTGGTTTTGTGTTGTTTGTTTTTAGCAATATGTTGTTTCTTGTTGTTTATGAATGTATTATATATTGTTTCTTGTTGTTTGTAAATAATTTATTCAAAAAATCTCTCACAAAACCACACATCAATTCCGAAATATCTTTGTCAATTCTGTCCTGCTATTCATCCTATTCACAAGATTTTTACCGTTATTTTTGCTGAAATTCTATAATTGCGTATGCTTTTCCGTCTGTATCATCAAGCGATACAATCACCTTTCCTGTTTCTGCTTTTGCTTTCGGGCAGATTATATCTCCAAGTTTTGCCTGCATCTTATACTCTGCACGCATCTGGTATACTTTGAAATCTTCCGGCAGGAAATCTTCTGCCATACAGATATACTGACAGTTGTTTACATGATGATTAGTGTCAAGATGATGCTTCTGCACTGTGAATGATTCCTGTGAAGTCATGTCATCCGGAAGTTTGATTTTCCTCGGTGCATAATCCATTTCCAGCTTTTCGCCGAGTATGTAATTGTCTGTATCTGCAGGTGTCAATCTCACCGGAATCCCTGTACTGATGGCCAGATGTGTCCAGTTGGAGTTCGCCCAGGCAAGCTTCTTCCCATCCATTGTTTCTATGGTGAAATTACGCATACCCATGAATCCTTTGAAATCATAAGGTGCTGTCGTGATCCTGATTTCCGTTCCCATAGCAGGATATTCATCCACAATTACCTGCCAGGAAGAAAGAACCCACGCTCTGTCTCTTGCCTTCAGCACGTCTCCTCCAAGCCCGACCGACTCCGCATGAAATGTACAGCAATCCTGAAAATAATTCAAAACACCCGGTAATGTCAGTTTGCCGTTCTCACCTGTCTCACTGTATCTGACTCTGCTGTTAAAACTATAATTCATTTTTTATATCCCCTTTTCTTATGTCGCTATGATTTTTTAATATACTTCTTTTCTATTATTATAACAAGCCAAAAGTATAAGGCATAAAACAGTTTTTATAAACTGGCCTATGCCTTATCTTTGTTATACGTTATATTATTTACTGTAATTCTTTGCTACAAATGTGATCATTACCTTAAACAGATCCCCATCCAGATACAGCTTAAACTCACCGCCCTGCAGCTCTGTCAGGCTCTTTGCGATAGATAATCCCAATCCGCTTCCTTCTGTATTTCTCGCCACATCTCCTCTGATAAACCGTTCTGTCAGTTCATCCGCAGAGATATTCAAGGGCTGTGCTGAAATATTTTTCAGAGAAAAAGTTACTTTTTTATTTCTGTTGCTGATTTCTGCATAAACTCTGGTACCTTCCATTGCGTACTTCACAACATTACCGAATACATTTTCCAGAACACGCCACATTCTCTGGCCGTCTGCGTAGATAATGGACGGTTCGTCTGTGAAATGTACCATCATAGTCAGATTCTTCTCCTGGAATTTCTCTTCAAATTCTCCGATCACCTGCTGCACCATTTCCACAAAATCAATATCATTCATCTCCAGCTTGATGTTTCCGGTGCTTGCCTTGGATGCCTCTACCACATCCTCTGTGAGCACCTTCAGTCTCTGGGATTTCTCATCCAGGATGCGTAAGTATTCCTGTATTTTCGGATCTGTCGGATTTTCCCGTTTCATCAGATCTACATAATTAATAATGGAAGTCAGAGGCGTTTTCAGGTCATGGGAAACATTTGTGATCAGCTCTGTCTGCATTCTTTCCTTTTTCAGGCTGTTCTCCACAGCAGCATCCAGACCACTGCCAATATTGTTAATATATTCTGCCATCACCTTCTGTTTTCCTGTAAGTGTATCTGTTTTGATCTTATATTGCAGTTCTCCATCGCTTATTTTCTTCAGACCATCCATAATAAGATCCAGCCCATCCGCTTTTCTGATGATAAAAATCACAGCAGCCGCATCTACGATCAGTAATATTATCAGGAATACTCCTGCACCTGTGAATCCGCAACCAATAATCAGGAACTGCAAGAATAAAAATGCTCCTCCCACAAGCAGAACTTTTATTTTTTCTGCTGTATTTCTGGAAAAAGCTCTGGCAAAATCGACAAGCTTCCCACTGCATTTTCCAATCCATTTCAGAACTTTTCTAATCAGACTGTTTTTCCATAAGGTACCTGCTTTTATTCTTCTTATCAGACTGAGATACCCGAGCAGAAACCATGCCATTGTATAAGTTCCACATATGAGACAGGTAACAATCACTGTCACCACCGCATGACTGTAACCCAATGATGAGTTGGCGATCAAAGTTCCCGATATGATCGTTCCTGCCAGCCATATACCGATTACTGTTCCTGCCGCAATTTCTGTATACCATCTGTCAAATCCGTTCAGATGGATTTCTTCATCCTTCGGTTTCCTTCCTGCAGTCACAGTCAGCCACACCATACCGATCAGCCAGAGCACACTTCCGAAGACCGCTCCTGCCAGCATCGGAAACATAAGCTTTGAATATTTCTCATAGTTCTCTGCCTCATCAGCCATGGAATCTGCCACAGAAAATTTCGTATCAACCGAAACTGCAAACACAAAATCCTTTGTGTCAAAGCTCTGATCAATGGTATGATTCCACACCTGCAGATCTGCATCCGGAATATTTGTAACACACTCACTTAATTCCGGGTAAACAACTGCATATGCTTTTTCCTTAAATATTTTCTCAAGGTTCTGCTCCAGCTGTGCGTAACTGCTGTACGCTTTTTTATTTGTATAGATTGTCTGTGTTTCTTTATCTGCGAAAAGATATGTGAGGTTGGTACTCCCTTCGGTATAGTCTCCCACGCTGTGAAAGACGGATGCCAGTGATGTTTCATAATCATTGAACTGTTCATCTGACTGTATGGCACGGATGCAGTCCAGAAGTGTGAATAACTCCTTATATGCATCCTCCAGTCTCCCATTCCATTCCGTGCTTTTGTTTACCGCATCCAGGATATTCTCAGCTCCCTGTGGTGCAAATTTCTCGTCCAGCTGACTCAGTTCTACGAAAAAACATCCCGGATATTCTGTGTTTGTTCTGGTATCCGTAACGTTGCCGATATTCTCTGATTGTGAGGTATATCTGTAATAAAGTTCATCTGCTACGGTATCCAGTTTCTCGGACTCGGTCTTTGATTCGAAATCATCTTCTTCAAGAAAATCTGTATTGTAATTAATTTTCAGTGTTCCATCTGCCACCATCTTTTTAAAGTCAGTCCGATAAAAATAGTGGCTGGTTCCGTCAGAAGATTCACATCTTATGACCTGTGAATCTTCGTCATAAACACCTTCATAATAGTTTGCCTCCCAGTCTTTTCCCCACTCCAGAAGATCACTTACAGAGTACGCAAGCCCGGAAGTATTTTTCAGAGAAAGGTCTCTGATGGAATCACGGGTGTTTCCTTTTTCCTCAAATTCTGCCAGATCGATCACTGCCGATGAACCAGCATTTTTCAGATAGTTAATGTCATCCTGCGCTGCCAGACTGACCAGAATATCTGATCCTCTGTTGCTGACCTGTTTCTCAAATGCTTCTGATTCTGTGTAACTTTTGCCTCTGTCATCCAGGCGGATTCCAGTCTGATAGATCATCACAAACATAGCTGCACAGACTGCTGCTGCAACTGCTGCCAGATGCGCGATCACGATCCAGATTGCCTTGACAGAACTGCTTCTGTATCCTTTTCCCTTCATAATGTTTGTCCCTTTCCTTTTTTATTTAATTTATTGCTTTGTCAAGCGGATATTCGCAATCCGCTTTGCTACTTGCTCATAACCAAATAACTGCTTCGCAGTTTATCAGAATGCGCTTGCACGCCTCCTGATACAAGCAAGTCCCCACCCACTGCTTATTGCTTTTCGCAATTGAAGCAGGGGACTTACTTGATTTGGTTAAATTTTTTCCACCTTATATCCAAGTCCCCACACAACCTTCAGGTATCTTGGCTCCCTTGGATTAATCTCAATTTTTTCTCTGATATGCCGGATATGCACTGCCACCGTATTATCTGCAGCAACTGCTTCCTCATTCCAGATGTTTTCGTAAATCTGATTAATGGAAAATACCCTTCCCTGATTCTTCATCAGCAGAAGCAGGATATTGTACTCAATGGGTGTCAGCTTCACCACATCACCGTCTACCCTGACTTCCTTCAGGTCATCGTTTATGCTCAGACCTCCTGTCTCGTAGATATGAGCATTCTCCACAGGTATTGCTGCTCCCAGCCTTGTATATCTTCGAAGCTGTGATTTCACCCTTGCCACCAGTTCCAGGGGATTAAAGGGCTTGGTTACATAATCATCTGCCCCTACATTTAATCCAAGGATCTTATCTGCATCTTCTGATTTTGCAGAAAGAATAATGATCGGAAGAGGATTCTCTTCCCTTATCTTCAAAGTAGCCCGGATGCCATCCAGCTTCGGCATCATAATATCTATGATCAGCAGATCCACCGACTGACTGCGCAATGCGTTAATCGCCTCCACACCGTCGTATGCCTTCAGGACCGTATAGCCTTCCTGCTCCAGATAAATACTGATTGCCTCTACAATGTCTTTATCATCATCACAGACCAGAATATTAGCCACTTTACACACCTCCCTCATCATCCGAAATGCCTGTCTGAAATCTCTCATGTACAGACATCCCGGCTTCTTATTTTGTATTTCTGATATTAGAATAATCGAAGCTTCTTAATATGAAAGGGACAAATTCTTAAGATTTTCTTATGATTATTCACTTTTCGCAGTCAAAATATCAGGCTGTTAATCTGTCACTTTTATCAGGCTCCTATTTTCATCCAATTCTTCTATTCGTTCTGCTGTATACATTTTTTATCTCATCTTTTCTCTTTTTCTGACAGTCAATAATAGACTGAAAATCATTATATCATTTCACATATATTACTTCTATAGAATATTCTCTTCTGTTTCCCATTTCCACACCCATCACTGTTTATTCCATTCTCCATAACTCACAACCAATCTATAGCAACCCTCGTAAATAATACTTCCATCAACGCACCAGGGGATCATCGTTATATGTTTTTTGGTATTTTATTAACAATCTTCATACATATCGCATAATTTTTTATTGATTTTGTACAATATTATTTATTTTTTGGCAAAACAATGCTACAATGTTTTATAAGATTAGTGTACTGATTTATAACTGTTCAATGGTCTGCTAACCGCAAAGCTACTGAACAGTTACACGTTTTTTTTCAACGAGGGAGGTATTCTTATGAATCTGGAAAACATGACAAAAATCTACGCCCGTGGTGACAGCCGCATTCAGCTGAAGGTAATTCCCGGACATTTCGTCACATCTCAGTCACATATCACTCACTATCTGGATCTTACAACTATGAAATCCAGAACTGCCGAAGCACAGAATATTGCTCACGAGCTGGCTGCTAATTATGAAGTATCTACTCCTGTTGATACCATTATCTGTATGGACGGACTGGAAGTAATTGGCGCATATCTTTCTGAAGAACTTACCAAAGCCGGCATTTTTTCCCTGAATGCTCATCAGACGATCTACGTGATTACTCCTGAATCCAGCAATTCCGGACAGATTATCTTCCGTGATAATTTTCAGCCAATGATCAAGGGCAAAAATGTACTGATCCTCAATGGTTCGATTACCACAGGCTCTACTTTGTCCAAAGCAATCGAGAGCATTCTGTATTACGGAGGCACTATCAGAGGTATCGCAGCCATATTCAGCAGAGTAGACAGCGTGGCTTCTCTCCCTGTATATTCTATTTTTAACACCAAAGATATACCGGACTATCATTCCTATTCATCTACAAAATGTCCAATGTGTCAGAGGCAGCAGAAAATCGATGCCATTGTCAGCAGCTACGGATATTCAGCTCTGTAAATCTTCGAAGTATTTTATAAAGAAATTGTTACCAGAATTGATGACTTTGTCTGGGGACCGGTGATGCTGATCCTGTTGGTCGGAACCGGTATCTTCCTGACTGTGCGCACCAGATTTCTTACATGGCGTAACCTTGGCTATGCACTGAAAAGCACACTCAGCAAGGAAGCCCGCACCAAGAGCCGCGGACAGGGAGATGTATCTCCTTTTTCCGCACTGGCAGCCACCATCGGTACCGGAAATATCGTCGGTGTTGCCACAGCCATGGTTTCCGGTGGTCCCGGAGCTCTGGTATGGAACTTCTCCGATATCGCCAACGCACTGATGGCTATCCCGAACCTGATCTGCATGCTCCTGTTAAGCGGCGAGATTGCCAAAGATGTAAAAGAATTCCAGCCGGAGATTAAAAAATAGTTACCCACATCATTCTTTTTATCATCCTGAAGTAAAATGCAGCCAGAACCTTGTTCCGTCAGGTTCTGGTTGCATTTTACAGAAATCTTGTACGCCGGGTACAAATAAACACTTACTTTATTGATGGCATACTTCCATATACTGTTTTACATCTGAAGCAATTGATATATATGGTGTTCCATATGGGATCCAGGTTGACTGAAAAGCATGATATACATCTGATTTTCCCGGCCATACTGTTCCTATCACATTATTATTTTCATCTAACTGATGAAACCAGGAACCATTTTTATGATCCAATACCTTATCATCCAGATATCTCATAAACTCTTCATAATCTTTTGCATATTTCTGCTTATGAGTTATATGCCATAAGACTGCTGATGTATTGATTGCCTCTGCCAATGTCCAATGCATTCTGTCATGAACAACAGGTTTTCCATCCCAGTCAGTCGTATACACAATTCCAGGATTTCCATCCACATTCCAGGAATCTTCAACTGCTCTGTTGTAGAGTTTCTCTGCAGCTTTTAAATATACTTCTGCAGAATCAGGGGTATCTTTATAAGAAGAATATGCCCACTGCACGATCAATCTGGCCCACTCAATTCCATGGCCCGGTGTTGCTCCATAAGGTTTAAAACGATCAGCAGGACATTCTTTATTGCAATCAAGATCAGCTTTCCATTCCTTTGTAAAATGTTCAGGTATTCTCCAGTCATTTGCGCTTGCCCATCCAATAACATGATCTATAATTCTTCCTGCACGTATTCTGTACTTTTCTTCTTTTATTGCATCTGCTACTGCCAGAAACGCTTCTACTGTATGCATATTTGCGTTAAGACCGCGATAATCATCAAGAACTGTAAATTCTGTATTCCAGGTATCATAAGTAAGTCCCTGTTTCTCATCCCAGAACCGTTTATCAAATAATTCCAATGCATCTTTAAGCAGAGTTTCTGCATCTTTTTCTCCTGCCAGCAAAGCAGAAGAAGCAGCCAGAAGAACAAATGCATGAGCATAACACTGTTTATCTGGCAGGAATTTATTATCCGGTGTAATTCCCGGATACCATCCTCCATTTTCACGATCTTTCAGTTCTTCCAGTAATCCATGTACAGCACCATGGACCAGTGCCGGACTTTCTTTATCCCCAAGCATGATTCCCATACTATATACATGAACCATACGGCATGTGATCCATGTTTCTCTGTTTCTGTCTTTCCATGGTGTTCCATCATCCCCAAGGAAATAAGCACTTCCTCCCGGTGATAAAAATCCTTTTCCAAAATTTAAAAGATTTTTCTGCAATTCACCTAAGAACATTTTATTTTCTTCTGTATCTATCTGATATTTTTTACCCGAATTTTCCATCTTAATCTTACCTTTCACTTCCAAAAAATTTCAGTTTCTCTTATAGCACAAAAAAGCACCTCATACCGAGGTGCCTCATGTAGCAGGGCTACAAGGATTCGAACCTTGAACTGACGGAGTCAGAGTCCGTCAGAACATGCGTCAGAATCCCTGTAAATTCAGGCTTCCTCGCCTTATAATTTTTTAAATTGACCTATCAGATTTCTTATACTGATACAGGTGTTTTCATCTGTTCTGCAATTTCCTTGATTCTGTCAATTCCATATCCTGTATATTTCGCAATCTTATCTATTGGTTCGTTACCTTCAATCATCATTTTTGCCAATGATAAATTTTTCTGTTCGATTCCTTTTCCAATACCTTGTTCGATTCCCCGTTCAATGCCTTGTTCAATGCCCTGCTCAACAAGTGCTTTACTTAAATTACACATATCACGCACCTCACTTTCAAACTCTGCTGTCATTGCAATATCAAACTCATCATTTAAACGTTTCTTCTTTTCTTCTGGTGTTGCAGTTGTTGAAAACAGCACATTTAACAAATCCAGAATTTCCAGATCACTGCTTTCATCCGCATCACCAAGATTAAGTATGACAACTTCCATAAGGTCATATGCTTCTGATTTCACAAACGAGTTACCACGAACAGAATCTTCAACGGTATGATATCTGAATATTCCATTCTTCCTTTTCTTCGCCGGATCAGGACATATCCAGATACTATATACCTTCTGTATCTTCTCATAATGTTCATCTGTAAAGACCGTTCCATACTGCTCTGAAATCATTCTGGCACAATAGTAGAAACCTCTTGTTACCAGTGGATATCCCGGTGTATCATTTAACTGAATCTCCAGATTTATAATAAGCTGTACCGGCTCTTTGCTCTCTGGCAGGGTTGCTTTAAAACGAATATCATAATACACTGTCTGGTCTTTGACAGCATTTGCCTCTGTGTTTAAACCATCCAAACGTTTATCGCCATTTAGTCTTTCATCACGATTCAGCTGATCCTGATGGACTGCATGTTCCGATAACTCCACATTTTCATTCAGACAATTATCGCAGATAAATTTTACGCTATACTGCGAAAACTCTTTTGTACAAGACTTCAAAATCCAGGCAATAACTGCTTTATACGTCAGCGATTTTTTCGCACATTCATCATATCGTGCTCTGTCTGCCGCCAGTTCTATTGTCTGGGCTATATCTGTTTGCCGTTCCATAATCATCATCTCCCGCAAGCATGTCTTCTACTTCTTCTATTTTTATGTTACCACAAGCATCTATTTTCAGCAAGTTTCCCTCGAAAAAACATTTCGACAAAAGCTCCTATGCTGAGCAAATCTTTTACGCTACAGTTGTCTCTTCTTTTATTCCGGGAAGTTTAACAACCTGTCGTACCTCTCCATTTGAAACTACCTTTTTACGGATAGCAATATAATATTTTTGAGTTGTTGACTCAAGATCACCAATATAGGCAGCTATCTCCTCTACTCGTGCACCACTTTCATACATTCTGGTTGCAAATGTTTTTCTGAAAATATGCAATCCACCTTTAACTCCCTGTAATTCTGCATTTTTCATAATAACTTTCATGCGGTGTTCTAAATTAGAAGCTGTATTAATCTTTCCCGTTTTTGTGGTCACTATAAATTCATCTGGCAGACTGCTGTCCCGACTGTATTTTATTTTCTGTAAGATATATTTTGCTTCTTTATTCAGTTCTATCGTTCTTGCCTTTTGATTCTTAGTGCTACCTTCCAGAGATACATAGTTGTTTTCTTCATCAGATTCTTTATTTCGATTTTTTACCATGGATATACTTTTCTCAATTACCAGATAAGCTCCTTACAACTAAAAATCCCCATTTTTTCCATAGTTTCACCTGTGACAAAAATATTTGCTGAATTTTTATGTGATCCAATATCAGCTCCTGCAAGATATCCTTGAAACTTTCTTTCAGAAGCGTGTATATATCTGCAACGCTATTACTGTTGTTTTCTGAGATGATCTGTCGAATTTGTTCCTTTGCAACTGCCATAAAAAATACAAACTATTTTACACTACCTATCTTTTAGTAACTGTTCAGCATCCTTGCAAGATAATAGACTGCTGAATGGTTACTTAAGATCTATATATGTTGGTTCACCAGCACCACCAATAATTTTATCAGCAATATCTAAATCTTCATCTATTTGGATTCGAAACTTCTCCCCAACCGGTTCCCATCCATAATTATTTTCTTTTGAATATATCTCGTCAGAATCAGTTTTTTCCTGTACATAATATTCATCATCCAGTTGTTCTGCTGATTGTAAATCCCAACGGATTTTTCTCTGATACAATTGTAAATCGAGATATTGACAGTTTTTGTCTGGCAGCGACATCTGGAAGTTATCCTCATCAACTACATCGCCTTCTTCATAGTCACCAAAAACACTGGTTTCGAACCTCAATTCATTTTCCGGTCCAAATCCTGCACCTTCAAAACTCACTGGATTGCCAAAACTATCTGTGCCTTTCAGTTTCAATTCATATTCATTAAGCCATTTATCATCCGGAGTCACCCCAAGTGCCGTAATCCTGGAATGTAAATCGTTCATCGCAAGTTCCTTTAAAATCAGATTACCTCCATCTCCACCTGAAATTTCCATATTCATTTTCTTTCGTATCGTCTGCTCTTTTAATTGCTCTGCTGTAATAGTAAAGTCATAAACAAACTCCGTAATATTCTCAGAACGATTTTTCTCAGAAATTGGCGCGCTACTTCCCACATCCAAAACAAGATGTATCTCTGTTTCTCCAGCTGGCAGTTCCACACCATCATACTCCTGCATCAGAACCATTTCTGTATCCATCTCATATTTTGTATAAGAGTCCAAATCCATTAGCCTTGTCGTGCTGCTAAAACTCTGATATCGCTTACCATTAATCAATGTTTTTTCATCATTAATCCATAAATATAGAGATTCTTTCTTTTTTTCTTCATAGTCAGGTTTTACTGATACAATCAAACTATAATTATCCAAAATTACTTCGTTGATTGTTAATGATATCCCACTCTTTGTCTGTACCTGATTTATCACTTCTGTATAGGCAGACAAATCTTTGGAAAATCCCATCAGCTCTCCTATTTTTGTAGTAAATTCTTTAACTGCCGCCTGAACATGCGAATTACCAGCCACTGTGATAAAAGCCAAAAGGATTGCTGCTGCCTGACCGATTTTTCGCCTGTACAGCCTGAAAATATCGCCTCTCTTTATTGTCCATGGTTTTCCTGCTTCTGCTATCAGTTCTTCATCAACCTTTCCAAACTCTTGTGAAAAGTCTAAGTATTTTTTCATATCAACACCTCACGTTTCAAAATACGATATAGTTTTTTTCGATTACGGCATAAATTTGTTTTAATACACCCTTGGGATACGCCATGTCTTTTCGCAATATCCTTTATGGAATCCAGATACCAATAACGCCTGATAAAAATATCCCTGTCTGAATCTGACAGTTTTCTCAGAAAATTTTCTATGATTTTTATCAGTTCTTTTTCCGCGATTTTTTCATCCACTACATAAGAAAAGCTTAATTCATCCATTTCACCACAAACGTCAGCAACATGCCCATCCATGCGCTTCGCAGCCTGCTTTTTACGAAAACAATCAATTGCAAATCCTCGTGCAATTTTTCCAACATATGCAGATAATACAGACGGCCTCCTGGGTGGTATATATTCCCACGCAGCAAGCCACGTATCATTTAAACATTCTTCCACATCCTCATGATTATTTAAAAGATTCCATACAATTTTATAACAATAACCCGAATACTTATTGCTTAACTCCTGAATTGCCGTTTCATCTCTGTTAAAAAACAACTCGATAATTTTTATATCCTCCACCGCATTTCTCCTTTTATTGTTTCAATAAGATATGATTATTCCTGCAGGATATCATCTTCTTATTATATAAGTCGAAAAAATTATACATAGGTTACAAAATTTTTCAATAAAAAAGGAAAAAGACCCACACTCCTTCAAGTCACACAAAAAAAAGACACCTCATACCGAGATGTCTCATTTAGCAGGGCTACAAGGATTCGAACCTTGAACTGACGGAGTCAGAGTCCGTTGCCTTACCGTTTGGCGATAGCCCTTTATGTTTTGTTTTCGCTACTTCGTTCGCGACAATTGGTATTATATAATAGTCTTCCGGAAAATGCAACCCCTTTTTTGAAATTTTTTTAATTTTTTTTATTTTTCTTCAAAAACATGAAAATACCGCCTATTTCCGGGACTTTTTTTATGTACTCAGAGTGAAATTATGCTATAATCAATAAAAACTTATTGCTGTTTATAATAATGTCTTTCGCAGAACTCTAAAACAGCAGGAAATATTTTTACGAGGAAATTTTAATAATAATTTTGTTCTCATAATGAGATATTATTATTAACCAAAAAGGAGAGCTATATATGAGAGCTAATAATCTTACTCTGCTCACAGACCTTTATGAACTTACTATGATGCAGGGCTATTTTAAGAACCCAACAAACCAGACTGTTATCTTCGATATGTTTTACCGTACCAATCCATGCGGAGGTGCATTTGCCATCACTGCCGGACTGGAACAGATGATTGAATATATTGAGAATCTTAAATTCACAGATGAAGATATCGAATATCTCAGAAGTCTGAATACTTTTGAAGAGGACTTCCTTGAATATTTAAGCAACTTCCGTTTCACAGGTGATATCTATGCAATTCCTGAGGGAACAGTTGTCTTCCCAAGAGAACCGCTTGTCAAAGTTGTAGCACCTATCATGGAAGCTCAGCTTGTAGAGACAGCAATCCTGAATATCATCAATCACCAGAGCCTCATTGCTACCAAAGCAGCCCGTGTTTGCTATGCTGCAAAAGGTGATGCGATCATGGAATTTGGTCTGCGTCGTGCCCAGGGACCGGATGCAGGTATCTTTGGCGCACGTGCCGCAGTCATCGGTGGATGTGCCGGTACTTCCTGTGTTCTCACAGGCAAAATGTTCGACGTACCGGTCCTTGGAACTCACGCACACAGCTGGATCATGAGCTTCCCGGATGAATATACCGCATTCAAAACCTATGCCAAACTTTATCCCAATGCCTGCACCTTACTGGTAGATACCTATGATGTCCTGAAATCCGGTGTTCCAAATGCAATTCGTGTATTTGAGGAAATGCGCGAAGAAGGTATTCCGCTTACCAAATACGGTATCCGTATCGACAGTGGTGATCTTGCCTACCTTTCCAAAGAAGCATATAAGATGCTTGCTGCTGCCGGATTTGACGATGCAGTTATTTCCGCTTCCAGCGATCTGGACGAATATCTCATTGAGAGCCTGAAGGCTCAGGATGCCAAGATTAATTCCTGGGGTGTCGGAACACGGCTGATCACCGCCAACGATAATCCTGCATTCGGCGGTGTATACAAACTTGCTGCTGTCAAAGATGCAGACAGTACCGAATTTACACCTAAGATCAAGCTTTCCGAAAACACAGAGAAAGTAACCAACCCTGGAAATAAAACCGTATATCGTCTCTATAATAAGAAAACCGGAAAAATCAGGGCAGATCTTATCTGCCTTGCTGATGAAAAGCTTGATGCAGACCAGAACATGGTTCTCTTTGATCCAATCGATACCTGGAAAAAGACAAAAGTTCTCGGCGGAACCTATGAAGTACGCGAACTTCTCGTTCCTGTCATCAGAGAAGGTAAACGGGTCTATGAATCTCCATCTGTTATGGAACTTCGCGAATACTGCCAGAAAGAGCAGAATACTCTCTGGGATGAATCCAGACGTTTCGTAAATCCTCAGAAAGTATATGTAGACCTTTCTCAGAAACTCTGGGATCTGAAAAAAGATCTTCTGGAAGAAATGAGTGAGAAAGCTCTCGACTGAGCATAAACTCAGATTAAGAGTAACAAAACAGACAAGTCCCCGGCTCCAACCGCAAAAATCAACAGGCAGTTGAAGCCGGGGACTTACTTGATTCAGTTAAAACATATGCTGACATCACAAATTTCGCTTTTAGTCCCAACTCTCATATTCGGTCCAAAAAGCCCTACACCGGATGTAACGATATTATGCATATTTCCTTTTTTCAGATAACCACAGGGATTTTCCCAGAAGAATCTGATCACAATATTTCCCGGAAATACCTGTCCGTCATGGGTATGTCCGCAGAGATCTACGTCCACACCTGTATCCGCCAGTTCCTGAAGTTCTCTCGGCTCATGATCGATAACCAACACTGGCAGTGACACATCCATACCCTCTGTGATTTCCTGCGGAGTCTTTCGTTTATCAATCCCCCGTCCCGGACGCTCATAATCCGGTCTTCCATACAGATAAAAAGAATCATCAATGAGCACATACTCATCTCTCAGAAGCGTAATCCCCGCTTTCTCCAGAAACTCATCCATCTCCGGGGTACTCTCTTTCTTTTCCTTACTGCCAAAGGTGAAGCCTGCCAGGATCTTTTCCTGAATATCATGATTTCCGTAACATGCATACACACCATACTTCGACCGAATTCCTCTCAATATCTCTGCCAGTTTTTCCGGATCATCCAGTGCCTCATATTCATTGTCAAAAATATCTCCTGCCACTACCACCAAATCCGGATTCTGCTCATTGATCTTCTCTGTCATCTGCTCCATCTGCTTGCATCCAATATTATATCCCAGATGAAGATCTGCGATCAGAACCACATTTAATTCCTTCATATTTCCTGCCTTTTTATCAACAGAAATATTGTACTTCGTTGTATGTATATTTCCGGCACTGAGCACTCCGTAAATACTGACTGTTGAAATGATCACCGCACAGACAGCTCCCACAACAGCAGTTCCCATATTACTGAAAAGCAATTCTCTCCCCGGAAAGGCAAAATTTCTAAGAGGATATTTCAGTAACAGTCTCAATCCATCCGCGATTCCCAGAGTCATAAGTGTATACATCAAAACACCGAGCCAGTAATTACTCAGAAGCTTCATAAATCTCCTGAATCCTGATGCAGGTGCCATAAATGCGATCAGTATACTAAACACTACAAATAAATATACAAGTCCAATCCCCCTGCACACCCACACATTCCGAAAAACCGTATGCAGTACCTGAAACCAGTGCAGGCTGCGAAGCAGGATATACACGCATACCAACAGATAAAACGGTGCCAGATATATTGCAGCCATATAATATGTCTCCTTTCCAACTCTCATTGCCATAACAATTTTATTACTATAACAATTCCAGAAAATCATAACTGCTTCTTATTATACAAAAAAGAATCCTCAGCCGCCACTATAAGCTGCTGAAGATTCTATTAATTTTACTGTTCCATCTGTCTTCCCAGAAATCCGCTTGCTGTTCTGATGAGCATCTTCTCTGATTCACCCATCACATCTCTTTCATTCTTTCCCAGTAAAAGAACCGAACCTACTGTATCTCCTGCACTGATAATAGGCTGCATGATCTGGGAATACAAAGGTTCTCTCTGTTCCTGAGTCACAGGTATCCTGCCTCTGTCATTTCCGTTGGCAAACACAGAGCTTCTCTCCGTAATTGCATCTTCCAGAGCTTTGCTGATAGGTTTTCCCATATATTCCCTGCTTCCCTGTCCCGCAGCAGCCACTACCTGATCGTGATCTGTGATACACGCTACCATCCCGCTTGACTGCGCCAGCGCCTCTGCATATTCCTTTGCAAAAACATTCAGTTCTCCGATAGGGGAATACTTTTTCAGAATAATCTCCCCCTCCCGGTCAGTAAAAATCTCCAGTGGTGTCCCCTCTTTTATCCGCAGCGTTTTTCTGATCTCCTTAGGAATGACCACACGCCCCAGATCATCTATGCGCCGAACAATTCCTGTCGCTTTCATGCACTTTTCTTCCTCCTGTTTTTCCTTTTATCGAAGTTTACTGTCTTTGTACCCTTCAGTTTCCATATCATGTGTTGTATGGTTATTATGTGGAAAAACAGGGAGAATATACATTTCTGTATTTACAAAAAATGCCATTTAACTGCAATCAAGCGGTTATTTCCCGGAAAGTAATTCCATCAGTTCCTCTTTTGTGAAGCTGCCTCCGTTAAGCCCTTCGCCCTCCAGGATCTGATCTGCCAGTTCACGTTTCTTTTCCTGCAGTTTCAAAATATTTTCTTCAATCGTATCCTTCACGATCAGCTTGTATACATTCACTACATTCTTCTGACCAATTCTGTGTGCTCTGTCCGTTGCCTGATTCTGCACTGCCAGATTCCACCATGGGTCAAAATGGATTACAATATCTGCTGCCGTCAGATTCAGACCGGTTCCTCCTGCCTTCAGAGAAATACAGAATACCTGTGTGTTATCTGTGTTAAAGTTCTCTACCATCTGTGCACGCTTCTCCTTACTTGTAGAACCAGTCAGCATATAGTAACTGATCTTCTCCTCTTCAAGGCGCTTCGCAAGATGGTCAAGCATTGTCGTAAACTGCGAAAACAACAGAATCTTATGTCCGCTCTCCACTGCATTACTGATCATATTCAGGCACATATCCACTTTTGCAGAATCAGCTTTATAATCTGCAAAAATAAGAGACGGATCACAACAGATCTGGCGCAATTTTGTCAGCTCTGCCAGAATTGTAATCTTTGAGGTCTTAAATTCTTCTTCGGACTGCTTATCCAGCATCAGCATCATCCGTTTCACATGTGCATCATAAAGCTTCTGCTGCTCTCCTGTTAGCTGTACAAACATATTCTCTTCCAGCTTATCCGGCAGATCTGTAAGCACTTCCTTCTTCAATCTTCGGAGTACAAACGGCCGGATCATTTTCTGCAGACGTTTCATTGCATCTTCATCTGAATTCTGAACTGCCGGAATTTCAACTTCTTCCCTGAACTTCTTATAACTGTAAAGGAAACCGGGCATCAGATAATCAAATATACTCCACAATTCACTCAGGCGGTTTTCCACCGGAGTTCCTGTAAGAGCCAGCCTGAAGTCTGCCTGAACCTCTTTTACTGCTTTCGCAGCCTGAGTGTTTGCATTCTTGATATACTGAGCTTCATCAATAATCTCACATCTGAACTTATATCCTTCATATTCGCTGATATCCCTTTTCAGCAAATCATAGGAAGTCAGAAGAATATCCTCAGAATCTGCTTCTGCCAGGATCTGTCTTCTCTCTGCTGCAGTCCCTGTCACCATCTTTGCTGTAAGCTCCGGTGCAAAACGTTGAATTTCACTGCTCCAGTTATATACCAATGATGCAGGAGCTATAATTAATGTATTTCTTTGCAGCTTTCCAGTTTGTCCATCTGCCTTCTTTCCATCAGCTTTCTGCGCCTCTGCTGCCTTGCACGCCTGTTCCACTGTCTCAATTTCACTCTGCATATTTAACATTGCAGTTTCTTTTACTGCTATATTTTCAACAACAGTATTCCTTCTTTCCAGAAATTCTGACAGTAGAAATGCAATCACCTGCAACGTTTTTCCAAGTCCCATATCATCTGCAAGTATTCCGCCGAATCCATTATAATTCAATGTCTTAATCCACAGAAATCCCCGTTTCTGATACTCCCGCAGAACTTTATCCAGGCTCTCCGGCACCTCAAAATCATTATCCTCAATGGTCTTCATATTTCTTACCAGCGACTTAAAAGATTTATCCTTTACTGCCGAAACAACCGGATTCTCTTTCAACTGTGCATCCAAATACAACGCACGGTACTTCTGTACTTCAATCTTATCCTGCTTCATCTGCTTATCCGTCAGCTGAAGCCCTGCCCTGAGTTCTTCCACTGTATCCAGACCCGAGTCTGCTGCATTTACAAAAGCTCCGTTTTTCAGACGATAGAACTTTTTCTTCTTATTATATCTGGAAAGAATGTCAATCAGTTCTTCCTTTGAAATATCTCCTGCTGTCATACTCAGCTCCAGCAGATTTCCACTCAGGGAAACACCTACTGTAACCTTTGGCGAATTCCGGACTTCAATCCGTCTCAGCGCATCAGAAATAAATACTTCTCCCACTGCCTGCAGTGCCTGAATTCCTTCTGTCAGAAATTCATATTCCATCTCTTCATCATCCGCAATTACCGCACACTGTTCAAATGGATTAAAAGCATTCGAATATTTATGAATCACATTTCTGACAACTGTTTCTCTATTCATATCCCTTGCTGCAATATCGTCCGTTGTATATAAAGAAAATTCCCTGTCTCCATACTTAACAGTCGCCTTACATGTAACCATATTTTCCTGCGGTGCATCCAGATAAAATCGAAACTCCGGTTTAACCATTCCATAATTTTCCGGATGAAATTCAACCATTCTGCATTTAAAAAACTTCTGGATCACCGGTAAAAGTTCCTGACAGAATGCCGGTACATCTTTATTTTCTATAAACGCTTTCTCACCGGGGATCAAAGACAAACTGTCCAGAAAATCCTTAACAGGTAAAAGCTCTTCTACATTCTCAATATAAATCTTTTTATCATAAAAGCAAATTTTATACTGTTCCGTATTTGCCGCACACGTAAATTTGCTTACCTTCAGTTCAATTCCCTGCTTTGCACCTGTTATGGTCATTTTTCTCGGAAGATGTTCTCTGGTTATTTCCCAGGTTGTGTTTCTGGTTCCTATGGATTCTCCCTGCAATGTCTTTCCTTCCATCAAAAGCAAAAATTCTGCCAGTTCATTTCCTGACAGCTCCAGATGCCTTACCTTTTCCAGAGTTCCCATATAGTATCCATAATAGGAAGAGGATCTGTGAAATTGCCTGTTGTTGTCTGCCCATTTACAGATAAATTTCGCAAGCGGTCTGGATTCCTCGGCAAAGGATTCTATTGTATGGACAAACTGAAGATTTTTCCCATATTTATAATCATCCTGATTTGCTATATGAACATCAAAGGAAAATGCATCCTTCAGTACGTACATTTTATTAATTCCTATTTTAAATTCTACTGTAAATGTTCTTCCGTCAAAATTAAAATATGGTTCCAGCCTTACTTTTCCATAAGTGCTTCCCTGAATCAGTGGAAGAGACTTCGCAACTGCCTGCTTCTGCAATAATGAAGCCAATTCCGGCGTGGTATGCATCTGCACTCCTTTTCTGATCGTATGGGTCAGACCACCTTTTACAATTTTTTCTACAGATTGTCCGTAATCATAACTATCCATATCATTTTCATAATCATTATATTGCAGAAGAACCGCTACACAATGTTTACAAAGTCCACCATATTCTGCATATGCCCGACATTCACAATAGCAGGTATCAACTTCATCATTCTCTGTATCGATTGATACATCTACTTCATAGATATTTCTTCCACTGCCTTTTACAGATGCAACAATTTCATCAGACGCACCCATATTTTTTACATCCATATCCAAAACTTTTCCTGTTGCATAAAGTTCTGCACCTTTACTGTATGATGAAGAATTTGCCATATATCTGATCTGAGTTTTTGAAATCATATTTCTATACCTTTCCTGATACAATTAAAAACTTTTTGTATCATTTTCCCGGTTAAACCTGAGTAAAAAAGAATCCCTTCACCAGGCAGTCTCAATCTCTGCTTAAAGTGAAGGGATTTCCTCATCCATCGTTATTTATTTTACACGATAACCTTCGCAACTACAAGACCATAAACTTTAAGTTTATCACTGCCATTGCCATAAATCCAGCTGATCTCGCCTTCCGGTACGGGAATGCTTACAGCTTCTGTTCCGAAATTCTGATAAATATAATATTTCTCATTTTCATTCTCTCTCACTGTGATCTCCAGTGCATCCGGGATTTCTTCTTTGATTCCGCAGGAAACGCCGCTGTCTTTGAGCACTTTTTCAAGGAAGTCTCCATAGAATTCTTTATCAGCATCTGCTGCCACATACCATGCCTTACCTTTGCCATATTCATTCACTGTCAGGCAGGAATAGCCTTCATAGAAATCACTTCCGTAGGTCATTAAAGTACGTGCTCCGCGAAGCTCCACAAGGTCGCACAGATATTTACATGTATAAGTCTTATCCAGTCCAAGTTCATTGCCAGCCACAGGAACAAAAGAATTTTCTTCCCAGTCATAAAGGCCGTCAATTTCTGTGCTTCTGATTCCCAGTACATCCATCAGTCCATGTGGTGTTCCTTCCAGATAACACCTGTCTGTATCATCTGCAATTCCGGACCAGTAACTTGTGATCAATGTACCGCCGTTTTCCACGAACGCACGAACCTTTTTGGCAAAACCTTCCTTGAACATATAAACCATTGGAAGAGCCAGTACTTTATATTTATCCAGTTCACAGGTCATATCGATCACATCCACATTCACGCCTTGCTTACGGAAACCTCTGTAGAATTTCAGCATTGCTTCCAGATAATGAAGCCCTTTATTTCTGGGTCCCTGGCTGTCCTCCATTGCCCACTGGCTGTCCCAGTCATAAAGCATGGCAACCGAGCTGTTCACAGTTGTTCCTGCCAGTTCTTTTAACTCTTTCAGAACTTCTCCAACCCTGGAAACTTCTTTAAACACTCTTGTATCATTTCCACCGTAATGATCGATCACTGCTCCGTGGAACTTCTCAGAAGCACCTCTGCTCTGGCGAATCTGGAAATAGAGAGCACCTTCTCCGCCATGTGCAATTGCCTGCATGGACTGTGCAAAAAGCATTCCCGGTTTCTTTAATTTGCTCACACTCTGCCAGTTTGTAGAAGTCGGGCAGGATTCCATCTGGAAGAACGGCTTTCCTTTCAGAGAACGCATCAGATCATGGCACATACCATTGTCATAAGCTGTATCGATCACTGCTTCTTTATGCCATGTCGGATAAGTATCCCAGGAAACCACATCAATCTCTTTTGCAATCTTAAAATAATCTAAACCGCCAAAATAATGCATCAGATTAGCAGTAGTCGGAAGTGTGCTTCCTCCCTCTCTCAATGCTGCAATCTCATGATGAATGAAATTCGCTGTCTGATGAGTAACAAATCGTTTCCAGTCCAGATTCAGTGCATGAAGCTGTGTCTCACCAATCTTAGACGGACTCTCGATCTGGTCAAAGCTGTTATAAGTATGACTCCAGAAAGTGGTGCACCACTTATCATTCAGATTTTCAATAGTCTGATATTTCTCTTTCAGCCAGTTACGAAATGCTTCCTGGCACAGCGGACAATGACATTCTCCGCCATACTCATTGGAAATATGCCACAGGATCACACCCGGATGTGTGGCAACCTCCTGTGCCAGCTTTTTGTTAATAATATGTACCTTCTCTCTGTAAACAGGAGAAGTATAACAATGATTATGTCTGAATCCAAATAAGGCTCTGTGGCGTGTTTCATCTACACGAAGTACCTCCGGATACTTGTCTGCCATCCATTTGGGTCTTGCACCTGACGGTGTAGCCAGAATTGTAGAAATTCCTCTTTTATAAAGCTTATCAATGATTTCCTGCAGCCATTCAAAATGAAATACACCTTCTTCCGGTTCCAGTGTAGACCAGGAAAAAATCCCAAGGCTTACTACATTACAGCCAGACTCCTCCAGCATATCAATATCTTTTGCCAGAATATCCGGCCTCTTTAACCACTGTTCCGGGTTGTAATCACCGCCATGGAGCAGTTTATCTGTTCTAAAGTCCATACTTGTTCTGCCACTCCAAATGTGTTTAAATATACCCAAACACATCGAGAAATTGAAGTCCTTACGAATACTTCTTACTGCTTCATTGTGTATGTTTTGACGATTGCAGGCAATACGCTACTCACAGGTTTTTGTACACTCCACAGTCGTTAATTCCCGAAATAGCCTTCGGTACATACTTACATTTGCTTTTAATCATGCAATCCTGTAAGTTTTAGCATCTTTTAAATTAAGTGCCGCATTGAGATCCCTGTCTGCAACATAGCCACATTCACATCTGTAAATTCTATCTGAAAGCTTTAAGTTTTTCCTGACAGAACCACAATGGTGACAGGTCTTTGAAGACGGATAAAATCTATCTGCTACCCTTAATTCAATGCCGTTTTCATCACACTTGGCTTTAAGCCTTGTTCTAAATTCATAAAACTTCTGAGATGCAACAGCTTTTGAAAGACACCTGTTTTTCATCATTCCTTTTACATTTAAATCTTCAATCGTTATGTAAGACGGTTTGGTTTTCACTATCTCAGCGATTGTCTTGTTAATGTAATCCGTACGGATATTATCCATTTTATGATGAAGTTTTTGTACCTTAAGCCTTTGTTTCTGTATATTTGCTCTTTGAGTGGACTCTCCTTTCTTTAAATTTTCATACTTTCGGGAAAGACTTCTCTGTTCCCGGATCAGTTGTTTTTCAAGTTTCTTTAATCCTGCCGATTTGTTGATGTTCCTGTATGTCTTTCCATTTGAGACAATGGCAAGATCTTTTAGTCCAAGGTCTATACCGATTCCCTCGTTTGAGTTATTGTCGATATTGACATCAGGGATCTCTACAAGAACAGAAACATAAAATCTGCCAGCCTTAACAGACACTGTACCACTTCTGATCATATATCCATCCTTTGTTGTTGGGATATATCCTTTTTCTTTGATACGGACCCAGCCCAGAGTTGGGATCTTAAGTCTGTGCCTTTCGCATTGACAATCCTTTGGGTTATTTCTGACGAAATACATTTTCACATCAGATTTACCTTTCTTTTTAAATTTAGGAAAATCACTCTGATGTTTAAAAAATCTTGTAAAAGCAGTACATCCATCTTCGATAGACTTTTTTACGGCTTTTGAATACACTTCCCTGATCCATGTTTTGTCAGGATTATCTGGAATGTATTCGTTGTTAAGCCATAGACTAAAGCTCTTACCAGTCATAAACTTTTCACCATTATCATGCAGGGCTTTGTTGTGACCAAGGTAGAAGTTATAGACATATCGGCAAGTGCCTATCGTCCTGCGGATCCTGGCTTTCTGTTCTTCAGTTGGATTGATTTCCGTCTTGAAGCTCTTTAGCAATCTCTTCATCCCTTTCTATTTGTTTTTTATACTTACGAAATCCGTACAATCTGCAGGAAAAAACATGAAGTATAGATACAATATCCTGTACAAGTTCTTCTTGCGGTGATAGTTCTTCATTGTTCACTATAGTTGTGTTGAACTTCATACAGAATTTTTCAAACCAGTCATATCCAAATCTGATAAATCTGTCTTTATGTGTAACTATGATGGTTTTAATTTTTTGTTCCATTACTTCATCTAACAGCTGATTCCACTTTTTGCGGTTATAGTTTAAACCACTGCCATACTCTTCAATACATTGGTCTACAATCATTCCTCTTGCATTACAGAATTGACGTGAAAACGATACCTGATTCTGTAAATCATCCTTTTGATTTCTTATAGAAACTCTTGCATAAATAACAACCTGTCGAGTGTCATTCTCTGTATCTATGCCTTTAAATTGAAGATATTGGTTGTAAGTATAATAACGCCTGTCAGTTGGAGTTCGATTTGCTTTTAGCGTTCCTTCCCTGTCCCAACGCTGTAATGTTTTCACAGAGACACCTAATAATTCAGCAAAATCTTTTGGTTTATAATTAGTGATATTCGATGTGTTCATAGCAATACCTCCATGAGCATATTTCAACACATTTAATCACTAATATCAATATTATTAATCATTTAAAAACATTTCTCTTAATTCTCTATTCTCAGTCGTTTTCTTTTTCACTATCATATTTAATACTCTATCCAATTTCAAAACACACTATTCTCGCTGCTTATTACTTTTCTCAGTCAAAGCAGACGGGATTTGATTTCATTCTTCTTACAGGATATAGTTTGCAATTACTCCAAGCACCAGCAAATGCAAAGGATAAAAAGCATAATAGACATATTTATTGATGTAATCCTTTCTCTCTCCAGTGCAGCACCAGATTCCATAGAACGCAATCGGTCCGGTCACATACATCAGACTGATAATACATCCCAGCACTGTTTTCAGCACATTTCTTGTCTCAAACACATAGAACACAAACACAAGCAGAACAATACAAAGTCCATACTCTGCCCGGAAAATGCTCACCCAGACAATAGCTGCGATCAGGATCAGTACCTTTAACATACCACCTGTAAATCCGGAAGTTTCTTTAAACAGATCTAAGCATTTCAGCATAATCAGGCAGATACACATCGTGATCATTGCGTTCTGACTGGAAAAGTCCCATACTTTTCCGCAGATTGCCAGATCATATGGAATCTCACTGACCAGTGCAGTAACAGCCATCATGATCAGATACTTCTTATAATCCGATGTATTACGAAATCCCTCTACCAGCAGAAACGCAAATACGGGAATCGCCATCCCGCCTATAAGCTGCATAATGGATCCGACTCCCGCAAGTGTCATCAAACGGGAATCCTGAGACATCGCCTGGTTCAGACTCTCCTGAGTATACTGGTCTAAATGGATCAGGCCTTTTTCAATAATGGCAATTCCAACTGTCTGGATCAGCATAGTGATACATGCAAACATCTTCAGCCCATCAGCTGTGATATCCGGAGTTTTCCAAACGATTCCTCTTCTTCCCGTTGTCATATTCATAATATCAACCTTTTACAGCACCGCCTGTAATTCCTTCCACATAGAATTTCTGCATGATCATAAACAGAATAGAAATCGGTATGGATACCAGTACACCACCTGCGCAGAACTGAGTAAAATAAGAATTGATAAGGCTCTTATCCAGCATCTTGTACAGACCAATGGCAACTGTATATTTGGAAGAAATACCGGCATTCAGGATCATCTTTGCATATACGAAATCCATCCATGGCACCAGGAAACTGCTGATAACTGTATAAACAACAATCGGGCGGCTCATGGGCAGAACCATCTGGAAGAAGATTCTTGCCTCACTGCATCCATCAATTCTGGCAGCCTCGCAGAGTGCTCTCGGAACTGTATCAAAGAATCCTTTCGCAATCAAATAACCAAGACCTGAAGAAGCAGAGTAAACCATGATCAGACCGGCATAGCTGTTTGTCAGATTAAAAGATTTCAGTGTGAAGTAAACTGCAATCATTGCCAGCATACCAGGAAACAGATTCAGGATAACTGCCATGTTCATCAGCGGTTTTCTCATCTTGAATCTCATAACAGATGTTGCATATGCAACCATCAGTACGAACATAGTGGAAATCACACATGTAAAGCATGCAATGATAAATGTATTCAGAAACCACTGCGGAAACTGAGATACAGAATCTGAATGAAACAGCTTCATGTAATTGCTGATGCTCCATTCCTTCGGAAAAAATGTACTGGTATTCATTCCTGAATATGCACTGAAGGAAGTACATAACAGCCAGATGATCGGGATCAGCCAGATAAATGCCAGCACTGCGATCAATAAATTATGTAATACTATAGAAGAAGTACGACTGTCTTTCATCTTTTTCATTATTGATATGTTCCCTCCTTATCTCCCTTGATCATCCTGTTAAATGCAACCAGGGTGAATACTGCACAGATAATAAACACGATAATACCGATTGCTGATGCCATCTTATAGTTGTAGTAATCCTGAGTCAGACGGAACAGCCAGGTAACCAGAAGGTCAACCTCTTTTGCCTGTGAGCTTGCCATTGCCTGATTAGTTGTTGTATAAACATCCTGTGTGAGCAGATAAATAACATTAAAGTTATTAATATTTTTTACAAAGTCTGTGATCAGAGCAGGTCCTGTTACAAAGAGCAGATATGGCATTGTAATCTTTCTGAATATCTGGAAGTTTGTTGCACCGTCTACTCTTGCACTCTCAAGCTGGTCAGAAGGAAGGTTCATCAGAACACCTGTTGCAATCAGCATCTGATACGGAACACCAATCCAGATATTAATGAGAATGATCATTACATGTGCCCAGCCCGGAGCAGAAAGAAACGGAATATAGCTTGTGGACACAAGTCCTATGCTTCTTAAGAATCCGGTCAGTCCAATGCTGTGACAGATTGTGTTGACGATACCACCATTGGAGAAGAAATTACGCACCAGCAGAAGTGATACAAACTGCGGGACTGCAATCGTTACGATAAATAAAGTACGCCACATCTTCGACAGTCTTGTCTTCTTGCTGTTAAGAAGCAGTGAAAGCAGGATACCTCCGATATAAGTTGTAAATGTTGCGAAGAAAGCCCATACAAGTGTCCATCCCAGAACCCGCACAAATGCATATCCGAACGTAGATGTAAGACCGCCGCCGCCAAACAAACTGATAAAGTTACTGAAACCTACCCATGAGAACAACTCAGTAGGAGGCATATGCTGCTGATCATAATTTGTAAATGCTACAAAGATCAGAAGTAAGATTGGGATTAATGTGAAAATCACAACTCCAAGTACCGGAAGTGTCAGTAATGTAATATGAAACTTCTCTTCTGTCAGTGATCTGAGATCTTCTTTAAAAGTATTGATATGCTTTCCCGCTTCTTCCATTTTCTGAAGTGTATAAGCATTGATCACGTTCTTAAACCACACAACAGCTGCCGCAAACCATACAACAAAGCTGAACAATGAAAACAACAGGATCGTAAAGGAATTATCATAATCATTAAATTCACTTTTCATTGTTTTCATGTTAAAGACTTTTTCCATCTTTACAGTACCAAGGGTACTGAATTTTGGTACATACTGCATTGCAAATTTCACTGAAAAAACGATCACTGCGATCTCCAGCAATGTCATCAGTACTGCTTTCACATACTGTTTACGCTTTGCATAGCCTGCGCCCATCCAGATCAGGGACAGCTTTACAAAGGCATCACCTTTCACTACAGCAGTACCAAAGTCAGCAAAAAATCCACCGATGGATTTAAAGAATCCACTCACTGCCGCTGCAACAGAATTATTGTCCTGTGCTGCCATATCTCTCCTCCTCGTCATTTCATTTTTGTTACTATCTTTTCTCAGACAGCATCTGCCGTTTCCTTAAAACAGCTCACATGCCGTTATGCATATGGGCCATTTTTTAAAATCTGTTATATAATTTTTTTATTTTACAATTATTCTACAGAAGCAGCAGCACCCTCTACCAGATTATCAAGTGCTTCCTGGATTGCATTATCATCATCCGCAGATAATGTTCCCTGTGCAATCAGTTCTCCGAATGTCTTTGCAGGATCCCAATATTTTCCGCCAACCTTCTGAGCCTGTGCATATTCAGACTGAGCTGCAAGTGCTGCAAGTGCTACATTTTCCTGAACAGAATCAGATGCTGCTACATTCTTGTTTGAAGGACCGCTTTCTCTCTGATCAAAGAACATCTGCTGGGATTCTTCATTTGTAAGGTACTCAGCAAGAAGAACTGCCCATCCGGAATTCTCAGAATAGCCGTTTACACCAACATATTTGTAACCGGCAACAGATCCCTGCTGAACCTGTTTGTCACCAACTGTGAATGTAGGAAGCTTTGTTGCTGCATATCCGTCACCAAATATCTCCTTTGCTGTGATTGCATCCCATGTACCGGAAACGCATGCTGCCAGATTACCGGATGCAAGCTGATTAGACATATCACCATCAGCAACTGCCATAAATGCCGGATTAGATGTAATATCAAGCATTCCTTTTACTACATCAACACCTGTATATCCATCAGCACTTGTTCCGTTCCAGTCCATAGTTGTTGTTCCGTCATCATTAAGTCCTGTTGTAAATCCTGCTCCATAGAAGAAAGAAGCATTGTACCATCCGGAAGCAAGTGTCATACCAACTTTCTTTCCGGCCTTATCAGCTGCTTCAAGAAGGCTGTCCCAGCTTGCTGCATCTTCCTCGGAAATTACAGATGAATCATAGTAAAGAAAATATCCGTTGTCAGCTGCTCTTGGAAATGCATACAGACTGCCATCAATTGTTGCTGCATCAATAGCGCCTTCAACGTTTGCAGCTTTTACATCATCAAGTGTTGTATCTGCAAGCTGAAGTGCTTCTGCATAATCATCAAGTTTCAGAAGTGCTCCTGCTTTTACAAGATCCGGAAGCTGATCATCTGCGAATGCATATACATCTGCACCAGCCTCTACGTCTGTCAGAATAGTATCTTTTGCAGTAGACTCAGATTCTACGCCAATCTGAATATCAAATTTCTGATCTGCATACTTCTCCTGGAATTTATCTGTCAGTTCTTTTAATAAATTCTGGTCTTCTTCAGCTCCCCATACAGTCAGTTTAATTGTCTCATCCTCTGCTGCACTTACACATACTGTGCAGGAAAGTGCCATAGCTGCTGCCAGTAACGGTGCAATCACCTTTTTTACATTTTTTCTCATTTTCTCTTCCTCCTGTTTTTGATGGTTATGCCTAAACAGCCCGCATCCGATTTGCGTAATAAACGCCCTCAGTTTTGTTTGCGCAACCGTTTGTTCATATTTTTAGTATATTCCTTTATATTTATAAAGTCAATTAGCCATTATTATCTAATTTCAAAACTCTTTTTTTGTCATATTGCACAATTCAGTTTGATTTTTTCGTTTTTTCATACAATGATATACTTGATTTGTGCAACCGTTTTCATTTTGATAAAATCAGATTGTCCAGAGAATTTCAACCGATTTTTTTATACACAAAAAGTTCTCTGCTTATTGATCCTTACAATAAATACAGAGAACTTTCTAATCCTGCCATTCATTTTCAATTTCTATAATCTGATCGGATTTTACATCCATATACTACTGTGTCGACTCCCGCAACACTACCTGGTAGTTCAGAGGCACTGTATCCTCCAGTGGCTTCTCTCCCAGGATGTTCAGTAATTTCGCACATGCCATCTTTCCCAGTCTTACCGTATCAAAGCGTATACTGGTAATCGGTGGATTATTATATTCCAGATTCTTACTGTCATACATACTGGCTATTTTTATTTCTGCAGGAACCGATATTTTCTTTTCCCTCAGACTGCTCAGACACATGCTGCAGATCACATCATCCATACAGACAATACCATCCGCGCCTTCTTCAAGCAGTCTCTTCACAGCATCAGATACTGCTGCCTGATTATCCGTATCCATGAAGATCAGATTTTCGTTAACAGAAACTCCCATTTCCTCATGTGCTTCCAGAAAACCCTGATATCTGCTTCCGGTAACATTGTAGGACTGATTTCCACCCAGAAGTGCCAGATTCCGAAAACCTTTCATCAACATAATACTTGTCAGTTCTTTTCCGGCTTCCTGGTTCTTGTTATCTACAAACGGAACTTCCGGATCTGAAGATGGGCCGATCAATATATATGGTTCCTTACAGTTCTTCAGATATTTCTGTACCTTGGAACTTACCACTGCTCTGCTTACAATGATCCCATCGACTTTTCGATTTGCCTCCAGTCTCTGTATCTGCGATACATCTGCTCCATCAATCATAGAAATAATAATATCATACTCATAGGAGGAAGCCATCTCACAGATTCCATTCATACAGTCTTTAAAAAAAAGAAACTCTGTGGCAACATAATCCTTCGGCATCAGCAGTGCAATATTATAAGTTTTACGCTGTGCCAACCCCTTTGCCACAACATTGGGTCTGTAATCATGTTCTTTTATAAATGCCCGTACTCTGTCTCTTGTAGCCTGACTGATTCTTCCCTTTCCTGAAATAGCACGTGATACCGTAGTCTTACTTACCCCAAGCTCCCGGGCGATATCTTCTATTGTATATATCTTCTTTTCTTCTGTTTCCATAAAATACCCCACTTTTTGCGCAACCACTTGATTATATTCTATAAAATAACAAAATACTCAAGCACTTACAAGTAACTTTTAAAGAAGATATACCGGCAGTTCCTCATTAATATGAACAGAACCTTTTGCTGTTTTTTTCTTTTCTTCTGTAACAGATATTGTTTCCGGTTTCTCTGCCTCTTTTGTGGATACAACGGGCTTCTTTACGGTTTTCCCGGCACCTGCATTTGCTGCACGCCGAATACTCTCCCTGCCTACTGACATAATTCCATGACCTCCTCTGCCAATCTCGTATATTCCCTGGCACTTCTGCTTGATTTTTTATATTCCACAACCGGAATACTGTTATCCTGTGACCATTCTACAGAGCTGTCCACTCTGATGATCTGCTCAAATACATGAATATCCTCAAGTTCATGCAGTGTTTCCATTGTCTGTTTATAATAACTCTTTCTTGTATCTACCTTTGTCACTGCAATTCCGGCAACTTCCAGTTCCGGAGCAATCTGCTTTACTTCATTAAGAAATTCAAACATATTCGCAAGTCCGAACATTCCCCATGGACTTGCCTCAACAGGAATAATTACCCGGTCTGATGCACAAAGGATATTCATCACCCAACCCCCCAGCGTAGGAGGTGCATCAATCAGAATATAGTCATAATTTCCTGCATCCTTTATCTTCTGAATGCATTTTCGCAGGATAAATTCTCTCTGCCATTTTGTAAAAAGTTCATATTCTATAGAACTCATCAATGTAGATGATGGTATCAGATCCAGATTTTCGTAGGGAGTATGTACCACATAACCGCTGAGCTCTTCCTGTTTTCCGATTGCGCAATACAGATTCTTCTCTCCTTTCGCCTGCTCCAGCACCCAGTTCTCCGGAAAAAAAGCAAGAGAAAGATTTAACTGCATATCTCCATCGATCAGAAGAACCTTTTTCCCTGCCTGAGCCATCGCCGCTCCAAGGTTTGAACAGGTTGTGGTTTTTCCACTTCCACCCTTATTATTTGTAAAACATATCGTTATGGTTTTTCCCATGGAACTGTCTCCTTTACCACTTACTTTACTTGTATTATAGGAGATTTATCATATAGATTCAACTGTTTTCCTCATCTTCGCAACCCTGTAACTCATTTGCATTGCCGGACAAACATTTCTTTGATTTCCAAAATAAGCCCTTGATTTTTTGTTTTTTTGTGTTATAGTATTTATATACTTGATATATAGTTTTTAAAACTATGTTATATTGTTTTCATTGTATTTATCTGAATGAATGGAGGCGTTTTTATGAAATTTAAATTAAAAGATCCCGGAAGTGCAATCACTCATGGTATTGCCCTTCTTCTCGCTGCAGTCGGAGCAGTTCCTCTTATTATCAAGGCAGCGCGTTCTTATGATGTGCTCCATATTGTTGCTTTAAGTATTTTTATCCTTACCATGGTTCTGCTCTATGCAGCCAGTACCATTTATCATTCTGTAGATTCTACAGAGAAGGTCAATCGACGGCTGCGAAAAATGGATCACATGATGATTTTTGTGATGATCGCCGGAAGCTATACTCCTGTATGCCTGATCGTCCTTCATAACCGCATTGGATATATTCTGTGCGCGCTGGTATGGAGTATTGCAGTCCTCGGCATTATCTTAAAGGGCTGTTGGATTACCTGTCCCAAATGGTTGTCCTCTGTACTGTATATCGCCATGGGCTGGCTGTGTGTACTGGCATTTGTTCCAATCTTCCATGCACTCCCACGTGCAGGATTTGACTGGCTTCTTGCAGGCGGAATCATTTATACCATCGGTGGTGTGATCTATGCATTAAAAGTTCCGCTTTTTAATTCCAGACATAAGAATTTTGGTTCCCATGAGATCTTTCACATCTTCGTTATGCTTGGAAGTGCCTGCCATTTCATTGTCATGTACTTTTTTGTTGCTCCACTACCTGTATAACCGTCAATTTGCCAATAAACAAAACAAGGGGTTGCAGCACCGGATTTTTTCCGGTGCTACAACCCCTTAACAATACAATTTTCTCTGCTACAGCATAATCCCTGCAGGAAAGCCTTTATATTACACAGCTACTCTTCTTTCCGGATACAATCCATAGGATCCATATCCCACGCCAAAATATCCATAATAGCTCTTCGCCTCTGCGAACAGCGGATCATATACTCTGCCTCCGATTTCAGCCCAGCAATGACCGCTTCCGTCAGTTGCCGTTGTATCTACGCAGACATAAACATTCTTATATCCAAGAGCCTTTGCAAGATAGGCAAACGAACAGGCATCTGAGAAACAGTCCCCGCCTTTTCCGCTCAGTATCAGATAATCATTTGCATATAACGCAGGCCATGCAGTCTGATTATAAAATATTCTTCTGGTATCGTAATAATGCTGATACATTACCCATCTGAAACAGGTTTCAAATTTCTCACTTTTTGACATACTCGGTTTTGTGATCTTGCTGACAACATCCTTTGCTCTCTGCAAAGTCTCATACTCATACGCTTTGGTGGAATTCATTTTCTTTCCATTTGGATAATAAATCGTATTTCCTTTTTTCCAGGCTTCCAGAATTCCCTTTTCTGTACAATAATAAATTGTATTTCCAACTTTAACTGTTTTCGTTCTCAGAACACCCTTGTCACTGAAATAGTAATATTTTCCGCTGATTTTCTTAACGCCACTGTAACGTATTCCATTGGAACCAAAATAATATTTCTTGTTATTGTATTTGATCCATCCGGTTTTCATAAATCCTTTTGGACTGAAATAATAAACTTCACCATGGATTTTACGCATTCCTGTAAGATACTGTCCATCTTTAAAATATTTCTTATTTTTTGTTCCATACTCATACCAGCCATTTTTCACCTCCGGTATGGGTGTTGGTGCAGGTGTCTCGATTGGTGTTACATCCGGAGCCGGTGTTTCAATCGGGATCGGTGTTACAGTAACATCCGGTACTTCTGCTGCCATGGCCGGAACACTGCCCATCACACATACTGCGCATACTGCAAGCCATTTTGTCATCTTTTTCATTTTCTCTTATTCTCCTTATCTGACGGGTTCAGAAGCTCAGCAACTCCAGTTTTTTATTTCTGGTAAATTGTTTAATCTCATATTCACGTCTCATCGCTTCTTCTTTTGTTGAAAATCCTTCATAATATACAAGTGTAACCGGTCTTTTGGTCCTTGTATATTTCGCGCCGTTCTTTCCCTCGTTGTGTGCTTTCATACGTTTTTGTAGACAGTTTGTCCACCCTGTATAAAGAGTCCCATCTGCACATTTAACAATGTAAGTATAATTCATCATAATCACCCGACAGTCATATATTATAATCAAGCAACTGTCTTATTGTCTGGAATTGCATTATTTGAAATTTTTTATAATTTATGTAAAGGACAACTGCTATCTTTTGCGGTCGTCCCTGTTTCTATAATAAACAGTCGGTTTAAAACACGTATATCATCCGGACACATATTCTTTCTGACAGCCAGATCTCTCAGCACCAGAAATACCAATATGTCAAAAAAGCAGGCAGGGAAACCGACTGCGGATTTTCTTTCCCACCTGCTTTATTATACGTTTATTTTCTTATTTTGTGAATATCATTTTTCGAAGATTCCAGAGATTTCCCCTGAATTTTCCGCCTTTTACCTTTAGCTGCAGATCTTCACGATCCGGATAATATCTGGTTGAGAATACAATCTCTCCATCATTCAGATAAAGTTCCACTGCAGAAGTATCTGCAAGAATCCGGATATTGTTCAGTTCACTGACTTTCGCTTTCCGCTTATTTCTTCCTGCACCCGCAATTTCAGAAAATCCAATCTCCGCAATTTCATTTTCATATTTAAAGAGCATCTGTCCGCCCATACTGATCTGAAAACTTCTGTCTGTCACTGCAATATCTTCAATTAACAGATCAAAACCTTCATTTACTTCTACACGAACCTCAACAATTGATTTTTCATCATCAAGAATTGTTTTCTCTTTTCGGAGTCTCTCCAGTTCTTTTGCCGGATACTGGAATATTTTTCCATCCTTTACCCTCAGTTCCCGCGGTACGGTAAGACAATGCTGCCAGCCTTCATCAATGGTTTTATTGGTATATTCCTCCTCTGCATCCGGCATTCCCATCCATCCTATCAGAAGTCGCCTTCCGCTGCTATCTGTAAAGGTCTGTGGAGCATAAAAGTCAAATCCCATATCCCACTCACAAAAGTCTCTTTCATCTACAGAGCCATCCTCTTTTACCGGAAAATAGCCTGACTGATAGATATTCTGAAAACGAAATTCTTCCCTCTTCAAGCCCTGTGGTGATACAGACAGAAATTTCTTCCCGTCCAGTTCGAAATAGTCCGGGCATTCCCACATATAGCCAAAAGCTTCCGGTGTGGTTATTATATGTTTAAATTTCCATTCTTTCAGATTTTCTGATTCATAAACCAGAACTGCACCTTTATCTCCCTTAAGACGTCCACCAAGAACCATAAAATACCTGTCGTTTTCTTTCCAGACTTTCGGGTCTCTGATATGACAGGTAAACTCTTCCGGATATTTTTCAAAAGAAATTATCTCTTCTTTATCTCCGAAATGAATTCCGTCCTCACTTTCTACATGAAGCGTACTGGTCTCACGTCCTTCATTAATATAATCATAATCACCGTCAATCTTTACATTCCCGGTGAAAAACAAATGAAGTTTTTCACTCTCTGCCAATGCAGATCCGGAATAGACACCATGACAGTCATAAGGAGAATCCGGATAAAGAGCTGTCCCTTCGTATTTCCAGTCTACCAGATCTTCGCTTGTATAATGTCCCCAGAATTTCAGTCCGCCTTCCACATCAAAGGGAGCGTATTGAAAAAACACATGATATCTGCCTTTATACCAGCATAGTCCATTTGGATCATTGAGCCATCCGACCGGCGGCATCAGATGATGTCCAAGCCGGAATCTTCCTTCTGTCAGATCTGCGTTCTTTTCAATTACTTTTATATTTCTTTCAAGAACTTTAGTTAGCGTACTCATTTCACAATCTCCAATACTTTATCTGATGGTGTTACCGAATCTTCCGACAGAATTTTCACATCTTTATAATCATCCGAATTCGTTACAATAAGAGGAGTCGTCACATCGTATCCTGCTGCCTTAACTTTCTCTATATCAAAGGAAACCAGAAGCTGGCCTTTCTTTACGTGATCTCCATTCTTTATATGAGATGTAAAATATTTTCCATTCAATTCCACTGTATTGATCCCGATATGGATCAGAAGCTCCATACCACTTTCCGTGCTTAAACCAACTGCATGCTTTGTATCAAAAACAGTCTCAACCACAGCATCACATGGAGCAACAACTTCACCCTTCGATGGAATTACGGCAATTCCTTTTCCAAGTACTTCCGAAGCAAATGTAGCGTCATTTACCTGGGAAAGCAAAATCGCAGTTCCTTCTGATACACTATAAAGCACAGAATCATCTGCATTGCTTTTTTCTGTTGTTGATTTATCTCCCACAGCTTCAACACTTTCTGTCTTTTCAGAAACATTAGTGTCCTTATATCCAAACAACCAGGTAAGTACAAAGGCAGCACCAAATGCAATCACAAACATAAGAATATAAGAAACCGGATTATTCAGACAAAGAAGAATTCCAAAGATACCGGTTACGCCAGTTCCCGTAGCCCCCAGTCCTGTAACAGATGCAAACAGTGCACCAAATGCACCACCAATACATCCCATCACAAATGGTTTTCCAAAGCGAAGGTTAACACCAAAGATCGCAGGTTCAGTAATTCCCATACAGGCACTTAATGCAGACGGAACTGCCATTGATTTAATCTTCTTATCCTTTGTCTTAAGTGCTACTGCAAGAGTGGCTCCACCCTGTGCAATATTCGCTGCAGAAGCAAGAGGCAGCCAGTAAGTAACTCCAAATTTAGACAACTGTCCAAGATCAATGATCGTGTACATATGGTGAACACCGGCAACCACCGTCGGTGCATAAAACGCACCCATAATAAAACTTCCGATACCAAATGGCAATGCGATCAGCCACTGAATCCCATTCAGAAGTCCGTTCTCAACAGTAACAAAGATAGGTCCGATAATGGATAATGTCAGATATCCTGTTACAAAGACACTTACAAGCGGAGTAACAAACAGATCAAACATTGCCGGCACTACTTTGTGAAGTCTCTTCTCAATCTGAGCCAGTACCCATACTGCAATGATAACCGGAATTACATGCCCCTGATATCCGACCATATCAATAGAGTAAAGTCCAAACCATACTTTCTGAGTTGCTTTAACACCTTCTGTGGCAACTGTCCATGCATTCTGGAGATTCGGATGAATCATGATCATACCGATAACTGCACCCAGATACGGGTTTGCACCAAACACTTTAGCACCGCTGTATGCGATGAGGATTGGCAGGAACGTATATGCCGTATTACTGAAAAGCTGTGCAAATGTATAAATAGAACCGCTGGTATCAATATTCAAAAATCCATTGTTTACCATGAAGTTCAGTGCTTCCATAATTCCCATCAGGAAACCACTTGCAACAATTGCAGGAATAATCGGCACAAAAATATCTCCAAGTGTCTTGATCAGTCTCTGTACCGGATTTGCCCTGGAAGCCGCAACTTTTTTCAGCTCTTCTTTACTGCTCTCAGAAACTCCTGCAATCCGGATGAACTCATCATATACTTTATTAACTACACCTGTTCCCAGAATGATCTGCATCTGTCCCTGCGCAAAGAAAACACCTTTTACGCCTTCAATGTTCTCAACATATTCCTTATCAGCCTTTGAATTATCACTGATAACCAGGCGAAGACGTGTGGCACAATGAGCTGCGGAAATAATATTTTCTTTTTTACCGATATGGTCATATATCTCCTGTGCTGTTTTTCTGTAATCCATAATATCCTCCTTTATGGAATCGTTCTCATATAAATGTACACTTTGAAATTCTCACATATTCAACAAATTTCACTTGTTAATCTTATAAAAATACCTTTTAACCTTAATATCATCTTATACCATTCCAAATTTACTCTGATATCTGATTATAACTCAGCAGATGTCTTGCACTCTCACGATATTTCTTATCTGATCACCAATATGTATTTCCTATGGATTGTATGCACTTTTTATGGAATCGTTCTCATACATGCTATTATATCTGGGCGTTTTTTATTTGTAAATATGTAACATATCACAAATATTATATACATTTTTTATATATTATTTCCAAAACACTCCCTTTAATAATATGTAAATTAATATATGTAAATCCAATTATCCGTAAAAAAAGAACTCTGATGATTGCCTCAGAGTTCCTCTTTCATGTTCAGTCATATATTTCGGTGAGACTCTCTGAGTACCACCTTACATCCCATTTTTATTTCTTTATGTACAGATGATGTTTCCTTAGATTCTATCAAATCTACCAGCACTTTTGCTGATTCCATTCCACTTGTCTTATAAAAAAAATGTACAGTAGTCAGCTTTGGTTCTATGATCTTTCCCAGAAAACTGTCTCCCATTCCGGCAATCTGAACCTGTTGAGGAATCTGATATCCGTTCTCCTTCAGCCAATTTGCCGCTCCAACTGCCATGGTATCTGTTGCACAGATCAATGTATCTACATCGGGATGCTCCGTAAAAAGTTCTTTCGCTTTCTCATATCCTGACTCTAATGTGAAATTTCCGCATTTTACACATCCACTTTCCAATGTGATCTGATTTTCTCCAAGAACCTTCTCCACACCTGATTTTCGCTGCCTGCCAACTGCCTCATCTTTATCCGTAACTGTAATATATCCAAACTTCTTTCCTGTCTTCACCATCTGTTCAGTAAGATTTACAGCAGCCTTATAATCGTCCTGAAAAATACATGGATAACCATCCAGCTGTTGTCCAAGTAAAACAATCGGAACTTTAAATCCCTTCATCATTTCCCTGTGCTGTTTTGTCAATATGGTGGCAATAAAAATAACACCATCGACCTGATTATCCCTAAACAGCGAAAGATATTTCAATTCTTCTTCAACACTGTTATTTGTATTTGCCAGTATCAGCTGATATCCTTTTTTGGTAAGTATGTCACTGATTCCGGCAACTTCCCGGCTGATCGTATTGGAATCTATCTTTGGCAGAATTACTCCGACCAGTTTTGTCTTCTTAGTACGCAGCCTCTGCGCCTGTGAAGAAGGCTGATACCCGGTTTCTTCAATAACTCTGCTGATATTTTTTTTCTTTTCCTCACTGACATAACCATTGTTCAGATACCTGGATACGGTAGCTCTGGAGACCCCTGCCAGTTTGGCAATCTCATTAATATTCATATAAAAAGCTCCTCTTTCATGCTGTCTGTATAATTTCCGAAAGTATTTTTATAACCAGCAGTATTTTATGATGCTAGAGCGTGTCTGAAAAATGCTTTCCGCAAGATGTATGTCACAATTTGTGGGAGATTTTGCCCCTAATCTGATATCCACGAATTGTTAACTGCTGAATCACTACATATTTTGTATTATACTACACATATCATTTCTGTTGCAAATATCAAAGTACTGTTTATACGTTACTGTCTCGGCCCTATACCAAATTAAGGGCTGCCGATCTACGGCAGCCCTGTTTTTTTCTTCTATTTCATTATGGAAGATATTCAATCGGATCTATTGGTTCTCCATCCTTTTTCATTGCAAAATAAAGATTGGTTCCTTCTGTGCTGTAATATTTTGTAGGCTGTGCAATATATCCTATCGTCGTTCCCTTTTTAATTGTATCTCCTTCTGACACTGTCAGATCTGTAAGCTGTCCATAAACAGCCTGATATCCATTTCCAAGTTCCATTGTCAGTGTAGTACCCGTCTGCGCATTCTGCTCTATAGAATAAACCTTGCCATTAACAGCAGCTACCACAGGTGCTCCCTCTACTGCACCGACAGCAATAGCCGGACTCAATTTATACTGATCAAGCGTCGGAAAATAAGTAGTCTGATCCATACTGTAATCAAGGAGAACATTTCCATTCACCGGCCACTCCATTAATGTATCTTCCGAAAAATTTACTGTCGCAAGATTCAGGGCCGATGCCGAAACATCTGTTGCTTCATCTGCCTGATCTTCTGATATCGTCTGGGATTTCATATTTGCATTTACTGATGATTCTTCTGCTTGCTGAGAATTTACAGCATTGTCAGTCTTATCCACATCTGCAGTATTATCTGATTCATTATTATCCACAGTATTCTGAGCTGTTTTCCCATACATTCCTTGTTTTTGGAATGTAACCTTTGTATCATCCAAATCTTCCCCGTCATCGGATATCCACTGATTTTCTGACTCCACATGATTCGTTCCTGCATCTTCACTCAATTGTTCTTCCGTATCCTGTGTACTTTCACCGACATTTTCTGTTTTTTCTTCAGGAGTTTTCTCTTTGACCGGGGAGGTACCTAACTGATAAACTGTAATTCCCAATGCTGCTACAGCGGCCAGTCCAACGGAATTGGCAATGATTCTTGTCACTTTGTTATTCATCATATTCCTTTCACCTCTGTTTTCATCTTCATATCTATAGGGTGTCCAGAATATTCGTATCTATTCAGCAATTTACAGATTTTATGTTCAGCACATCCATCTCAGGAAAATAATATTGTAAGATCTCTTTTGCATTCGCAGACTCCTTTGCCATCTCATTCCCTCCATATTGTGAGAATCCTAATCCATGACCTTTTCCTCTACATAAAAATCGTATTTCCTTTCCAGACTTCTGAATTGTAAAATTTGAGGACGTGAGTCCCATTCCTTTTCTGAATGCCTCGCCTTCCAACACTTTCCCGTCAGCCAGAATTTCTGTAACATAACCGGCACTGTCCCTGGATTTTATTTCAATTCTTTCCGGAAGGACATTTTTATTTATGTATACACTATTCAAATAATCTTTTGCATTTTTATCCACAAGACTGTGTACGGATCTGAGATACGAATCATCTTCGTTGTGGAAAACTTCCATTCCATCTCTTGTCTGTCCTGCACTTAATTCATGATAGGGAACTAACTTTAATTCTTTATTCCATACAATGACTTTTCCTTCTGTTTCTGTTACTGCTTTTTCGTACTTATTCTGTAAAATTACACAAGCCAGAGATTTCCCCTCCATCTCTTCCTTTATCTGACATAAAGTTATTGCCAGATTTTTCTCCTCTTTCATTGTCCGGTAAAAATTTGATCTTGCTATGATTGTTTGTGCTTTTATAGTCTCAAGTTCATATTTGTCTTCAATCTGCGATGAAACGATCACCGGCAGAAGCATTTCCACATTAAATTTTTTATTGATCAATGTAGTGTTGGCACCATTAAAAATAATTGTAACTATATAGGGAACAAAAAACAGAGCAAAGATTCCCGTTGTTCCAGGGAAAAAAGACTTTCTCATATCAGACCATCATTATAAACTTCTTCTTTTTAGTATATACATATATATTTATCTGTATGTATATTATTTATAACACTTCTGTTATATAGCAATTCTCGTAAATAATGCATATTGATCCTGCTCATCAGAACATAAAATCCTGCTGAACTGTCTCAAATTCATTAATTGAGAGGACTGCGATAGTTTCTGCATACGGGGCTTCATTACCCCGTATTAAAATATACAGCTCTATTTATTCTATTCTGGATTCGTGGTTCATTCCAGTAAATGATTTTATTTTTTCTGTTGTTCTTTTTATCATCCGGACGCAAAACAGTTCTGTCTTTTTTAGAATCTGTATCTTTTATGCAGATTCTTTTCTTGTCTTCAATGACTCCCATTACAAAGCAAATAAGAGCAGTCATGATTAACTGAAAATATTTTTTCAGATTCTTTAAAGGACTCTTCATAAAAACTCCTCCTGTTCTGCATTACATCTACTGACTTCAAACAGCCTGTCCACCGTTAAGACTGCGCACTTCCTACGGTTAATGGTATCAGGTACTAATAATATATGAAAAAACATAAAACTTTAGAACTTTTTTATTTCTCTATAGTAATTCCATAAAATGATGTTAGGGTTAAAAAAACACAAAAAAACTTCTGTGATATTCTCACAGAAGTTTTAAAGTGAAGCATCGGGGATTCGAACCCCGGACAACTTGATTAAAAGTCAAGTGCTCTACCAACTGAGCTAATGCTCCATATTATTTAATTATCACTTTCAAAGTGAATGCCCAGAGCCGGAATCGAACCAGCGACACGAGGATTTTCAGTCCTCTGCTCT
>OAXJ01000097.1_pt1 | contig 105867 bp, 84 predicted proteins | sample 1517241 | NCBI WGS metagenome assembly OAXJ01 (sample SAMEA2580293, study PRJEB22360) | human gut metagenome | biome: human gut; feature: human-associated habitat; material: faeces | place: Denmark | collected 2008/2010 | reverse complement strand
AGAGAAAAATGATTACGTGCTGAATAAAACAGTTCAGCTTGCGCCATTCGGAAACCCGCACTGCGTGCTTATCGTGGCTGCCGCCACAGTTTTCCTCATAACCGGGCGCTCACCTCATCCAGATGCCCGCTCATAAAAACATGCAAGCATGTTTTATACTTCGCGGACATCTGGATGGCTGAACTGTCTATTCATAAATATTTAATAGACAGTTTATTGTATAATTTCTTTATTTTTAGTATAATAAACAAATATACCAAAATAAAAAGGAGGAAGTTGTATGGCAAAAAATATAGACAGCATATTTTTTGATATTACTCCGAAGATTGAAGAACTTGCTCTTAAGTGCGAGCAGAATAATGCGATCGAGAAGGAATTATACACGAAGTATGAAGTGAAAAGAGGTCTCCGCGACCTGAATGGAAAGGGCGTGCTTGCCGGACTTACGAACATTTCCGATGTGTGCGCATCAAAAATCGTAGACGGAAAGTCTGTACCGTGTGAGGGGAATCTGTATTACAGAGGTTATAATATCAAAGATCTTGTCAGAGGATTCCTCGAGGCGGATCACCCGGGATTTGAGGAGACGGCGTACTTGCTTCTGTTCGGCGAACTTCCGAATAAAGCACAGTTGGAAGAGTTTCAGAATATGATCGCAGAGCGCCGTATGCTTCCTCCGAACTTCGTGCGTGACGTCATCATGAAAGCGCCGAGCCGCGATATGATGAACAGCATTACGAGAAGTATCCTGCAGCTTTATTCTTATGACGAGAAAGCGGATGATACGAGTATTCCGAACGTTCTCCGTCAGTGTCTGAACCTCATCAGTCAGTTTCCGATGCTGATGGTATACGGATATCATGCGTATAATTACCGCAGAGGAGAGGATCTCTATATCTATGCGCCGAAAGCGGAACTGTCCACAGCGGAAAATATTTTGATGATGCTCCGCGAGGATCGTAAATATACAAAACTTGAGGCAGAGATCCTGGATATGGCTCTTGTGCTTCACATGGATCACGGCGGCGGAAACAACTCGACTTTTACGACTCACGTTGTTACGTCATCGGGAACGGATACATATTCTACGATCGCGGCTGCGATGGCATCTTTGAAAGGACCGAAGCACGGCGGCGCGAACATCAAAGTGACTCAGATGTTCGAGGATATGAAGTCTGTTTTGACAGACTGGGAAGACGAAGATCAGATCCGGGCATATCTGGAAGCGCTTCTTGATAAAAAAGCGTTCGACAGGAAAGGATTGATCTACGGTATGGGACATGCCGTTTATTCGATCTCCGATCCGCGAGCGGATATATTCAAAGGGTTTGTGAAAAAGCTTGCGAAGGAAAAAGGCCATGAGGCAGAATACGGTCTTTATGAAAAAGTAGAGCACCTTGCGCCTGAGATCATCGGAGAAAAGAGAAAGATGTATAAGGGCGTTAATGCAAACGTCGATTTTTACAGCGGACTTGTCTACAGTATGCTCGATCTTCCGCCGGCATTGTACACACCGATTTTTGCGGCGGCGCGTATTGTAGGATGGAGCGCGCACAGGTTGGAAGAGCTTAAAAATGTGGATAAGATCATACGTCCTGCGTATAAGCCGCTCGCACCATACCGCGATTATATAAAATTAGATGACAGGTAAGGAAGCATCAGTGACATGAGAGACGAGTTCTATTTCCCATCAAAAGACGGTAATACAGAGATTCATACGATAGAATGGAAACCGGAGGGCGAGGTAAAAGCGGTATTGCAGATCTGCCACGGAATGGTGGAGTATATCAAGCGATATGATGAATTTGCCGAATTTTTATGCGGCAAGGGTTTCTATGTCGTAGGGAATGATCACCTTGGACACGGGAAGTCGGTACAGGCGAAATCAGAATATGGTTTTTTCAGTGAAAAATACGGAAATGCATGCGTTATAGGCGATATTCATACACTTCGGCAGAGGACGATGAAGAAATATCCGAACGTTCCGTATTTTATGCTCGGACACAGTATGGGGTCTTCGCTTTTGCGTCAGTATATTCAGATGTACGGCAAGGGATTGAGCGGGGCGATCATTATGGGCGCGGTTGCCGATCATAAAAAGGCGACGCTTGTGTTCGGGAAGCGCTTATGCAGGCTGATGGCGGCTGTGCGCGGCTGGCATTACAGAAGTCATTTTGTGGATCATTTAGTTGTGGGAAATTTTAATCGAAAATTCAAACCGGCGAGGACAAGAGCCGACTGGGTCACAAGTGACAGAGAACATTTGGACGCTTATGTATCCGACCCGCTCTGCTCATTTGTTTTCACGGTAAATGCATATTACAGCATGTTTTCGGGAATGATCAGCATGCAGAGAAAAGAGGGCGTCTATATGATTCCGAAGAATCTGCCGATTTTGTTTGCGGCAGGTTCGGAAGATCCGGTGGGAAACTTCGGAAAAGGCGTTCGTAAAATATATGAAAAATACAGGGCGGCAGGGATAAGAGACGTATCTTTGCAGCTCTATACCGGCGACCGTCACGAGATTTTAAACGAATCAGACCGGGAACAGGTATATGACGATTTATTTGAGTGGCTTGCAGGACATATGGAAAATAAAGTGTTATAATAGAACTGTTATTGCCGCGAAAGCGTCGGTGAAATTTGATTGAAGGAGTTATCTGATATGGAATTGACAACGATTCGGGAATTATTTAAAGACAGAGAATCATATCTTGGCAAAAAAGTAACGATAGGAGGCTGGGTTCGCAGTCTCAGAGATTCAAAGACATTTGGTTTCATTGTAGTAAATGACGGTTCTTATTTTGAGCCGCTTCAGATTGTATATCATGATGAGATGGAGAACTTTGCGGAAGTTTCTAAACTGAACGTCGGAGCTGCGATTATTGTGAAAGGAACGCTTGTCGCTACTCCGCAGGCAAAACAGCCGTTTGAGATTCAGGCGGATGAAGTGCAGATCGAGGGAGCGTCGGCTTCGGATTATCCGCTGCAGAAGAAACGTCATACGTTTGAGTATTTGAGAACGATTTCTCATCTGCGTCCGAGAACGAATACATTTCAGGCTGTATTCCGTGTGCGTTCTCTGGCAGCGTATGCGATTCATAAGTTCTTTCAGGAGAGAGGGTTTGTGTATGTACATACGCCGCTGATCACAGGAAGCGACTGTGAAGGCGCGGGCGAGATGTTTCGTGTTACGACTCTTGATATGGATCAGATCCCGAAGAATGAGGATGGTACAGTAGATTATACAAAAGATTTCTTCGGAAAAGAGACGAGCCTTACGGTAAGCGGTCAGTTGAACGGAGAGACATATGCGCAGGCGTTTAGAAGTATTTATACATTCGGCCCGACATTCCGCGCGGAGAATTCAAACACAACCCGTCATGCGGCAGAGTTTTGGATGATCGAACCGGAGATTGCGTTTGCAGATCTTGAAGACGACATGGATCTGGCAGAGTCTATGCTGAAATATGTCATCAATTATGTTCTTGAAAACGCGCCGGAAGAGATGAATTTCTTTAATTCTTTCGTTGATAAAGGACTTCTGGAGAGACTGAATAATGTTGCGAATTCTGATTTCGCCCGTGTTACTTACACAGAGGCGATCGAGATACTGGAGAAGAACAACGATAAGTTTGAGTATAAGGTTTCCTGGGGATGTGATCTTCAGACAGAGCATGAACGTTATTTGACAGAGCAGGTGTATAAGCGTCCTGTATTTGTTACAGATTACCCGAAAGAAATCAAAGCGTTTTACATGAAACAAAATGATGACGGCAAGACGGTTGCGGCAGTTGATTGTCTTGTTCCGGGTATCGGGGAAATCATCGGAGGAAGTCAGAGAGAAGACGACTATGAGAAACTCCTGGCCCGCATGAACGAGCTTGGTCTTGATGAAAAAGATTATGGCTTTTATCTTGATCTTAGAAAATACGGTTCTACGCGTCATGCAGGTTTCGGATTAGGATTTGAAAGATGCGTGATGTATTTGACGGGAATGTCGAATATCCGTGATGTGATTCCGTTCCCGAGAACAGTAAATAACTGTGAACTGTAATTGCGTTTTGCGGTGTAAGACGTAAAAAAATACATCGAAATAAATATAGAATAAAATTATAAAGTATATCATGAGGGCGCGACAGTTGTGTGGCGTCCTTTTATTGCAATAGCGGCGAGCGAAAGTCCGGGCCTGCCCGGGTTCGTGGCAGCCGGCAGAAAACAGCATTGTTGAAAGGGGAGCGGGCGTGAAATTTATTCATATAGCAGACGTACATCTCGGAGCGCAGCCGGAGGCGGCTGTATATAGTCAAAGCAGAGGAAGAGAATTGTGGGAGTCATTTGAGAAAATACTTGGGGTATGTGAAGATGAGAGAACCGACCTTCTTCTTATTGCCGGAGATCTTTTCCACAGGCAGCCTCTTGTAAGAGAGCTAAAAGAGGTCAATTATCTTTTTTCAGAACTGACAGCTACTAAAGTTGTGCTCATAGCGGGCAATCATGATCATCTGCAGAAGGATTCTAATTATCGTTCATTTGAGTGGAATGATAATGTATATCCTTTGTTCGGGAAGAAATTGGAATATGTCGATTTTCCGGAATTGGAAACAGCGGTGTATGGACTCAGTTACTATGAACGGGAAATTTGTCAGCCGCTTTATGACGATGTGGCTGCAGCAGGCATTGAAAAGAATGAAATTCTGTTGGCTCACGGAGGTGATGACAGGCATATTCCGTTTGATAAAAAGAAGCTGAGTCGTTCCGGATTTTCATATATCGCCCTGGGACATATTCATAAACCGCAGGCTTTGCAAAAAGATAAGATGATTTATGCGGGAGCGCTTGAACCGATCGACCAAAACGACGTCGGGCAGCATGGATATGTAAAAGGGGAGCTCAAAGACGGAAAAGCGGCGATTCAGTGGATACCGTTTGCGGGGAGAGAGTATATCCACAGTTCTGTCGAAGTAGAAAGAAGCGATACGGAAGGAAGTATAAGAAAAAGGGTAAAGCGACTTATAAATGAGTATGGAAATGAAAATATTTACAAAATTACTCTTGCGGGAAAAAGAGATCCCGATATTGCCTTTGAAGTGAATCATTTGGCGGAGGAAGGATGCGTGTTGGAGATTTTGGACGAGACAATTCCGGCATATGATTTTGAAAAGCTTTATGCAGAGAACAAGGAGACTCTTCTTGGCAGATATATCGAGAAATTTGCAGGTTGTGAAGAGGGAAGTGTTGAGTATTGTGCGCTTTGTGAAGGCGTGGAAGCGCTTTTGACGGGAAACAGGGGATAGAGAAAATGGTAATCAGAGAACTTTATGTTAAAAATTTCGGAAAATTGTCGGAGAAACATTTTTATTTTAGGGATGGAGTACAGGTCATCAGCGGAGAAAATGAGTTTGGAAAGACGACGCTTCATGCGTTTGTGAAAGCGATGCTGTTTGGTTTGGAGCGGGGAAGAGGAAGAGCGGCGGCGAAAGATGATTTTACAAAGTATGAGCCGCGCAGCGGCGGCAGGTATGCCGGTGTCATGCGGTTTGACTGCGGAGGGAGACATTTTCGTCTTGAACGTACATTCGGAACAGGGGTTAAAAATTCTAAGTCGGCGGCTCTGATCTGTGAGGATGACGGAGAAGAATTGTCGGTGGAGCATGGGGATTTGGAAATGCTTCTGGGCGGATTGACTGCGGAGTTGTTTGACAGTACGGTTTCGGTCGGACAGTTGAAAAGCAGACCGGGGGAGGCTTTGTCCGATGCGCTGGAAAATTATGCGGCGAATTATTATGAGACGGGGGGAACAGAACTTGATCTAAGCGGCGCAGTGCAGATATTGAGAGAAAAAAGAAAAAAGACAGATCGGTTCATCCGGGAAGAAGCGGATAAAGAAGAACGGAAAATACAGAAAATGCTTCAGGAATGCGAGTATTTGGAGCAGGATATGGATGAGATCCAAAGAGAGTATGAAGAGAGAAAACAAGAATGGGAGCTGCTTGAGAAAACGATAAAAAATCAGGAAAAAGAAAAAGAGTCTGATTTTAATAAGAGATCTGATGAAGGGACGAAGGAGAGCAGAAGTAAATATTTTATTGCGGCAGGGCTTGGAGGTCTTTTTACCGGCGCGGCAGGACTTTTATGGAGCAGATTTATGGCGGAACAGTCGGCAGTGCCTTCCGCACCGTTTGCATGGATCGGCGTTTTTGCTTTTGTGATCGGCGTGTGCGCTCTTGCGGCAGGAGGTTATGAAGCGGGAAAAAAATCAGGAAAGCGAAAAAAAGAGGACCCCCGTGATGTGCCTTATAATAATTCCGATAAAGACGACGAGAGAAAGAAGAAACAAAAACAGCAGCTGGAGTGGCAGATGGAGCATCTGCGTTTGGAATGGAAGGAAAAAGAGCTGCGTTGTCAAAATGTGCGGGAGCAATGTGGAGATGTGAAAGAAAGCGACGCCGGAAAAAGGCTGAGAGAGCAAAGAGAGGCGCTTGTAATGGCAGAAGAGATTCTTGTGCGGACTGCAAAGGAAACGTCTGATGTGATTTCGCATAAGATAAACGCCCGGGCTTCAGAAATTTTTTCGGAAATCACAGACGGAAAATATCGAAGTGTAAATATACAAAAAGGCGCGGGAATTTCGGCATGGAACGGTATGGATCGCATATCTGTGGACCGGTTGAGCGAAGGAACGTTGGAACAGATTTATTTTTCAATAAGAATGGCAGCGTCGGAAATGCTTTTGGAAGAACCGATGCCGGTTATTTTAGATGATGCGTTTGCGTTTTATGACGATAAAAGGCTTGAATCTGTCATAAAATGGTTGAGCCGGCAGAAAAAGCAGGTTATAATATTAAGTTGTCACAGCAGGGAAGCCAAATTGCTGGAACATTTAGTCTAAATGATAACTAGATCAGATGATCATAAATGAGTGTAAAGAGATAAAAAGGTTATTTCAGAGGTGGAATTTTCATGAAGATAGCATTACCGCGAAAAGTGATGATGATTATAAAAAATTTGCAGCTTCACGGCTATGAAGCGTATGCTGTGGGAGGCTGCGTGCGCGATTCGATCCTTGCGCGCAGACCGAAGGACTGGGATATTACAACTTCCGCGCGCCCGGAGGAAGTGAAGAAGCTTTTCAGGCGGACAGTGGATACGGGGATTGAACATGGAACGGTTACCGTGCTGCTTGGAAGAGACGGTTATGAAGTTACGACATACAGAATAGACGGGGCGTATGAAGACAGCCGCCATCCGAAAGAGGTTTTGTTTACAAACCGATTAGAGGAAGATCTGCGCCGCAGAGATTTTACGATCAATGCAATGGCATATAATGATGAAGTGCGCCTTGTAGATGTGTTCGGAGGAATGCAGGATTTAAACCATCATTTGATCCGGTGTGTGGGAGATCCGAGAGAACGTTTTTCAGAAGATGCTCTTCGCATTTTGCGGGCGGTGCGTTTTTCCGCTCAGCTTAATTTCCCGATAGAAGAGGAAACGGCTGAGGCGGTCAGGGAACTTGCCCCTACACTGGAAAATATCAGTGCAGAGCGCATTCAGGCAGAGCTTGTAAAGCTTCTTGTGTCGGCTCATCCGGAACGGATACAAGATGCGTATGAACTTGGGATCACGAGGATCATTCTGCCGGAGTGGGATGCTATGGCGGGAGTGGAGCAGAATACTCCCCATCATAAATATGATGTGGCACAGCACACGCTCCATGCATTAAAGTATGTAAAGCGTGATAAGATACTGCGTCTTACGATGCTGTTTCATGATATGGGAAAACCGGCGAGAAAAACAACGGATGAAAACGGAAGAGATCATTTTAAAGGACATGCGCTGGTGAGCGAAGCGATCGCCAGGGACGTGATGCAGCGTTTAAAATTTGATAATGACACGATCAAAAAAGTGACGCGTCTCGTATGTTTTCATGATTACCGCACAGAGGCGACGCCGGCAAACGTGCGCCGAGCAATGAATCGGATCGGCGTTGATCTGTTTCCGTATTATCTGGCAGTGCGCATGGCAGATGCGAAAGCGCAAAGTTCTTACAGAAGGCGGGAAAAGATTGAGAATATAGTGGCGATGAGAAAGTTCTATCAGGAAGCGATCATAAAGGATGAATGCGTTACTCTCAGGCAGCTCGCTGTAAGCGGACGGGATCTGATGAATCTTGGCATGAGACCCGGCGTAGAGATAGGAAGGATGTTAAGCGAGCTTTTGGAGTATGTGATAGATAATCCGGAAAAAAATGATAAGAAAATATTATGCAACTATGTAAAGAAAAAAATATCTCAAAGGAATAAAACTGTCTAATCGGAAAAAGAAAAGGAAGGTTATAATTGCCCTCTGCCGTTCATACATTAGAGAGAGCTATAATGTAGAAAACAGGGGGCAGTTATGAGAGAAGAATATGAACTGGAAGTTTTGGAAAAGTATGATATAGAAGTGAAAAGCACCCGGCGGATAAGGGGTGCGTTTTTTTGTATAGGCAGCGAGCTAAAGTCCGGGCGTGCCGGAGACTTTGGCGACTGCTTGCAATCCCGTAGTGTTCCTTTTGGCGCGGCGGGCGATTACGATACGAAAGAAAGGCCGATGCTGCTCAAAGAGACAAAACTGTCAGAGCGGCGCGCCCTTTTTTTATATGACGCTCTAAGTGAAATAGAAAGATGTGGAAATGTAAAAGTTGACACACCTGTCTTTACGAAAGAAGGCGAACTTCGAGCCGCTTCCCGGGAAGGAGCTTTTTATATGCTGAAAAAATGGTATCAGGGAAGAGAGTGCGACGTTCGTCAGGAACAGGACGTTGTACGGGCGGCGGCAAAACTTGCCGTTTTGCATAAAGATATGGAAAAACTGGCTGTAAAAATCCGGCCCGGAGCGGATGTACAGGGAAAAAATCCGGTGGAAGAGGTGCGAAGATATAACAGGGAATTAAAAAAGATCCGTTCATTTATTCGTTCCAGACCTGTTAAAAATGATTTTGAAATTTTGTTTTTGGAAAATTTTGAAAAAATGTACCGTACGGCGGACGATATTCTCGCCAGGATGGAAACTTCCGGCTACAGAAAGCTTTTTGAAGAGAGCGTATCAAAAGGGAGCGTCGTACACGGAGATTATAATTATCATAATCTGATCATGCTCAGAGACGATATTGCCGTAACTGATTTTGAACATATGCATACGGATATACAGATAAAAGATTTCTGTTATTTTTTAAGAAAAGCAATGGAAAAAAATCAATGGAAACAAAAAACAGGACAAAAAATATTGGAAGCATATGAAGAAGTACGTCCTTTGTCGGAAAGGGAGAAAGAGTTTGCGGCGCTGAGTCTTGCATATCCCGGAAAGTTTAAAAAGATCGCAGGCAGCTATTACCGGTCGAATAAGGCGCACCTCTCGGAAAAGAATGTAGAAAAGCTACAGATATGCATCCGTCAGACAGAAGAGAAATATGAGTTCCTTAGTCGGATATTTCCTTTGAATTTATAAATAATTGTTGTATAATAAAACATATCGGGCATATAGGGGCGGATATAAAATTTATATTAGTTTAGGAGGTAGAAATATGGACTACAAGGCGAGGTATGAAGAATGGATTTCTAATTCATACTTTGATGAAGATACGAGAGCGGAGCTTGAAAGTATCAAAGAGGATGAAAATGAAATAAAGGAACGATTTTACATGGATCTGGAGTTCGGTACTGCAGGACTGAGAGGCATCATCGGCGCGGGAACAAACCGTATGAATATTTATACAGTACGCAAAGCTACACAGGGACTGGCAAACTATATCATGAAAAACGACGGTCAGGGAAAAGGCGTTGCGATTGCGTATGATTCCCGTCATATGTCCACGGAATTTGCCAAAGAGGCTGCATGTTGTCTGGCTGCAAACGGGATCAAAGCATATATATTTGAATCGCTGCGCCCGACGCCGGAGTTATCTTATGTGGTGAGAAAACTCGGATGTATCGCAGGCATCAATATTACGGCAAGCCATAATCCGCCGGAGTATAACGGCTATAAAGTATACTGGGAAGACGGCGCGCAGATCACGCCTCCGCACGATAAAGGAATTATGGACGAAGTGAAGGCTGTGGAAGATTACACAACAATGAAGACGATGACGGAAGAGGATGCGAAAGCGGCCGGACTTTACGAAGTGATCGGCGCGGAAGTTGACGATGCTTATATTGCGGAACTGAAAAAGCAGGTGCTTCATAAAGATGCGATCGAAGCAGCGGGCAAAGATCTTAAGATCGTGTATACGCCGCTTCACGGAACGGGAAACATTCCGGCTCGCCGTATTTTGAAAGAGCTTGGTTTTGAGAACGTATATGTCGTAAAAGAACAGGAACTGCCGGACGGAGACTTCCCGACAGTTTCCTATCCGAACCCGGAAGCCGAAGAGGCGTTTGAACTCGGATTAAAACTGGCGAAAGAGATCGATGCGGATATCGTTCTTGCGACAGATCCGGATGCGGACAGGCTCGGCGTGCGTGTGAAAGATAAAGACGGAGTATATCATGATCTGACCGGAAATATGTCGGGATGCCTTCTTGCGGATTACGAGATCGGACAGAGAAAAGAATTAAAAGGTCTGCCTGAAGACGGATATCTTATCAAGACGATCGTGACTTCCAATATGGCGGATGCGATCGCAGAGCATTATAATGTCGGATTGATCGAGTGTCTGACAGGATTTAAGTATATCGGACAGCAGATTCTCGGATTCGAGACAAAAGGAAAAGGAGAGTATCTGTTTGGATTTGAGGAAAGTTACGGATGTCTGATCGGAACACATGCAAGAGATAAAGATGCGATCGTCGCTACGATGGCTCTGTGTGAAGCTGCCGCATATTACCGCACAAAAGGGATGACGTTGTGGGATGCGATGATCGAGATGTATGAGCGTTACGGATATTACAAAGATGACATCCAGTCTATCACAATGAAAGGAATCGAAGGACTCGAGAAGATTCGTCAGATCCTTGCCACATTAAGAAGCGAGCCTCCGAAAGAAATCGCAGGATATAAAGTACTTAAAGTGAGAGATTATCAGGCGGATACGATTCGGGATATGGAGACCGGAGAAGTTACGGCTACAGGACTTCCGAATTCAAATGTACTTTACTATGAGCTGCCTGACGGAGCGTGGGTATGCGTAAGACCTTCGGGAACAGAGCCAAAAGTGAAATTCTACTACGGCGTGAAAGGTACTTCTCTGACAGATGCGGATGTAAAATCCGACGAAATGGGAAAAGCCATAATGGAAATGGTGAAAAATCTTGACAAAGCTGTGTAAACCCGATATAACAATATTTAAAGGTGGAAATCCGTGTGCGTTCGGAATCTTCCCCTTTAAAATGAATAACATGTATTGTGGTACAATTAAGAGGAGGATTTACCTATGAACAAGACAGAATTGATTACAGCAATCGCAGAGAGCGCTGACATTTCAAAAAAAGATTCTGAAAAAGCGCTGAAAGCTTTTGTTGATGTTGTTACCGAAGAACTTAAAAAAGGCGAGAAGGTTCAGCTTGTAGGCTTTGGTACATTTGAAGTGAGTGAAAGAGCTGCAAGAGAGGGAAGAAACCCGCAGACAGGAAAGACAATGAAGATCGAGGCTTGCAAAGCTCCGAAATTTAAAGCAGGAAAAGCTCTTAAAGACGCTATCAATTAATCAATTCGTTTGAACGGGCAGATAAAAAGGCACTTACGGGTATCATCGTAAGTGCCTTGTTGCTTCTGTTTTTACTGAAAACAGAGGCGGGTCCGGACATTATTGAAGGAGAGAAAAATGCGGCTTGATAAATTTTTAAAAGTATCCCGCCTTATTAAGAGGCGGACTGTAGCAAATGAAGCATGTGATGCAGGGCGCGTTTCCGTCAACGGAAAACCGGCAAAAGCATCTGTGCAGGTAAAACCGGGCGATGTGATCGAGATCCATTTCGGAACAAGAGAAGTGAAAGCGGAAGTGCTGAAGCTGGAAGATACGACGAAGAAGGAAAAAGCAGAGGAATTGTTCCGGTATTTGTAGAGAAAGAGAAAAGAAAAGCATAAATGAAAACAACCTCTCATATATATAACCATGCTGTAAAAAGTTCGGAGGCGGGAGGGAGTTTTCATGGAAGAACAGCGTATTGCGAAGGCGCATAAATTAGTTGTAAATAACAGAAAGACGAGTACGGTGACAGGGGTGCTTGACGTACTGTCTTTTGATCTAAACGAGATACTTCTTGAAACAGAGCAGGGGATGCTCATGGTGAAAGGCACGGATCTTCATGTCAACAGACTGACCGTGGAAAAAGGCGAGGTAGATCTGTCGGGCAATATTGACAGTATTGCTTATTCAAGCGTAACGCCGCAGGCGAAACAGGGGGACAGCTTTCTGACGAAGCTGTTTAAGTAGGATATGATACCCGGGATCGGAGCAGAAGCCGGAATCTTTCTGTATGCGGCGCTGGCGGGAGTCGAAGCGGCGGCAGCTTATCATGTACTTGTTTGTTTTCGGAAGCTTGTTCCTCACAGCGGCTGGGCGGTCAGTCTGGAGGATTTTATTTACTGGCTTGCTGCGAGCATCTATATTTTTCGGAAAATGTATGACACAACATACGGGAGCATCCGCTGGTTTTTTGTGTTTGGGATGCTGTGCGGAGCGGCGGCAGGGCATGCGGGGATCAGAAAGATTGTGAAACTATGTGCCGAAAGATGCGGAAAAAAGGAAAAAACGGAAAAATCGTGCAGAAAAGCAAGGAAAGAAAATAGAAAATAAGTCTTGAAATGAGTCAGAAAAGAAGATACAATATTACTTAACACTGGGGAGTGTAAAGAAAGATGAACAGGGTGAGATAAATGAACGGCAAGAAGAAAAGAACGGCGGACAGAAGGAATGCCGGACGCAGAAGATCGGCACATCTGCACAGTTATAAGAAAAGCGTTTTGATGATTTGTACGGTTCTTGTGTTTTTATCAGGCGTACTTGCGGTGGGCGCGGTAAAGCTTTATGCAAAGAACAACGCGTATAAGGCTCAGGAAGAGGAACTGGCGGCGCAGATCAAAGAGGAAGAGAAGCGCTCGGAAGAAGTGAAAGAATACGAAAAGTATGTTCAGACAGACGAGTATATAAAAGAGACGGCAGAAGATAAATTAGGACTTGTGAATCCGAATGAGATTATTTTTAAACCGTCGAATAAAAATAAATAAGACGAAAAACAAACAGAGCAAAAAAGCCAGACAGGCATGTACGAAAGATAACTCCGGGGAAGATTTCCCGGAGTTTTTTTATTGACGGCGGCGAGTTGAAGTCCGGGCCTGTTCAAGACATTGACGGCTGTCTGTAATTCCGGAATATGACTCTTGGCATTTTCGGTGATGCCGCTTAAGAAAATACCGTGTTACATTAAGACGGGAAAGTCAGATTGTAAGAAAGGGGATATACAATGAAAGAAGGACAGGCTTTGCAGGGAAGTCCTTATGTAGAACAGATTGAAAAATATGCAAGTTCGCTCAAACAGCTTTCCCATACATTTTTAGAGTTAGAGGCACACAAAGAAGAGTTTTCGGGAGCCGATATTGACGGGATGTTTGACCGGGTGAAAGAAAGGGTCTGCAAAAAATGTGAAAAGAACGCGTGGTGCTGGGGAGAGAACTTTGTTCATACGTACCAGATGGGATATGACGTGCTCTCGGCGGTCGATCATTATGGAAATGAATTAAACGTAGAGACAAAGAGAAAACTGATGCAAAGATGCGAGAAAGCTCCGAGATTTTTGCGGGAGATGCTGGAAGGTTTCAGGGATGCGAGACAAACGATCATATGGACAAACCGTCTGGCGCGAAGCAGGGAAGGGTGTGCGTTTCAGATGGATCTTTTTGCCGATATTATGAAACAGACAGTGCGGGAATTGGAAAAAAGTATTTTTACGGATGAGCGCATGGAAAAGAGGATAGCAGGGGCGCTTAGAAAATGTGGAATGCGAGTTTTGTATACATATTTGTTCTTAAATGGCGAAGGAAAGTTTGAAGTACATGTGACAGTACGAAGTACAGGCAAAGAGAAAGGGACGGCAAAAGAAGTCGTTCAGGCCGTATCAGAAGCAGCGGGAAGACGTTTTGTCCTTGCACATGGAAGTCCGCAGGTAGTCGGATTCCGTTATATGACGATCGTATGCAGAGAGGGACCGTCGTACTATACGCTGTCAGGTACTGCCAAGATCGGGAAAGGATGTGCGAAAATATCGGGAGATAATTTTACACTCATGGAACTGCCGGGAGGAAAGAAGGCGGCGGCTCTTTCTGACGGGATGGGCGCAGGTGAGACGGCATGTAAGGAGAGCACGCTTGTGATCGAGCTTTTGGAAGAATTGCTTGCCGCGGGATTCCCGGAAAAAGCCGCCGTTCAGATGATCAATACAACGCTGGCGACAGGGCGGGAGGAGATTCATTATTCGACTGTGGATCTCAGTGTGTTTGATCTGTATTCGGGAGAATGTGAGATCGTAAAAGCAGGAGCTTCCTCGACATTTATTAAGAAAAAAGACTGTGTGGAGCATCTAAGTTCTACGAGTCTGCCGATCGGGGTTGTCCATCATATAGAGATTGATTCTGTCAGGAGAAAACTTGAGGACGGAGACTTTGTGATCATGGTTACGGACGGGATTCTTGACGCCCTTCCGGTAGGAGAGCAGGATATATTGCTTGAAACGATCATTCAGGGAAGCGCTATAGTCAATCCGAAAGAAATGGCGCATCATATTCTGGAACAGGTCATGGCGTGGACAGGCAGAGAGCCTGCCGATGATATGACGGTGATCGTTGTGGGAATGTGGGAAATATGTGACAGGAATACTTTACAGGCGCGGATGGATTCGGTATAGTATGCGTATAGTGAAAAGCTGTGTATTGCGCGGCGCTTCATACATAAAAACACGGATTTGGTATAGTATACATATGATGGAAAAAGCAGGAAGAGAAACAGAAAAATTAATAGAGGAATTGATCGTACAATTTCATATGATCGAACATGGAGATGTTGTGATAGCAGGCGTATCGGGCGGAGCGGATTCGGTATGCCTGCTTTTGACGCTCTGCAGTTTGCGGGAAAAGTTCGGTTTCGAGGTAAAAGTGTGCCATGTGAACCACTGCCTGCGCGGAGCGGCTGCGGATGCGGACGAGGAGTATGTAAAGAAGCTTTGCGGCGAACTTGGAGTGGAGTGTCGTGTTTTCCGAAAAGAAGTGGAATTAATCGCTGAAAAACGGAAACAATCTTGTGAGGAAGCGGGAAGGGAAGTACGAAGAGAAGCATTTGAACAAATGTGTGCCGAAAACGGAGGAACGAAGATCGCAACCGCGCATCACAGAGACGATCAGGCGGAGACGGTTCTGCTTAATATAGCAAGAGGAACGGGAATACGCGGCCTTTGCGGGATCGTGCCTGTCAGGGACAACCGGATCAGACCGCTTCTTTCACTTACAAGAGACAGAATCGAGTCTTATCTGCGGGAGAGAGGAATCGTCTGGCGCGTCGACGCAACGAATGAGGAGGACGATTATACACGCAACCGGATCCGGCATAAAGTGCTGCCGGTATTGGAAAACGAAGTAAACGATCAGACGGTGAAACATCTGGAATCGTTATCCCGTCAGGCGGAAGAAATATGTGAATATCTCGATTACAGCGTGCGGCAGTTGTGGAAAACCTGCGTCAGCGTGAGAAAAAAGGACCAAGAACAGAAGGAATCGCCGATAGAACTTGTCATAGAAAAAGAGAGCTTTTTTCAAAGTTTTCCGGCAGTGAGAAAACTGCTTCTGCAAAAATGTATCGGTAAAGTGCGCGGAGGACAGAAAGATCTGACGTCTGCCCACCTTCAGTCGGTTTCGGAACTGTTTGACCGGCAGGTGGGAAAACAGATCGATCTGCCGGGAGGCGTTGCGGCGAAGAGGACATATGACGGGATAGAGATCATAAGGCAAACACAAAGCAGGGCGGAAACGAGAAAAGCGGCGCCGGAGTCAGACACCGCCGGAAAGTTGGAACTGCGTTTTGTGGAAAACGGAGACATTTTGCAGGCAGAAGAAATCCCGCAAAAAAGTTACACGAAATGGATTGATTATGATATAATTAAATGCGGTCTTTGCGTACGGACAAGGCAGAGCGGCGATTATCTCGTGATCGATGATCAGGGGAGACGTCAGAAACTGAAAGCATGGTTTATCAACGAGAAGATCCCGAAGGAAGAAAGAGACAGGATGCTTCTTGTCGCAGACGGAAGCCATATTGTGTGGATACCGGGATACAGGATGAGCAGAGCGTACAAAGTGACAGAAAAGACAAAAAATATTGTTGAGATAAAGATTACGGAGGAAGAAAAAGATGGCAGAAACGATCAGAGAGATGATTTCGGAAGAGAAAGTTGACGAGAGGATCAGGGAACTCGGAAGACAGATCAGTGAAGATTACGCAGGAAAACAAATTCATTTGATCTGTGTGTTAAAGGGCGGCGTATTTTTTATGTGTGAGCTGGCTAAGCGGATTACCGTGCCGGTTTCTATGGATTTTATGTGTGTCGGAAGTTACGGAGACGGAACGGCTTCGAGCGGAGTTGTTCGTATAGCGAAAGATCTGGATGAGTCGATCGAGAATAAAGAAGTGCTTATTGTGGAAGATATCATTGATTCCGGGAATACACTGTATTACCTGATCGATGTGCTGAAAAAGAGAAATCCGGCAAGTATGCGCCTGTGTACGCTTTTGGATAAGCCGGACCGCAGAGTGAAAGATGTAAAGGTTGATTACTGCGGATTTGAGATCCCGGATGAATTTGTTGTGGGATATGGGCTTGATTACGCCCAAAAATATAGAAACCTTCCGTATATCGGCGTAGTGGAAGGCGTGGAATAATCAGGAGGATCAGTTTTGGATAATAACAGAAATTACAGAAGTGTGAATGGATTTACGATCATTATATTTATGGTGATCGTTTTTGGCGCGCTCTGGATGGCAAACCGGATGCAGATGCATCGACAGGAGATGACATACACAGAGTTTGTTAAGCAGGTTGAGGCAGAAAATGTAACAGAAGTATATATCGATCAGAATAAGGCAGTTCCGACAGGTACGGTAGTGTTTGCTCTGAAAGATACAGATGAGAACCGTTCGGTCAATGTGTCGAATGTGGAAAAAGTAGAGAAACTGCTTGATAAAAACGAAGTTTTATATCAGGTATCCGCAATTCCGGAAACGTCGATGCTTTCTTCCGTTCTTCTTCCGACCGTGATCACGCTTGGCGGGATCATGCTGCTTTTCTTTCTTATGAACCGTCAGGGAAACGGGGCAAATGCAAAAGCGATGAACTTCGGAAAAAGCCGCGCCCGCATGACAAATCATGACGAGATAAAGGTGACGTTTGCAAATGTAGCGGGACTGCAGGAAGAGAAAGAAGAACTTGCGGAGATCGTCGATTTTTTGAAAGCGCCGAAAAAATATGTGCAGGTAGGCGCTCGTATTCCGAAAGGCGTTTTGTTGGAAGGACCTCCGGGAACAGGAAAAACACTTCTTGCAAAAGCTGTTGCAGGAGAGGCGGGAGTGCCGTTTTTCAGTATTTCGGGTTCGGATTTTGTGGAAATGTTCGTAGGTGTCGGCGCATCTCGCGTGCGTGACCTTTTTCAGGATGCGAAGAAAAATGCTCCGTGTATTATTTTTATTGATGAGATCGACGCTGTGGCAAGACGAAGAGGCAGCGGACTTGGCGGCGGTCATGATGAAAGAGAGCAGACGTTGAATCAGCTTCTCGTTGAGATGGACGGATTCGGCATCAACGAGGGAATTATCGTGATGGCTGCGACGAACAGAAAAGATATCCTTGACCCGGCAATATTAAGACCGGGACGTTTCGACAGAAACGTACTTGTAGGCCGGCCGGATGTCGGCGGCAGAGAGGAGATCCTGAAAGTTCATGCGAAAAACAAACCGTTGGCGGAAGATGTGGATCTGAAACAGATCGCTCAGACGACGGCAGGATTTACAGGGGCGGATCTTGAAAACCTGCTGAATGAAGCTGCGATCATAGCTGCAAAGGATAACAGAATGTTTATCCAACAGAAAGATATCCGTCATGCGTTTGTAAAAGTAGGCATCGGAGCGGAGAAAAAGAGCCGCATCGTATCTGAAAAAGAGAGAAAGATTACGGCTTACCATGAGGCGGGACATGCGATTTTGTTCCACGTTCTTCCGGATGTAGGACCTGTATACAGTGTGTCTATCATTCCGACCGGCGGGGCAGGGGGATATACGATGCCTCTTCCGGAGAAAGACGAAATGTTTAATACAAAAGGGCAGATGCTTCAGGAAATTACGGTTTCCTTAGGCGGTCGTGTAGCTGAAGAAGAAATATTTGACGATATTACGACAGGCGCTTCGCAGGATATCAAACAGGCGACTGCGATCGCAAAATCAATGATTACAAAGTTTGGTATGTCCGAACGCCTCGGATTGATCAACTACGACAATGACAGTGACGAAGTGTTTATCGGACGCGACTTCGGGCATACGTCAAGAGGATACGGAGAAAAGATCGCGGGAACGATCGACGAGGAAGTAAAACGTATTATTGACGAATGCTATGCCAAAGCCCGTTCTATTCTTGAAGAATACCATGATGTTCTTGAGGCGTGCGCAAAACTTCTGCTTGAAAAAGAGAAGATCACACGAAGCGAGTTTGAGGCATTGTTTGAGGACGGAGTGTCGGAGGAGGGGTAATATATGAACAGAGAGGCACTATTCTGTGACGGTACGCAGGATTATGTCATCCCTGCAGAACCGAAGGAAAACGAAAAGATCAAGATTCGGTTTCGCACGGCTCACAACGATGTGGAAGAAGTCCATATTTTGACCGGCAATTCGTCGTATCCGATGTGGAAGATTGTTTCGGAAGGCGAATTCGATTTCTATGAGATAGAATGGCAGCTAAGTGATGTTCCGTTCAGTTATCTGTTTGAAGTAAAAAGCGGAGATCAGATATGTTATTTCAGCAGGTGCGGCGTTTCCGATCAGAGAGAAGATTTTTATGCGTTTATGATCGTTCCGGGATTTTCTACTCCCGAGTGGGCAAAAGGCGCGGTTATGTATCAGATTTTTGTGGATCGGTTTTGTAACGGCGATCCGACAAATGACGTGGAGGACGGGGAATATATTTATATCGGCGCTCCGAGCGTAAAGATCAAAGACTGGAGTAAAGTTCCGGCGGCGATGGATATCCGTAATTTTTACGGAGGAGATCTTCAGGGCGTCATGGATAAACTGGATTATCTTCAGGATCTCGGCGTTGAGGTTGTATATTTTAATCCTCTTTTCGTTTCTCCGTCAAATCATAAATATGACATTCAGGATTATGATTATATCGATCCACATTATGGAAAGATCGTCTCGGACGGCGGAGAGACGCTTCCTAAAGGAGCGAAAGATAATACAGGCGCTACAAAATATCAGAAGCGAACAGGCGATATCCGCAATCTTGAAGCGAGCAACGAGCTGTTTGCAAGGCTTGTGGAGGAGATGCACAAAAGAGGGATGCGTGTGATTCTCGACGGCGTATTTAATCATTGCGGATCGTTTAACAAATGGATTGACAGGGAGCGGATCTATGAACAGCAGCCGGAATATCCAAAAGGGGCATATGTGAGCGGGGAAAGTCCGTACCGGAAGTTTTTCCGTTTTCATGATGAAAGAAAAGAGGCGTGGCCTTACAATAAAAGTTATGACGGATGGTGGGGACATGATACGCTGCCGAAACTTTCTTATGAGGATTCCCCGGAACTTGAGCAATATATTATGGATATAGGAAAGAAATGGGTTTCGCCTCCGTATAATGCGGATGGATGGAGACTTGACGTTGCGGCGGATTTAGGGTGCAGCAACGAATATAACCATATGTTTTGGAAGCGTTTTCGCAAAGAAGTAAAAGAGGCAAATCCCGAAGCTTTGATCCTGGCAGAGCATTACGGCGATCCGGGAGAATGGCTGCAGGGGGACGAATGGGACAGCGTTATGAATTATGACGCGTTTATGGAACCTTTGACGTGGTTTTTGACCGGAATGGAAAAACACAGTGACGAGCGAAGAACAGACCTGTGGGGAAATGCAGACAACTTCATAGGCGGAATGCGCCATTTTATGGCAAGTATGCTCACTCCTTCTTTGCAGGTCGCGATGAACGAGCTGTCCAATCACGATCACTCCCGTTTCCTGACAAGGACGAATCACATCGTAGGACGCGCCGAACATGTCGGTGCGAAAGCTGCGGAAGAAGGCGTTAACTATGCCGTTATGCGTGAAGCGGTTACGGTTCAGATGACATGGGTCGGAGCGCCGACCGTTTATTACGGAGACGAGGCGGGAGTATGCGGATTTACAGATCCGGACAACAGGCGCACATATCCGTGGGGCAGGGAGAATAAAGAACTGCTCGCGTTTCATAAAGAGATGATCCGAATCCATAAACAGGAAAAACCGCTTAGGAAAGGGTCGATCAAGCTGCTCTATGCGGAAAGAAACGTACTTGCATACGCAAGATTTCAGGAAGATGAGCAGATCATTGTTATCTTAAACAACAGTAAAGATTTAAAAGAGCTGACAGTTCCGGTCTGGTTTGCGGGAGTTCCGAAACAAGGCAGGATGGAAAGGCTTATGTATACATATGAGGAAGGATATACGACAGAGTATGACGAGTTCATTGTAGAAAACGGAGAGATCGTCATCAATATGGGGCGTCATTCCGCAATCGTAATGAAACCTATTTCGGAGGGAGAGAAAACATGGCAGGGAAAGTAGCGGTTCTAAATGATCTGGCAGGCTTCGGAAGATGTTCGCTGACAGCCGCAATCTCGGTATTGTCGGCGATGGGGGTGCAGCCGTGTCCTCTTCCGACAGCCGTTTTGAGTGCACAGACAGGGTTTGAAAGTTATTTTTTTCAGGATCTTACAGAGCAGATGGGGATGATTACCGAAGAATGGAAGAAATCAGGCGCGCAGTTTGACGGGATCGTTACAGGGTTTATGTCAGACCACAGACAGATCGGGGAAGTGAATCACTTTCTCGATCTGTTTCACAAAGAAGGCACATTTCTTCTTGTAGACCCGGTGCTCGGAGATAACGGAAAACGATTTTCTGTTTTTGACGGGTTATTTCAGAAAGAGATGAAACAGCTTGTTAAAAGAGCGGATATCGTGACGCCGAATGTGACGGAACTTTGTCTTTTGACGGATTATGATTATGATAAGATTCAAAATATTTCGGAAACGGGAGACAGAGAAGCTCTTTTTTTGGAAGTGTCGAAAGCGGCAGGCAGACTTTTGGACAGTGGCGTATCGGAAGTGATCGTGACAGGGGTGTTATTTGAGGAGCAGGACGCTGCGAAAGAGTGTACAGTCGGAAAAGAGACCGGAACAGGCGGCAGGAAGGTCGCAAATCTTACGGTGACGCGTGAGAAAACAACGGCAGGGATCTCTTCTTTTATCGGGGCAAGTTACTCGGGAACAGGAGATCTGTTCGCTTCCGTAATTGCAGGCGGAAAGGCTCGCGGAGACCGTACAGAAGATTCGGTCAGACTGGCGGGAGAGATGATCGAGAAGGCTGTTAGGGAGTCGGCAGCGCTTGGAATTTCGGGGAAAGAAGGAGCAGAATACGAAAAATATCTTTGGATGCTGTGCAAAAAGACGAAAGAAAGCGGTGAAAAAAAGGGAAAATAAAGAGCGGATGTGGAAAAATATAGAAAAATATCACAAAAATGAGGAAAACTTAAATAGATCAGGCGGCAGGGTTGTAATTCCTATATGCGAGTGATAGAATACGGATATATTCGTACAAGGTTGGGGAACTTGTACAGATAAGTATAATACTAATAAGTACGAGGGTGTATAATGGGGAGAAAAAACAGAATATTTAAGGGGAATCTGAAAGCATCGCAAATCTTGGCGGTGCTTATGTTGATCGTTATGATCATCCGGCCGATTATGGAAGTCTCGGCAAAACCAGGTGAAATTACAACAGAAAACCCTTCCGCAGAGGTGGGGAAGGAAGGGGAAAGTCTGTCCGACGGAATAGATGGGAGCGCCCTATATCCGTTAGAAGAGAATGGGCAAAACGGGCAGACGTCTGAAAACGATGCTGTACGGCAAAACGGGCAGACGTCTGATGAGACAGACGCGAAGAACAGTCCGAATGCATCGGATAGAACGGTTTCTGAAGGATCATCGGAAGAAGAGAACATGACATCTGCGCAGCAGGAAAGCTTGTGCAATGATGAATATTGTTCTCACATCTATTATGATCTGGATGGGAGGCAACATGCGCTCTGCGCTCTCGGGGAGCGGATGACAGAGACGGATGTTTACAGAACAGCGGAAGACAGCGCGGTATATGAAGCAATGTATTTTGCAAGTATCCCGAACTTGTATGAGGCAAGTGCGTTCGGCGGAGCGACAACGTTTGAGAAACTGCATGTAAATACAGTCTACGCATTGTTTTATAAAGAAGATCCGATTGAACCGGGGAATGCGGGGAAAAAGGAAATACCGAAGACATATCGAATGATCAGCGTCGACGAAGCGGGACTGTTCGGAACGGTAATACCGGAAGGCTGTTCTTATGTTGCGTTTGAGATGGAAGTAACGAATAAAAACGGAGAAGCGAGAGAAATAGACTCTCAGATCGTATACAATCTGCGTCAGGCCGCAAATCCGAACGACCCTTATCATGAGATAAAAAAAGAGCCGGTAATAGACGCCGCCGGAGAGGTAAAGCAAAGAGGATCGGGATCTTTTGTATTTACGCAAAAGACAAGAGACTGCTTTTACTGGGACATGTCCTATCACACGTCCTACTGGGGAGGTCATCCGTCATCAAGTAATAACATCTTGGATGAACTGGCGATCTATGTTGATAATGACAAAGACGGAAATTATGATACGAAAACAGATAAAGTGTGGGATGAGTTATGGGTATCTTACGCAGATAAAAACGGAAAGATCGTATCAAAGAAAGTTACAAGAGAGACCCGCTATGAATTATGTACTTATTATGCGTTTGGAAAAGGATCAGGTCTGACAGAACTGTCGCTTCTGGCAATTTCAAACGGAGAGCTTAATGAAAAAGGCGGTTTCAAACATCCTTCCGATAATAAAGAAGACGATAAAGTATATTATCAGTTATATAATATTGCATCAGGCGATAACTTTTTCATTCTGAGGAACTTGGATGACAGTCATCGTATTTGGAGAAGTTATGAAACAGACGGCGATCGGTATGTCGCGTTTAAAGATCAGATGTACGGAACGTCGGGAGCGCTCGTTGCAAGTGGTGTAGAAGGCGGGAAAACAGAAGCGGCGGATACGGTGGAATATCGTCTTTGCGAAAACCCGGAAGACGGGCAGGCAGTGGAAACCGAATGGAAAAAGATGGATCAGGCGCTGCCGGAATCTTCGGGAACGGGTCAGGCAAGCGAAGATATGGAAAATGAAGTTTTTTATAAAACATTTTTTACACATGAAAAACTGTCGGATAAAGAAAAGTATATTCAATTTCGTATATGTGAAAACAGAGCAGACGGCAAAGTTGTAAAATATAAGACGGATATAACTGAGATTGACGATACTTATGCTTTTCCATGCTTTTTCGCAGACGTACTTCAGAAGAAAAGTTTAAGTTATACGAGTGAGCAGTCGAAAATCAACGGAACATGGAGTTCGATCTTTAAGGCGAGCGATCACGGAGATGAGGGAAAGAACATTCCGATAGCGAAAAACAAGTCGTATGATCCAAAATACTATTACGCAAATACGACGTTTTATGATTATTATTCGGATTATGAACTTCAAGGAAAAAGATTGAGCGAAGTAAACGGATCGCCGTACGAATATGAAACGAGTTTCGGAATATTGAACGACGGCATCTCCAAGTATTTCCAAGGGAAAAATGAAAAAGCGGCGGCGTGGTATTATGGAAAATATATCAGGCATCCGGCTGTAACAGACGGAGATAATCCGCTAAATAATTCTTCTCCGGGCAATATGTCGGGAAATCAGATCGGACCGAATGACTGGCATTCGGGAAATACGTTAAAGTATGCTTACGGGCATGTCGATAAACAACTGGAAGATGGAAAAATCTCAACTGCAGGTGTGAAACTTCCGCAGTTTGACGAGAGTTTTCTTCGCGGAAACAATGCGTTTCACTCGGCGCTGGGATACGTGTATAATAACGTTTCATTTCCGTTTTTCCTTGCAGATGACGGCTATTGGGAGTACAGTAGTTTGAAGTCCGATCATGTGCTGCGGTTAAAAGAAGATCCCGATAAAGGCTATTATTTAGACGTAGGAGAAAAGGAAGACGCGCTGAAAACAGGTGACAGAGATGTCGCAATGGGAAAAGATCAATTCGGATTTTTCCCGTTTAATGACAAAAACGACGCAACGAAAGAAAACTCGTTTTACCGGTTGGATAGGATGAAAACGAATTTCTGCTTCGGTATGAAGATGGAACTGGAATTTAAGCTGACGGAAGACGGAAAAGTGCGTATGCCGGGAGAAAAGGCAGGAGAATATATTGAGAAGCCGATTGAATTTGAGTTTTCGGGAGACGATGATTTCTTATTGTATATCGACGGAAAACTTGTACTTGATATGGCAGGGAAACATAATCCTCTGGAAGGTCATATTAACTTTGAGACCGGAGCGGTAGATGTGTACGGATTAAATAAAGACGGCGCAACAGAGGACGGATATCCGATCAATAAAAATCAGCATCATGCACAGGCGAATATTTATGAAAAAAATGATGCGAACGGTCCGTGTTTAGATATGGAAGAACTTTCGCAAGGCATACATAAGATCACGATTTTTTATGCGGAGCGCGGAGCGGGTGTTTCCAACTTAAAGATCCGTTTTAATTTCCCGAAAACGAATCAGCTTGATCTGACGAATCAGGTAAGCACTGCTTCGGCAAATCAGGACGTATTCGGAAAAGCATTAGGATATATCGGAAGTTTTACTTATAAAATATTGAATCAGGCGACAAGCGGAAGGCAGATTCCCGTGGAAGATTCGGTAGGTTATCTCCGTAACGAAGGCGCTGTTAAGTTTAACGATTTTAAAAACAGCGGAACATACAGAGGGTCTAAGACCGGAGAAAGTGAGCTCAAAGAAGCAGATCCGGACGCAGAGACAGACGGCCCGATTATCGGTGAGCGCAGCGATGTGATAAAGCTTGTGAATAAAGACAGCGGCAAAAATCTCGATCAGTATCAGATGTCGGAAGAAATTGCTTCGGGAAAATACTGGACAACGATCGACTGTGCGGAGAACGGAGGCAGTGTGGATCTGTCAAAAGCGGCATATCTTCAAATGTCAGTTTATAATAACTCGGATGCTTCCAGCGCTACCGGGTGGTCGTTAAAAGCGAGACTGACAGACCGGCACGGAAATGTGATCACCAGACCTGCCAGTCAGATGACGTATTACGGATACAGTAATTCGATGCCGAAAGGCCAGTGGTCGATCGTTCGTCTGAATCTGGCAGACTGGAATTCGGGAATATCGGATTTTGATATGAAAAATGTCGCCAAAGTGCAGTTCGCCTTTGCACGTGACAGAGGAAGTCTGTATATGGCGGATATGGATTTTAAAGGAAAGATCATTCCGAACCAATCGACCGGATTTTATGCAAGCGACGATCAGATTTCAGATTATGAATCGCTGGGAACAAAAGAGCGGCCTCTTAGCTATAATGAGGCGGTCTTAAATCCGGTAAGCGGAGCGTTCTTCCGGTTGAATCCGATACAGGAAACAGATGTTGTGAACAACGGAAATGACCTCATGGTCAGATCGAGAGGACTGTTGGAGCTTACAGATGGAAACAAAGCGTCTTTTGTCGATAAATTCCGTGAGGGAAGTTATTTGCAGATCACACAAGACGATCCGCTGAGAAACAAAGTATTTCGGACTTCGTGGTCGATTTTGGAAAATGCGGTATATGACGGTGCGTCGGGAATGTATACGGAAGGTTATATTGCGGATAACATTCTTGCGCTGCATCCGACGGCAAGAACGGTGGAAAATGATCCGGAGATTTTGAATAATACAGTGACGGATGTAAGAACATATACGGCGTCAGACGACAGAAATGTAAAGAGCGCGGACGGAAAGGGGTATCACTATCCGAGTTCAAACAGAGAAGGACATGTATCGGAAAAGAACGAGACTTTTGTTTTCAGAAGCTATCTCGATCCTGACAACCTTCAGAAAAACGGGATCCATCTGACTGTGGCGTATAAAAACGATCTGATCAGCGGAGGACTGATCATTACAAAAACCGTCGATCAGATCGATCCGAAAAAAGATCATACATATAAATTTCATGTTCATTATACTGACGTAGCCGGAATGAGCCTTGAAGGAAATCTCGGATCGGGAAGCATGTCGGAAAGCGGAAGCAGTATTGTTCAGGAAATCGACGTAACTGTTCCGGCGGGAAAACAGACTGCAAGCGTAGCAGTGTACGGTATTCCGAAAGAGACTGTATATACGATCCACGAGGAAAATGAGATACCGCAAAATATCGAGATCGGCGGGAATTATACTTATCCTCAAAACGTGGCAAAAAATTTCGTGCAGACAGATCCTGACAGAGGCGGTGTACGCACAGGTGATGAGTATGACCACAAGGTGAAGGTGGGAACAAAGAAATATAATGTGAACGGAACGGAAGTCGAATATAAAACGGCGGAAGGTACAATGAAAGAAAGCGTACAGGAAGTTACGTTTGCGAATAAACAAGTGCCTGCTCACGGAGAAATTAAGATTACGAAAAAACTTCAGGGAAAAGCGTATGGAGAAGAGCGGGGTTATTTGTTCCATATCCATTATAAAACAACGGATGAAAACAATAAGGAAAAGGTCGTTGTCGTTCCGCAGACTGTAGTTGTAAAAGCAGGGGAATTGACAGGAAGTACTGTCTATGAAAATATCCCGCTTGGCGCACAATATGAAGTACATGAAGTAGATGAAACCGCTCTTCTGACTTTGGAAGCGGACGCAGGATCAACGGTATTGGGAAGTGATGACCCACTTTCGGATACCGAACAGAATCATTCTCATACAGATGTAAAAGCAGAGAAGAAGCATATTTCGATCATTCCGGAAGAAGAAGGGGCGATCGGAAGCGAATGTGCGAAGAAAGGGTTTTGGACAGCGCAGGGCGGAACGGGAGAAAGCCGTCATAATTTTACGTTTACAAATATCGGCTCTCATAATGTTGCGGTCTTGAAAACAGACAGTTCCCGAAACGTGCCTTTGGAAAACGCAGGTTTTACGCTTTATGATACGGAAGATAATATCGTTCAAAACCGGACGGCCGTTTATATGTGGCAAAATGAGATCAGTATAAGCGATCCGAATTATGACAGTTCGAGCGGAAGGTATCATCGGGGAGATACGTCTTATACGGTATATACGCTGAAAGGCGATCCGGCTGAGAAAAACGTTTATTATGTACCGCTGACGAACGAAGAGATTGCCGCATATAAAAAGGGAATGGAAGATCCTGAAAGCGCGGAAGGAATGGATGCACAGAATCGTGAAAAAGTTCGCGCGGCGGCATGTTTCGAGAACCTTGCGGCAGGAGAATACGTTTTAAAAGAGACGACGCCTCCGAACGGATACGGCGCGTCAGATCCGATTCGGTTTAAATTATCGATACAGGAGGGAGAGGAAAATCAGTTTGTACTTCCTTACGGAGTAAGTTTGGAAAGTCCTCTCTCCAATAAAGAAAATGTGACTCTTCAGGTGAGAAATGAAAAAAACAGCGGAGTCGTAAGCTTTACAAAGGAAAACCGAAAAGGAGAGCCTTTGAAGAACGCGAAGTTCGCTTTGTACCGGCTGATCTGCAGCGATCCGTCTCATGGAGGAAAGCATGATAAAGATCTGATCCGGCACGATGAAAACGGTAGTCTCGACGCCGGATATGCGTATAAAGATTGTTGGAAATTGCAGGGAACGGCGGTTTCGGATGAAAACGGAACAGTCGAATTCCTAAATCTTCCGGCAGAAGAAGGCACAGAGTACCGTCTGGCGGAGTTGAAAGCTCCGAGCGGATACGTGACGGCGAAAGGTCAGTGGAAAGTCACATATGAGAAAGAGACTCATGAACTGAAGATAACCGGAAGCGTAAAAAGGCCTCCGGCATTTTCGGGGGAAGGAACGGATGAGAATCCGTATAAAGTGATCAACTATACTTATGCCGAATTTCCGTTATCAGGCGGAAGGGGATACAGCTATCTTGCAGGCACGGTTCTGATCGCGGCGGCAGCCGGGTTGTGGTTTTGGTATGATTCGAGAAAGAGAAAAACTGTAAGATCACGCGGCATGAGAAAAGGGGGATATAAATAATAAGGAGGAAAAAGTTAATGGACAAGAAAACAAAAATGAAAGAAAAAAAGGCAAGCGGTATTTGGAAAAAAGTGTTGGGAATCTGTCTTGCGGTAATCATGGTCATCGGGATGACGATGCCGGCATGGGCGCAGATCGATGCAGAGTCGAAAGGTTCTATCAAAGTTACGGCAGATGAAAGCGGATGGACAGCATCGGCGTACCGGGTGATCGATGTGAATTTTGATTTTGACAACCAGCAGCCGAAAGAGCCTGCTTATGTGTGGAACAAAAACGCCGCAGAATGGGTCAGAACAAACTTTAAAGATTATATTGAAGCGGACGGCAACGGCGTAACAGAAGCGTTTATAACAATGGATACGGATAAGGATGCGGTTAAGGTAAAAGAATTTGCAGATAAGATGTCGTCGGCGATCGCGGCAGATACGATTCAGATGGGAGCGGCAGGAAGCGTTCAGCCGGGTGAAGGTCAGACGGAAGCGACGATCGGAAATCTTTCAATGGGCGGATATCTTCTGCTGATGACAGGCGGAAGCAAGATCTATTCTCCGGTATTTACACATATTTATCCGAAGTTTAGCGACGATACAAAAGAATGGGCAATCGTAGACGGAGATATTACAATTACCGCAAAGGGAACAAACCCGACGATCAAGAAAACTGTAAAAAATGCAGACGGAAAAGAAATATCTACGACGGCGATCGGAGATACGGTAACTTACGAACTGACAGTTGATATTCCGGTTTATCCTGATAGTGCAAATGTAAAAACATTTGTTTTCGGAGATGTTCTTCCATCCGGTGTAGCGTTGGTTGAAGATTCAGTGGCAATCAACCCGTCAGGTGCGCAGACAGATCTTTCGGAACACTTTATAAAAACAGAAGGAAAATTTGAATACAGCGTCAAAGATTACGGCAATTTGAAAACAGCAGTCAACGGTGCAAGTCAGATTATCGTAACTTATAAGGCAAAAGTTGTATCAGAAGCTTATGAAACACCGGATAACTTGAAAAACGCAGCGTATTTGAAGTACAACAGCGCTTCTTATAATACACAGGGCGTTGAAAAAAAGATCAATGTGGACCGTCAGTTATATACGTATGGCGTAAAGATTAAAAAGGTAGACAACAAGGACGAGAATACGGCGCTTCAAGGTGCGGAGTTTGCTTTGAAAAAAGGCGATACAGAAATAAAGTTTGCGAAAAGCGGAAAGATGTATTATCCGGCAGCAGACGGAGATGCAAAACTGACGACAGATGGAAATGGAGAAATGCTTATCGCAGGTCTTGATCTTGGAACATATACATTGACAGAGACGAAAGCGCCGTCAGGTTATACTTTGCCGAGAAATCCTGAGACGACGATCACGCTGTCTGAAAAAGACGCTGTAAACGGTACGCTGGATGAGTCAAAAGCAGAAGGAACGAATGTGAAAGCAAACTCGGCATCTGTTGATACACAAAAAACATGGCAGTTGAACTTCGTTCTTACAAACGGCAAAAGTAATTTCAACCTTCCGATTACAGGAGGCATCGGAACGGCAGTCTTTACGATCGGCGGAATTATGATCATGGCAGGAGCGGTAATGCTTCTTACATATGCGATCCGCAGAAGCAGAAGATAGGAAGTTTCAGGAAGAAAAGAAAAAAGTTCCGAACGGAAAACAGACAGAGAAGAGGCAGAAAAACAAATAGAGAAAGAAAAAGACAGAAAGAAAAGGGTTTGTCTGTATGCGCGAAAAAAGAAAAAGCCGAAAACGGCACAATAAACGCGGGCAGATATTAACACCGGTCATATTCCTGACGTCCCTGCTTTTATTTGCGGCGGGCGTCGGGATTTTCATTTATCCGGCGTTAAGCAACTATCTGGCGCAGCGTGAGCAAAAAGAAGTCATAGAAGAGTACGCTCAGACTGTAGAACAAATTGATAAAGACAAGATGGCAAGACAGTGGGAACTGGCAGAAGAATACAACGAGACTCTTCTCGGTGATCCCGTTCATGATCCGTTTATTCCGGGAACAGGATATGCGCTTCCCGATAATTATGAAAGTGTGCTGAATGTAAACAAAGACGGCGTAATGGGGTATCTGAAGATCCCGAAGATCAAAGTCGATCTTCCGATCTATCATGGCACAAGTGAAGAAGTTTTGGAAAAAGGCGCGGGACATGTCGACGTGACCGCTCTTCCGATCGGCGGAGTGAACCGGCATCCGGTCATCAGCGCGCACAGAGGTCTTCCAAGCGCGGAATTATTTACAAGGTTAGATGAATTGGAAAAGGGAGATCGTTTTTTTCTCCATATCCTTGATAAAACGCTCGCCTACAAGGTAGATCAGGTGAGAGTTATTAAGCCGGAAGAATTGGAACAACTGCAGACATATCACGATAAAGATTATGTGACGCTTCTGACTTGTACGCCTTACGGAGTGAATACACACAGGCTTTTAGTACGCGGAGAACGGATTCCGTATGAAGTGGCGGAAGAAAATGGGGGTGAGGCGTTCGATGATGAAAAGAATCAGGGAATGCCGCAATGGGTGAAAGAGTATGTTGTTATGATTATCGCAGGAATCTTGCTGCTTGTTTTCGCAGGCAGGATGTTTGCGGCGAGAAAATAAAAGAACCGCAGAACAGAAGAAAAGAAGACTACTGTTCTGCGGTATTTACTATTTCGTCAAAACTTCTACGCCGTCATTTGTGACAAGTACCATGTATTCGATCTGGGATGACAGTCCGTCGTCGATCGTGTATACAGTCCAACCGTTATCCTCATCAACGAAGAAGTCGGGACTGCCTTCATTGATCATCGGTTCGATCGTGAAGATCATACCGGGAACGAGAAGCATTTCACTTCCTTTTGGAGTGACATAGCTGACAAACGGATCTTCGTGGAATTCAAGTCCGATTCCGTGTCCGCCGATCTCTTCTACGACAGAATAGCCGTTTTCCCGGGCATGAGTGTTGATCGCATGCGCGATGTCACCGAGATGTCCCCACGGTTTTGCGGCCGCAAGTCCGAGGTTGACGCATTCCTCTGTTACGCGGACGATTTTTTCGGCTCTTTCGGAAACCGTTCCGAGCTTAAACATACGGGAGGCGTCGGAAAAGTAGCCGTTTAAGATTGTAGAGACGTCAACGTTGATTATATCGCCGTCCTGAAGAATGATATTTTTATCCGGGATACCGTGGCATATTTCGTTGTTGAGCGAAGTGCAGACACTTTTCGGAAATCCCTGATAATTAAGCGGCGCGGGGATTCCCCCGTGTTCTTTCGTGAACGTATATACGATGTCGTCGATCTCGGCAGTGCTCATTCCGATGCGGATGTGCTTTGCGACTTCATCGAGTACAGCGGTATTTAATCTGGCGCTTTCTTTGATCTTTTCGATCTGTTCAGCCGTTTTGAGGATTGCCCGTGTCGGAACAATCTCGCCGCGTTCTGAATGCAGAAGAATTTTTTCTTCGATCGGCATATGGCATTTTTTGTATTTTTTGCCGCTGCCGCACCAACAGAGTTCATTTCTTTCCATGAATAACATCTCCTTGTAGTTATTTTATTACTGTATTTTAAAAGCGGTGAATGAAAAGGCCGCTTCGCAGTTTTGGTTCAAACCATGTTGATTTCGGAGGCATGAGAAGCCCGGCGTCCGCAACGCCCATCAATTCAGTCATAGAAGTGGGATACATTGCAAATGCGATCCCGCCTGTCTGATCTGCGGCGTCTTTCAGCGCGTCAAGTCCCCGGATTCCGCCGATAAAACGGATGCGGGAATCTGTTCTGGGATCGCTGATGCCCAGAACCGGGGAAAGGATGTGATCCTGTAAAACGGAAACATCCAGATCTTTTACCGGATCGCCGGAGAAAAGGTCTGCTTTTGCGTTTACACGATACCAGTTTCCGTCGGCATACATTCCGAATTCGCCTTTTTTCTGCGGGCGGACTGCTTCTACGCCGGCCAAAGCCACATCGAACCTGCTCTTTATTGTATCAAGAAATTGTTCAAATGTATACCCGTTCATATCCGTAACAACTCGATTGTAGTCGTAGATCGCCAGTTCGTCCGCGGGGAAGAGGACAGAAAGAAAATAATTGTATTCTTCTGTTCCTGAAAAATGGAGATCTTCTGCTCTGCGTTTCAGTCCGACTTTGACAGCAGAAGCTGCGCGGTGATGTCCGTCTGCAATGTACAGATGTGGAATCGCCTCAAAAATCTTAGAAATGTCAACAATCGTTGACATTTTATCTATACGCCACACCTCGTGTCTTATCCCGTCGTCAGAGGTGAAGTCGTAGACTTCAGGTGTTAATCGGACGTTTTTGATGATCTCTCCTAGTTTTTTGTCGGCGCGGTAAGCGAGAAAGATCGGTCCGGTCTGGGCGCTGCATGCGTCGATGTGACGGATTCTGTCCTGCTCTTTTGCTTCCAGTGTATTTTCGTGTTTTAAGATCACATTGTTGCAATAATCGTCGATCGAAGCGCAGCCTACAAGCCCTGTCTGTGTTCTTCCGTTCATTGTAAGCGCGTATAAGTAGTAACAAGGTTCTTTGTCCTGAAGAAAAGAACCTTCATCGATCATACGGTTCAGTGTTTCAGATGCTGTTTTATATACTGCTTCGCTGTATGGATTTGTGCCTTTTGGAAGAAGCGTCTCGGCTCGGTCGATCTGAAGAAAAGACTTCGGTTCGGCAGCCACGATTTCTCTTGCTTCCTCGCTGTTGTATACATCATAAGGAAGGGCGGCTATGGCAGAAGCTAAGTCTGCGCGAGGGCGGATTCCTTTAAATGGTCGGATAATGCTCATAGTAGTACCTCCTAAAAATCATCTGTCAGATAACTATACCACAGGCGAAAGCGGTTTGTCACGGGAGAGTCGACCTGAAGTGCGGTAAAAGTGGATATCTGTATGGATGAACTATCGTAACAGTTCAGCCCGCGCCATTCGTAAAACCGCACTGCGTGCTTATTGTGGCTGGCGCCACTGTTTTACTCATGAATAGGCGCTTAGCACATACAGATATCCACTTGCAAAAACATGCAAGCATGTTTTGTGCTTCTTGGATATCTGTATGGCTGAACTGTTAGACAAAAACCGACATTTTACTTGCCCGAATTATAAAAATATAGTAGTATTAATTTTTAAAGGAGAGGAAATTATGTGGTATTGGATTATAGTAGCTTTACTTGTGTCGGGCTGTGCCGCGATGTTGTTTGTATCGTTTTCGGGAATCAAACAGAGCAAAGCGGAGTTGGCGCGGGCAGAAGGAAGAGGAAGAAAAAAACGTCGGGATGAATATGAAGATGAGTATGAGGCGGAAGTCCGCACGCGTTCAAAACGAGAACGAGAGGCGCAAGCGTATGCAAAGGATCAGCGCCCGAAACGTAAGAAACGCCGCTGGAAGATCATTCTGGAAGATATTGACAGTTGGGAAAAATATAGCTTTACATTTTGCGACAGCGTAGGGATCGGCAGAGGAAAGGACGGAAGCATGTATGAGAGATATCTTCCGCTCACTTCTGACGGAAGGATCTCCAAGCTTCATTGTGTAATCATACATAAGAATGACAAATTATATGTAAAAGACGAGGATTCGAGAAACGGTACATATTTAAACGGTGTCCGTATCGACCGGCCGATGGAGATCCAAAGAGACGATATTATCGGAGTCGGGGAGACGCGGCTTGAAGTGCAGAGGATTTTGCGTGAGAGCGATTAAACACAGCATATAGAAAAGAACAGTCCGTTTTGCGGGAAGGCAGACAGTTGCCGCACTGTAAAGCGGGCTGTTTGCCGTATAGGAAGCGGCGCATTTTTGGCAGTCACATTTTCGGGGAATGAACATATAGTACACATATAATATCAGTTCGGGAGTGAGTGCGATGAACGAAAAACTGCCTTATTATATGGCTTATCCGATGCCCTTTTCTTTTGATGACGAGCGGATTGAGAGAATGGATCTTGAATATTTGAAAAGTATGTATCCGAAGATTCCGAAACGGATTCTTCCGTATGTAGAAGAAGAATGCGACCGTATGGAATACGAAAACAGTATGGTGTACGACGCATATCCTGATAAACTGCAGTTGAAGCTGATGTGCACGCGGGTGTGTGACAATATCAGACGGCATGAACATATTTGCCGGGAAGAGGATGAGAAGGAGGAAGATTTATCCGAAGATGAAGCAATAACTATGGAGAATCTGAGGGATCTTGTGGAGGTAATGCTGTTTCAGGAGTTATACAAACGTCGTTGTGACCACAGAAGATGTTGTCGCAGATTTTTTAAATAAGCGGAACTGTTTTATGCAAGTTTTGTGAGGCGAAGCGGAACTGTTTGGCAAAAAATATGTTTTGGTTGAAAATTACATGGAATATTTGCTTGAATTTTATGTATATTTTACAGAAATTTTCAAAGAAGCTCTCTTGATTTACTATTAAGATGAAATGTGATAAAATAAATAAGATATAGTAATGTATATTAGGTGGGGAATAAAATAAGGCGGAGAATACATATGAAAAAAAATTTGATTTTTATAGGGATGCCCGCAGTAGGAAAGAGTACGGTCGGCATCGTTGTGGCGAAGCGTCTCGGAATGCAGTTTATCGATACAGATCTGTTGATCCAGGAACAGGAGAAGAAACTTTTGTGTGAGATTATAGCCGAAGTGGGAGAAGATGGGTTTATTGAGATCGAAAACAGGGTGAATGCAGACGTCGATGCGGAAAACGCGGTCATTTCCCCGGGCGGAAGTGTGATTTATTGCGAAGAGGCGATGAAACATTATAAAAATATCGGAACGGTCGTATATTTGAAAGCGTCTTATCAGACAATAAAAAAGAGAATCCGCAATCCGAAAAAGCGCGGAGTTGTTCTGCGCGACGGACAGACGTTTCGGCAGCTTTATGAAGAGCGCGTGAAGTTCTTTGAAAAATATGCGGATATTACGATCTGTGAAGACGGATGCGAGATCGAAGATACGATAGAAAATGTCCTGGAAGAAGTAAAAAACTTGACAATGTACAGTGAACAACACTAGAATGATACGTTGACAAAAGTTGGGATTTAAAAAAAGCCGGATATGTGGTAGAATAAAAACGGCAGACTGAAAAGATATTATAAAGAATATAAGATAGAAAAGAGATATAGAAAAAACGTACGGGAAAGTACAAGTATGATAATAAAATCTAAACAGAGGTGTGATATGGAACAATATATCATAAAAGGCGGAAATCCGCTTGTCGGAGAAGTGGAGATCGGCGGCGCGAAAAATGCGGCGCTTGCAATTTTGGCGGCTGCAATCATGACGGATGAGACTGTTCAGATCGATAATCTTCCTGATGTGAATGATGTGAATGTGATGTTGGAAGCGATCGAGGGAATCGGCGCGATGGTGCAGAGGATCGATCGTCATACAGTAAAGATCAACGGAAGTACGATCGGCGATTTTAATATAGAGTATGATTACATTAAGAAGATCAGAGCGTCTTACTATTTGCTGGGAGCTCTTCTCGGGAAATATAAAAGGGCGGAAGTCGCGCTGCCGGGAGGATGCAATATCGGAAGCAGACCGATCGATCAGCATTTGAAAGGATTTCGGGCTCTTGGAGCGGACGTTGATATTGAACACGGCAAGATTGTCGCAGAGGCGGAGAAACTTCGTGGAACGCATTTGTATTTTGATGTTGTGACAGTCGGGGCAACGATCAATGTGATGATGGCGGCTGCTATGTCCGAAGGTCTTACGATCATGGAAAACGTGGCGAAAGAGCCGCATGTTGTTGATGTGGCAAACTTTTTAAACAGCATGGGCGCGAATATCAGAGGCGCAGGTACTGACGTGATCAAGATTCGCGGCGTGAGATCGCTTCATAAGACGGAGTATTCCATCATACCGGATCAGATCGAAGCGGGAACATTTATGTTTGCGGCTGCGGCGACAAAAGGAGACGTAACGGTATTGAACGTAATTCCGAAGCATCTTGATGCGACGATCTCTAAATTAGTGGATATCGGATGCGAAGTGGAAGAGTTTGACGATGCGGTTCGCGTTGTTGCAAAGAAGCGTCTGAGGTGTACCCAGGTGAAGACGCTTCCGTATCCGGGATATCCGACGGATATGCAGCCTCAGATCGGGGTGGCGCTCGCTTTGGCAAAAGGAACGAGTACGATCACGGAAAGTATTTTTGAGAATCGTTTCAAATATCTCGGTGAACTGGCCCGTATGGGAGCACAGGTAAAAGTGGAAGGCAATTCTGCGACGATTGAAGGCGTTGAGCGGTTTTCGGCTGCTCGTGTGAGCGCGCCGGATCTTCGCGCGGGAGCAGCGCTTTGCATTGCGGGTCTTGCGGCGGAAGGCATTACGATCGTGGATGATATCGTTTATATTCAGAGAGGATATGAGCGGTTTGAAGAGAAACTTAGAGGGCTCGGCGCTATGATCGAGCGTGTATCCAGTGAAAAAGAGATTCAGAAGTTTAAATTGAAAGTTGGTTAAAAAAAGGCAGAACCGAGAAACGGTTCTGCCTTTTGGCTCTTTCGGCGATGGAAGATATAAAAAGAAAAAGTGCGGTTTCCGGGAAGTGGAAAGGAAACTGCACTTTTGGCGTTTTGGATAGTTTTTATCGGATTTTTCGAGTGGACTCCCGTACTTTTAATTCTACAGGGAGAAGGATCTGCTGTTTTAATACGGAGTTGCTTTTGATCTGACGAATCAACACTTCTGCCGCCAGTTTTCCCATTTCGGCAGAAGGAAGCCGGACGGTTGTCAGGGCAGGCGAAAAATTCTTGGAAAGGGAGATGTCATTAAAGCCGACGACACCGATGTCCTGAGGACATTTTAAGTTCAGCTTTTTAAGCTGAGAAAGGATGGCGCTTGCCAGAGAATCCGAACCGGCGAAGATCACTTCGGTTTCGGGATGCTTTGAGAGCAGTTCCTTTACCTGTGCCGCACATACTTTTGAATCCCAGTCGCAGTTATAGATCAGTTCGGGATCGTAAGGAATATTATTTGCCCGAAGCGTTTCACGGAAGATCATCATGCGGCAGCAGGAGTCGAAGTCGGATGGGGCGGATGAGTTGGAAGCGCCGCCGATGTAGGCGATCTTTTTGTAACCGCATTTGATAATGTGGTCGAAGATCAGTTGGTTTGCATATACGGTGTTGTATCCTATATTGCAGTATCCGTCAATATAGTTGTCGACAAATACGATTTTTTTATTGAGCGTTGTAATAAATTCAAGAGTTTCGGGCGGAATTTCCGTAATGATCAGTCCGTCCAGTTCCGAAAGCTGCTTTTTGAGTCCGGGAGTCATATTATGCAGCTGGGAATAGCTTACGATCAGGGAAATAAACGCATTGTGAGATGCGCAGTAAGATTGGATCCCTCCCAGAATATCATTGAAATAAGGATCGGAGTAACTATAAGTAAGAGACATGATGCAGCCGATGTGGAGCTGACTTTTTTTTCCTGTATACTGATAATGAAGTTCCTCTGCTGTTTTCAGAACGCGTTCTCTTGTTTCCTGACTTGCCCGAAAATCGGGATCGTTAGAAAGAATTTTGGAAACAGTAGTAATGGAAACGTTTGCCGCTTTTGCGACTTCTCTAATTGTAGCCATAATATCCCTCCTTGTTTAGTAAACATAGTATCACAAAAAATAGAGAATGTAAACCTAAATTTTATGTAAATTATCAACAAAAAATAAAGTTTAGTAAACAAAATAGGTTAAAATAACTATAAAAACCAGACAAAAATAAAATAATTTGTTAAAATTACTTGAAAATAAATAAAACAAATATTATTATCTAGATAAACAAAGACAGATTGTTTAGTAAACGGAGGTGCAACATGAAAAAATTTACATTTATAGGAGCAGGATCTTTGGATTTTACAAAAGATCTTGTAAGAGACATTCTTACGTTCGAGGCATTTCGGGATGCGGAACTTATGTTGATGGACATTGATCCGAAACGTCTTGAATATGCGGTAAAAGGAGTACAGAAAATCGTAGATGCCGGAAAATATCCGGCAGTAGTAAAAGGAACGCAGGACCGGAAAGAAGCATTGAAAGATGCGGATGGCGTTCTGATCACGATTTTGCAGGGAGGTGTGGAAGTATGGCGTCATGATATCGAGATTCCGAAGAAATATAATGTAGATATTTGTGTAGGAGATACGCGTGGCCCGTCCGGTATTTTCCGTTTTTTGAGAACGGCTCCGGTGCTTCTCGATATTATAAGAGACTGTGAAGAGGTATGTCCGAACGCGGTAGTTCTCAATTATACGAATCCGATGGCAATGCTCGTAAGTTATCTGCAGTCGATGTCTGACATGAATATTACAGGATTATGTCACAGTGTTCAGGGAACGGCGGAAATGCTTGCAAAATGGATCGGAGCAGAAGAAAAGCAGGTTCGTTATACATGTGCAGGAATCAATCATCAGGCGTTTTATCTTGATTTTGAAGTGGATGGAAAAGATGCTTATCCGGATCTTTATAAAGCAATCGAAAGAGAAGAAGTGGCGGCTGAAGAACCTGTCAGAATCGAAATGTTCAAGAAGCTTGGATATTTTAATACAGAATCGTCGGGACATAATTCGGAATATGTGGCATGGTTTAGAAAACGTCCCGATCTGATCGAAAAATATTGTACTCACGGAACAGGATGGAATCCGGGAGCGTACGGATTTATATTGGATGAGTATTTAGGACGGGAAGATACATGGGAAAAGGAATATACGGACTGGCTTGAAAACGGAGAAGTCGATCTTGAAAGAGGAGAGGAATACGCTTCCAATATTTTCAACGCAGTGTTCGGCGATCACACACCTTACTTCTTTAACGGAAACCTGAAAAACCATGGTTATATTACAAATGTGAAACAAGGCGTATGTGTGGAAGTTCCGACAGTCGCAACAGAAGCGGGAATCGTTCCGATCAAACAGATCACGCTTCCGGATCATCTGGCAGTGCTTGTAAATAATTCGGCGCTGATCGAAGACCTTGCCGTGAAAGCTGCCATTGAAGGCGATCCGAACCTTGTATTCCAGGCTGTTTTGTATGATCCGCTTACAAGCGCGGTCTGCAGCATGGATGAAATCCTGAACATGGTTCAGGAGATGCTTGATAAAAATGCAGAGTATTTGAGTTACTTTAAGTCGTTAAAGATAAATATGGAGGTGCTTCATGAAAAAGAGAATCGTTAGTTTAATATTATGTGGGCTCATGGTATTTTCAGCGGCAGGATGTTCAGGCGGCGGAGAAAATAAAGCAGGAAAAGACGACGTTACACTGACAATGTGGACACATATCAATGAGCCGTGGAATGCGGCATATAAAGATGCGATCAAAGAGTTTGAATCGGAAAATGAAGGCGTTCGGATTAAACTTGAGACGTTCCCATATGATGAGTTTGAATCAAAAGTACAGACCGCTTTGATCGATGGTGAAGGCGGAGCGGATATTTATGAATTGTGGGGAGGCTGGGCATTAGATTTTACTCCTTACGGAACATTGATGGAACTGCCGGAGGAAATGGCAGAAAAAGTGAGAGAAGAAAATTACGAGCCGACATACGGAGCACTTGAGTATGAGGATAAAATGTATGGTATCCCGCTGGAATATAATATCGAGTACGGCGGAATGCTTGTGAACGATACATTGCTCAAGGCGAAGGGGCTTACTGTTCCGAAAACATGGGAAGAACTTCGTAAAACGGCAATCGAAGGAACAGAGCACGACGGCAATATTTTCCAGTGCAAAGGTTTTGATTTTGTGAACTGGGATTCCGTGCCATATTATTTCCTTGCCTTTATCCTTCAGCAGGATGCGGATTACATGACGGCGGACGGAAAATTCGACGTGACGACAGATGCGGCTAAGACAGCGTTTAATGAACTTGCGACAATGGTGACAGAAGATAAAGTTACAGATCTTGAAGGACTGACAGGCGGAGCGGATATGGAAGGTTATCAGCAGTTATATGCCGGACGCAACATGATCGTACCGCGCGGACCGTGGACGATCTCCGAAGGAGAACAGTCATTCGGATTAAAACTCGGCACGGATTTTGATTATGCAGCTATGCCGCAGTATGGAAACAATCAGAAATTTGCTTCGGAAAACGGATGGTCGCTGGCGGTAAGTTCCAGTTGTAAAGAACAGGAAATCGCTTTGAAATTCCTTGAATATCTGTATCAGGATGATGTTATGTTAGAGCATAACATACGCTGCACACAGATTCCGGCAAAGAAAAGTCTGGCTCAGAGCGAAGAGTACAAAAAAGAAGTTCCGTACGCGGACGTTCTTGTAGGAATTCTCGATCAGGGACAGTTTATCGGAAACTTTAACACGGATCGTCTGAAAGAAACAATCAACAATACGTTTGTTTCCTATTGTTCCGGGGAATACGGATCGTTGGACGAGGCGATGGAAGATATGAATACGAAACTGAATGGAATACTGGAATAAAATAAAAAGACTGCCGTAAAACGGCAGTCTGACTCACAAGGGGGTGCGTCATGAAAAATAAAAAATTTGTAGGGACGGTCATGGTACCGGCTATGCTGCATATGTTTGTATTTATCGTTATCCCGATCGTGATAGGTCTTGTGATTTCTTTCTTTAACTATAATCCACTCAGTTCAGACAATAAATTTATAGGACTGGAAAACTTTGTAAGGCTTGTTCAAGACGCGGATTTTCGTAAGGCGCTTTTAAATACGCTGTTATTCGTGCTCATCACGGTTACTTTGAATATCGGCATCGCGCTCGTTGTGGCGCAGATGATCTCATGGTTTAAATCAAATAAGGTGAGAAGTTTTTTCCGTATGGTATTTTTCCTGCCGTGTATTGCGCCTATGGTTGCAACATCCGTTGTATTTGCCCGTTCTATCTTCCCGACGACAACAGGATTTCTGAACGTGGCTCTGAATAAGATCGGGATCGACTCGATCAACTGGCTCGGAGATCCGAAAGTAGTGATGATCTCACTTATTATTTATACGATCTGGGTAGACGTCGGTTATAACGTGATCCTGTTTTCGGCAGGTATTGACGGAATTCCTTCTTATGTGTATGAGGCGGCAGATCTGGACGGAGCGAGCGAATGGGTAAAATTCCGCAAGATTACATGGCCTTTGCTTGGAAGAAGCTTTCAGTTTGTCATTGTACAGACGTTGATCTCACATTTTCAGATGTTTGCGCAGTTTGCAGTGCTCATTTTGAAAGACGGCCCTCAGAATTCAGGACTTGTTCTTTCAAGATATATTTACAAGATGGCGTTTGAGTATAAAGACATGGGATATGCATCGGCTGTGTCGCTTGTTCTCTTTGTCATTATTATGACACTGTCATTGATCGAGCAGAAGAAGAGTGCGGTAGACTGGGAGTATTAGGAGGCATATTATGAAAATGTTAAAAGACAAAAAGAACAGAAAACTAAGGATTATTTCATTCGTGATTTTGTTTTTGGCAGCGATCGTGTTTCTTGCGCCGTATTTTTGGATGCTTTCCAATTCCTTTAAATCTACGAAAGAGATTTTGCTGGAGCCTACGAATATGCTGCCGAAGCAGTTTACGCTTGACGGATATGTGAAAGTGATTACAGATTCGCCGTTTTTCAGATGGATGGGAAATTCGCTTTTTGTAACGGTTATTGATACGCTTGTCGTTTTGTTTACGAGCTCTTTGATCGGATTTGTGCTGTCGAAATATAAATTCAAACTGAACAAATTTTTGTTTTATGTAATATTGATCACAATGATGATGCCGACGGCGGCAATGATGATCCCGAACTTTTTGCTTATATCAAAACTGGGATGGTATGATAAGATCATTTCTCTTGTTGTGCCTACGTTTGTAAATGCATTTGGAATTTTCCTGTGCAAACAGTTTATCGACGATATGCCGAAGGAACTTTTCGAGTGTGCGATGCTTGATAATGCGGGGCCGTTTACGATCTATCGAAAGATCGTGCTTCCGGGAATCCGCCCGGCGCTCGGAAGTCTGACGATCTTTACCTTTTTAGGATTGTGGAATGATTACCAGACGCCGTTGATCTATTTGAACAGCTCGGAAAATATGACTCTGCCTCTTGCAATGTCGTATTTTTCAACTCAGCATTTATCGGATCTTTCGGCGACGATGGCTGCCGCTTCCCTTATTATGATTCCTGCGTCGATCGTATTTATTATATTCCAGAAGCAGTTCATCAAAGGAATTACGATGACCGGAATGAAATAACGAAAAATGTGGAAAAGAAAAAGTTAAAAAAGCAAGAAGTATAAAGATAAAATGTAAATGCTAAGAACATAAAAAGAGGAAAACATAAAAAAGAGAATCAGAAGGGGTGATTCTGTATGGAATTGGAAAAATTTGATCCTGTCTGCGCCGCAGTGCTGAAAAAAACAGAAATTGAAAAACCGGCATATCCGGTGATAGATTTCCATATGCATATGGGAAAAATGCTGTTGGGCGAATCGTATGAAACAAAGTATGACACGAAGGAATATGTCCGGGAACTGCAAGATGCCGGCGTTGTATGCGCTGTGAATATGGATGGATATTTCGGAAAAGATCTGGAAAAGATGCAAAAGAAACAAGAAGGATTCGAGGAAATGTTTTTTAATTTTATGCAGCTTGATTTTTCTGCGTATGATGATCCTGATTTTTGCGATAAAACGAAAAAGGTAATAGAAGATTCCTGTATGCGCGGATGCCGGGGGATCAAATTATGGAAAGATCTTTCGCTGTGGGAGCGGGATAAATACGGCAGGCCGATCCGTACAGATGATCCTCGTTTTGATATCATCTATGATACGGCGGCGAAACTGCACATTCCGGTGCTGATGCATGTAGCTGATCCGGCGGCGTTTTTTACTCCGAAAAGTGAAAAAAATGAACGATGGGAAGAGCTTGATGTCTGTCCGGAATGGGATTTTTCAGATCATGAAAAGTATATGAGTTTTGAAGAACTTATGGAAATGCAAGAGAATACGGTACGCAGTCATCCGGAAACGACGTTTGTGATCGCTCATGTCGGAAGTTACGCGGAGAATCTGGAATGGGTAAGCGGGCAGCTGGAAAAATATCCGAATATGTATATAGATGTTGCGGCCCGGCTGGCGGAGCTGGGAAGAGTTCCGTACAGTGCGAAGAAGTTTTTTGTGAAGCATCAGGATCGGATCTTGTTCGGTACGGATTGTACGCCGCTTGGTATGGGATATCATAAGATTTATTATCGTTTCTTCGAGACAAAAGACGAGTATTTTCCGTATCAGCCCGAAGGAGAACTTCCGGGACAGGGAAGATGGGCAATCTACGGAATCGGACTGGAAGATGAGATCTTGAAAAAGATATATTATAAAAATGCATGTAAAGTTCTTTCTCTTGATGAAAACCGCTTTGTAGGAGGTGTGAGATGAGACGGTATTTAAGCGTTGATTGTGGCGGAACAAAGACGGCGTTTCTTTTGTGCCGTGAAACGGGAGAGCTGGAAGCTGCGTGTACGTTAGGCCCCGGCAACTATATGGTGAACGGAATCGATCATGTGCTGTCAGTATTAAAAGACGGTATTTTGCAGATCTGCTGTCAGGCGGCAATCGCGCAAAGTGAGATCACTCACAGTTTTATAGCTATCGCAGGGTTTAAAGATATACCGGCGGATGTGCCGGTGCTTACCCGCCTTGTACGGGAAACGTTTCCGAGGATGTCGATCACTCTCGGGAACGATACGGAAAATGCACTGGCAGGATCTCTTCTCGGAAAACAGGGAATCCATGTGATCGCCGGAACGGGATCGATCGGGCTTGGATTTGACAAGGACAGTTACTATGTGCGAAGCGGCGGATGGCATCATCTTTTCGGAGGGGATGAAGGAAGCGGTTATTGGATCGGATGTCAGTTGATCCGGCATTTTACAATGCAGGCGGACGGAAGAGAAGAAAAAACGATGATGTTTGATTATATTTTGGAAAAATACGGTCTTGCGTGTCCTGAAGAGATATTAAGGCTCGTTATTAATGAGTGGAAGGGAGAACGGGATAAGATCGCATCTATGTCAAAAGATGCATATGAACTTGCGGAACAGGGCGATTCTGCGGCGGCAGGCATTTTTAAAAGCGCGGCGCGCGAACTTGCGAAGATCGTAAAAGGCGTGTACAGAAACGGGAATTTTGATATACCGGTTTATGTGTCTTATTCCGGAGGTGTGTTCAAAGCGATGAAGTATATAAAAGAAACGCTGGAAGAAGAGCTGCGGGACGTATCGTGCGTTTTCACAGAGCCGTGTCTGCTCCCGTCGGCAGGCGGGATTATACTGGCGTGTAGAGCTGCGGGAAACGAAGTGAGTGAACAGATGATAGAAAATCTGCGTACGGCACAGCATATGCGGGTATAAAATTGATATGAAAAAATGAAAGAAAAGTATAAAAAATATATTGGAAATAAAGCCTTTTATATGATGGTCATGGCGATCGCCGTTCCGATCATGATCCAGAACGGACTTACAAATTTTGTGAACCTTTTGGACAATATTATGGTTGGAAGACTGGGAACAGAAGAGATGTCGGGTGTTTCGATCGTCAATCAGATCATATTTGTGTATAATTTATGTATTTTCGGCGGAACAGCAGGTGTGGGAATCTTTACCGCCCAATATTTCGGACAAAAAAATGATGAAGGGATACGCAGTACATTCCGATATAAGATTTGGTTGGCGCTGATAATTACTGTCGGCGCCGCTTTTCTTCTTCTGTTTTTCGGAAAGCAGCTGATTCTTTTGTATCTGACGGGAGAAAACGGAGGAAATGAAAAGCTGGCGCTGGAATATGGGATGACGTATCTTCGGATTATCTTATTGGATCTTCCGGCGTTTATGATCCTGCAGGTTTATGCCAGTACGATGCGTGAGTGCGGGGAAACAGTAGTGCCGATGAAGGCGGGGGCTGCGGCTGTGGCGGTCAATCTTATTTTCAATTATCTGCTGATATACGGAAAGTTCGGATTCCCCCGGCTGGGGGTGGCGGGAGCGGCTGTGGCAACGGTGCTTTCGCGTTATACGGAAACGGCGATCGTCGTAATATGGGCGCATACCCATGAGAAAGAAAATACATATATGACAGGACTTTATAAAACGTTGTCCGTGCCCCGGGATCATGTAAAAAAATATTTTATAAAGGGAACGCCGCTTTTGCTGAACGAAGCGTTATGGTCTTTCGGTATGGCGGTTTTGGCACAAAACTATTCTGTGCGCGGGCTGACGGTGATCGCGGCGATGAACATAGCGAATACGATCAATAACTTATTCAGCGTTGTGTTTGCGGCGATGGGAGAATCCGTGGCGATCATAGTCGGGCAGGCGCTTGGCTTCGGAGATATGAAAAGAGCGAGAGAGATCGACAATAAGATGATTGTATCCTGCGTTCTTATCAGTTTCGCAGTATCGGTTTTTATGTTTCTTTTCGCGCCGTTTTTCCCCCGGATTTATAATACGACGGAAGCTGTGCGAAAGGCGGCTATGGGACTTGTTTTGGCACAGGCGGTGTTTATTCCCCAGAATGCATTTCTCAACGCCGCTTATTTTACCCTTCGGGCAGGCGGGAAAACAGGTGTCACTTTTTTCTTTGACTGTGTATTCTTATGGTGCGTCAACATTCCGATCGTTTTTGTTTTATGCCGATATACCGGACTTGCCCCGTGGGCGGTCTACAGTGCGATGCAGATCGGGGAATGGCTGAAGTGTATTGCGGGCGCGGTAATGGTGAAAAAGGGAGTGTGGCTTGAGAACCTGACCGGTAAAGGGGAAGATGAAAAATATCTTCTGCGGGAAAATGAAGAAAAGCATTGACATTTCCGAGTGTACATTGTAAAGTCTTGTTTGTAACAAAACAGTTTAATAAAAATACTTTCTCTTATTCAGAGCAGTGGAGATACAAAGGATCTGAGAAGCTGCGGCAACCCCTGAACAGGAAGGTGCCAACCTGAGCGAGTCATCGAACAATAAGAGGATTGTTGTGATAGAGAGACAGTCCGCTTTTACGGGCTGTTTTTATTTGCGGCGGCGAGTCAAAGTCCGGGTCATCCGGGGATCTTGACGACTGCTTATGATCCGAAGCAGTCTGCCGCAGGCAGATATCTTTCTTGATCGTAAAGAAATAGAGAAAGTGAACGAAAGGAGAATGGTTATGGAGAGAGAAAAGATTTTATTTACTTCCGAGTCGGTTACGGAAGGACACCCGGACAAGATGTGCGATCAGATTTCGGACGCTATTTTGGATGAACTTATGAAGCAGGATCCGATGAGCCGTGTCGCATGTGAGACATGCTGTACGACAGGCGTCGTTATGGTGATGGGAGAGATCACGACGAAAGCTTATGTAGATATTCCGAAGATCGTACGTGACACGGTTCGTGAAATCGGCTATACAAGAGGAAAATACGGATTTGACGCCGATACATGCGGCGTGATCACAACGATTGACGAACAGTCGTCCGATATTGCGATGGGAGTGGATAAAGCGCTCGAAGCAAAAGAAAATAAAATGTCAGAAGACGATATTGAAGCCATCGGAGCAGGAGATCAGGGAATGATGTTCGGTTATGCGTCTGATGAAACAGAAGAATATATGCCGTATCCGGCGGCGATGGCGCATAAGCTTGCGCGCCGTCTGACAGAAGTAAGAAAGAACGGAACACTGCCGTATCTTCGCCCGGACGGGAAAACACAGGTAACTGTGGAATATGATGAAAACGGCGTTCCGAAGCGTTTGGATGCGGTTGTGCTTTCTACACAGCACGATCCTGAAGTGACGCAGGAGCGGATTCATGAAGATATTAAGAAATATGTATTCGATGAAGTGATTCCGGCAAATATGACAGATGATGAAACAAAGTTTTTCATTAATCCGACAGGACGTTTTGTGATCGGAGGACCTCATGGAGACAGCGGTTTGACAGGACGTAAAATCATTGTTGATACTTACGGAGGAATGGCGCGTCACGGCGGCGGAGCTTTCTCGGGAAAAGATTGTACAAAAGTGGATCGTTCCGCGGCATATGCGGCGCGTTATGCGGCGAAAAATATTGTTGCGGCAGGTCTTGCGAGACGATGCGAGATCCAGCTTTCTTATGCCATCGGCGTAGCGCAGCCGACGTCGGTATCCGTAGATACGTTCGGCACAGGGAAGGTTTCGGATACAAAGCTTGTGGAGATCATCCGTGAGAACTTTGATTTCCGTCCGGCGGGAATTATTAAAATGCTGGATCTGCGCAGACCGATCTATAAGCAGACCGCTGCGTACGGACATTTTGGAAGACTTGACGTTGAACTGCCGTGGGAAAAACTGGACAAAGCAGACGATCTGAAAAAATATCTTGAATCATAAAACAGATTTACCGGCGGGAAAGACCGGTATAGAAAAAGGATAGAAAACTAAGATGACGATTCGGCCGTCTTTTCGATACAGGGTAACGGATATCCATATCGAAGAGGCGGCTGATTTGTTTATAAAAAGTTTCGTTGAAGAAGGGGAGGGGTAACGGTATAATATATAATATCATGCAAAAGTGAGAATCTGTTTTAGGAGGAGCGCCTATGAAGCTTAGGACAAAATTGATCGTGGCATTTATGTCTGTTATGATTTTGCCGATGATCTTTTTGAATGTAGTGATGCATACGTTCGCGTCGCGGGAAGTAGGAGAACTTCAGCAGCTTTATATGATTGTCGTATTCATCACAACGACGCTGCTGATTTATTGGATCTACCGTTCGGTTTCTGTTCCGCTGGCGAAACTGCAGAAGGCGGCAAGAAATATCAAGGAAGGGAATCTTGATTTTGAGATCAGGCAGGAGTCGGATGATGAGATCGGACAACTCTGTCAGGATTTTGAGGAGATGAGGCTTAGGTTGAAGGCGAACGCGGAAGAGAAGGTTGCATTCGACCGGGAGAACAAGGAGCTGATCAGTAATATTTCCCACGATCTGAAAACACCGATCACGGCGATCAAAGGATATGTGGAAGGAATCATGGACGGGGTTGCGGATACCCCCGAAAGGATGGACAGATACATTAAGACAATATATAATAAAGCAAATGAGATGGATCTTTTAATCAACGAACTGACGCTTTATTCCAAGATCGACACGAATCGTATTCCGTATAATTTTACGACGATATCGGCGAAAGGGTATTTTGGAGACTGCGGGGAAGATCTGCATATGGAGCTTGAGTCGAAAGGAATCGAATTTACTTATTGCAATACGATGGAAGAAGACTGCAAGGTGATCGTTGATCCCGAGCAGCTTAGAAGGGTGATCAATAATATCGTATCGAATTCGTTGAAATATATGGACAAGCCGAACGGAAAAGTCACGATGGAAGTAAAAGATGTCGGCGATTTTATACAGGTTGAATTAGGCGACAACGGCAAAGGGATCGCCGCAAAAGACCTGCCGTACATTTTCGATCGCTTTTACAGGACGGATGCTTCCCGCAATTCATCGAAAGGCGGAAGCGGAATCGGTTTGTCGATCGTGAAGAAGATCGTGGAAGAACATGGAGGAAATATATGGGCGACCAGTGAAGAGGGCGCCGGAACAACAATGTATTTTGTAATCAGAAAATATCAGGAGGTATCTATTGATGAGTAAGCGTATTTTGATCGTAGAGGATGAAGAGAGTATTGCGGATCTTGAGAAAGATTATCTTGAACTGAGCAACTTTGAGGTGGAAGTGGCGAATGACGGAGATACAGGTCTGCAAAAAGGACTGGGCGGAGATTTTGACCTGATTATTCTTGATCTGATGCTCCCGGGAGTTGACGGTTTTGAAATATGCCGTCAGATCAGAGATCAGAAGAATACGCCGATTATTATGGTTTCTGCCAAAAAAGACGATATTGATAAAATCAGAGGTCTGGGCCTTGGAGCGGATGATTATATGACGAAGCCGTTTAGCCCGAGTGAGCTTGTGGCCCGCGTGAAAGCGCATCTTGCCAGATATGAACGGCTGATCAACAGCAATGCGGAGGAAAATGAAGTGATCGAGATCCGCGGATTGAAGATCGATACGACGGCGAGACGCGTATGGGTCGGAGGAGAAGAGCGGTCATTTACGACGAAAGAGTTCGATCTTCTTACATTTTTGGCGAGTCATCCGAATCATGTGTATACGAAAGAAGAGCTGTTTCGCGAGATCTGGGATATGGAGTCGATAGGAGATATCGCGACTGTGACAGTGCATATTAAGAAGATTCGGGAGAAAATCGAATATGACACGTCTCATCCACAGTATATCGAGACGATATGGGGAGTGGGATATCGCTTTAAAGTGTAATGGCATGACGAAAACACAGTTTGATTTTATATTTGTCATGAGAGAAAAGGGGTTTCGTTTTTCGGAACTCCTTTTCTATTGTAAATGAGAATAAATGCGTGTATCATATAGAAGTCAAAAGGGAAGCGGCATAATATGGAATATATATGCCGTGTATGGGGAAAACAGATTAAGATCATAGGGTGGTTTTTAGAAATGGAAAAGAAAAAAAAGAGTCCGAGGAGACTGAAGTTCAATACGGTGCAGACGGTTGTTATCGGATTTTTCGGGGTGATACTCGGGGGCGGAATACTTTTGAGCCTTCCGATCTGTAATCAGAAGCCGATCGAGTTTATAGACGCGCTTTTTACGTCTGTCAGCAGCGTATGCGTTACCGGCCTTGTGACGATTGTTCCGGCGGAACAGTTTACATTGCTAGGGAAAACTATTTTACTGCTTTTGATACAGGTCGGCGGACTTGGAGTGATCGCCTGCATGTCTGCGTTTTTCCTTTTATTGGGAAAAAAGATCAATATGAAAGGAAGAATCACGATCCAACAGGCATATGGACTGGATACGCTTTCAGGTCTTGTAAAGTTCGTGATCCGTATTTTAAAAGGAACGTTTTTGGTAGAGGGGATCGGCGCGGTACTTTTTTCGCTCCGGTTTATTCCTGAGTTTGGGTTTATAAAAGGCGTCGGTTACGCAATCTTTCATTCTGTTTCGGCATTTTGCAACGCGGGTATCGATATACTTGGAAGTACGAGCTTTATACAGTATTCAGGGTCGTGGCTTATTAATTTTACGACAATGTTTCTGATCGTTATGGGCGGACTTGGTTTTCCGGTATGGCATGACATTGCGATCAATATAAAAAAGATGACGGAAATCAAGAAAAGACCTTTAAAATGGCTGTTTACAAGACTTTGTCTGCAAAGTAAGATCGTTCTTACGATGACGGGACTTCTAATCCTGTGCGGCGCCGTCGGATTTTTCCTGCTGGAGTTTAACAACCCCGAAACAATGGGAGATATGAATCTTCTTGAGAAGATGACGGCATCTTTATTTCAGTCGGTGACGACAAGAACGGCGGGATTTGCGACAGTTCCGCAAGGAGACTTAAGAGAAAGTTCGAAGCTTTTGGGCTGTATGCTTATGTTCATCGGAGGATCTCCGGCGGGTACGGCAGGCGGCGTTAAGACAACGACGATCGCGATGCTTTTGCTGACGGTTCTCTGTGTACTGAAAAACAAAAGAGATACAGAGTGTTTTGCAAGAAAGATTGATAATAATATCGTCAGATCGGGAATTACGATCACAATGATCACTTTGATCTTCCTGATGTCGGGAATTACCGCACTGACAATCTTTGAACCCGGAATTGATTTCCTTGATCTTACTTATGAAGCGGCGTCCGCAATGGGAACGGTCGGACTGACGGCAGACCTTACTCCGATCCTGAGCAGGGGAAGTCATGTGATCCTTATGATCCTTATGTATGTCGGAAGGATAGGACCGCTTACTATGGCGCTTGCATTATCGGGAAGAAGCGATAAGATTTCTAAGTTCAGAGAACTTCCGGAAGAAAATGTGATGCTCGGCTAAGTGGGAGAGACAACGTAATGCTTGGATAATTGGGAAAGAAAATGCAATGCAGAGCATGAAGATGAGAATATGGACAGAGAAATAAAAAAGTAGAAATACAAAACCGGAAATGTAAAGACAGAAGCATTTAAAAGGAGGGAACATATTATGGATAAACAATTTGCGGTGTTGGGACTTGGAAGTTTCGGGTCAAGCGTTGCGCTTACATTGGAAAATATGGGATGCGATGTGCTCGTCGTAGACGAGTCTTACGAGAAAGTACAGGAAATATCCGACAAAGTTTCTTACGCGGTCAAAGCGGACGTGTCAGAGCCTGACGCGCTGCAGGCTCTCGGAGGACGTAATCTTGACGGAGTGGTAGTTGCCATTTCGGAAAGTTTAGAGGCAAGTATTATGGCGACGATGCTTTGCAAAGAAATGGGAATTCCTCTCGTCGTTGCAAAGGCGAAAGACAAACTTCAGGGCGCGATCCTGCAAAGAGTCGGAGCGGATCGTATCGTGTATCCTGAGATCGAGATGGGAAGCCGCGTGGCAAAAAGCCTCGTGTCGAAAGAATTTGTGGACTGGATCTCTCTTTCAAATGATTACAGTATGGTAGAGATCGTCGTGCCGCAAAACTGGGTAGGAAAGAGTCTTGTCGATCTCGGAGTCAGAGAGCGTCTGGGAATCAATGTCGTCGGTATTATCAAGAACGGAAAGATCGAAGTCGCGATCAATCCGCAGGAGCCGCTTCGGGAAAAAGAAATATTGATCGTGATCGGTTCTAACGATATTCTTGAGAAATTTGACATGAAAAACAGATAGAAAATGCAGGTGAGAAAATGATTACAAGTACATCGAATATACAAGTAAAAGAATTGCTTCGTTTGCAGAAAAAAAGCCGTGAGCGGGAGAAAGAGGGCGTATTTATCGTAGAAGGACCGCGCATGGCGGAAGAGATCCCACGGGAGCGCATTGTAAAACTGTATGTGTCGGAAAGTTTTCAGGCGAAATGCGTCAAAGAAAAAAACGATCGGTTTATTCAAGAGGCGGAAGTGATGTCGGATACGGTATTTGCGCATGTGTCGGACACGAAGACTCCGCAGGGAATCCTTGCCGTCGTACGCCGGATGGAGTATACGGCGGAAGATATTTTAGGGGAGACTCCGCATGTGCTCGTTCTTGAAAATATTCAGGATCCGGGCAATCTCGGAACGATTTTCAGGACTGCAGAGGCGGCGGGGGCTACAGGCATTGTTTTGAGCAAAGACTGTGTAGATCTGTATAATCCGAAAGTGATCCGTTCTACGATGGGAGCGATTTTTCGGATTCCGTTTATTTATACGGATGATCTGAAAGGAACGATCGACGAACTGAAACGGGAAGGAATCACGGTTTATGCGGCGCATCTTAAAGGGGAAAACTCCTATGATATGGAAGATTACAAGACGGCATGCGCATTTCTTATCGGAAATGAAGGAAACGGTCTGACAGAAGAAACTGCGGCATGTGCGGATCGGAAAATACTGATCCCGATGGAAGGCGGCGCAGAGTCGCTGAATGCAGCGGTGGCTTCGGCAGTGCTTATGTTTGAAGCGGGCAGACAAAGGCGGAACAAGAGAAAATAAGGCGGCGCGAGTCTGTAAATGATGATCAAAGTAAATGAAAACAAATGTGAATAGTTGAAAGTAAATAAATACAGATAAAAAATAAATGAAAAGAGAGGATAAGACAATGGATTTAAAAGGAAGACATTTTTTGACACTGAAAGATTTTACACCGGAAGAGATCATTTATCTTTTGGACCTTGCCGCAGAATTAAAAGAAAAGAAGAAAAAAGGGATACTTGTCGATCATCACAGAGGGAAAAATGTGGCGCTGATCTTTGAAAAAGACAGTACGCGTACACGCAGTTCTTTTGAGATAGCGGCACATGATCTCGGAATGGGGACGACTTATATCGGAACGATGGGATCTCAGTTCGGGAAGAAAGAGAGCATCAAAGATACGGCAAGAGTACTTGGAAGAATGTATGAAGGAATCGAGTACAGAGGATTCGGACAGGAGATTGTCGAAGAGCTGGCTCAGTATGCGGGAGTACCTGTATGGAACGGATTGACAAACGAGTATCATCCGACACAGATGCTGGCAGATATGCTGACGATCCGTGAACATTTCGGGAAACTGAAAGGTCTGAAACTTGTATATATGGGAGATGCCCGTTATAATATGGGCAATTCGCTCATGATCGCCTGTGCAAAACTCGGACTTGATTTTGTGGCGTGTACGACAGAAGACTATTTCCCGAATGAGGAGCTTGTAGAGGAGTGCCGCGTATATGCAAAAGAATCAGGTTCTGAAATTACACTGACAAGCGATGTGAAAGAAGGAACAAAAGGCGCTGACGTCATCTATACAGACGTATGGGTATCTATGGGAGAACCTGACGAAGTGTGGGAGAAACGGATCAGAGAGCTGACTCCGTACAAAGTAACAAAAGAAGTGATGGAAAATGCAAAACCGGAAGCAATCTTTCTTCACTGCCTTCCGGCGTTTCATGATCTTGGAACGAAAGTCGGAAGAGAGATCGGCGAGCGTTTCGGAATCACAGATATGGAAGTGACGGACGAGGTATTTGAGTCTGAACAGTCGAAAGTGTTCGATGAGGCGGAAAACCGGATGCATACGATTAAAGCGGTTATGGATGCTACATTGAAGTAAAAAATAAGTAGAAAAGAAGATAAAAACAGAGAAGATACAAAGGCAAAAAGCAAGAAAGATAAAGACAACGAAAAGCTGAGAAGGTAAAAAAGATAAAAAGTCGAGAGAATAAAAAGACGAAAACTTGAGAAGGCAAAAAGCCAAGAAAGTAAAATCAGAGAAGGCGAAAAGCAGATAAAATTATGAAAGCAGAGATTTTGAAAATGCTGCGGGAAGCAGACGGGTACATTTCGGGGCAGGAAATCTGTGAGAAGTTCAATGTGTCGCGCACTGCGGTCTGGAAGGTGATCCGCCGGCTTCAGGAAGACGGCTACGAGGTGGAAGCTGTGCGAAACAAAGGGTATCGCATGGTGGAAAGTCCCGACATTTTGACAAAAGAAGAAGTGGAAAGCTGTATGCATACGGAATGGGCGGGAAGAAATGTCGTATGTTATAAAGTGACGGATTCAACGAATCTGCGCATCAAGCAGATGGGAGATGAAGGCGCTTTAGCCGGAACGCTGGCTGTGGCGGAAGAGCAGACGGCGGGAAGAGGGCGCAGAGGACGTTCGTGGGAATCACCTGCCGGAGCGGGGATCTTTATGTCGGTTCTTTTAAGACCGAAGATCACGCCGGATAAAGCGTCTATGCTGACGATCGTGACGGCGTGCAGTACGGCGAAAGGAATAAAAAAATATTTTGAAAATGAGGGAGCTTCCTGTCCGGATATTCAGATTAAGTGGCCGAACGATCTCGTTGTCAACGGGAAAAAACTGGCAGGTATTCTCACGGAGATGAGTACGCAGATCGATTATATCAATTATGTGACCGTCGGGATCGGAATTAATGCAAACACAAAAAAGTTCCCGGAAGAATTAAAAGATCATGCAACATCGCTGTATCTTGAATGCGGACATATGGTGAAACGAGCGTCTGTCATTGCGTCGATCATGAAATGTTTTGAGGAAGATTACCGCCTGTTTCTTGAGACGGAAGATTTATCCGGACTGATGGAAACGTATATGTCGATGCTTGTCAACCGGGATCGGGATGTTCTTGTGCTTGATCCAAGCGGAACATATAAGGCAAAGGCGCTGGGGATCGATAAAAACGGAGAGTTGATCGTGAGAAGGGAAGACGGAACTTCGGAACATGTCTATGCCGGAGAAGTCTCGGTCAGAGGTGTGTACGGTTATGTATAAATGCATGTGCGGGATAAGAAATGCATGCATAGGATAAGCTGAGAGATATGGATGAGTATAGACGAACTAAATGCAGATTTTAAGTTCGGAAAAAAACAGGAAAAAGAGAGGTAATGTATGGAAGAAGAGGTTGTGCTTTGTGCGGCAAGCGCATATGAACAGAAATTTTATTTGAATCCTCAGTTTGAGTCGCTGCCGGAAGCAGTGCGTCAGGAACTGCAGATCATGTGCGTATTGTATACGGAAGATGTGGGAGGCATTCTCCTTGTCGTATATGATGAAGAAGGAAATCTCGAGTTAAAAGTAGAGCACGAAGAAAATGATTTTGCTTTTGATGAGATAGGAAGTGTGCTGAAGATCAAACAGCTTCAGCAGACGAAAAGAGAATTGTTTGAATCGCTTGAAACATTTTACAGGGTGTTTTATCTCGGAGAGGAGTAGGGTGTGGAATTTTTACAAAAGGTCATCCAACTGTATGCTGAGAGAAAAGAATGGTTTCTGGATTTGTTTGCGGCACATGTGGGGCTGGCTTTAACGGCGGCTGTGAGCGCGGGGATCATAGGACTTCTTTTAGGGATTTTTATTTCGGAACATAAAAAAGCGGCAGGTCCCGTTCTGACGATCGCAAATATCGGTTATACGATTCCGGCGATCTCACTTCTGGGAATGCTGATCCCGGTTTTGGGGATCGGAGATAAGACGGCGATAACCGCTCTTACGATTTACGGCATCATGCCGATGGTGCGAAATACGTATGCGGGAATTACCGGCGTCGGGGAAGAAGTAGTCGCGGCGGCGGAAGGAATGGGGAGCACGCGCTTCCAGATCATGACAAAAATCAAACTTCCACTGGCAGCGGGAGTCATCATAGCAGGCGTAAGAAATATGGTCGTTATGACAATCTCTGTGTCGGCGATCGCGTCGTTTATAGGAGCGGGAGGTCTTGGAGTAGCGATTTACAGAGGTATTACGATCTATGATTCGGCAATGACGTTTTGCGGTAGTTTTCTGATCGCGCTTCTGGCGATCGTAAGCGATCTTTTGCTCGGATTGCTGGAACGGAAAGTGAAAAAGAAAACAGGCATAAAAAACAGATAAAACAGGAAAACATAAATAAAAAAACATAAATAGAAAAATATAAATAGAAAAATATAAACAGAAAATCATAAAAGGACACTATGAATAAGGAGGCAAAAGATGAGATTAAAGAAGATCACGGCGCTTTTTCTGACCGGCGCGCTTATACTTTCGATGGCCGGATGCGCGGGAAACGGAAGCAAAGATAAGAAAGAAGGAAGTGCGGGAAACGAAGCTCAAGAACCGGTTAAGATCGCCACAAAGCCGATGACAGAGCAGTTTATCCTCGGAGAAATGTTGAAAAAGCTTATCGAGGAGAAGGCAGGTTATGAAGTAGAACTTACAAAAGGTATCGGCGGAGGAACGAGCAATATCCAGCCGGCAATGGAAAAGGGAGAGTTTGATCTCTATCCGGAATATACATCCAGCGGATGGATTCTTGTGCTCGGACATAAGGCAGGTGAAGTAAGCGATGATAAGATGCTTGCAAAACTTCAGGAAGAATACGAAGAAAAATTCGATATGACGTGGGTAGGGCTGTATGGTCAGAACAATACGTATGCCGTTGTCGTAAGAGAAGATACGGCAAAGAAATACAATCTTGAGACATGCTCGGATCTGGCGGCGGTTTCGGATCAGCTTGTTTTCGGAGGAAACCCGGATTATATCGAGAGAGCGGACGGTCTTCCGGGGATGTCTGCGGCGTATGGATTTCAGTTTAAAGAGATCAAAGATATTGATATCGGTTTGAAATATCAGGCGCTTAGAAACGGTGATATTGATGTGACGAACGGGTATACGACAGACGCTCAGATCAGTCAGGATGATGTGAGAGCGTTAAAAGACGATAAGTCTTATCAGGTAAATTATTTTTGTTCAACGGTTGTCCGCAAAGATGCGCTTGAAAAATATCCGAAGCTCAAAGAGACGTTAGAGCTGATGGACGGAATTCTTACAGATCAAAAAATGGCGGAACTGAATTATCAGGTTGAGGAAGAAGGACGTGACGAAGCGGAAGTGGCGGAAGAATTTTTAAAAACGTCCGGGTTACTGTAAAATATTTTCCGAAAACCGTGAGAACAGAACCGTTTGAAGAAACTTTCGGAAGAAACAAAAAAGTACAGGGGAATGAATGCGTATGGAAATGATACGTCTGGAACATGTGACGAAAAGCTTTGGCAGATATAAAGCATTGGATGATGTGAGCATTGTTGTGGAAGAAGGCGAATTTTTGACGGTGATCGGCAGATCGGGATGTGGAAAGACGACGATGCTTCGGGTGATAAACGGATTGCAAAAGCCGGATTCGGGAAAAGTATATGCGGCAGGGGAAGACGTAGGAGAGGCAGATTTGATCCGGCTTCGAAGAAAGATCGGCTACGTGATACAAAATAAAGGGCTTTTTCCTCATATGACTGTTGAAAAAAACATTATTTACGTTCCTGTTATAAGCGGACAGAAGGATAAACGGCAAAACCGGAAACTGGCGGAAGAATTGATCGGTCTGGTCGGTCTGGAGCGTGAGATGCTTGACCGTTATCCCGAAGAACTCTCCGGAGGTCAGCAGCAAAGAGTCGGGATCGCAAGGGCGCTTGCGTCCCGCCCGAAACTTCTTCTGATGGACGAGCCATTCGGGGCGCTGGATGAAATTACAAAGCGGGCTATGCAAAATGAACTTCTGGCATTACAGAAAAAATTAGGAATGACAGTCGTGTTTATTACGCATGATATCAGGGAAGCGATGAAATTGGGAGACCGGGTTCTTGTGATGGAGCAGGGAAAGATCGCGCAGTGCGATACGCCGGAAAATGTAAAGAAAAATCCGGCGGATGAATTTGTGAAAGAACTGATCGGATGAAAAAACTATGAAAAAACGTGATCTGACAAAAGGAAATGTGACGGCTGTAATGCTGCTGTTTGCCGTGCCGATGATCCTTGGAAACATCATGCAGCAATGTTACAATCTGGCAGATACATGGATTGTCGGGAGGTTTGTCGGCGCGGAAGCGCTGGCGGCTGTCGGAAGCGCATATACGCTTATGACGTTTTTAAATTCGATCCTGATCGGCATGTGTATGGGGAGCGGAGCGCTTTTTTCAATCTGTTATGGCCGAAGAGCGTTAAGAAAACTAAAAGAATATATTGTTTCATCGTTTGTGCTTATTTTTTCAGTGACAGTGATTTTGACGATTGTTTCATATGTGTGCCTTGATCCGATTCTCACGCTGATGCAGATTCCGGCGGATATTTACGGATTGATGCGCTCTTATATGGGGCTGATCCTCGCCGGATTGATCTTTGTTTTTCTCTATAATTATTTTGCGTTTCTGCTCCGTTCATCGGGAAATTCGGTGATTCCTCTGATTTTTCTCGGCGTCGGAACTGCGCTTAATATCGGACTGGATTTTTTCTTTGTCGCAAAACTCGGGCGCGGAGTGAAAGGGGCGGCTGAGGCAACGGTTCTTGCTCAGGCAGCGGCAGGACTTGGAATCGCATTATACGCTCTTGTGAAAGAACCGGAACTTAACATGAAGAAAATGAAAGAAGAGGGGATCGGTATAAGGGCAGATCTTTTGAAAGAGATCTTTTCTTATTCTGCATCGACGGGAATCCAGCAGTCTGTGATGAATTTCGGGATACTTATGGTTCAGGGACTTGTGAACAGTTTCGGAACATCGGTTATGGCGGCGTTCGCTGCAGGGGTAAAGATTGATACATTGGCATATATGCCGGCACAGGAATTCGGGAATGCATATTCGATATTTATCTCGCAGAATTATGGGGCGGATAAAAAAGAACGGATCAGAAAAGGAACAAAAAGCGCTGCCGTGACTGTCATAATGTTTTGCGCGGCGGCATCTGCGGCAGTCTTTTTCGGAGCAGAGTTTTTGATGGGGATTTTTATTGATCCGCAGAAAACACAGATCATTCAGATCGGAACAGGGTATTTGAAAACAGAGGGAGCGTGTTATTGCGGGATCGGAATCCTGTTTTTGCTCTACGGATATTTCCGGGCAGTGGAAAGACCGAAAGTTTCTCTTCTTCTTACGATCCTCTCACTTGGAACACGGGTTGTCCTTGCCTATGCATGTGCGCCGTTGTTCGGCGTTGGAGCGATCTGGACGGCGATACCGATCGGCTGGGCGATGGCGGATGCGGCAGGAATCATCCTGTTAAGACGCGGCGAGCGTACTAACAGGATGAATGAAATTATGTAATTGTCGTCTGTCAACGTATAAACTGTTTTCTGTAAGCGGTAGGAGTCATGCCGCATATTTTTCGGAAACATTGGGAAAAATAGCTTGAAGAAGAGAAGCCGCACTGTTTTGCAATCGCTGCCTGGTTCAGATCCGTTGAAGTAAGAAGTTCCTGACTTGTGAAGATCCGTTTCTGAGCAAGATAGTTCATAGGCGCGATCCCGTAAATTTCGGTAAATGTATGGGCAAAATAATATTTATTCAGATGGGTCAGCTCCGCAAGTGTGTCAAGAGTGATGTTTTCTCTGAAGTTAGAATCGATGAAGCGCTTTGCGTAACTGCATTCGCGGGTAATCTTTTTTGAGGAAGGAAGCATTTCTACGGGCGATCCGGTATGTCGTGAAAGTTGAATGATGAGAGCTTCGAGAAGATTTTGACAGATCGTCTCGTAGCTTTCTTTTTGTTCGTCCATCTCCCGGAGGATCGTATGAAAGTAGAAGTCGAGATTTTCGGAGAAATCTTCGCACTGTATATTTAAATATTCTTTGTCGTTATAAATAAGAAAGTTTAGTCCCTCCACGCCGAGGACAATGTATTCCAAGGGAGAATTTTTGTCTGAAACTTCCGTGTGGCGGATGCTCGGGTTGATGATGATCAGATTCTGTTTTCGGATCGGAAATGATTCTTCTTCTACAATGAAGCTTCCGCATCCGTTCAGTACGTAAAAAAGCTCGGAAAAATAATGGGTGTGCGGGTAGCTTTCCCAGTCTTGTTCGTACTTTGAATAACTGGAGTAGAGCAGGCGGTACGGCATTTGCGAAAATGTTGTTTCCTGATTAGAAGTGTTGAATGAATGTCGTATATTTCCCATAAATACAGCCTCCGTTGTTTATCTGGAATAGTTTAGAAATTTTGTTTTTAACTAAAAAAGTAAAAAAATTAATGTGTTTATTATAGTGAATTCTTTAAAAAAAATCAAGGGAAAATGGATGTATTGTAGAAGCGGCGAAAAAAGAAATTATATATAATGCACAAAAAAATAAATATAAAAAAGTTTTTGTCGGAAAAACGCAAAAAAAGTCGGGGGAAATACAAAAAAGCAATATTTATAAAAAAAAGGACAAGAATGGGTATTGAAAAATTATCGGATTTCGTTTATTCTAAGACCAAGAGAAACAAATCGTTAAATAAAGGAGGACCAACGATTATGAAAAAGAAAAAACTGATCAGTCTGTTACTTGTTGCTTCTATGGCATTCAGCCTTGCAGCTTGTGGTTCATCAGGCGGAGACGACAAAGACGCTGACAAAGGTGGAGACGAAAAAACACTGAAGGTTGCAGCGGTAGAAACAGCTTACGGCGCAGACATGTGGAAAGAAGTTTGCTCAGCATTCGAGAAATCTCACGAAGGCGTTAAGGTTGAACTTACAATCGACAAAAAGCTCGAAGATGTAATCAACCCGCAGATGAAATCCGGCGAGTATCCGGACGTGATCTTAAGAGCTGTAGGAGCTGAATCGGGAATCACAGAGACATTCGTAAAAGACAACAACCTTGTTGATCTGACAGATGTTCTTGATATGACAGTACCGGGCGAAGAAGTAACTGTAGGAGACAAGATCCTTCCGGGATTCGTTGAGAATACAATTACAAATCCGTACGGAGACGGAAAAACATATCTGATGCCGATGTTCTACGGCCCATGCGGACTGTTCTACAATGCAGGACTGTTTGAGGAAAAAGGCTGGGATGTTCCGACTACATGGGATGAGATGTGGGCACTTGGCGACAAAGCGAAAGAAGAAGGAATCGCATTGTTTACATATCCGACAACAGGTTACTTTGACGCATTCTTCTATGCTTTGATGCATGAGACAATGGGAGACGATTTCTCTAAAGCGCTGACATATGAAGATGGTATCTGGGATACAGAAGGCGCTAAACAGGCATTTGACATTGTTGCAAAACTTGCTACATATACAGAAAAAACAACACCGGCTAATGCAAACGACAACGATTTCCGTAAGAACCAACAGCTTGTACTTGACAACAAAGCGCTGTTCATGCCGAACGGAAACTGGGTAATCGGCGAGATGGAAGATGCTCCGAGAGCAGACGGATTCGAGTGGGGATTCACAGCTCTTCCGGCTGTTAAAGAAGGCGGAGAGAGAGCTTCTTACACATTCTTCGAGCAGATCTGGATGCCGGCAGAAGCAAAAGAGCAGGATCTCGGAAAAGAATTTATCGCTTACCTGTACTCTGATGAAGCAGCTAAGATCTTCTTCGATAAAGGCGGAGCAGTTCAGCCGATCGAAGGAATGTCTGATATGATCACAGATGATAATACAAAACTGTATTACTCAATCTACGACACAGGCGCAGTTGCAGTTATGGATGCATTCGCAGCAACAGAGCCGATCGAAGGTCTTACAACACGTTCTACATTCTTTGATCCGGTTAACTCTCTTGTAACTGGAGACAAGACAGAGCAGGATTGGATCGATCAGATCAAAGCTGACAGTGCTAAATTCCATGAAGCGCTGAAATAAATAAAAAATAAATCACCGGAAATTTACCGGTTCTGATGACCGGAAGAATATCACAGGTGTAGGCGGGCGGTGAATCTGTTTTCACCGCCCGTTTTATCCTGACAGGAGATGAATTAATGAAAGCAAGAAAAGGAAAAGGGCTGTTTGTATTTTGCTGTCTTGCCCCGGCAGCGATATTGTTTATCGTATTTATGATCCTGCCTACGATCGATATTTTCCGTATGTCTATGTTTAAATGGGGTGGATATACAGATAATAAGACATTTGTAGGATTGGACAACTTTAAAATACTTTTCAAGAGTGACAAATTTTATCAGGCGTTCCAGAACTCGATTTTGCTGATCGTTCTTGTTACACTTGTAACATTTACATTTGCGCTTGTATTTGCTTATATTTTGTCACGGGAAAAAATTAAAGGAAAAACATTTTTCAGTGTTATTTTTTACATTCCGAACATTTTGTCGGTAGTAGTTATCAGTGCTATTTTCTCGGCAATCTATGATCCGAACCTCGGACTTTTGAACTCTTTTTTGAATCTGTTCAAAGGAGCGGAAAACCCGACGCTTTGGCTTGGAGATCAGAAGATAGTTATTTACAGTATTGTGATTGCACTTGTATGGCAGGCAATCGGTTACTATATGGTTATGTATATGGCAAGTATGGCAAACGTGCCGGAAAGCCTTTATGAGTCGGCGGCTTTGGAAGGCGCGGGAAAGATCAGACAGTTCTTTACGATCACAATTCCGCTGATCTGGACAAACATCAGAACAACACTTACATTCTTCGTTATCAGTACGATCAATATGAGTTTCCTGCTTGTAAAAGCAATGACAAACGGCGGACCGGACGGAGCGTCAAATGTATTCTTAAGTTATATGTATCAGGAAGCGTACACGAACTCTTCCTATGGATATGGTATGGCGATCGGTGTTATGGTATTCCTCTTCTCGTTTGCACTTGCGGGAATTCTGAATGTGGCAACAAAACGTCAGGAAATCGAATTTTAAGGGAAGGAGATCAAGATGGGAAAAACAAAAGTAAAAGAGTCAAAAAAACCATTGACACTTTCAAAAGTGGTAGTATATATCTTATTAATTCTCCTTGCGATCACAATTATCATTCCGGTCGGCTGGGTATTTGTTGCATCTGTTAAGCAGAATTCAGAGTTTTACGGAAGTCCGTGGGTACTTCCGGAGAAGATTTATTTCCAGAACTTTATCGATGCGTGGGAGAAGGCGAGCATGGGAACTTACATGCTCAACTCAGTGATCGTAACAGCGCTTGCATTGCTTTTGCTGATCGTGATCTCTCTTCCGGCGGCATATGTATTGTCCAGATTCAAGTTTAAAACGTCAAAATTCTGGAACGTACTTTTTATGGCAGGCCTGTTCATTAACGTAAGTTACATTGTTGTACCGATCTTCCTTATGCTCAATAACTGGGATAAAACGCTTCGTCAGCTCACAGGAGGTACGTTCTTTTTGAACAACCTGTTTGTGCTGGCTCTTGTGTATGCGTCTACGGCGCTTCCGTTTACGATCTATCTTTTGTCCGGATATTTCAGATCTTTGGCAAAAGATTTTGAAGAAGCCGCTTATGTAGACGGAGCAAGTTACTTTACAACGATGGTAAAGATTATTTTCCCGATGGCAAAACCGAGTATTGTTACGGTAATCTTGTTCAGTTTCCTGTCATTCTGGAATGAATACATTATTTCAATGACACTTCTGACAAAACCGGAACTGAAAACTCTGCCGGTAGGACTTATGAACTTGATGGCGGCGCAGAAATCTGCAGTTCAATACGGTCAGATGTATGCAGGTCTTGTTATTGTTATGCTGCCGACGTTGATTTTGTATATCTGTGTACAGAAGAAACTGACACAGGGTATGACACTCGGCGGATTGAAGGGTTAGGAGGTTGATATCATGGATGAAAGAACAAAACAGGTTTTAGTAGGAATCATTGTTGCTGTTATTTTTATCGCGTCTGTAGCCCTTATCATTATCGGTCAGAAAAATATCGGACCGCAGGGGCTTCTGACAATGCTTGCAGGACTTGCGGGTCTGATCGGACTTCTTGCTTTTTATAATCATAAATATAAATAGCAAAATATAACAGAAAACAGAAAAAGAAAACAGGAAAGAACAAAGAGGGTATAATTCATGGAAAATTCAAAAGGACTTGTGACCATCCCTACAGATCTCGACGTTGTTCCCGAGACTTTGGAACTGATGAAGCGCTGGGGAGCAGATGCGATCAGAGACTGTGACGGTACAGATTTTCCGGAGGCGCTCAAAGACGCAGACGCGGAAATTTATTCTACATATTATACGACAAGAAAAGACAATGAGTGGGCGAAGGCAAATCCGGAAGAGATACAGCAGATGTATCTTATGACGCCGTTTTATACGGCTGATTCCGAGAGTCTGTCGATTGAGATCATGAAAGGTCTTTATCCTGACATGCTCAGTCCGAATACACGGGATGACATTAAGCGTTGGTGGGAGGTTGTAGACCGCACGACAGGAAAAGTCGTTCCGACAGACGAGTGGGATTATAATGAAGAGGAAGGAAAGGTTACGATCAAGGCAGTTCCGTTCCATGAGTATACTGTGAGCTTCCTCGCCTATATCATGTGGGATCCGGTGCATATGTACAATGCCGTAACAAATGACTGGAAAGATGTAGAGCATCAGATCACCTTTGATGTCCGTCAGCCGAAGACACATGAGTATACATTGAAACGTCTGAGAAAATTTATTGAGGATCATCCGTATGTAAACGTACTTCGTTTTACAACATTTTTCCATCAGTTTACACTTGTATTTGACGAGCTTGCCCGTGAGAAATATGTAGACTGGTACGGATATTCGGCGTCGGTAAGTCCGTATATCTTAAAACAGTTTGAAGAAGAAGTGGGATATCCGTTCCGCGCGGAATATATTATCGATCAGGGATATTACAATAATCAGTATCGTGTTCCGAGCAAAGAATTTCAGGATTTTCAGGCGTTCCAGAGAAGAGAAGTTGCCAAGATCGTAAAAGAGATGACAGAGATCACGCACGAATGTGGTAAAAAAGCAATGATGTTCCTCGGAGATCACTGGATCGGAACAGAGCCGTTTATGGAAGAGTTTAAAACACTTGGTATTGACGCTGTTGTAGGAAGCGTAGGAAACGGTTCGACGCTTCGTCTGATCAGTGATATCGAAGGAGTGAAATATACAGAAGGACGTCTGTTGCCGTACTTCTTCCCGGATGTGTTCAACGAGAACGGAGATCCGGTCAAAGAAGCAAAATATAACTGGGTGACAGCAAGAAGAGCAATCCTTAGAAAACCGATCGATCGTATCGGATACGGCGGTTATCTTAAACTTGCGCTTCAGTTCCCGGAATTCCTTGATTATGTAGAGCAGGTATGCAACGAGTTCCGTACGCTTTATGCAAATGTAAAAGGAACGACACCGTACTGCGTGAAGAAAGTCGCAGTGCTTAACTGCTGGGGCAAGATGAGAGCATGGGGATGCCATATGGTACATCATGCACTGTATCAGAAACAGAACTATTCATATGCAGGAATCATCGAGTCGCTGTCAGGAGCGCCGTTTGACGTTGTATTTATCAACTTCCAGGATATTCTGGATAATCCGGCGATCCTTGACGATATCGATGTGATCATCAATGTCGGGGATGCAGATACGGCGCATACAGGAGGAGAATGGTGGGAAAACCCGAAGATCATCGAAGCGATCCGCGGATTCGTTTACAACGGCGGAGGAATTATCGGTGTCGGCGAACCTTCCGGTCATCAGTATCAGGGACATTTCTTCCAGCTTGCTAACGTATTCGGTGTAGAGGAAGAAACGGGCTTCACACTCGGATACGACAAATACAACTGGGATGAGCATGAACACTTCATTTTGGAAGATTCTGAAGAAGTAGATTTCGGAGAAGGCAAGAAGAATATTTATGCTCTTCCGAGTGCAACGATCCTTGTGCAGAAAGAAAAAGAAGTACAGATGGCAGTAAACGAATTCGGAAAAGGACGCGCTGTTTATATCAGCGGACTTCCGTACAGCTTCGAGAACAGCCGTGTACTTTACCGTGCAGTGCTTTGGAGCACACACAGCGAAGATGAACTGAACAGATGGTTCAGTACAAATTATAATGTAGATGTACATGCTTATCCGAAGAACAACAAATACTGTGTTGTAAATAATACGGATGAGCCGCAGCAGACAACGATCTACCGCGGAGACGGAAGCAGCTTTGAGCTTGCTCTTGAGCCGAACCAGATCATCTGGTATGAGATCGCGTAATGTCTGGATCGTATCGTGCAGGCAGTGTTCTGCCGATTCATTTGCGGTCGTTTTGTTGGGGAACAGACGACGGCAGAAAAGTTTGTGAAAAAGAAAATAGAATGAATGAAAAAATATTACGGTTCATATGTATATATGAGCCGTAATATGATATTGGAGGAAAGCAATGGCGAAACGTGAGAAAAATCCGGCATCGGATAAAACGGGAAACGACACAGGCATCTCGTTGCTTGTGCTCGGTATTGTGAGCGTTATTTTCGCACTTTGGATTCCGATCGTCGGGATCGTTCTGGGGACTGTATCGCTTGTAAGAGTGCGGAAAAGAAATGATCTGTCAGGAACAGCCATGGCAAAGGCAGGAAAAGTCTTAAGTATCGCGGGAATATGTATAGCCGTTGTAAACTGGATTCTGGCAATCGTCCTTACATTTATGACGTTAGCATAAGCATGATAAGAATAGCATAGGAAAGAGGAGCAGACAGGAGAAATGTTAGCATACACATATGAAGAAAACGGAAAGTTTGTTTTGAAAGAGAAAGAAAAACCAACGCTGCAAAGTGAGGACGACGCGATCGTACGTGTGACTTTGGCAAGTATTTGTTCCAGCGATCTCCATATCAAACACGGCGCCGTTCCGAGAGCAGTTCCGGGGATAACGGTCGGTCATGAGATGGTCGGGATCGTGGAAGAGACAGGAAGGCGTGTGACAAAGGTAAAACCCGGAGATCGTGTCACTGTAAACGTCGAAACATTTTGCGGGGAATGTTTTTTCTGTAAAAATGGGTTTGTGAATAATTGTACGGATCAAAACGGCGGCTGGGCGCTCGGATGCCGGATCGACGGCGGGCAGGCGGAATATGTCCGTGTTCCTTATGCCGAGCAGGGGTTAAATAAGATTCCGGATTCGGTGACGGATGAAGCCGCTCTTTTTGTAGGAGACGTCCTCGCAACCGGGTTTTGGGCGGCGCGGATTTCAGAGATCGGAGAAGAGGATACGGTCGTCATTATCGGAGGAGGACCTACGGGAATTTGTACGCTTTTGTGCGTGATGCTTAAGAATCCCGAAAAGATTATTTTATGCGAAGTAGATCCGAAGAGGATCGCATTTGTAAAGGAACATTATCCGGACGTACTTGTCGTGAATCCGAAAGAGACGGATGCAGAACGATTCGTGAAAGAAAACAGCAGGCATAACGGGGCGGATCGAGTTTTGGAAGTGGCGGGAAGCTCGGATACATTTGAACTTGCATGGAAGGTCGCGCGCCCGAATGCGATTGTCACAGTCGTGGCGCTCTATGAAGAAAACCAGACGCTTCCGCTTCCGCAAATGTACGGGAAAAATCTTATTTTCAAAACAGGAGGCGTAGACGGATGTGACTGCGATGAGATATTGAAACTGATCGAGCAGGGACGTATCGACACAACGCCGCTTATCACACATACATTTCCGCTGGAAGAAATAGAACAGGCATATGATATTTTTGAAAATAGAAAAGATAATGTGATCAAGATCGCAGTCAGTCACATTTAATTGTGATCATCGTAATGTAATCACTTCGGTCTTTGATAGACATTTCATTTAGTCCTTCTTCGTATGCATACCCTGTAAGCGTCAGATTGTGTTTGCGGGCATAATAAAGGATCGAGCGGTAGATTTCGGGAAGTTTTCCCCAGTCACCGATGCAAAAAGCGCGCAGATATGTTCCGGCAGGCAGGATTTCATCATATACGTCAGAAGTTTGCGGGCAGTATGCAAAGAAGGAGTGATAGCTGTTAAAACTGTTTTTTTGGATATCTTCTATGGAAATACAGCTTCCGAAATTGTCATAAAGATGAAATAATTTTTTCAGGCGGAGAGAGAACTCCGCGGCGATGGAAAAATCGTCTTCGTCGTATTCTCCCGAAATAGGGGATGAGAAGATGATCTTTCTCTCGGGCAGCGTACAGCGTTCGATCGTTCCGTGCTGCGAATACATTCCTATTTTTAATCTCTCTGCTTTTTGTTCTAAAAAAGCCTGTGCAGATAAAAGCTGTTCGATGGACTCGTCGATCAGCTTTTTCTTTTTTGTCATCATCTCTGTAAAAGATTCGTCGGAAGGGCGGGATGAGTAATCTTTGATCTCGTCTATGGACAGACCGATCTTGCGCAATGTAAGGATCAGTTCTAACTCTGTAAATTGAAAGCATGTATAGTAGTGGTATCCGTTCTCTCCGATAATTTCGGGGCGGAACAGCCCGATTTCATTGTAATAGTGCAGCGTGCGTTTGTTGACTCCGGTCAGTTTTGCAAATTCCCCGGAAGAATATAAATAATTTTTTCGATTCATAAAAAACTCCTTGACTGTACAGTTACTGTACATTATATGATACATGATGAAAAGAAGAAAATCAATGATAAAGCGCAGAAAGGAGATCGGGATGGAGTTTATATGTGCCGAGGAGAAACAGTGGAAAGAGATAAAAACAATTTATATGGAAGCATTTCCGAAGCGGGAGAGAAAACCATATTTTGCACTGCGGCATTCCGTAAAAACGAAAAAAGCGGTTGTTATGGCAGCAACCGAAGGTGAACAGGTGTTGGGATTTATCGTCCTTATTCCATATAAAGATATGGTAATGGCAGATTATCTGGCAGTGTCATCTAAAGTTCGCAGCAGAGGAACCGGAAGTTATATTATGCAGAATGTGTGCAGGCAGTACAAAGATAAAAAAATTGTTCTTCTGATCGAGCGCCTTGATGATAAGGCAGAGAACAAAGAACAGAGGATTGCCCGCAGAAAATTTTATTTGAAAAACGGATTTACGTCGTCTGATATTTTTATAACGGGAGCAAGCGGGGAAATGGAGATTATGAATTTCGGAGAAAAGGTTTCGGAAGAAGCGTATATAGATCTGCAGAAATATGCGCTTGGAACGGTGATGTTCAGATTGTCCAAGATCAAAGTGGCAGAGAAAACGCCGCATAAGAAAAGAGAGGAGGCTGACCAGGGATGAAAACAATATTTTCAAAAGTAAAGTTAAGGCCGGGTCAGATCGTTCAGTTGTTTTTGCTTGTATTGCTGTCGGCAGTAGGGCAGATGCTTTTACCGTCGTTTTTGGCACAGATGATCAGCCATGGCGTGGCGGAAGGAGAAAACCGTATTGTCTGGATGTATGCCGTGATCATGGCGGGAGTAACATTGTTTTCCTGCGTGATCAGTTTTCTCTCTGTTAAGATTGCATCTTATATTTCTACAGATTTTGCGGCACAGCTTAGAACTCAGGTCTTTTCTAAAGTGCAGGAGTTCTCGGCGGCAGAGATGGATCGGTTCGGAACAGCGAGTCTTGTCACAAGAAGCACTTCGGATATTACGAATGTACAGAACTTTTTGACATTGCTGCTTAGAGTCGGATTGCTTGCGCCTATGATGGCTGCGGCAGGACTAGTGTTTTCCGCAGCTACGGGAGGAGAAGTCAGTTCGGTTCTTCTTGTCGCGATACCGGTTCTTCTGACTGTATTGACGATCATCATGGTACTGGCATCGAAGTATTCGATCCGTCTGAGAAAAAAGCTCGATCAGATCAACAGATTGTTTTTGGAATCGTTGGAAGGAGTACGCGTGATCCGCGCGTTTAATAAGCAGAAGACAGAAAATGCACGTTTTGAAGAGGCAAATGAAGATTATGCGATGACGGCAATGGCAGCAGGGCGGATCACAAGCCTTCTGATGCCCGCTATCAGTGTGATCTTCGGAGTGACGACGGCGGCTGTATTGGGCATGGGCGCATATTATGTAAGTACAGGCGCTATGGAAGTAGGTTCTTTAGTGGCAAACAGCCAGTATATCAGTATGGTACTTACATCTGTGATGATGCTGTCTCTTGTCATTATGATGTTTCCTACAAGTTATGCATGTGCGAAACGAATCGCGGAAGTTTTGCAGACAGACAGCTCGATACGGGGTGGAAAGTTTCAGATGGAAAATCGTCCGGTGCGCGGAACGGTTGAGTTTCGTCATATGACATTCGCTTATCCGGGAGCGGATGAGCCGATCCTGAAAGATATTAGTTTTGAATCCCGTTCGGGAGAAGTTACGGCGATCATCGGAGGAACGGGACGGGGAAAATCAAGTATATTAAAACTGATCCCCAGACTTTATGATCCGATGTTCGGAGAAGTGCTGATCGACGGAGTGAACGCGAAAGAATACCGCACGGAAGATCTTCGTTCTTTGATCGGATACGTACCGCAGAAAAATGTTCTTTTCTCGGGAGATATTGCAGATAATCTTAATTTCGGAAATGAAAACGGAACGGAAGAAGACTGGAAACAGGCGGCAAAGACTGCCTGTGCGGATGAGTTTATCTGTAAGAAGAAAGAAGGATATCACGATTCGGTCGCCCAGGGCGGCACGAACTTATCCGGCGGGCAGCGTCAGCGTATGGCGATAGCGAGAGCGATGATGAAAAAACCGGAAATTTATGTGTTTGACGATAGTTTTTCTGCTTTAGATATGAAGACTGACCGTCAGCTCCGTCAGAATCTGAAGGAAAGCATCGAAGATGCAACGGTCATCATGGTAGCGCAAAGGATTAGCACAGTTCTTGACGCAGACCGGATATTAGTAGTTGACGACGGGCAGATCGTAGGAAACGGAACGCACAGGGAATTGTTGGATACTTGTCCGCTTTATCGGGAAATTGCAGAGATTCAGTTAGGAAAGGAGGCGCTTTGATATGAAAAATACGACAATATTTAAGAGGCTGCTGGGCTATTTAAAAGCGTACAGACTTCGGTTATTTTTTGTACTGCTTTCAGCAGTTATCAGCACTGCCTTTATGGTTCTTGCTCCGTTTCTTGTAGGAAAGGTGACGACGACGTTGTTTGCAAGTATTGCCGATAAAGTTTTTTACTGGGAAACGATCATCTGGCTTTTGGCGGCGTTGGTAGCGTTATATTTTGTATCACAGTTGTTTTCCTTTTTGCAGGGATTCGGTATGGCAAAGATCACTGCAAATGTGATGCAGACGATCCGCAGGGAAATCGATGAGAAAATGCATCGGCTGAAACTGAATTATTATGACGTTCATACACACGGAGATATTCTCAGTGTAATTACAAACGATGTAGATACGATCAACAATACGATCAGTCAGAACTTAACTTCGATCGTAACACAGGTTACGACTGCCATCGGCGTACTTATTATGATGCTGATGATCAGCCCGAAGCTGTCTTTGATCCCGATTGTTATGGTGCCTCTTTCTCTATTGAGCGCCGCAGGAGTGATGAAAGCGAGCGAAAAGTATTATGGAGAACAGCAGGAGCTTCTCGGTAAGCTGAACGGATATGTAGAAGAGATGTATAACGGACAGTCCGTTGTGCAGACGTTTAATTATCAGGAACGTGCGAAAAAGAAATTTTCTCAGTTGAATGACGCGCTTAAAAACAGTTCAAGAAAAGCGGAGACAACAGCAGGGGCGATCAGTCCGATTACAACTCTTGTGAATGATCTTGGGTATGTTCTTTGCGCCGCTTTAGGATGTCTCTGGGCGATCGCCGGAAAGATCGCAGTCGGAAACGTACAGGCTATGTTGGAGTATACATGGCGTTTTGCAGAGCCGTTTTCCGCAATCGCCGGAATGGTAGGAAGTTTCGGAGCGGCAGCGGCAGCAGGAAACCGTATTTTCGGACTGCTTGACGCAGAAGAGGAAATTCCGGATTCAGACCAGTGCATCGTACCTGATGACCGCAGCGGTCGCGTTACATTTGAAAATGTGACGTTCGGATATACGCCGGATCATCTTTTGATGAACGGGATCGATTTGACGGTAGAACCGGGGCAGAAAGTTGCGGTAGTAGGACCTACCGGAGCGGGAAAAACAACGCTGATCAATCTTTTGATGCGCTTTTATGAGGTAAATAACGGATCGATCAAAGTGGACGGAACTAAGATCACGGATATGCCAAGGGAAGAACTGCGCGACAGATTCGGTATGGTTCTTCAGGATACATGGCTGTTTGAAGGAACGATCGGAGAGAATATCGGATATGCCGAGGATAATATGAAGAAAGAGAAAATAGTAGAAGCCGCGAAATCGGCATGCGCCCACAGTTTCATCAAAACACTCCCGGGCGGATACGATATGACGCTTAGTAAAGGAGCGGAGAACATTTCGCAGGGAGAACGCCAGCTTCTGACGATCGCAAGAGCGATCGCTTCCGATCCTGAGATCATGATCTTAGACGAGGCGACAAGTAACGTAGATACCCATACGGAAGTTCTTATTCAAAAAGCGATGGCAGAACTGATGAAAGGACGCACAAGTTTTGTGATCGCCCACAGACTTTCTACGATCCGTGACGCAGATATGATCCTTTATATGGAAGACGGAGATATCAAAGAAGTCGGAAATCATGAAGAACTGATGAAAAAGAACGGGAAATATGCGGCTCTTTATATGAGTCAGTTTGCGTAACCGGATTATAGAAATTTTACAGCGGGGCAAAGGAACTGAAATAGAGGGGAAAGATGCACTATTCGTAAAATACTGGAAATTCGTTGTTTTTTGTAAAAAACGCTTGCAGAAAGTAAAAAAAGAAAGTATATTATCAAATGGGAAAAATAGTGTAACAGAATAATAACCGGAGTCTTGCGTGATCTATTCCACAACTCTCCGGTTATATTTATGTAAAGGTATATTTTGTAAGGAGGGAAAGCATGAAGATGCAGAAGAACAAGAAACTTGTGCAAGCTGCTGCGGTAGGACTTTCAGTCTGTGTGCTAGCAGGAGGCGGTCTGTTCGTATGGAATATGTACGGCAAAAATGCAGAAGAAAATGAAAAGCAGATCGTATCAGATGAAGTTGCGGAAATTGAAAGCTTGAATTCACGCGACAATGTTGTAGATTTGGAGGAGCTTTTCGAGGGAGAAAAGGCGTCGGGAAAAGAAGATGTGACGAGCGAGAAAACGGAGAAGAAAGAAGATTCTTCGACGAAGTCAGGCTCTTCTCAAAAGTCGGATTCTTCTAAGCAATCAGGCGGGGCAAAAAAACCGGAGTCATCAAAAGATACAGATACATCAAAGAAGCCGGATAAGAAACCATCCAAACCGGACGAGAAGCCATCAAAACCGGATGAACAACCGTCAGAACCGGATGACAAGCCGTCTGTGCCGGATGAGAAGCCGTCCGTACCGGATGAGAAACTGTCCGTACCGGATGAGAAACCGTCCGTACCGGATGAACAACCGTCAACCCCGCAGAAACCGGCATTGCCGCAGGTGAATGAACCGGGGTGGATCACAGGTATATATTAAGGAAGGAATATGAGAGGGATGAATCAAAAGAGAAAGAGATTAGGGTTATGGATACTTTTTCTGGCGGCGCTGCTTTTGACGCAGTTCACCGTTCCGGTTAAGGCATCCGAGCCGCAGATACAAGATGTAAACATACAGATGGTTGGAGGGCAGATTCGTACGATCGATCCGATGGGGCTGCGAATGGTTGCCTGCATCAAGAAATCATATATTCAAGAGTTGGAAAAAAGCGGAGCGACGGTAAGTTATGGAATCGTACTGCTTCCGAAAAAGTATTTGACAGAAGGTCAGGCATTGACGCTTGACGGCAAGTACCTTTATAACGGCTCGGTCTATAAGCCGGCAAAAGTACCGGCAGTAAAGAAATTTTCAGAAGACAATGATAGGATTTACTTTACAGCCGTTTTGGCAAATCTGCCGAAAGAAAGATATAAAAATGATTACGCGGCGAGAGCTTATGCAGAAATCACGAGAACTGTGACAGAAGACGACGGAAAGAAAAAACAACGACAGAAGTTGTATACAGTGAGAGTGAAATCGACCGTCAGGTATATCGGATTGCAGAAGAGGCTGTAAACGGAACTACAGAGACGGAAGAGACAAAACAGTGGCTTCAAGATAACATTCTCGCTCCGGTAGATAAACCGGAAGAACTGCCGGAAGAAGAAAAAAAGATCTCGTTTCGTCTTGGAAAAGTGTCCGGTGTGACACTGTACCATAAGACAACGTCAGAAGCCGGAGTGGAAACTGTAGAAGAAGTATCACAGTTTAATCTTACAGAATTTAAAAAAGAAGATTATCTTGTGAAAGTTGAGATGGAAGATCAGCCTGAGATATTTGCGGGAATTACGGAAGTGATCGCACCGCAGACAGAAACAGGAAAAGTAAGTTTTAAACTTGACAGAAAAGATTATACTACTTCTCAGGCAGGACAAACGATCGAAGGCGCGGTTGTAGAGTTTGGTACGAAGTCTAACGATAAAGTATCTACAAAATATATTACGATGCAGTCGCTGATCGATCAAATGAAGGCAAATCCAGGCGGAACTTATACTCTGGAGCATGATATAGACGCAAGTATGGTTCAGGGAGATGATTACCTTGTTCCGACATTTAGCGGTACGTTTAACGGAAATGGATATAAGATCAAAGGTCTGACAACAACTCTGTTCGGAACGGTTTCTGGAGGTAAGGTACAAAATGTTAAACTTGAAAATGTTTCCATTACAAAAGTAAACAGTTATAAAGATGCAGGTGGTGGAACAATAGCGAATAAAGCTCAGAAAGATGCTGTGATCGAGAACGTACATGTAAGTGGAAGTTTGAAAAGTACAAACAGCCGAGAACTTCTCGGAGGTCTTGTAGGGCGTATGGATTATGCGAAAGTAAGTAAATGCTCTGCTAATCTGGAGATTACAGGATCTTTCAATACGACGGGCGGACTAATCGGTCAAATGTCCAATCAAAATGAAGGTCCTAATATTGTAGAAAATTCATATGCTGTTGGATCAATTCGAGGAAATAGAACGAATGGGGCGCTTGGCGGACTGATCGGATGGCATAACTGTAAAACAAACTTTTCAGTAACAAATTGTTATGCCGCTATCAATATGGAACTGACTGGAACCAACAGACAGCCAGGAGGATTCATCGGATATATAGGAGAGGCTGATGCGACAGGTGTACTAAAGAGCAATGTTTCATACAGTACCGGAAATGCAGGATATAAGTTTGATGGATCAACTGAAACTATCAAATATACTACGGCACAGATTGAAAATCTTTATAGTTTAAGAGAAAGCAGACTGAAAAGAGAGAGTAGTCGTACCGGAAATACGAATCTGACTCAGATCACAGATGTTACAGTGGATAAACTTTCACAAAAAGAGTTTTACACGAACATGGGCTGGAGTGAAGACGTTTGGGATTTTGCTCCTCTGAAAGAAGGAAAAACTCCAATCCTTAGAAACAATGACTCAAATATGACGACAATGCTCCAGACAAAGGAAATCGCATCGGCAGCCGACCTGAAGAATATTAAAAATGATTTGTCAGGTGTGTATGTTCTGACTACAGATATCGATATATCGGAATCAGCGTCGGGAACAGCGGTTATCCCGGGAATATTTAAAGGAACATTAAAAGGAAACGGCCATCAGATCATCGGTCAGAAGATTCCGTTGTTCGATACGTTAGATGGAGCGACGATTGAAAACGTGAAGCTTGTACAAGGCGAGATCAATCAGAAGGGAACAGATAAAGTTGCGGCTCTGGCAAAAACTTCACAGGCAGACACTCTTATCAAAGACGTATATGTCAGAGATATGAGCGTTACGGGACAAAGTAATGTAGCAGGTCTTGTTGCAAGTATGAATAAGACAACTGTAGAAGAATGTTCTGTCAACGCCACAGTAAACGGAAAACGTGCAGGTGGATTTGCGGCAGAGATTTTAGGAGATTCAGTCGTTAAAAACAGTTATGCAAGAAGAACGGCGGATAAAGAGACATTCGCAGCAACTGAAGGCGACCTGCAGGGCGGATTTGCGGCTGTCATTAAAAAGTCAGAGCTGATCAATAACTTCAGTGAGCTTACATTAAGTCAAAAGGCAGAGGAAAAACCGGAAGAGATACCGAAAAAATCATCTGAAAAAGCGGCGAAAACGGCATGTATGGTCGGTAATTTCGTTGCAGAAAGCGGAGTAGGATCAGAAGCGGTTACAAAAGCAGAGCACAATATTTCCTTTGGTCCGAAGGAATATTCTTTTGCAGGAAACAGTACGGCGGAAAATGTTTTAACGAACTATACAGAGAACTACGAGTATACAGGAAGCGTTTCAAATGATGAGGGAACTCAAACTCCTGAACATACAGGAAAAATCGATAAAGCGACAGCAGCGCAGATTACAAATAAAACCTTCTATATAGATACACTTAAATGGGATGAGAAGATCTGGTATCTGGATGATGTGGCAGGTGGAAAAAGACCTCGTTTAAAGGCAGAAGGTGATGTTTACGGAGCTGAGGAAGAAGATACTTCAAAAGGAGAGGGCTCGGAAGGAGATTCAAACAACGCGCCTTCGGAAGAAGTAGTTTACATACAGGCGCCGGTACAGGATGAAGAAACGGAAGAGCCGCAGATGGCAGGAGAGACTCCGACAGAAGTGATCAGTTTTATCGCGCAGAAAAATGCAGAAGAGATTGCGGCTATGGACAGTCTGGAATCTGTAAAGGATTATCAGGCAGATCGAAAACTGATTTATGAAAACTTGCGGTTGTTTATGCCGTTCTATACATATGAACAGATCGTCAAAGACGGAAATAAGGTTGATCCGTCGCATGTATTAAATAAAAAGACGGTGCTTGCGGTCTATCCGATGGATGACCGTGGCAACAGAATTGTGGCATTATCCGATAAGACAGTTCAGGATATAAAAAAGATCCGTATTCAGTTTACAGATGAAACAACACCGTTGATCTATAATATTACATATATTGATACAAGGGAAAATATTGCTTCGTACAAAGTAGCGCAGATCCCTGTTCACTTTAACTTTAGAAACTATGTTGTCAGTACGACAACAACGCAGTTTAATAAACTATTGACTGCGGCAAAGGGATATGATTTTGACGGAGATATTGAAACGAGAGTTTCTCAAAAAGACAGCGCTTCTGTATTGTCGGTATACCGGAAAAATTATAACAATGTTGTCAAATCAGAGATGGAGCAGGTGCTTATTTCCATGGCGGCATCAAATCCGCAGTATCCGGTAAATACTACAAATAAAGCAGCAGAACTGATGGTAGAGGAAAATCTTATCGCAAATGGATATCTGAAGGACTTCCTCTATGCGTATAACTATATAGACCGTTGGTACGATTTTCAGATCGGCGGTATTAATATAAGAGACGTTGTGCTTTTTGACAACTCGATCTTAAAATCGGGCAAATCTCCGCGCAATCTTGTGGCAGAGATCGTACAGCTTAGCAGCAGCGGGGGACGTCAGGGAAATAGTACGCCGTCCTTCTACATCAACCGGATCTCACAGTATACGGGAATTTCAAACGTCGCTTCTTTCGTAGAATATTTTATGACTGCATACGCAGGATACACGGATGTAAACGACTGGATCATTGATAATTTCCAGGGCGGATTCATCGTAGAAGCAAGAGCGAATAATCCGAAGATCGATTCCAGATTATGGAGAATACTGAAAAACAATACGGTACAGAGAAACAACGAGCTGATCCTTCCGGTATTGTCTTATAAGACATCGAAGAACTTGTATCTGGCATCGTTCCCGACATCTCTTGTATATGGAAACTTGCAGATTTACAACGGATATCAGAATACAGATGAGTGGAGACAGCAGAAGAAGCAGCAGGTGATCAATCAGATCAATGATTTCAAGACAAGCTATGATAACTTCGTGGACGTTGCAGAAAACGGAGCACAGTCAATTAATAAAAGTAAATTCCTGATCGTCGATTCCTCTGCAAATAAAGATCACAGTCAGGATGTATTTCAGGAATTTTACAAACCGCTGCAGACGATGTGGAAGAGCAACAACGGAGCGGTAGCCGTAATATTCGGAAATCCGAATTATGATTACATTTATTATAACAGCTCTAACTTTATCGGAGATCTGACCGTCTTAAACCATGAGATGGGTCATGTGACAGATATGTGGATCTGGATGGAGAATAAAGGAAAACGTCCGGGACGTAACGGAGAGGACTATTCTAACGGATATGCGAACCAGGCAAACGTCGATTACAACATGAACTTTATGAAGACGTATGCAAGAGACGGCTCGATGGTGACAAACCTGACTCCGGACAGAATCAATACACAGGAAGAATTTAAAAGCTATTACAAAGAAGTGTTCGAGACGATCTATACGTTGGATTATCTTCAGGGCAAAGCGTACCTGGAGTTGACGCCCGCACAGCAGTCGGCGATCACATCGCAGCACAGATATGGAACGACGAACAATTACCAGAGTCGGAATCAGTCAAACAGTACATGGAGAACGATCGGCGCCGCCGAGCTTGAGAATATGAATCTTAAGACGTTGGACGATCTTTGGGATAATCAGCTGACGATCAGACCGGGACATCGGTTCGATCTTAGAAGTATGAACGATGTCGGCGTGAATAATCTCGGGGCATATCAGATCGACAGAGTGTGCTATGCAAGCTGGTACGTGCCTTACGTTGACGGAGGAACGCCGAATGCCCAGACATTTAGAAGAAACGGATACGAACTCGGCGGACTGTACGGATACAGCGACGGTCTTGTAGAGTATTTAAGTAACCGTACACAGACAGGAGATCTTGCATATTTCAAAAAGAAAATGCAGGATGAGAATTTCTCCTTTGAAACATACAGAAAGAATAAAAATAAAGAGATCGAAGAAAAGATCAAAAAGCAGAAAGAACAGGGCAACGCATATTTTGACGAGGAAGCGCTGATCGAATATTTGAAACAAAATATGATCAATTACGGAAATGGTATTAACTCCGGCGTTTCAACCGGAAACAATACGCTCAACAATATTAAAGAATCAAGAGAAAACGTATTCCGTTATCTGCAAAGAATTACGGATGAGTTCAGAAGTCCGGTTTACGCAGATACGGCAGAGTCAAGACATGCGGTAACGATTTCCACAGGGCAGGAGCTGATCGAGAAGATAAACGAGAACCCGAACGGATTCTATGTTCTTGAAAAGGACATTTCTATGGCGGACATTAATCTGACAGGAGAAGTTTATATTGACAAGACGTTTATCGGAAAACTGCAGGGGAACGGTCATAAGATTACAGACGCGCAAGGACCGCTCTTTGCAAAGATCGCCAACTCTTACGTTTCCGATCTTACGATCGTAAATAAAGAAGGCGAGACAAAGGACTGGTTCGGAAAGACAAAACAGTATACGATCATTGTCAATGAGCAGAAAAAAGAAACCGTTCAGGAAATTAAGACTTTAGAAGAATTAAAAACAGTCGGACAGAACAAATATACAAAATATGTGCTGAAAAACGATATTGACGCGTCATCCGTAACGACAGAGACGGCGGTTGTCAAAGGCATCTTCAAAGGAGAGTTCGACGGAGGCGGATTCACGATCAAAGGACTGAAAAAACCATTGTTTGAAAAAGTTCAGGAAGGAACAGTCCGCAACTTGAAGATCGAAAATGCAGAGATCAACAGTACAGAAGAAAGCAGCAAAAACGCAGTTATCACAAAAGAATCAAACCACGCTGTCTTTGAAAGCCTGAACCTGGCGGATATCAAAGTCAGCGGAGTGAGCTACAATGCGGTAGTGACAGGATATGATTATACAAGCTCTGTTTTCTCGAAAATACAGATCCGCAATGCGCAGATTACAGGTACGAAAAATTATAACGCCGTTTTGGCAGGCCGCGCATCCGGGTCGCAGATTCAGGATGTCTCTGTAATCGGAAGCAGTGTTGCACTTAGCGGAACAGACTGCGGCGGATTCATCGGAGAAGGCAAAAACGTGACGATCAGTCGCGTGTACAGCGATGCGGATATGACCGTTAATACATACACAGACGATAAGAACCGTACGCAGAGCGCCGGATTCATCGGCAATCTTACAGGCAAGAGCAGCGTAGAATATGTATTTGCGGCAGGAAAAGTAGACAATAAAACAAGCGAACAGCTTTATAACTTCATCGGTACGCCGGACGCGCTGAAAACGATGGTGAAAAACAGTTTTGTTATCCAAAACGCAGGCGGAGTATCGAATATCACAGACGGCGTAGGACAGGAGATCTTGCGTGAAGTAACGTCTCAAGAGGCGGCAACGTCAGATTTCTACAAAACATCAATGACTCTGAACGAAGAGACATGGAACTTGAGTTTAGTTCCGATGAAAGGTTATCCGGAACTGAAAGGAATGGAGAAGCGAGAGGTCATCTCCGTAAAAACGGCGGAGGACTTCATGAAGATGAAAGACTTCCCGACTCAGGAATACCGTCTGAAAGCAGACATCGATCTGTCAGGAACAGAACAGACAGGAAGCGTGATACCGGAATTTTCCGGTGTGCTCGACGGAGAGAATCATAAGATCACCGGTCTGAAAGCGCCGCTGTTCGGTCAGTTAAGCGGTACGGTGTCGAATGTAGCCATTGATGCAGGTGCGATTGAAATCGGAAACAGCGTAGATACGACTGTCGGTATATTTGCGAATACGATGACAAACGCAACTGTTGAAAAAGTCATGATCGCAAACGGAAGCATCAGCAGTACAGCAGGAAAAGCGGCGGGATTCGCAGGAACTGTGACAGACTCAACTGTGAAAAATATTTTCATTCAAGGAAGAGTAAATGCAGTTTCGACAGCGTCCGGTTTCGCAGAAACGTCCCACCATTCGGTTATGGAAAATATCTATGCAAACATAGACGTAAACGGGGCAGACGGCGCAGGATTCCTTGTGAACAGTACAGGTGAAAATAGTTACAAAAATATCTGTTCAATAGGAAACGTCGCAGAAAACATGTATAAACTGGCAAAAACAGACATCACGTTTACAAATGCTTATGAGTTGTCGGCAGCAGACGGAATTAGCTCTGCGGCAGAAGCAAACGGCGTGAAAACGATCGGAAAAGAAGTGTGGACGAAAGCGTTCTATACAGAAACACTTAAGCTAGATATATCCGTATGGGATGTAGAGAATGCAGAGACGAACGGATATCCGTTGTTGAAAGAGTTCAATGTGAACTTATCTCCGATGACTGTGGAAATTCAAAAACCGCAGGATATCCGGAAGCTGAACAAACTGCCGGAAGGAAGATTTACGATCACGGCAGATCTGGATTTCACAGAGTACGGCGCGGCAGAAATTACAGAAAACATTGCGGAAAACAGCATAGAAAACAACGCAGATATAAACGCGGCTGACAGCGTGGAAAACAGCGCGGAAAATCATGCGGAAGAAACAGCGCAGGCAGGAACGTGCCTTGTGACAGAGACGTTTACAGGAAGTATAAACGGAGGCGGCCACAAAGTAAGCGGCATGAAGAGCGCGATGTTCAAACAGCTTTCAGGAAAAGTAGAAAACCTTGAATTTAGAAATATTCTTGTGGATAATGAAACAGCAGGAGCAAATGTGCTTGCGGAAACGACGCAGAGTGCAAATGTGAAAAACGTACATTTCAACGGAATTACACTGCGAGGCGCAGGGTACACAGGTATGATTGGAAAAGATACAGGATCGACATTCAGTCAGATCAGTGTACAGAACGCAGACGTGACGACAAGAGCCGATTATGGAGGTGTGTTCGCGGCAAATGCGGCAGGAACTCAAATTTTCGATGTGCTGATCACAGATACAGAAGTGGCAACGTCGAACGCTTATGTGGGAGGATTCATAGGAAACGCTGAGAGAATCACCGCACAGAAAGTATTCGCAGATGCAGAGCTGGATATTCCGTATACTGTTTCCCCGCAAAATACGGCGGCGTTTATCGGTCAGGCATCGGAAGACAGCAAGATTCAATATAGTACGGCGGCAGGCGGTGTCTATCCGGAAGATCCGTCGTCAACAAGATATAAGCTGACGCATATGGATAACAGCTCTAATCTGAATGAACTAAAGGCATTTACAAATTGCTTTATTAACACAGATACGCCGGGATACGACAGCATAGCAAACGATCCGAAAGGTGTGACGCACGAAGCGCTTTGCGGTACAGAGTTCTATACAAATGAGATGCGCTTGTCTCAGGACGTATGGGATCTGTCGGATGTGGCAGGAACAGGAACGCCAAGCTTGAAGACGATGCCGGAAGAAGACGTGAGAGCGCCGGAGACAGCGCCGACGCCTGAAGAAGAAATACCTATGCAGGAAACAGCTCCGGAAGGATATACAGAGATCCGAACGGCAGAAGAACTGCTCACGATCCGAGACAGTTCGGGTAAATATATTTTAATGAGCTCGATTTCACTTTACGATGCAGAGCCGCAGGACGGCTCATTCCTCGGCGACTTCAAAGGAGAACTGAACGGAAACGGGCTGACGATCCGAGAAGTTTACGGAGCGCCGTTGTTTAACACATTGTCAGGAAAAGTTGAAAATCTGAAACTGACAGACGTTAAAGTAGAAGCTTGGAGTCAGAACCAAGGAGCAAATGCATTTGCGAAAACATTAAGCGGCGCGACAGTTTCAAAAGTAGCGCTCAAAAACATCCTCGTCGCAGGAGGTAATAATACAGGAGCGCTTGCAGGAACAGCACAGAATTCAACCGTAAGCGAAGTGTGGGCGGAAGGATTAAATGTCAATCCGTATGGACCGATACATGGACAGAATGATGCGATGGTTGGCGGCTTGATTGCCAAATTGAAAGGTGGATGTCATATCAGCGACAGCTATGTCGGCGGCGAGATAACTGTAAATGGAAATACACAAGGCGGTGTATTCGGATATAACAGTGAATATGAAGGTGGAGCTACGAATAATACGGTAAAACAGGTTGTTTCTAACATGAAGACAAAAGCTATTTCCGGTCAGACAGACGGAGCAGGATTCATAGGAATGGTCGGCTACAATGATGTAGGAAAGTGGATGGAAAACAGCATTGCAATCGGTGAAGCCAGCGTTAACAGAGAGCATGGAAGTATCGGTGAAGCATATCGCTTTACATCTACAATCGGATATTCAATGAGAGAAGGATTAGAAAATTGTTATGAAGCGAAAGTAGGAGGAAAGAGTAATATCTCACCTGGCGATCTTGACGAGACAAGTCGATATAAAGAAAAATCGTTCTATCAAGATACTTTGAAATTCGACAGCTCAAAATGGAGCTTTACATCTGTTGAGCAGAAAGGACATCCGACATTAAGCTGGATAGCAGGTGCAGAACCGCTTCCGCCATTGCCGGAAGGTTCGGCAGTAACGACACATAAACAGTTGAAGACAGAAGTGCCGCAAGGATATACGGCAATCCGTACTCCGGCAGACTTTATGAAGATCGCAGAGAATCCGAGCGGAAAATACATTTTGATGAATAATATTTCACTGGAGCAGGTAAAACTCGCAGAAGGTCAGACGTCCTATATTATGAAGCGCTTTGAAGGAGAACTGGATGGCAATAATCAGGTGATCCACGGGTTAAGAGCATCGCTGTTTGATTCCATCAGCGGAACGTCAAGCAAAAAAGCAGTCGTGAAAAATCTGCGTGTGCAGAATGTATTTGTGAATGCAGGATATAAAGATCAGTGGGGAAATATAGTTAGAGCCGAAGCAAACGGACTTGCGCGTGAAGTTAGTAACGGAAGGTTGGAAACGATATATATGAACTGCGTGAATCTCAATGGTGGATCAAATACTGCGGCTTTAGCCGGAATGGCAGATAAGACATATATCGGAAAAGTATGGCTGGAAGAAGTTGACATCAACAGTGGGGTAAGTGCGGAAGAACTTGGAAAATTCTATTATGTAGGAGGTGTGATCGGAAGATTAACGGATTCAACTTCAAAGTTTGAGGATTCCTATGCAGAAGGAAAAATCATTATGGATAGTGGTCAACAGGGCGGAGTTATCGGAGAATTACAGTCAGCAACTGTGAGAAATGTAATTAGCAATATGGAAGCGAGTGGAAATCCTCTGCAGCCGTGGATGAAAAAAGGTGGATTTTTAGGAGACGTTGCTCTTTATGGGCAGAACAACAATAAATGGAAACTTGATAGATGTATTTCTATTGGAAATGCGGGAAATAATTACAAGTTTTTAGGGAAAGACATCTCAGCCGATACTACGACAAATTTAAATACATGTTATGAATTTTTGGGTGCAACAGGTGTTACGAGTGTTACAGATGCTACGATTGAAAAAGGCATTTTGTTGGCTACTGATAATATTAAAGATATTACATTGTATCAGGATACACTTTCCTTCAATGATGATACGGACGGCGCCGACTCAACTGCATGGGATTTCAGTTCTGTTGCGGAAAAAGGCTATCCGACGTTAACATGGCTCTTGACATATGACGGCGCAGCGGCTACTATGGTAGAGCAGACACCTGTACAAGACCAGGAGCAGGAAGCAGCGCAGGATGAAAATCTTGCTGAACCGGAAGTAAACTTACCGGATCAGGATGAATACTTAAAAGAAGATTAAAAGAAATATAGAAAATTAAGATAAGGAGATATGAAAGTGAAAGAGAAATACGAAGCTCCGATGATGGAGATGATCGAATTCAACAGAGAAGAAGTAGTTACTATGTCAGGTCAAGGAGATGAGATTCCGAATGAGAATTTCGTAGATAGTAATGATACAGGCTGGGCTGATTAATTGAGTCTGATATGAAACATTAAGAGATCCCCGGCAGGCGTTGTCAGCAGGCGCGCCTGCCGGGGGCTTTTCTGCCTTTTACTGTCTTTTGTCAGGGAAAAGCGTTTGAGAAAATAGTTGACAAAAGCAGTAACTTTGATACAATCTGACTATGGGAATGAAGTTCTCCCTTAGTGATGAAACTAAAACCGCTGATTTGGCTGATGACTTCTGCATTTTGACGCAGGAATTATCAGCTTTTTTATTCTATAGGAAATTTGCATTTCCCATAGAATAAAACGTTTCCGAAGAATGCACACGCCGCAATAAGGAAGTTTACCGCTTTGCGGCGTTTCGGAGGTGGCAAAGCGTCAAAGTGTTCATGAGTGAGGAGAGGCGGTGGCGAAGTGGACTTCTTTATTTTATTCCGGTTTGTCAGAGAAGGAGGATGGGGTTATGCTGATCAGTATTGCCATGATGTTTTTAGTCGGTATGTCTATGGGGTGGATCTGTAAAAAGATTCATCTGCCGAGTTTGTTCGGAATGATTGTAACGGGAATTGTACTTGGGCCATATGTATTGGACGTGATCGACGCTTCTATTTTGAATATTTCATCGGATCTAAGAAGGATCGCTCTTATTATTATTTTAATGAGAGCGGGATTGTCATTAGATCTTAATGATCTGAAAAAGGTGGGACGTCCTGCTGTTTTAATGTGTTTTGTTCCGGCATGTTTTGAAATAGGAGGAATGGTCTTATTAGCGCCTAAGCTGCTTGGAATTTCGATTTTGGATGCCGCTATTATGGGAACGGTCATTGCCGCGGTTTCTCCGGCAGTTATTGTGCCGAAAATGTTGAAACTGATGGAGGAAGGATACGGTGTAAAGAAGAGCATCCCTCAGATGATTCTTGCAGGAGCATCGGTTGACGATGTGTTTGTGATCGTAATGTTTACGGCATTTACAGGATTAGCGCAGGGCGATCAAGTTTCGGCAGTGGACTTTATCAATATTCCGATTTCGATTGCAGTCGGAGCTTTAGCAGGATTTCTTATCGGATTTCTCTCTGCAGAATATTTTAAAAAGATTCATATAAGAGATACTTCAAAAGTTATTATTCTTGTGTGTGTTTCCTTTTTGTTAGTTACATTTGAAGATGAATTTGCATCTGTCATTCCATTCGCATCTTTAATCGCGGTTATGACAATGGGAATTGCTTTGCAGCAGAAGAGAAAAAACGTGGCGAAGCGATTGTCGGCAAAATTCAATAAACTTTGGGTCGGCGCAGAAGTGATGCTTTTCGTACTTGTCGGAGCAACTGTGGATATCCGGTATGCAGTGTCGGCGGGAGTTGTATCTATTGTTTTGATTTTTGTGGTTTTGGTATTTCGGATGTTGGGAGTATTCTTATGTTTGCTGAAAACGAAGCTTACAATGAAAGAACGGATGTTTTGCGTGATCGCGTATATGCCGAAAGCCACTGTTCAGGCAGCTATCGGCGGCGTACCGCTTGCGATGGGATTGTCCTGCGGTAATATTGTGCTGACGGTTGCGGTAACTGCGATTTTGATTACAGCACCGCTGGGGGCATTTCTGATTGAAGCGACTTATAAAAAATGGTTAGGACGACAGACAGAGATCCTAAGTAGATGATATAAAGGAAATAACAGTTCAATACATACCTCTGCAGCTTGCGGCATACATTGTAAAAACGATGTTTACAGGGGAATATTTTGAAAGATTATATCGAAGAAAGAGCCGTTGAGATTGCAGCTTATATTATAGATAATAATGCAACGGTGCGGCAGACAGCAAAACAGTTTGGGATCAGTAAAAGTACGGTACATAAAGATGTAACCGAACGACTCATACAGATCAACCCGGCTTTAGCAAAAGAGGCGCGAAAGGTATTGGATACGAATAAGTCAGAACGTCATATTCGGGGAGGGATGGCTACGCGGGAAAAATATTTGCACAAAATGTTATCTGAATAGAAGTGAAAGTTCTTTACAAATCGAGTCAGAGCCGAATATACTAGAAAGATACAGTAAGGTACGAATTAGCAGTAAGAGATAAACGCGAAGGTTTATATTTAGGCGGAGGTGACGAATGAGGATCGTAATAGTTGACAGCGAAGAGACATCCAGAGAAGTCATTAAACAAGCTATAAACACAGTGGTTGAGACACATAAAATAAAATCAGGGTGCAAAATTGTCGGGGAAGCGGCAGACGGACGGAAAGGGTGCGAGATAATCGTGAAAGAACGCCCGGATCTTATTATCATGGATCTTGAACTGCCGGGGAAAAACGGTTTGCCACTTTTGAAAAAGATACGGTCTGAGCAAATTCACAGCAGAGTGCTTGTAATTACAAAAGATAATGATTTTGACAGGACAAGACAGGCAATTAGTTTTGGAGTGGACGAATATTTGCTGAAACCGGTGAAAAAAGTGCAAATTGCAAAAGCGCTGCAGATGATTGAGGACAAGTTGGCGGGAGAACTTGTGATAGAAACAGCTCTTTCCGTAGAAAATATTTTTATGGCATGTTTAAACGGACAGATCCACAGAGATGAGATTGTTGACGGAATTACACACGAAAAGTATGGATTTACGCTTGCCGATCGCGGAAACCTGTTTGTGGTATGGCTTGGAAACGGCTATATGGAGCAGAGGGAGATGACGCAAAAAATATTAGAAAAACTTGGACAGAATCAAGAATTTTCGGTTTGTGTGCTTCCTATTGATGAATGGCATCTTTTTACTGTGATCATATATGGACCGGAGAAAAAAACAATACGGTATCCTTTTTTCAAAAATGAGGTAGTGTCACGATTAAGCGGAATGATCCGAGGGGAACTGGTCTGTTTGTGGGAGGATGTGCAGCATTTAGAAATGTTGAATGTATCACTTAAAAATCTACGGATGATACGGGAGTGGAATCTTTTCTTTGACAGAGGAGATCTGATCAGACGCGAGGATGTAGAATCTATGGAAATCGTTCCTCTTAAATATCCGGCAGAACTGGAGAACAGGCTGCGCCGGTCGGCAGTTATTTCCAATCGAAAAGAAATCATAAAGTGTTATTATACGTTGTATGATCTGTGTAAACGCGACCCGCATAGTCCGAGTCAGATAAAAGAAGTTTTGATTCGTTTTAACATGGCTGTTTTGAACGCATATAAGCTGAAAAGAGAAATTCATTCGGAACTGCAGGTGCAAAAAAGCATGCAGGATATTGCGAAGGCGATGAGTTGGGGAGAAATTCGCGCCGCGGTAGAATTATTTTTCAGGACACTGAATTTTCAGGCAGAGGAAGAAAACGAAAATGCCGATTTAAGTCCGCTGATTCAAAAAGCGCTGCAGATGGTAAAAAAGGAATACGATCAGGGGATTACCTTGGAAGAAATGGCAGATAAATTATTTGTATCAGAAGAATATTTGAGCAGTCAGTTTAAAAAAGAAATCGGGGTAGGCTTTAAAGAAATGGTTCGTACATTACAAATAGAACGAATCAAAGAACTGCTTACCAACACGAAACTGAAATTGAATCAGATTGCGGAATTGGCAGGATATTCAGATGCAAAATACATGAGCAGAGTATTCAAAGATGAAGTGGGCGTACTGCCAAGTGAATTCCGTAAATCGGCGCATTGCTGATACGATAAATGCATTAAAAAAGTACTCTTTTATAAAGAAATTCACCCTTTTAACTTTGGAAAAATATGATAATATGAGGTCTGGAAATTACAGATGATTGTTTTTAGGGAAAAATAGAAAGAAAATATTCTAAAAATATAAAAACAATTAAATTTCGCATAAATATTCAAAGGAGAGGTGAAAAATGAGTGAAATGAAGATTACATTCAAGCATCCTGATGAGATTCTTGATTTTGTAAACACGGTCTCCAAGTATGAATTTGACATGGATATGAAAAAAGGACATGTAGTCGTAGATGCAAAGTCATTACTTGGAATTATGCATCTTGGTATTAATAATGAAATTGCTTTGCAGATGTACACAGATGACTGTGAAGAACTTTGCAGAGAAATTGCAAAATATGCAGCATAAGAAATTTTATGTTTAAAGAGATGTGTATGAAAGGTTGTCCGAATCTTGAAATTACAATCTTGCAAATAAAACATGAATAGAACTTGAATTAAAACCGAATTAAAACCGAAACGATGGAAACTACAAAATAGTTGAGAATAATAAATTCCTGACGTATAATAAAATACGTTGGGAATTTTTGTTGCACTTGTAAAAACGGAAACGCCCAACTATAATGAGTACATAAAAAGCGGTCATCATGCCGTGTTAAACAGGAGGACAATCTTGAAGAATGAACTTGTGATCGTGCTTGATTTCGGCGGACAGTATAACCAGCTTGTTGCCAGGCGCGTAAGAGAATGTAATGTATACTGCGAGATCTATTCTTACAAAACAGATATTGAAAAGATCAAAGCAATGAATCCGAAGGGAATCATCCTGACAGGAGGACCGAATAGCTGCTATCTGCCGGATTCACCTACCTATACAGAGGAATTATTTAAACTGGGCATTCCGGTACTTGGCTTGTGCTACGGTGCACAGCTTATGATGCATGTTCTTGGCGGGGAAGTGAAGAAAGCAGATGTGAGAGAATATGGAAAAACAGAGGTTTTGATTGATAAAACTTCTTCAAAGATTTTTGATAATGTTTCACCATCTACAATTTGCTGGATGAGTCATTTCGATTACATTTCCCGAATTGCTCCGGGATTTGAAATATCCGCACACACGGCAGACTGTCCTGTAGCTGCCGCAGAAAATGCAGAAGAGAAGCTTTATGCAATTCAGTTTCATCCGGAAGTGCTTCATACGGTAGAAGGAACGAAGATGATCAATAATTTCGTGAAAAATGTGTGCGGCTGTACCGGAGATTGGAAGATGGATGCGTTTGTAGAAAGCACGATTGAAGCAATCCGCGCAAAAGTCGGAGACGGAAAAGTGCTGTGCGCTCTTTCGGGAGGCGTAGATTCTTCTGTTGCTGCAGTTATGTTGTCAAAAGCAATCGGAAAGCAGCTTACTTGCGTATTTGTCGATCATGGTTTGCTGAGAAAAGATGAAGGCGATGAAGTTGAAGCCGTTTTCGGACCGGAAGGACTGTATGACCTCAATTTTATTCGTGTCAATGCTCAGGAAAGATTTTATGCAAAATTAAAAGGTGTGGAAGAGCCGGAAGAAAAACGTAAAATTATCGGTGAAGAATTTATACGTGTATTTGAAGAAGAAGCAAAGAAGATAGGTGCAGTTGATTTTCTTGTGCAAGGAACAATCTATCCGGATGTAGTAGAAAGCGGTCTTGGAGGCGAGTCTGCGGTTATTAAGTCGCATCATAATGTAGGCGGCTTGCCGGATTATGTTAATTTTAAAGAAATTATAGAACCGTTGCGAGATCTTTTCAAAGATGAAGTGAGAAAAGCCGGATTAGAATTAGGAATTCCGGAATATCTTGTGTTCCGTCAGCCATTCCCCGGTCCGGGACTTGGTATCCGCATCATCGGAGAAGTGAACGCTGAAAAAGTGAAAATCGTGCAGGATGCGGATGCCATCTACCGTGAGGAAATCGCAAATGCAGGATTAGATAGAAGTATCGGCCAGTATTTCGCGGGGCTTACAAACATGAGAAGCGTCGGTGTTATGGGCGATGAGAGAACTTATGATTATGCTATTGCACTCAGAGCGGTGAATACAGTTGATTTTATGACTGCGGAAGCAGCAGAGATTCCGTATGAAGTGCTTAATAAGGTAATGAGCAGAATTATCAATGAAGTTAGAGGCGTGAATAGAGTTATGTATGATCTGACAAGTAAGCCGCCTGGAACGATTGAGTTTGAATAGTAAACAGGGAGCCGGGAAGCCGCATAAACAGCGGACTTTCCGGCTTTTAGTGTGTGGCGTGATACCTTTTTGATACCTGTTTGAGCTAGGGCTTTTGTGAAAGTCCTATGAAATTAGCAATTTCATCAACGGTAGGATGTAAAATAGTGTTTGATAATTGAAGTTTTTTTATTGAAAGACCTTTAAAAAGCTCTTGATTTTTATATTTACATAGTATTTCATAATCTTCTTTGCTTATATCAGTCTCTCCATGCATTGAAGAATTTCTAAATTGATATAATTCATCTAAAGGTTCATACAGTTTATATGGTAAAAAGTCAATGTTTATGCCACGTTTGCGAACTAGATTTTTCATATCATACCAATTTAAGTGTTTTGTTGGTATATTTTCAAGTCCAGATAGTTGAATGATTTCATTGACCTCACGTTCTATAATTGAAAGGTATTGTTTCATAAGAATGCTAGGTGCAATAGTGAATCTGTCGTCCTTTAAATAATATTCTTCTTCAATGACATCAGCGGAAACTAGATCTAAAATAGATGCATCAGTAAGTCCGCAATATTGTGTTTTGTAGAGCATATATAAATCATTGATTCTGTTGGTGCTATGCCAATCTATATAAATAGCTTTATTGGGGTTGCTTGTTGTGTTAAGAGTGATGTTTTGAACAGTATCATATATATCAACGGTAATATCAATATCTGAAATACTAACGTCAATACCTCTTGTAACAATACAATATGCAGTAACTAAGAAAGCATTCATTGCTGAATAACAACAGCGGACATAGTCATTTTTCATTAGATACTCGTTATAATTGCTTATTAGTAATTCATTAATAATTTGGCGTTCACTTGTTGTTAATTTTGGAAGTGCTAATGCACGTTCCGTTACACTTTGAGATGGGGACATACAATTTAAAAAAGTTTGGTATTCGTGTATTCCATTAGAAGAACGTAACAAATTTTTTGTATGTTGAATAATCATCTGGTCATTTATGGTGGTAAATGATAGTAGTCCAATTAATTGTTCAAGGCTACAAAGAACAAAAGCACGCTCTCCGTTAAAAGGATTTGTTTTTCCTACGATTTGTTGATTTGAAACCATAAATAGATTTTTAGTGTATGCAGATATTTCAGGTTCACTAATATTAATGGATGTAGTGCCTGATTTTGGATTATTATTCATGTTGGCCATTTCTCCAATCATAGGAATTATTTTTCTTGTCATGTCCTTCTTCATCAACATCACTGCTGGAAGCAGGCCAGTTGATTTTCCATTCAAAATATTCGTCCTCTGAAATCTCACCGCTTTTTAGCTGTTCTTTCCGTAAACACCATTCACGCAGAAATTCATTGACAAGACCATAATCAATCCACATACCGACAGGGGCCTGAGCTGGCCACTCGTCACTATCATTATAGCGAACAGACTTATCATCAGAAGCGTTGCACTTGCCGGGATTACGGACAAGCTGAAACAGATGAAAGGTGTTGTGGTTGTCCTCGTCAAGCCAAAAAAAAGTCTGCATAATGTCCTCGGCGCACCCGGGAGCTTCGGTAACAAAATTGATATAGTTGATATTCAAAATCTTGGCAATTTCCATGAGAGTGTCTTTTTTGGGAACACGATAGCTGGATTCGTACTGTGCAATACGAACATCAGCGTTGCGTTCCTCATATCCTAATTTCAAGCCTAATTCCCGTTGCGTTAATCCCCGAAATGTTCGGATTCTCTTTATTCGTTCTCCTAATACCATAATCTGTATCCTTTCTGAACTTTATAGATTATATATCATAATCCATTCTTCTTCGTTTTCCCTTGCAATTTCAAAACCGATTTTTCGATACATTTCAGCCGCATAATTAGCCTTTTGAACGGAAAGCGAAACACGTTTATAACCATGTGTTTTCAACAAAGACAGCATTTCTTTCATCATATTGGTTCCTATCCCCTGTCCTCTGTATTCTTTATACAGAGAGATTGCAAGGGAGGGAGTTTCTTCATCAATATGTCCGTAATCATTCATAATGCGTACCCAAACGGCACCAACGATTTTTCCCTCAATTTCTGCGACTAATGCAAAATCATCTTTTAACGCTCCGAAACGTTCTACATAAATTTGCAATTCGGGAGAAGCAATAATATCTCTTGGTGGCGGTTTTATACCGTTTGGAATAAAAATAGCTTCATATAGGAAATCGCTCAATAGCGGATATTCCGGCACTGTCATTTTTCGTATCGTATATTCCATAAATCCCTCCTTATAAAATGGCTATCCCGTTTCCTACATTGTAGCACACATAAAATAATACAGCAACAAAAACTTATCAGAAATGCTAAATTTAATAAAAAAGATAAATTTAACAAAAAAGCTATTGACAATAACAGAAATGTTAAGTATACTGAAAATATAAAACTTAACAAAAAAGTTAAAAAGGAGGATGTGCATTTGAAAAATGATTTATTTGTAACAGCCGGAGAAGTGGCGCAGGACTTAGGCGTTTCCAAACCATTTGCTTATAAGCTGGTGCGGCAGATGAACGAAGAACTGGAAGCGAAAGGATTTATCACAATCGCCGGACGGGTGAGCAGAAAATACTATGAAGAAAAGTTTTATGGTATGGCGCAGGCGAATTGAAAGGAGTGAGAATATGGCGGCGTACAAAGACGAACAGCGTGGAACATGGTATGTATCTTTTCATTATTACGACTGGACTGGTAAGAACTGCCGGAAAGTCAAGAGAGGGTTTAAGACCAAACGGGAAGCAACAGAGTGGGAGCGGCATTTCCGTATGAAAGAAGCGGCAGAGCTGGATATGACTTTTGAGGATTTTGTAAAAGCCTATACAAGAGACATGAAACCGAAGCTGAAACACAATACCTGGCTGACAAAGGAGCATATTTTGCGGACAAAGCTGCTTCCCTATTTTAAAGACAAGAAAATGCGTGATATTCGTCCGAAAGACATTATCCAGTGGCAAAATGAGCAGATTTCTTATCGTGATGAAAAAGGAAAGCCCTATGCTCCGACTTATTTGAAAACTTTGCAATCAGAATTGAGCGCATTGTTTAATCATGCGGTACGGTTCTACGAACTGAAAAGCAATCCTGTTGTAAAGGCGGGGTCGTTGGGAAAGGGGAAAGCGGAGGAAATGCTTTTCTGGACGAAAGAAGAATATCTGAAATTCATTGAAGCGATAAAGGACAAACCATATTCCTATCATGCGTTTCAGATATTGTACTGGTGCGGCTTACGGGTAGGCGAACTGTTAGCCCTCACATCGCAGGATATTGATTTTGACAACAAAGTCATTCGGATAACAAAATCCTATCAGCGGTTAGAGGGCGAAGATGTGATTACAGACCCAAAGACACCGAAAAGCAAACGGAATGTGAGTATGCCGGATTTCTTGTGTGAAGAATTGAAAGATTATATCGGCAGGTTGTACGGGATTCTTCCCACTGACCGTATTTTTCATCTGACGAAAAGTTTCTTGCACCATGAAATGACGAGAGGAGCGGAGAAAGCGGGAGTAAAACGCATTAGAATCCATGATTTGCGGCATTCTCATGTATCGCTGCTTATTAGTATGGGATTCTCGGCAGTATCAATCGGAAACAGAGTAGGGCATGAAAGTGTAGATATTACTTATCGCTATGCTCATATGTTTCCGACAGAGCAGACACAAATGGCAAAATTATTGAATGAAGAATTTAAGGAGGGCGCAGAGGAATGAGCGGTACACACAAATATCCAACAATCAGTTTCCGTATCTCTCCCAGAGAACGGGAAGAAATTGAAGCAAAGATTTTCGCAAGCGGCATGAAGAAAAAAGATTATTTTATCCGCTCCTGCATTTATAACCGTGTGTGTGTGGTAGGCAAGAAAGAAACAGTCTATCAGATTGTGGAACGGTTGCAGGAAATGGAAAAGCATCTGGTGAAACTGGCAGAGCAAGTTGATAGCAAAGAGCCGGGGATTACTTCCGAAGAAATCAGGGATTTGCAGGAAACCTATGAAAATATGCTGAAAGCAATTCTCTGGATGCTGGACGGAGCAAGGTATTTATGGCAGGGCGAAGAAAAAAGCCCCGACAGCGACAACTGTTAGGGCTGTGATAACTGGAAAACCTCTGTTATCAACAATCACAATTCAAGTATAGCAGAGGTTTCTTCCAGTGACAATGAAAATTTTCAGAAATGGAGGGCATTATGGAGGGAACCAGAACAGAATTACAGATGATTAAAATGTCGGAGATACAGTCGCAGGAGGTAGCGTGGCTGTGGTATCCGTTTATTCCCTACGGGAAGCTGACGATTGTGCAGGGCGATCCGGGGGACGGAAAGACAACGCTGGTATTGAATATAGCGGCGAAGCTGTCAAAGGGCGAGGGCATAGACAGTGAAATGAAGTTGACGGAGCCGCTGGCTGTGATTTATCAGAGTGCTGAGGACGGGCTTGCCGATACGGTAAAGCCCCGGCTGGAAGCGGCAGGAGCAGACTGCGAAAATATTTCCGTCATTGATGAGAGTGTAAAATCACTTTCCATGATAGATGAACGTCTGGAAGAAGCGGTCATAAGGACAAGGGCGAAGCTATTGATTTTAGACCCGATACAGGCGTATCTCGGCGGCGGTATGGATATGAACCGGGCAAACGAAGCAAGGGATATGACAAAGAAGCTGGCGGCTCTGGCGGAGAAATATCAATGCGCTATTGTGCTTGTAGGGCACATGAACAAAGCGGCAGGAAATAAGGCGGCGTACCGGGGCATGGGTTCCATTGATTTCTTTGCGGTGGCAAGAAGCGTTCTGTTGGTTGGCAGAGTGGAGGGAGAAGCAAATATAAGAGCTGTAGTCCAGATAAAAAATAATCTGGCGGCGTTTGGACACCCGAAAGCCTTTGAACTGTCGGAGGACGGTTTTCACTGGCTCGGAGATTATGAGATTACCGCAGATGAAGTATTAGGCGGTATCGCTCCGAAAGCGAATAAGCTGGAACAGGCGAAGCGTCTGCTCCGGGAATTAGCAGAAACAAAAAATGCCATGCAGAGCAATGAGATTTTCAATTTTGCAGAAGAACGGAGCATATCCAGACGGACACTTGAAAATGCGAAAAAGGAAATGGGTATCAGAGCAAAACGGATAAACAATTCATGGTATTGGGAACTGGATAAAATCAGACTGGAATAAGGCAACAGCGCAACAATGCAGAATATATAGAATTTGCGGGCTTGGTGCCTGCAAGGTTGCAAAAGATATAGACCTTGCGTTGTTGCGGTCTTGAAAAGGAGGGCGAATATGATACGACAGCCGGAATGGGGAACAAGAAACGTGAACAAATATTTTTACGAGAGTGAAGCCCGGAGGATTGCTGCACTCAATGAGATATTCGAAGATATAGAATTGACTGAGGCAGAAATGCGGACGCTGGTATGGCTGTGCGGGTGGGAGGAATGTACAGTGGAAAACGTACTTTCAGCTATCCGAAAAGCTATGGCGGCGGAAGAAAAGGGGGGGGACCGGCCGCCCCGTCCGTAGGACGGAAAAGCCCTCGGCAGAGCGCAAAGGCAGCTTTTGATAGAGCGGAGCCTGTCAAAAGTGCTTTTGCGTTACTTTCGGCGAAAGTAACAAAGCCTATGCGTCGTATCCGGCGCTGATTACCCTAACAGGTAGAAAGGAAATTGATTGAAGCGAACGATTAGCTTTATGACAGGGAAAGGCTCTGTCAACCATAACAGCAGAAAATTCCATGCGAAGAATACTGACCCGGAGCGAAGCTGTCTGAACGTGGAATACTGCAACGAAAATGCTAAAGACGTATATCACGAATTATTTGATGAAGCACTCGCCCGGTACAATGCGAAGCAGGCCAGAAGTGACCGCCGGATTGACGATTATTATGAGAAAATCTGTTCCGGCAAGCAGGAGAAGCCATTCCATGAGATTATCCTGCAAATTGGGGATAAGGACAACATGGGAGCGAAAACGGAAAACGGACAGCTTGCCGCCAAAGTGCTGGATAAATATATGCAGGACTTCCAGCGGAGAAATCCTACATTGAAGGTATTTAGCGCCTATCTTCACATGGACGAAGCAACGCCCCACTTGCATATAGATTTTGTACCGTATATAACCGGAAGCAAGCGGGGGCTTGATACAAGAGTATCATTGAAACAGGCGTTATCTGCTCTTGGATTCAAAGGCGGTACAAGACGGGAAACGGAATTAAATCAGTGGGTGGCTTATGAGAAAGAACAACTCGCCGCTGTCATGATGGAACATGGGATTGAGTGGGAGAAGAAAGGCATACATGAAAAGCATTTGTCTGTTCTGGATTTTGAGAAAAAGGAGCGGGCAAAGGAAGTTGCGAAACTGGAGCAATCTATTTCTGACGGAAAAGAACGATTATCAGATATTCAGATTCAGCAGAGGAAAGCAGAACAGGAAACGGAGCAGATACGACAGGAGGGCGCAGCAATCCAGCAGGAAGTATCGGAACTTTCGGAAACAAGTAATTTGCTGAAGGAGCAGGCGGCAACGCTGGCGGAGGATAAGGAAAAACTGTTATCTGACAATGAGAAATTAGAGAAGCAACAGAAAAAACTACAACAGGAGATTGAGAAAATGGCTCAGTCTAAGGCGGTCATGGAACGGAACATACACGCCTATGACGAGGACGAGAAGTGGCAGTTGCCGGAGCCGGGAGCGTTGATGTCTGCAAAGGCTTATAAGGATAAAAAGGCTATGCCGCTTGTGGAGAAGCTGAAAGAGGCGATAAAGGCGCTGACGATTAAATGTGTCCAGCTTGCGGAACAGGAGAAGAAACAGAAAGCGAGAATTATCCGGCAGGAGCAGCAGATCAGCCGCCTGACAAATAAGGTCATGGAGCAGAGCAGCACCATAGAACGATTACAGGAGAAAGCGGTGGATTTGGGGCGTTTGGAGCGTTATTTTGGCAGAGAACAGGTACAGTCGATAGTAGAACAGTCAAAGGCTCTGGAACGGGCGGAAAAGGCAAAGAAGCGTCCGAAACGTGCATTTGAAATAAGTAGATAAGGGGAGTGATACAGTGACGGATATGGAGAAAAAAGTTATGGTTCGGCTATGTGCGAAAATCCTTTCGTAGACAGATTTGTATGATATGGATACGGAAGTACGCAATCTAATTGACTGGATATGTGTATCGGAGCAGATAAAATCAAACAATAATGAGATACGAAGTCTGACCGGGGAATATAAGCGGATAGAGCCGGATTGCCGGGAGGGAGTGCGGGCGCAGTTGGAACGCATGAAAGCACTTTGTAAAGAACGTGACAGTCTGTATGAGAAACAGAATGATTTGAGAGGACAAAAGCAGAAAATTGAGAGAGCGTTGGAACGGTAGAAATTTGGGGCATGGCGGCGGCTGTGCTCCTTATTTCTTGTGGTAAATTTGCCGATAGTGTGCTAAAATCAAAGAGCAGAGATAAAAACACAACGTAAGGGATAACATCTCTTATAGAGCCGGTAGGTAGTCCGGCCGCACCGCTTTGGTGTAAGTAGCCCTCCCTCCTTGGGTCGTCCGTTCTTTGTTCAGTACAATCATTTAAGGAGGAATTGTCATGGACAAAGTATCGGGCAGATTGACAGTATTTTTTGAGGAACCATTCTGGATAGGTGTTTTTGAACGCATATCGGAGGGAAAGCTATCTGTATGTAAGGTTACGTTTGGAGCGGAACCGAAAGATTACGAGATATATGAATTTGTTCTGAAAAATTACTATCGGCTGAAATTTAGTCCGACTGTGGCAACTGATGTAAAGGAAGCTGGTCGCAATCCGAAGCGGGTACAGCGAGAAGTGCGAAAACAGGTACAGAATACCGGCATAGGCACAAAATCGCAGCAGGCTTTGAAATTGCAGCAGGAGCAGCTAAAAACTGAACGCAAGACTGTGAGCCGGGAACAACGGGAAGCAGAAAAACAGCGGCAGTTTGAACTGAAACAGCAGAAAAGGAAAGAAAAGCATAGGGGCAGGTAATTCCTGCTCCGGCTTTTCTCAATTAGATTGCTATGGGCTATTATTACGCTTTAGAGTGTTTGAAACGATTATTTTACAAGGGTTTGGAAGTGCAAAAATGGCGTTGGTGATACCTTTATACCTATATCATTCAAATCCGGTTTTTGTTGTGTAACGGGAGTGATTGTGTAATCTTTGGTTTGTTTTCAAATGATGTGGGGAGGGAGTAAAATGTTAGTACTTGGCATAAACAAAATTTTAAAGTGGTGTCAGATTACAAATGGTGGTAGGACATATACTTGTCCAACAAAATATATAAATGGAGAATTGTTTTTTCGATTTAAGAACGAATGGCATAAAGTAGCCGAGTTTGTGTCTGACCATGCAGAAGAATTGGTTGAAGAGGGCGGGAAGATATTTTCACAACCGTTTAAGCAATAAGAGTAAAAAATATTCATATCGTTTTAATCCAGCTTTGGCTATGTATGTAAAGGTAGTGATTAGTATTTTGTTGTTGAATATAATTACATGGTGCTAGCACCATGTGTGTTTTTTGAACAAAGGAGAAGAGTTATGTTTGGGAATGTTGTCTATTATGACAAGAAAAAAATTGATGAGTATAGGTCTGTGATAAAAGGTCAAAGAAATTTGGAGGTTGAGGAGTATGAGGTGTCGAATGATAAAGGTATACAAGTTGATTTAAAGGCTTTTGGTGCTGATGCAAAAGCGAGTAAAACATATAAAGCAAAAGTTCAAGAAAGTCTACTATATAATTGTGATGAATTTGAAAAACTCTTGAGCGGAAGAGATGATTATTTTGATTTCACTCAATCATCGGATTTTGATCTTATGACTATGAGTAGAGGAGTTATAATTAAATTTGATGGTTATATTAAAGTGCCAGAAGAATTTGATTTGACTCAAACCATAGATAAGTTTAAACCTATGTTGATTGCGTCGCTGGTCAAAGATAATATGGATCAATCAGAGCAGGTTGCGTTACAAGTATTTCTTGAAACATCTGATACCAAAATTCCGGTTTTAATTGATTTTGGTGAACAGTTGATGTGTTCTAAACTGATATCTAATAATATGTTGGTAAAATATGAAGATATGGAAGAATATGAGGAATTAGAAGTTACTATTATTGCAAGAATTACTTCTGGCAATATGGTAAATGCGAAGAAAGCTTTTTATGATCCCTTGAAAGATTTTATGACATTAAATCGAGCCATGAGAAGAAGTATTGGTGGGAGGACAGATGGCTTATATGAGATTTATGCCGATAGAGACTATAGAACGATTGAAATTTTGGCTATTTATCAGTAAACCATTATCAAAAGAAAAATAGAGATTATTATAAACTCATGATACCCGTATGATACCTGTTTGTTTGAAAACTATGAATAAGGCGTGAAATTTGGATATTATGAATATGAAAAGCCGCAAAAAGCAATCATATATTTAATAAATATGTTATAATTATAGGGAGTTTGAATAACGGACAGAACCCCGGAAATGCTGATAAAATGGGCATTTCCGGGGTTGTTTTATGGTTTTTGGCCCTAAAATGGCTCTAATTCTAGTAAGAAAAAATGCTATAACTTTTTTGAGTTGAGTAACATAGGCTTCAGAGATACCTAACTGAAATGCAATGTCTTTTTGTTTCATTCCCTCTGCCAATGTTCATGTGCGGTAAAGTATCACACAAGAAATTGAAAGATAGACACCCCTCTATTTCGTAAAAATTTGGGGGAATTTAATTTTAGTAACCAGGCAGGATTTCCTGCCAGGAAACGATTGTATCTTAAAATGATTTTTGCTATGATATAAATAATAAATTTGTAACGCATTTTGCAACAATCAACAGAAAGCTTCTACTTTCACAGTACCCTATAAAAGGAAGAAACGGAGGAATGGGAATGATAGTGACAACGACAGTGTCTGTAGAAGGAAGAAGAATTACGGAATATAAGGGAATTGTATTTGGAGAAGTCATATCTGGCGTAAATTTCGTGCGCGATGTTGCGGCTTCTTTCAGCAACTTTTTCGGCGGAAGATCAGGAAGCTATGAGGAAGAGCTTGTTTAGGCGAGACAGAACGCCCTGAAGGAGATGGAACAGCGTGCGGCAGATTTGGGGGCCAATGCGGTTGTAGGCGTTGATATCGATTATGAGGTGCTCGGTGCAGGTAACGGAATGCTTATGGTAACGGCAAGCGGAACGGCAGTGGTTGCCGAATAGCTTCGGGTGTGAACAGAAAGGGTGAGAGGGAAATTTGATGGACAGATTTATAAGGGAAATCGCAATTACAGAGATAGATGGCGTATCCATAGGACATGCGCAGGATAATGAAGCAAAGACAGGCGCAAGCGTATTGTACTTTAAACGGGGCGCACAGGCAGGCTGCGACATCAGCGGGGGAGGTCCGGCGTCGAGAGAAACGCCGCTTACAGACAGCATGACGGCAGATAATCCGCTGAACGCTGTCGTGTTGTCAGGAGGAAGCGCATATGGTCTGGCGGCTTCGGACGGTGTGATGCGCTGTCTGGAGGAGCAGGGGATTGGATACGACACGGGATTTTCCAAAATACCTCTTGTATGTCAGTCCTGCATTTTTGACTTGGGATACGGAAGAAGCGATATCCGTCCGGATGCGGATATGGGATATGAGGCCTGTAGAAAGGCGATGGAAGGCTGCGATGTATCGATGGGAAATGTCGGAGCAGGAACGGGAGCCAGCGTAGGAAAGCTGTTTGGAATGGAACGGGCGACAAAGTCCGGTCTGGGTATCTATGCGCTTCAGGCAGGGGAGCTGAAAATAGCGGCTGTCGTAGTCGTTAATGCATTCGGAGATGTTTTTGATCCGGAGAACGGACAAAAGATAGCAGGCCTTATGGATGCGGAAAGAACGAAATTTGTGGATTTGGAAGAGGCGTTTGTAGAAATGATGACGACGCCTCAGGATTTATTTCATACAAATACGACGATCGGCTGCATCGTGTGCAATGCACGTTTTGATAAGGCAAAGCTGAATAAAATTGCTTCTATGGCAAGAAATGCGTATGCGAGATGCATCAATCCGGTTGGAACTATGGCTGACGGAGACAGCATCTATGCCTGCAGTGTAGGAGAGGTAGAAAGCGATGTAAATGTAGCCGGAACACTGGCGGCAAGGGCGATGCAGCAGGCGATAAAAAGAGCTGTGACAGCGTCCGCAGTGGATGATAGAGAATATTTGAAATATTGCTTGCGAAACTAAAGGAAAATCAGTAAAATAAAAATGTTGGAAATAATCTGACCAGTTAAAAGGAGAGACAAATGAAGCAGGATATGATTGTTATTTTGGATCTGGGAAGTACAGAGAATACGGTACTCGCCCGGGAGATTCGTGAACTTGGCGTATACAGCGAGATTCATCCTCATGATATTACAGAGGAAGAAATAAAGGCTCTTGACAATGTAAAAGGAATTATTTTAAATGGCGGAGAAAACCGTGTGGTAGATGGAAAAGAAGTGGAAGTAAGACCAGAGCTTTATACATGGGGCTATCCGGTAATTTCCGTAGACTATCCTGCATCCAGATGCGACGTTCGTTTTGACAGCCTGCCGGATCAGGAGACGTTGAAAAAGTTCGTATTTGATGAATGTAAGGCAGAAGCAAACTGGAACATGAAGAACTTTATTGAAGATCAGGTAGAGCTGATCCGCAGACAGGTAGGAGACAGAAAGGTTCTTTTGGCGCTGTCAGGCGGCGTAGATTCTTCCGTAGTTGCAGCGATGCTGATTAAGGCGATAGGACAGCAGCTCGTCTGCGTACATGTAAATCATGGTCTGATGCGGAAAAATGAATCTGAAAGCGTTGTAGAGGTATTCCGCAACCAGCTTCATGCAAATCTGATTTATGTAGACGCTACAGAGCGTTTCCTTGGAAAGCTGGAAAATGTATCTGATCCGGAAGAGAAGAGAAAGATTATCGGCGGAGAATTTATCCGTGTTTTCGAGGAAGAAGCGAGAAAACTGGAAGGAATCGATTTCCTTGGACAGGGAACGATTTATCCGGACATTATCGAGAGCGGAACCAAGACTGCAAAGATGGTAAAATCTCACCACAATGTGGGAGGACTTCCGGAAGATTTGCAGTTTGAATTGGTAGAGCCGTTAAAGCAGCTCTTCAAGGACGAAGTTCGTGCCTGCGGTATTGAGCTTGGCCTGCCTGCTGAAATGGTTTACCGTCAGCCGTTCCCGGGTCCGGGACTTGGTGTTCGCTGCCTCGGCGCTATCACAAGAGATCGCCTGGAAGCTGTCCGTGAGTCAGATGCTATCCTGCGCGAGGAGTTCGCAAAGGCAGGACTGGACAAGAAAGTATGGCAGTATTTTACGGTAGTACCCGATTTCAAGTCTGTGGGAATGAAGAATCATGCAAGATGCTTTGAGTACATGGTAATCATCCGTGCAATCAATACCATCGACGCGATGACAGCCAGCATCGAGCACGTAGACTGGGAGATTCTCGACAGAATCACTAACAGAATCCTGGCAGAGGTCGAGAACGTAAACCGCGTGTGCTATGATATGAGCCCGAAGCCCCCGGCGACGATTGAATTCGAATAATATATTAGAGCCAAGAAATGCCTATTTTGCGGGCTTTCTTGGCTCTCTATGTCTAGTGACAATCAAATGACAATAATTTTGAAATTCTTCATCCGACATACGTTCATTTGAACGATGTTCAAACAGGAATTTTAGATATTATCCATTGCTCTTTTCTCCACGTCGCCGGCAGGATTAGAAACCGAATCTACAATAATCTTAATAATCCCATATTTCCAACGCCGTATAAGCGTGACTGTAATGATACCCTAATTTTTCTGCCAGTGCGGCGGATGCTTTGTTATGTGCATCCCAACTGGGATATAAGTTCCGCTTTAAGCATTCTAAGATCAGTTTTGCGGCGCATATGCAGGCAAAGCCGTTTCTCCGGTATTCTTTTCGTGTGTCAATTTCGATTTCGATGCCGTTTTGATATCTGGAGTAGGATGAAGCACCGGATATGATCAGCCCGTCTTTGGATATTACAACGCCTATTCCGAGACGGCGGTATTTTTCGTAAGTTGAAAATTGTGATACGAGATCTTTGCTCCATGCTTCTGATTTGCATAATTTGTAAAAGTGCGAGTCGATCATGGAAAGTGTATATTGTTTTGGCAGGGAAGCGACGATTTTTTCTAAATGATGTTTATTGAAAATAGGAGGTTCCTTTTTTGTTGCGTAGCGAGAAATTATTTTTGCTTTTTTACCGTAAAATTGAGTGAGCATGTTTTCCCAAAGTTTATTTTGAGGAACGGCGATCATAAAGTTTTGAGTACAGTGGGGCGGTCTATAAGCGATCAGTTCCGGGCATGGTTCGCCTGCGAAAAAGGTGAAATCCCCGATCACGGCCATAGCCGCAGTAGGGGCGGTGAGGTCGTTTGCATATATTTTCCCCATGATTCCCTGCAGGCATGACCAGATAAGGGTTTCTTCCCAGTGTCCAAATAAAGGTGAAATTTTGTTTGTGTCTTTTATTTCGTATATCATTGTTTCCTCTTGTTTCTCATTATTATAAGGAGCGGATCATTATAAGGTGTGGGCAGACTGTCAGGTGGAACAGTGGTATTAGGAGCTGTTTGCTGGAACGGTGGCTTTTCACAATACTGAAATGTGTCGTTTAGTGTTTCCGGTAATTATGTAGTGGCAGGTTTGAGTATAGTTTAATATGTTTGGTGTAAATAAGCAAACAGGAACGGAGGAAGAGAGTTCTTTTCCTTGAATTTCCTCAGGCAGTATACTACAATTTAAAAAGAAGATCTGCTGCTGTGTTATATGACGGCAGAGAGTGCAGGAGTGTATGACATGAGAGATTTTGAGCAAAGTATTATAATAAATGAAAAAATAAAGCTTGAAGAAAGATTCGAGTTCCGAACTATATTCTCTGAGGAAGCTGTGCAGGCTGCGTCTGTCGAAAGAGTATGTTTCCCTCCTAACGAGGCGTGTACCGAAGAGATGATGAAGCGGCGGGCTCTTAAGATTCGGGAATTGTTTTTTGTGGCGGTTGACAGAAAAAGCGGTGAAGTGGCAGGTTTTTTGAATGGTCTGGCAACGGACGGGGATTGTTTGAAAGATGAATTTTTCAGGAATGCAGACTTGCATGATCCGACAGGTGATAACGTGATGATACTCGGTCTTGCAGTTTTGCCGAAGTACCGGGGAATCGGAGTGGCATCAGAACTGATGCGGCGGTATTCCGGGATACAAAGGCAGCAGGGGAGATGTGCGTTGATCCTGACATGTCTTGACGCAAAAGTCGAGATGTACAAAAAGATGGGCTTTGAAGATGAAGGGATATCGGATTCATCTTGGGGCGGAGAACAATGGCATCAAATGCGGAAGGGATTATAAAATAAATGAATTAAAATGGTAACAGTTCAGCCCGCTCTATTCGTAAAACCGCACTGCGTGCTTATCGTGGCTGATGCCACTGTTTTACTCATAGACGGACGCTGTATGGCTGAACTATTTACCTAAAATGCGGAAAATACCGCAAAATCAGATCGGGGAGATAAAATGTATATTGCAGATTTTCATATCCATTCCCGCTATTCTTATGCGACGAGCAAGACATGTACGCTGGAATATCTTGATTTATGGGCAAGGAGAAAAGGAATTCATATTGTTGGGACAGGTGATTTTACACATCCGGCATGGCGGGCGGAGTTAAAAAAAAAGCTGGCTCCTGCGGAAGATGGATTATATATATTGAAAGAAGAATACAGACTTTATGATGAAGCGGACGGGAAAAAAATCGACGCATACGGGCGTGGACAAAAAGAGATGATTCCGCGTTTTATTATAAGTGGGGAAATCAGTTCGGTGTATAAAAAAGAAGGACGTTCCCGGAAGGTGCACAGTCTACTTCTCCTTCCGGATTTTGAGGCGGCAGAGCGGATCGCGGATC
>OAXJ01000093.1_pt1 | contig 107768 bp, 93 predicted proteins | sample 1517241 | NCBI WGS metagenome assembly OAXJ01 (sample SAMEA2580293, study PRJEB22360) | human gut metagenome | biome: human gut; feature: human-associated habitat; material: faeces | place: Denmark | collected 2008/2010 | reverse complement strand
TTCAACATTAGATACACTTCTTTGTGATGAAATACTTAGAAATGTACTCTTGTTGAACTTTTTTTGCAAGTAAAAATTTTAACTAGCACAATACGTATATTAAGTATATTTATATAGGGAATTCATTATAAAATAGAGAGTAAATATAATTTTATTTCTTAATAAAAACTTATTAGATATAAATAGAAGTATTATTTAGAATACTTTTTATTTCATTTAATAATATATTATAATATTATTGCTAATATTTATGATAGGATTTGATGAATTTATGAAAGAACAAGTTTTATTTATTGCACCTTTTAAAAAATTAGCAGAAGATGCTCATTTAGTTATTGAAGAAAGATTTTCAGATAAAAAAGATTTATTTAAAATTGTAGAAGCTGATTTAGTGGAAGCAGAAGAGGTAGTAAAAAAATATATTAATGATGGTATAGAAGTTATTGTTAGTAGGGGAGGTACGGCATCTTTATTAGAAAAAGAAGTTGATATTCCGATGGTATATATACAAGTTACTATTACTGATATTTTACAATCATTATTAGAATTAAAGAAAATGCCAGATAATATTGGAGTAGCAGGCTTTGAAAATATGATTTATGGTGTAGAAGAAATTGGTAAAATATTAAATATTAATTTTGTGGAAATTTTAATAAATAAAGCAGAAGAAGCAGATATGAAAATAAATAGAGCCATTAATGCAGGTATAGATTTTATTGTAGGTGATGCCATTTCTGTAAAATTAGCTAAAAAATATGGTATAAATGGAAAATTTATTAATTCAGGAAAAGAATCTATTTATCGTGCATTACAAGAAGCTTTATTAATAGCAAAAGTACGTCGTCAAGATGAACATAAATCTGAAATGATAAGAACAATAATTCAAAAATCGCATGATGGAATTATTGCAACAAATGAGGAAAATCGTATAAGTTTATTTAATCCAGAAGCAGAAAAAATTTTTCATAGAATAAAATATGAAGTTTTAGGAAAAAAAGTAGAAGATATTTGTTCATCAATTAATGAAAAAAAATTAAATGAAGAAGAGGAATTATTAATAAATATATATAATAAGCAGTATTTAATAAAAAAATCTTTAATATATGTAAAAGATGTAAATAAAGGAAGTATATATTCATTACAAAATATTTCTGAAATGCAAAAATTAGAACGTAATATTCGTAAAAAATTATCTTCTAAAGGATTAGTGGCAAAGTATTCTTTAGAAGATACAATTGGAAAATCACCAGCTTGTGTTAAGATGAAAAATAAAGCTAAGAAATATGCTTTAACTAATTCAACTATTTTAATTACAGGAGAATCAGGCACGGGCAAAGAAATGTTAGTTCAAGGAATTCATAATATAAGTGATAGAGCTCAAGGCCCTTTTGTAGCATTAAATTGTGCAGCATTACCTGAAAATTTATTAGAATCTGAGTTATTTGGTTATGTAGATGGTGCATTTACTGGTGCTAAACGTGGTGGTAGACAAGGGATGTTTGAATTAGCTCATGGAGGCACATTATTTTTAGATGAGATTGGTGAAATGCCTTTATCTTTGCAATCTAGAATTTTAAGAGTATTGCAAGAACGTGAAGTAATGCCTTTAGGTGGTGAAAGTATAATTCCTATAGATGTTAGAATTATTGCTGCGACTAATCAAAACTTATCGAAAATGGTAGAAGAAGGAAAGTTTCGTAGTGATTTGTATTATCGTTTAAATATTTTACGAATACATATGCCGACTTTAGCTGAAAGAAAAGAAGATATTCCTTTATTAGCAGATAAACTATTACAAAAGATGCAATATATAAATCCTAATTTAAAAAGTATAACAGAAGAAGCTAAGTCATTTTTAAGTAATTGTAAATGGCCAGGAAATATTAGACAGTTTGTTAATATGATGGAACGTATAATGTTACTTACAGATGGAGATACGATTACTAAACAAGATGTAATAAATGCTTATGAAGATGATAAAGAAATTTTAACTTCAAGTAATAATGAAAAAGGGATAATTGAATCTACAGAACCAATTAATACTGTAGACAAGAATTTAGCACAGATGGAAATAGAATTATTACGTAAAGTTTTAGTTGAAGAAAATTACAATTATACTAAAGCAGCAAAAAGATTGGGAATTCACAGAACAACACTTTGGAGAAAGTTAAAAAATAAATAAAAATATATTTTGGCTATATACTATATTAGTATATAGCTTTTTTGTTGCAAAATATAACGAAATAAATGATAAATTGCAACATATTTTTATGAAAGATATGTAAAATACTTAATTTTGTAGAAGGACTTTTTTGGCATGATTTTTGCATTTATATATTTAATAATAAAGGTGCAAGAAGGTGAAGATATGATAAAATTAGCTGTTATTGCAGATGATTTAACGGGAGCAAATGATACAGCTTTGCAATTTGCTAAAAGAAATATAAAATCTAGTGTAGAAATAAATTTTATGAAGATGGAAGATGTTGAAGATAAAGAAGTTATTGTGGTAGATACAGATAGTAGAGATTTAGATAAAGAGTTGTCATATAAGAAAGTAAAAGATATTTGTGAAAAAATATCTAAATATGATATTAAATGTATATATAAAAAAATTGATTCAACACTACGAGGTAATTTAGGTGCAGAAATAAAAGCAGTTGATGATGTATTTAATCCTGATATAGTGATAATAGCGCCAGCGTATCCAGCAAATCAAAGAGTTACAATAGGTGGATATCATTTATTAGAAGGTAAGCCTATAGAGCTTACAGAAATAGCTAATGCACCAAAAACTCCAGTAAAAAAATCGTATTTACCATCTATTTTAACAGAACAAGTAAATGAAAAAATAGCGATACTAGATTTTAAATTGCTTCGTCAAAGAACAGATATAATTAGTAAAAAAATAGTAGAATTTTTACAAGAAAAAAAACGTTGGATTGTTTGTGATATTATTGAAGAAGAAAATTTTATAACTTTAATGGATGCTGTGAGTAGTTATAAAAATATTTTGTGGGTGGGGTCAGCAGGATTAGCAGAATATCTACCATATTTTTATAAATGGAAAGGTAATAAAGAGCTATTTATGAAAAAACGTAAGGGGTCTGTATTAGTTTGTGCGGGAAGTGTCAGTCATATTACGCAGAATCAAGTGCGAACATTGTTAAATCAGAGAAAAATAAATTTAGTAAAAATAAATATGGTTAGATTATTAGAAGATAAAAATAGTGAATTGATAGAAAAATCACAGATTATAAATCAATTAATTAGAGAACAAAAAAATATATTGTTAGCTACTGCACAATCAGATAATGAAGTTGAAAAAGCAATAGAAATTGGTAAAAAACATAATTTATCAAGAAAAGAAGTTAGTGAAAAAATTGCTACTATTATGGCGGAGTTAATAAAAAGTATTGAGGTAAATAGTTTATCTGGAATGGTTTTAACTGGTGGAGATATGGCTGTGCATATTTGTCGTGCTATTGGTGTAAATAGTATAAAAATTATATCGGAGATTGATAGTGGAGTGCCTTTGGGATTTATTGAAAGTAATAAATTAGAAAAGCTTTTTATTGTGACAAAAGCAGGAGCTTTTGGGAAACCTGATGTATTTATAAAATCAATACAAGCTATTGAAGAATTTGGGAAAAAATATTAGGAGGAATTAAGAATGAAAAGACCTATTTTAGGAATAACTATGGGGGATGCAGCAGGTGTTGGCCCAGAAATTATAGTGAAAGCTTTACAAAAAGAAGATGTTTATAAGATAGCAAGACCAATAGTTTTTGGTGATGCTAAAATTATTAATCGTGCTATAGGTATTATTGGTGCAGATATTAAATGTAATATTATTGATAATCCAGAGAAAGGAAAATATCAATCGGGTATAATTGATATTATAGATTTAGATAATTTACCAGTAGATTTACCATTTGCTAAAGTTGATGGTAGAGCAGGTAAAGCTGCTTATGAATATATAGAAAGTGCAGTAAAATATACTATGAAAAATGAAATACATGCAATTGTTACTGCGCCATTAAATAAAGAAGCATTAAATCTAGGTGGTGTACATTATCCAGGACATACAGAAATTTTGGGACATTTAACAGGTCAAAAAGATTTTTCAATGATGTTAACAAGCCCAAAACTTCGCGTAATTCATGTATCAACACATATTGCATTACATGATGTTCCCAAAGTAGTAAAAAAAGAACGTATTAGTAAAGTTATTGATTTAGCACAAGAAACTTTAAAATTAATGGGATTTGATAAACCAAGAATTGCAGTTGCTGGATTAAATCCACATTGTGGCGAAGGTGGATTATTTGGAGATGAAGATGAAAAAGAGATTGTACCGGCAATAAAAGAAGCGCAAGCTAAAGGTTATAATGTAACAGGACCAGTGCCACCAGATAGTGTGTTTCATCGTGCTGCTAATTTAGATGAATTTGATATTGTAGTAGTTATGTATCATGATCAAGGTCATATACCAATTAAAGTATTAGGTTTTGATAGTGGTGTAAATGTTACTGTAGGATTACCATGTATTAGAACCTCTGTTGATCATGGAACAGCTTTTCCGGTAGCAGGAACAGGTAAAGCAAGTGAAAATAGTATGTTAGAAGCTTTGAGATTAGGTGCGCAGATGGCAAAGGTTAAATTTTATGATTTATTAAGTAAATAAATAAAAAAGCGATATATTTATATATCGCTTTTTTATTTGTGCAACTATTTGTTGTTAATTATTTCAATATATGTATTAATTTGCAACAATAAAATAATATAAATAAAAAAAGCTTATTTTTTTAGCATTTTATTATTGGCATGATTTTTGCATTATATATGTATAGTATTATAAAATTAAGATATTAAATATGTATACATATTCAAGAATAGGAGAATGAAATTATGTTTGAAGCAAAAGGTCTTATTACACCAGTTTTAACCGCATTAGATGAAAATGAAAAATTTAATCCTACAGCATATAAAGATTTTATAAATATGCTAATTGAAGCAGGTGTTCATGGTATTTTTCCATTAGGAACAAATGGAGAATTTTATGCATTTAATAATGATGAAAAATATGAAATTATAAAAACAGCAGTAGAGGCTGTAAATGGTCGTGTACCTGTCTATGCTGGTACTGGCTGTGTTACGACAAAAGAAACAATTGAATTTTCATTAAAGGTAAAAGATTTGGGAGTAGATTGTTTATCTGTAATTTCTCCATATTTTGTATCAGTTAGTCAAGATGATATTTATAATCACTTTAGTGCAGTTGCAAAAGCTGTAGATATGCCAATACTTTTATATAATATACCAGCAAGAACTGGCAATAATATTGATTTTAAAACAGTAAAAAAATTAATGGAATTTGAAAATATTATCGGTATTAAGGATAGTAGTGGAAACTTTGATAATACATTAAAATATATTGAAAATACAAATTCTAGAATTAATGTATTGGCAGGAAGTGATTCACTTATATTATGGACACTTATGGCAGGTGGTACAGGAGCAATATCAGGTTGTTCAAATGTATTTCCAGAATTAATGGTTAGTATTTATAATTATTTTATTAAAGGTGATATTGAAAAAGCAAATGAAGCTCAAAAGAAAATTCGTCCATTTAGAAATGTGATGCAAATGGGAAATCCGAATTCTGTAGTAAAATTAGCAGCAAATTTACGTGGCTTTAATGTAGGACCAGCAAGAAGACCATTTAATTGTACTGATCCTAAAATTATAGAAGCATTAAAAGAAGTTTTTAAACAATATTAAAAAATAAAGGGATATGAAATTATGGCAAAAGTAGTTATTTCACATAGATTACATGATGATGGTATGGCAGTATTAGAAAAAGCCGGAGCTGATGTTGTTATTACTAATTCAGGAAAGCCTGAAGATATGCTTCCAGAATTACTTGATGCAGATGGATTAATAATACGTATAGGTTCTATTGATCGAGAAACTATGCTAAAATGTAAAAATTTAAAAGTAATTGGAAGACCAGGTGTAGGTGTAGATGACGTGGATGTTGAAGCAGCAACAGAGCTAGGAATACCTGTAGTTATAGCTCCAGGAGCCAATACCCGTTCAGTAGCTGAACATGCAATGGCAATGATGTTTGCATGTGCTAAAGATATGGTTCGTTGTGATAAGGAAATGCGTAAAGGTAATTTTGCTATTAGAAGTGAATATAAAGCTTATGAATTAAATGGCAAAGTATTAGGTTTAATAGGTTGTGGACATATTGGTAATATTTTAGCTGAAATGGCTACAGGAATAGGTATGAAAGTTTTAGTATATGATCCATTTGTAAAAGCCGAAGTAGTTGAAGCTAAAGGTTATGGTTATAGAGTAGAAATGGAAGATATTTTAAAAGAAGCAGATGTAGTATCTATTCATACACCATTGACACCAAAAACTAAAAATATGATAGGTGAGAAAGAATTAAAATTAATGAAATCTACGGGCATTTTAATAAATTGTGCTCGAGGTGGAATTATAAATGAAGAAGCATTATGTAAAGCTTTATCAGAAAATTGGATTCATAGTGCTGCAACAGATGTAGTAGTGCATGAACCAATTAGCGTAGATGATCCATTATTTATGCATGAAAATATTATTGTAACGCCACATATGGCTGGTCAGACAAAAGAGGCTGCATCTGGTGTCGCAACTATGGCGGCAGAAGGTGTTATGGCTGTAATTAATGGTCAAAAATGGGATAAAGTATGTAATCCTAAGGTATATGAACATTCTAAGTGGAAAAATAAATAGAAGTTATAGCTTAATTAGGTTATATTGTATAACCTAATTAAGCTATATTTTTTTAATTTGGGGAGATTATTATGGATATATTTAGTAAACTCTTAAATGAAGTTAAAATACCTAAATTTGTAAAAATAAATTATACTATTAAGCAAAGTAAAATTGAAGATCCAGCTTATGAAGTAAAACGAGTAATTAATGAAAGAAATATTTTTAATGAAATAAAAAAAGGAGATAGTGTTTGTATTGCTTGTGGTAGTAGAGAAATTTCAAACTTAGCTATAATTGTTAAATCTATAGTTGAGGAAGTAAAAAAACAAGGTGGTATACCATTTATCATTCCGGCAATGGGAAGCCATGGTGGTGCAGAAGCTAAAGGACAAGAGGAGATTTTATTAGGGTATGGATTGAATGAAGAATATGTAGGTGCACCTATAAAGTCTTCAATGGAAACAGTTGATGTTGGTTATACTAAGACAAATTATTTAGTACAAATAGATAAATATGCATCTCAAGCAGATTGGATAATTCCTGTAGGAAGAATAAAACCACATACTGCTTTTCATGGAAAAATTGAAAGTGGATTGATGAAAATGTTAGTTATTGGTATGGGAAAACAATATGGTGCAAGTATTTGTCATTCTATGGGATTTGATAATATGTCACAAAATATTCAGGATTTCGCTGAAGTAATTATAAAAAAATATCCAAACATAAGGGCTATTGGTATAATTGAAAATGCTTTTCATCAAACTTATAAGATTGTGGCTGTTCCAGCAGATTGTATTGCAAATGAAGAGCCACAATATTTAGAAGAAGCACGTTCATTAATGATAAAAATTCCTTTTGAAAAAGTGGACATTATATTTATTGATGAAATTGGTAAAGATATAAGTGGAGCAGGAGCTGATACAAATGTTATAGGTCGTTCTCCATTAATGGGAAGATGGAAGCCTAATGCAGATACTATTGTTGTTTTTGATTTAACCGAGGCTTCGCATGGGAATGTTACAGGTATAGGTAATGCAGATGTTACAACTAAAAGATTATATGATAAATTTAATATGGAAAATACGTATCCAAATTGTATAACAAACCATTTTCCTAAGGCTGTAAATATGCCACCAGTGATGCCAAATGATAAGTTAGCTATGAAATTTGCTATTGATTTGACTTATAAAGCTAATAAAGAAATTGGACCAAGAATTGTTTGGATTAAAAATACATTGGAGATGAATGAATTTTGGATTACAGAAAATTTAATTGATGAGGCAAATTCAATAGAAGGATTAAAAGTAGTATCTGAAGCAAGGGATGTTTTATTTGATGTTGATGGAAATGTGATTAAATGACTTGTATATAAATATAATAATATTTTTGATATAATAATATTTAAAATTTATATATTTATTTTTAGAAGCTAAATATATTATAGCTTCTTTTTTGTTGCATTAGAAATTAGTGTTGCATTTTAAAACTTAAAATGTTGCATAAAATAATAAATATATAGTTTTATAGTTATTTTATTTTTAAGATGTTTTATAAATAAGGATTTTATTTTGGCATGGTATTTGCAATATATTTAAATAGAAAATACATATAAATTTGAATTATTTATAGATTTTGGAGGTAATAACATGAAATCATATCAATTAACAATACCATCAAATATTTATGCAGGTAAAGATAGTATAGATAACTTAGTAGATATCATAGATAAAGAAAATGTAAATTCTATTTTAGTATTTACAGATAAAGGTGTCCGTGCTGTAGGTTTATGTAATAAAGTAGAAGAAATTTGTAAAACAGTACAATATAGAATTATTGATGATTTAACAGCAGAACCAGCTGTAGCTGATGTAGAACGTGTAATTAATGAGGTAGGTAGTATAAAATATGATTTAATTATTGGTGTTGGTGGTGGAAGTGTAATGGATGCTTCTAAACTTGCCAGTATTATTTTAGGTGCTGATTATAGTTTACGCGATTTATTAAAAGATAGTAGTATTGCAAAAAAACAAATAAAAACAGTAATGATTCCTACAACATGTGGAACAGGTTCAGAAGCCACTTGTAATGCAATTGTTGCTATTCCTGAACAGGAATCAAAACAAGGAATAGTAAATAATTGTATGATACCGGATTATGTAATATTGGATGTTAATATGATTGCAAAATTACCACCTAAAATTATTGCAGCAACAGGTGTAGACGCTTTAGCGCATGTAGTAGAATGTTTTACTTCTAAAAAAGCTACTATGCTTAGTGACACATATGCTAAAGAAGGTGCATGTAAAATTTTCCACAATATTAGAAAAGCATACAATAATGCAAATGATTTAGAAGCTAAAGCTGAAATGATGTTAGGAGCTTTTTATGGTGGTGTAGCAATTACAGGTTCAGGTACAACAGCAGTACATGCATTATCTTATCCTCTTGGTGGTAAATATCATATAGCACATGGTGTTTCTAATGCTATTTTATTTGCACATGTAATGGAATTTAATAAAGATGGATGCAAAGATAGATTAGCAATGCTTTGTGATGCTGTGTATCCAGAATTAGCAGTGAAATCTATTGATGAAAAAGCGGATTATATTATTAAAGAAATTGCAGACATTGTAAAAGATACAAATATCCCAACTAGCTTGGAAGAATTTGGAGTTAAACCAGATGATTTAGATTTTTTAGTTCAAGCAGGTAGTCAACAAACACGTTTACTTGTAAATAATTGTAAAGAATTATCTTTAGATGATATACGTTATATTTATAAAAAAGTAATGTAAGATAATTGATTAGTTAATGAGGTGAATAGAAATGAAAGGTGATTTAATAACAGGGATAATAGCAACGATATTTTCAATATTCTATCTATCTCAAACATATAGTATAAAGATTTTTGGGGGAGCTGATGCGATAGCAGATGCTCGTACTATTCCTAAAATCTGGGGTATTGGTTTATTAGTATTAAGTATTATGCTAATTATTAGAAGTTTTTACAAAATGTATAAAAAGAAAAAAGAGATTAGTATAAATGATAATAGAAAAGTAATTGATAAAATAAAAAATAAAAGAGAAGTAGTATATACATTTTTATTATTAATATTTTATGCAATATTAATGGAACCTTTAGGATTTGTGATATCAAGTATATTATATGTTTTTTTTCAGATTTGGGTATTGACACCAATTGATAAACGAGATTCAAAGATGAAATTTATATCAGGTGGATTATCTATAGTATTTTCAATAGGCTTATATTATTTATTTACAGAATATTTTATGGTTTTATTACCAGCTGGAATTTTGGATTTTTAAGATAGAATAGGACGGTGAATATAATGGATCCATCAGTAATAATGCAAGGTGCTATTTCTGTAGTATCTGATCCTATAACATTATTTTTTATATTAATGGGAGTTTTTGTAGGAATTATTTTTGGTGCAGTACCTGGACTTACAGCAACAATTGCGATTATTATGTTTTTACCAGTGACATATACTATGACTCCAATACAAGGAATGTCAACATTAATTGCTTTGTATGTAGGAGGTATTTCTGGAGGATTAGTAGCTGCTATTTTATTAAATATACCAGGAACGCCATCCTCAATAGCTACAACATTTGATGGAACACCTTTAGCAGCAAAGGGACAGGCTGGAAAAGCTTTGGGCGTAGGTGTAGTATTTTCCTTTATTGGTACTATTTTTGGATTATTAATGTTGGTAACAATATCACCAATGTTAGCAAGTGTAGCTATAAAATTTGGTCCTTTTGAATATTGTGCAGTTGCTGTATGTGCATTAGCATTAGTTATAAGTTTGGCAGGAAGAGATTTAATAAAAGGTTTAATGGGGGCTTTTATTGGATTGATGTTAGCAACTGCAGGTTTATCACCAGTTGATTCTATGAAGCGTTTTACTTTCGGGATGTCAGAATTAACAAGTGGATTTGCTTTATTAACTTTATTAATTGGATTATTTGCGATTACAGAAGTAGCTGCGGCTGCTGGAGATGTTCGTAAAAAACAAAATATGATTGTAGAAACTAATGTAAAAATAAAAGGCTTTGGTTTCACGTTAAAAGAATTCTTTGGACAAAAATTTAATGCATTGAGATCTTCAATTATTGGTTGTGTTATAGGTATTTTACCAGGTATTGGTGGAGCTATTTCAGGAATGTTGTCATATACTGCAGCTAAGAATCAATCTAAACATCCAGAAAAATTTGGAACAGGCATAATTGATGGAGTTGTAGCTTCAGAAACTGCTAACAATGCAGGTATTGGTGGAGCAATGATTCCGTTATTAACACTTGGAATTCCTGGAGATGCTGTAACAGCTATTTTATTAGGCGGATTGATGGTTCATAATATAGCCCCAGGACCACTTATTTTTGAAAAAAGTGGTGTGGTTGTTTTTGGTATATTTACAGCATTATTTATTTCAGCAATAGCAATGTTGTTTATTGAGTTATTTGGAATTAGGATTTTTATGAGAGTATTAACAATTCCAAAACATTATTTATTGCCAATTATTATGGTATTATGTGCTATTGGTGCTTTTGGCAATAGTAATCGTATTTTTGATGTTTATTGTATTATGGGTTTTGGTTTATTGGGATTTGCAATGATAAAAGCAAATATACCATCAGTACCAGTTATTATGGGATTCATTTTGGGTCCTATTTTTGAAATGAATTTTAGGCGTGTAGCACAGCTAATGCAAATGGAAGGAGAAGGTTTAATGCAACATCCAATAGCAGCATTTTTAACTGTTATAGCAATAATAGCATTAATATTCTCTTTCATTATGAATAGACGTGAAGCAAAAAAATTAGCTGAAGCAGAGTTAAAAAAATAAAAAGAAAAGAGGTAATATTTATGAACTTGTTAAAGAGCAAAAAATTATTAGTGGGTTTAATGATGTTAGCATGTAGTACATTTATAGCAGGTTGTGGAGGTAGTGAAGATAAATCTGCTTCGGGAACAGATGTAGATTCATATCCGAACAAACCTATTACAATGATTGTTACTCATGCTGCTGGCGGTGATACAGATTATAATGCTAGATTATTAGCTCGTTTATTAGAAGAAGAATTGGGTCAACCTGTGGTACCAAATAACGTAACAGGTGCAAATGGATCAATTGCATTAGAACAATATAAAGATGGAGATACAGATGGATATACAATAATTGCGACAAATACAGCAGCTTTATCTGGAAATGAAGCAACAGGTTTATCGGATTTTAGTTATAAAGATTTTGAACCAGTAGCTTTATATGGTAAACAAGCTGGGGAAAATATTGTTGTAAGAGCAGATTCTCCATATAATAATATTCAGGAATTAATAGACGCAAGTAAAGCAAATCCTAATCAATTAAAATTTGGTGTATCTATGGGTGGAGGTGTATATGTAGCATCTGTAATTTTAGATAAAGAAGCAGGAGCCAAATTTACTGTTGTTGATACTGGAGATGCTGCTAACAGATTAACAGCATTATTGGGTGGACATATTGATGCTACTTCTATACCTTATAGTACAGCTAAAGAATATATTGAAAGTGGACAATTAAAAACTTTAGGATGTTTATTATCTGAAAGACCAAGTATGTTACCAGATATTCCAACAGCTAATGAAACTGTTAAAGATTTATCTGTAGACACATTATATGTAGTTTTAGCGCCAAAAGGAACAGATCCAGCAGTAGTTGAAAAATTAAATAAAGCAATTGCAAATGTGGTAAATAACAATAAAGAATATAAAGAAAATGTAGAAAAAATGAATTTCCAATCTCCATGGGTATTGAGTGTACAGGATACTATTAAGGAATTAGACGCTCAAAGAGAACATTTTATGAAATATAAAGAGTTTTTACAATAAAAATTTTTAAATGTTAAATAAAATATAAGGGAAATAAGAATATTTATATTCTTATTTTCTTTATATTTTATAAAAATAATATTGATATTAGTAGATGAAATTAAGGAATGATTTTATTATGAAGAAGAATACAGTTATAACTATTAGTAGACAATATGGTTCAGGTGGTAGAGAATTAAGTCAGATTTTAGCTAATAAGTTAGGCATTAAGTTATATGATAGACAAATTATAAACTTAGCTGCTTCTCATATTGGAATAGATGATATGAATTATGAAGCTTTAAAACGATTTGAAGAAGAAGTACCGCCATTACCTGTTAAGTTTATGCCATTTTATATGTTTGGTGTATCTGGACCACAATCATTAAATGATAAAATTTTTAATGCAGAATGTGAAGTAATAAAAAAATTGGCTAAAGATGGTAGTTGTATTATTCTTGGTCGTTGTGCAGATTATGTATTAAAAAATCAAGAAAATGTATATTCTTTTTATATTTGTGCTAATGATAATTTTAGAACAAATAGAGGTAAAACTGTTTATGAAAATAAATCATTAAGTGATTTAAATGAAGAAGATTTAAAACGAGGAGGATATTATAGCCATTATACAGGTCATAGATGGGGTGACGCTGCAAATTATAATCTTACAATTAATACAAGTTATATTTCATTAGATCAAGCAGCTGATTTAATAATTGAATATATAGAAAAAATACAAGAAAATAATAAGTAAATTAGTAAGATAAAAAAATACACCTTAAATTTATTTAAGGTGTATTTTTATAATTAAATATATAAATAAGGAGTATATTTATGGATTCAACAGCTTGGATTGCACTTGCCATTTTCATGGTAGTGTATGTGTTCATCGTTTCGGAGAAAATTCACCGAACTGTAATTGCCCTAACTGGTGCAATGCTCATGATTGTATGTGGTATTTTAACTCAGGAGATGGCTATTCACCATATCGACTTTAATACTATTGGTCTTTTAGCTGGTATGATGGTAGTTGTAAATATCACAGGTGAAACTGGTTTATTTAATTATCTAGCAGTTTGGTCAGCTAAAAAAGTAAAAGCAGAGCCACTAAAATTATTAGTAGCATTATCTTTTTTAACTGCAATATGTTCTGCATTCTTAGATAACGTAACAACAGTATTATTAACAGTGCCACTTACTTTCAGTATTACAAGACAGTTAAATGTACCAGTAAAACCATTCTTAGTAGCACAAATTTTGGCTTCTAATATCGGTGGTACATCAACACTTATCGGTGACCCACCAAACATCATGATTGGTAGTGCCGTACCAGAAATGGACTTTATGGCATTTCTTACAAACTTATCTGGTGTATGTATAGTTACTTTTATTATTACAATTGCAATATTATTATTCCTCTATCGTAAACAATTAGTTACAACAGATGAATTAAGAGCAAAAGTAATGGCTATGGACGAACGCCAAGAAATCAAAGATTCTACATTGCTTAAAAAATGTTTAGTAGTATTAACTATGATCATCGTTACATTCACAATGCATGCTCAATTGCATTTAGAGTCTGCAACAGTAGCACTCACAGGTGCATGTATTTTGATGCTCATCAGTATGGCTAGATATGAAAAGAAAATTGCCAATGTATTAAGTCATATAGAATGGCTAGCAATCTTCTTCTTTGCAGGTTTATTCATCTTAGTAGGTGGATTGGTAGAAACAGGCGTAATCAAATTATTAGCAGAAAAAGTATTAGAGATAACAGCAGGAGACTTAACAAGTACAACAATGCTTATCTTATGGTTAAGTGCAATAGCTTCTGCATTTATTGATAACATACCATTCGTAGCAACTCTCATACCGATGATCAAAGATATGGGAGCAATGGGAATGACAAATTTAGAACCATTATGGTGGGCATTATCATTAGGCGCATGTCTTGGTGGAAATGGAACACTAATAGGTGCAAGTGCCAACGTAGTAGTAGCAAGTATGGCGGCAATCCATGGAGAAAAAATCTCCTTTGCTAAATACTTTATGGTAGCTTTCCCAATTATGATTTTATCTATTATTATAAGTAGCATTTACTTATATTTATTCTATCTATAATATAAAAAAACCACTTCATAATTTTATGAAGTGGTTTTTTTATTATAATTTAGCGATAATAGCATCACAATATGCTTCTGTTGTAGCTGTACCATGAAGGTCTGGTGTTAAAGTAGTTCCTTCGTTTAATACTTCATCAACAGCTTTTCTGATTTTGCTAGCAACATCATTTTGACCAAGATATTCAAGCATCATGCAAGCAGACCATAAAAGTGCTGTAGGATTTGCTATATGTTTACCTGCAATATCTGGTGCGCTACCATGAACTGCTTCAAACATGGCATAATCTTTACCGAGATTGCTAGATGGCAATAAACCAAGTCCACCGATTAAGCCACTAGTGAGGTCAGAAACGATATCTCCATAGAGATTTGGCATAACCATGATATCGAATTGTTGAGGGTTCATTACAAGTTGCATGCAAGTGTTATCAACGATTTTATCATTAGCTTCGATTTCTGGATAATTTTTAGCGATATCGTAGAATATACTTAGGAATAAACCATCACTCATTTTTAAGATATTAGCTTTGTGTACACAAGTTACTTTTTTGCGATTATGAGCTTTAGCATATTCAAAAGCATCTTTAATAATTCTTTCACTAGCATGGCGAGTGATTATTTTTGTAGCATGAACAGTATTTTCATCAATTTGTTCTTCTACACCTACATAAAGGTCTTCAGTATTTTCTCTGAAAACAATTAGGTCAACATCTTTAAATGCAGTTTTTACAGCATTATTTGATTTAGCAGGGCGAATGTTAGCATATAAATCATATTTTTTACGTAAAGTTACATTTAAAGAGCGGAAGCCTTTGCCAATAGGAGTAGTAATTGGAGATTTTAATAATACTTTGTTTTTATCAAAGGAAGCAAATGCTTCATCAGGGATTAATTTACCATTTGTTTCATATTCTTTAGCACCGACATTGAAAATTTCATAATTAAGGTCAGCGCCAGCTTTATCTAATATTTTTAAAACAGCATCAGTTATTTCAGGACCAATGCCATCGCCTTTAAATACAGTAATAGTTTTAGTCATTTTTATCTATCCTCCATAGGTACATATTCATTTAATTCACCAACATATTTTGTAGCAGGACGCATGATACGGCCATCATATAATTTATTTTCTAAGTTATGAGCAAGCCAACCTACCATACGGCTGATAACGAATAATGGTGTAAACATATCGCGAGGAATACCAAGCATATCATAAGCAAAGCCACTGTAAAAGTCTACATTTGCGCACGCTGTTAAGCCTTTTGTTTCCATCAAAATTTCTTTAACAATGCGTTCAAAGCGTAAATAGAATTCAAATTCTTCTTCACGACCTTTTTCATGAGCTACGATACCACAATAATGGCGAAGTATTTCTGCACGTGGGTCAGAAAGTGTATAAACAGCATGACCAAAACCGTATACAAGACCAGATTTATTGTAGAATTGTTTATTTAATAATTTCAATACAATATCTTTAATTTTGGCATCATCACGAGTATAGCCTATTTCGGATATAACAGCATCCATCATTAAAGCTACTTTTATATTAGCACCACCATGACGAGGTCCTTTTAGTGAACCTATAGAGCCAGATACAGCAGAATAAATATCTGTGTCAGTGGAGGAGATTACTACATTTGTGAAAGTGGAGTTGTTACCACCACCATGATCAGCATGTAAAAGGAGCATAATATCTAAAAGATTAGCTTCTTGTTTGCTGAAATTGCTATCAGAGCGAAGCATATATAAAATATTTTCAGCAGTAGAGTAATCTTTGCGAGGATAGTGAATTATAAGACTTTTATGTTCATAGTAATGCATTTTAGATTGATAAGCATAACATGCGATTGATGGCAATTTTGCCATGATTTGAATACCTTTTAATAATGTTTCATATACATCGGTATTATCTGGGTCTTCATCATAATTATATAAAGTCAAAATTGCATGTTGCAATTTATTCATTAGATTTTTACCAGGCATGCGAAGTAAATTCATTTCTAAGAAATCATCAGGAAGTTCATAGTTTTCTTGAAGGAGTTCGCAAAAGTTTTCTAATTCTTTTTGTTTTGGTAAGTAACCAAATAATAATAAAAAGCAAGCTTCTTCATAAATATAGCGTAAATCATGACGATTTTTTACTATTTCATTGATATCTATACCACGAAAAAATAAAGTACCTTCAGTATCTACTTTTGTACCATCTTCATTGTATGTATAACCTACAACGTCTGCAACACGAGTAAGACCTACTAAAACACCTGTACCATCTTCATTACGTAAACCTTTTTTTACATTGTAGTCTTTATATAAATGATTAGGAATATCTGTATAATTTTGTGATTTTCCGTAGAATTGAGCTAAGAACGTATTATCCATAGACTAATTCTCCTTTTCTATTGAATTGATATTAACGATGAGTTTATAAAAAGCATATTATATAAAAAGATACTTGTCTATTATATCACAAAAAATATCTTATATAAAAGTCAAATATACACTGTATACAATATTTTTATAGTAAATGTTTACTGTATTGATACACAAATCGTAATAATTTATGTTATAATGAAAATATTGTTCTTATGTATACTAAAAAAGTAAAGGAGAGCTAAAGATGCCTACATTAACAGAAAAAATAATTAAAGCTCATTTACAAGAAGGCACTATGGACCGTGGTTGTCCAATAGCTATTAAAATTGACCAGACTTTAACACAAGATGCTACAGGAACTATGGCTTATTTACAATTAGAAGCTATGGGTGTAGACCAAGTTAAAACAGAATTATCCGTAAGCTATGTAGACCACAATACACTTCAAAGTGGTTTTGAAAATGCTGATGACCATAAATATTTACAAACAGTAGCAAACAAACATGGTATTTATTTTTCTCGTCCAGGTAATGGTATTTGCCATCAGGTACATTTGGAAAGATTTGCAGCTCCAGGTAAAACTTTATTAGGAAGTGATTCTCATACTCCTACAGCTGGTGGTATTGGTGCATTGGCTATTGGTGCTGGTGGACTTGATGTTGCTTGTGCTATGGCGGGACGTCCATTTAATTTAAAAATGCCAAAAGTGGTAAATGTAAAACTTACAGGTGCATTACATAAAGGTGTAAGTTCTAAAGATATTATTTTAAAAGTTTTACAGCTTATGACTGTAAAAGGTGGCGTAGGTAAAGTTATTGAATACACAGGTGAAGGTGTAAAAACTTTAAATATTCCTCAACGTGCTACTATAACAAATATGGGTGCAGAACTCGGCGCTACTACATCTATATTTCCAAGCGATGAAGTAACATATGAATTTTTGAAAAAACAAAATCGTGAAGATTGTTTCGTAGCTTTAAGTGCAGATGATGATGCTGTTTATGATGAAACATATGAAATCAATTTAGATGATTTAGAACCAATGATTGCTATGCCTCATAGCCCTGATGCTGTAAAATCCATCAGTGAAGTTGTTGGCAAAAAAATAGACCAGGTTGCTATTGGTAGCTGTACAAATTCTTCTTATAGAGATATGATGATTGTCGCTTCTATATTAAAAAATAAAACAGTTGCTGAAAATGTATCCTTATGTATTTCTCCAGGTTCTAAGCAAGTGTTGACTATGCTTTCTCAAAATGGAGCATTAACAGATTTAATTTCTAGTGGTGCTAGAATGCTTGAATGTACTTGTGGTCCTTGTATCGGTATGGGTCAATCTCCTATTACAAATGCATGGTCACTTCGTACTTTCAACCGCAATTTCTATGGTAGAAGTGGTACCTTAAGTGCAAATGTATGTCTTGTTTCTCCAGAAGTAGCTGCTTATAGTGCTATAAAAGGTGTTATCTCTGATCCTAGAGAAGCTGAATTTGATATTCCAGCAGAACCAGATCATTTCTTAGTAGATGACAGCATGATTATTGCTCCAGAAAAACAGCATCCTGAAAATGTGGAAATCGTTCGTGGTCCAAATATTAAACCACTTCCAGAAAATACTCCACTTGCTGATACTGTAGAAAAACAAGTAGTAATTAAAGTAGTAGACAATATCACTACAGACCATATCGCTCCAGCAGGGGCAAAAGTATTGCCATTCCGTTCTAATATTGAAAAAATATCTGAATTTATTTTCCGTGATGTACAAGCTGGATTTAAACAACATTGCTTATCTGTTGGCGGTGGCTTTATCGTTGCAGGTCAAAACTATGGTCAAGGTTCTAGCCGTGAACATGCAGCACTTGCACCAATGTATTTAGGCATTAAAGCTGTTATCGCTAAAAGCTTTGCACGTATACATCAAGCTAATCTCATAAACTTTGGTATCGTACCATTCACTTTTGCAAATGAAGCAGATTATGATACTATTGATGAAGGCGATGTATTAAAAATTAGTAATTTACATCAGCTTGCTCCAGGAAAAGCTATGATGGTAGAAAATGTTACTAAGAAAACTTCTTTTGCCGTAAATCATGCATTATCTCAATTAGATATTGATATTTTAATGGCTGGCGGTCGTTTAAATTATATAAAAATGGGTAAATAAAATCTTAATTGAATTTTAATGAAAAAAAGCATTTTGCTTGGCTATTTGCAAGGCAAAATGCTTTTTATTTATGTTATAATAAGAAATTAGGAAATAAATGTTTACTATTATTTATTATTTAAAAATACAGGAGGTTTAGGTTTTGAGTCAGGAAGAGTTAAATAAACAAGCTACTGAACAAAATAATACAGAAACAGAAATAGAAGATATAAAAGAAGATATAAAAGTAGTAAAAAATGATGAATATACAATAAAAATCATACCTAATAAAACAGATGATGTAAAATTATTTACTATAAGTAAAAATATGCTCAGATATGTGATGACATCTGTAGTTATTATGATAGTGTTAGTTGTTGGTTCATTGAGTTTTGCAGGTTATGTATATTTCAATAATCAAGCAGATAAACAGCATTTACAAGAATTGCAAGAAGCAAATGCACTTCAACAGCAACAATTATCTGAACTTGATAAAAAAGCTAATAGCTTAAAAGAAGATATGGATCAATTAAATAACTTAGAAAATGAATTAAAACAATTATCTGGTATAGAACTTCCAGAAGGAAATAATGGAGATTGTGTAAATCTAGAACAAAATGGACAAGGTGGACCTTATCCTCAAACACCTACTATAGAAAATGTACGTCTTACCTTAGATACTGTAGAAAATACAATGAATGGTAAACTAAATAATATGGAAGAATTGAAAAAACGTTTGCAGACTGCTATCATGATGAAACGTCAGCAAGTAGCAATTGCTAATCAGACTATATCTATTACTCCATCTATTTGGCCAGCTAAAGGTGTAGTAAGTTCACCATATGGTCTTCGTTGGGGCGGTAGCGATTTTCACCCTGGTATTGATATTGCAAATGATATGGGAACACCAATTAGAGCAACAGCTGATGGCGTTGTCAGCATTGCTGGTTGGAATTCTGGTGGATATGGCAATATGGTAGATATCGACCATGGCAACGGAGTGATGACTCGTTATGGACATGCTTCTTATGTAGTAGTATCTGCTGGTCAACAAGTAAAACGTGGACAGATTATTGCTTATATGGGAAGTACAGGCTTTTCAACAGGCCCTCATGTACATTATGAAGTTCGTATAAATGGACAAGCTGTAGACCCATCTGGATATTTATTTAACTAATAAAAATAACAGTGATGAATTAGACTAAATAGGAGTTTAATTCATCACTTTTTTTATATATGTAAAGTTGTTAATTTTATGATATAATAGAAAACATCTACATAATTTTAAGTAAACAAAAAGGAGATGGTTTTATTGGCTAAAGAGCAAGTAGAAGTAAAATTAACACCACAGGAAATAGTAGAAAAAACAACTATAGCTGATGTGTATCGTGCTGTTAAAAATTTAGATGGTGTTATATACAAAACAAAATTAATCTACAGTGATTATTTTTCCAATTTATCACATAATGATATATATATAAAACCTGAAAACTTGCAAAAAACAGGTTCTTTCAAACTTCGCGGAGCGTATAACTGCATTAGTCAGTTGAGTGAAGAACAAAAAGCTCATGGTGTAATTGCAGCTTCAGCTGGTAATCATGCTCAAGGTGTAGCTTATGCAGCTCAACAATTAGGCGTTAAGGCTGTAATTGTTATGCCAGCGACTACTCCATTATTAAAAGTAGAAGCAACTCGTGCTTATGGAGCAGAAGTTGTATTATCTGGAGATAGTTTTGATGATGCGGCAGCAAAAGCAGTAGAATTACAACAAGAATTCAATTATACATTTATTCACCCATTTAATGATATCGAAGTTATCTTAGGTCAAGGTACTACAGCTTTAGAAATCATTGATGATTTAAAAGATGTTGATGCGATTTTAGTACCTATCGGTGGTGGCGGTTTTGCCAGTGGTGTAGCACTTGCGACTAAAATGGTAAATCCACATGTAAAAGTAATCGGTGTAGAACCTTGTGGAGCAGCTTGTATCAAGGCATCACTTCAGGAAAATAAAGTAGTATCTTTGCCAAGCGTTGATACTGTAGCAGAAGGTACAGCAGTAAAAACACCAGGTGATGTAACATTTGAATTCATTAAAAAATATGTAGATGAAGTAATTACTGTTTCTGAATTTGAAATTATGTCAGCTTTATTATCTTTGATTGAAAAACATAAATTGATTGCTGAAGGTGCGGGCGTATTATCTTTAGCAGCTAGCAGAAAATTACAATTCAAAGGTAAGAAAGTGGCTGCTATCGTAAGTGGTGGTAATATTGATATTTCTACAATTTCAGCACTTATTGATAAAGCTTTAATCGCTCGTGGTCGAGTATTTTGCTTTAGTGTACAACTTCCAGATAAACCTGGTCAGTTATTGGCGATTTCTCAAATTTTAGCAGATTTAAATGCCAATGTAATTAAACTAGACCACAATCAGGCTAAAGTAACAGATAGCTTCAAAAAAGTAGTGCTTGAAGTAACTGTTGAAACAAATGGTATAGAGCATATTCAACAAATTACTCATAGCTTACATGAACATGGTTTTAAAGTTAAAAAAATATATTAATAAAAAAAGACGATAACTATTAAAAGTTATCGTCCTTTTAATTATATTAGCCTAATTCTACAAATTCACGATGTCTTTTTGTAAAACGTATAGATTGGTTATAGCCAAAAGATTTAGCATATGAAATAGCATCATCAATATGATTGCCACAATGTTCTGGTTTATGTGCATCAGAAGAAGTGATAATAGGAAGATTGTATTCTACAGCGATTTTCATAAAATCAGGATATGGTGAAATTTCAGCTATAGGATAGCGATATAAAGTACCAGTATTGATATCGATAGCCATATTAGCTTCTTTAACAGCTTTAGCTACACGGACTAAATAAGGTGTAACATCAAAATCTGGTATATTTTTAAATAAACGAATATTAAATGGATGACCTAAAACATCATAGATTTTACTAGCACAGAGTTTTTCAACTTCTTGTGCATACCAATCATAGATTTCTTCTAAAGTGTGATTATTCCATTCATCTTTTATTTCTGAAGAATCATAAGCCCAACCATGAAGAAAATGGATAGAGCCAATGATATAATCAAAATCATATGGTGCTAAAATACTTTTTACTTTTTCTTGGTCTTGGAAATTGCATACTTCAATTCCAGTTTTAACTTTATAGCCTAATTTTCGCAATTTAGCCATAAAGTTAAAATAATCATCTAAAGTGTATTTGAATTTATTTTTCTTTAACCATTGCTGTTGGAATTTACCTACAAAGCTATCATCTAAAATTAAATCTTGATAATATAAATCTTTGAATTCAGGAAATGTATGGCTATGTTCAGAGATGCCGATTTCTGTCAATCCATGCTTTTTGGCACTATCAAAAAATCCTTTGACCCAATTTTCATCATAAGAGCCATATTCAAAATGCATATGATAATCTAATTTCATAATATTAGCTTCTTTCTATTTGATATTTAATCAATGATTGCTTTCTTGTTGAGCAAGTAATTGACGAATTGTTTTAACTACACCATTTTTATAATTTGGTGGTGCTATATAGCGAGCTACTTTCTTTAATTCAGGAATGGCATTTTCCATAGCATAACTATAATATACAGATTGCATCATTTCATAATCGTTTAAATAATCGCCAAAAGCTACACATTCTTCTGGTTTTATATTTAATTTTTTCTGTAATTTTTGGATAGCTACACCTTTGTTGATGCCTAAAGGAATGATATCTACCCAGATATCACTGCTTAAAACTACTTGCATTTCATCAGCTAAAGGTAAGAATTTTTTATAGATATTATTTATAGAATCGCGATTAAAACAATCACAAAGAGAAATTTTAATGATTTCATCATCAACTTCAGAAAAATCATGAAGAATTTTATATTGAGTGTAATAAAGATTTAATTCATCATGAAATTCTTTATTTTTAGAGATGATATAGCCACCTTTTTTACCGCTTAATACAATTTCTACTTTTGGTAATTTCGCAGTTTCAGCGATAATTTTTTGTACAGCAGTATCTGGTAATGTAGCAGAAAAAATTTCTTTATCATGTTGGCAGACATAAGTCCCATTTTCAGAAATAAAAAGTAAATCATCTTTATATTTAGGAAATTGGGAAACAAGTGCTTGATATTGGCGTCCGCTAGCAGGTGAAAACATAATATTATGTTGTTTTAATAAATCCATAATTTCATCAAAATCATCAGGTAATTTATTAGGTTCAACAAGTAAAGTACCATCCATATCGGAGATAATCCATTTAATCATATAGCAGACTCCTTTATCAAATTTTGGTAAAAATAATTTTATATAGAAAGTTTATCATAAATACTTAAATTTGGGTATAAAAAAACTACCCTTTAATGAGAGAGGGTAGTGTAGATATTTCATTATGGTGGGCGGTAACAGGATCGAACTGCTGACATCTTGCTTGTAAGGCAAGCGCTCTCCCAGCTGAGCTAACCGCCCAAATAAAAAAATGGTGCCTCAGAGCGGAATCGAACCACTGACACGGGGATTTTCAGTCCCCTGCTCTACCGACTGAGCTACCGAGGCAAATAAAAATGGCGACCCGAAGGGGACTTGAACCCCTGACCTCCGCCGTGACAGGGCGGCATTCTAACCAACTAAACTACCGGGCCGTAGTGGTGGGCGATAACAGGATCGAACTGCTGACATCTTGCTTGTAAGGCAAGCGCTCTCCCAGCTGAGCTAATCGCCCAAATATGGTGACGCGTATGGGATTCGAACCCATGAAGCCGCCGTGAAAGGGCGGTGTCTTAACCACTTGACCAACGCGCCATTGTAATGGTGGCTCACCCGAGATTCGAACTCGGGACACCCTGATTAAAAGTCAGGTGCTCTGCCAACTGAGCTAGTGAACCGTATTGCGTTGTTGTCGCTTGACAACGTAGATTATTATATAGAACTTTGAAACAAATGTCAACACTTTTTTTAAAAAAAATTAAAGTTTTTTTGCTTTGTAAAAAAAAGGGGCTAAAACCCTTGTTAAATAAGGATTTTAGCCGTGCTACCTTTTTCATGATTTTTGGTGATTTGAATTTGTTTATCAATTTTTTCTTTTAATTCATCTACATGAGAGATGATACCGATTAATTTATTTCCTTGAGATAATTGAGAAAGAACTTTGATTGCTTGAGCAAGTGATTCACTATCTAAAGAGCCAAAACCTTCATCAATAAACATAGTATCTAAATGAATACCACCAGCAAAAGATTGGATTTCATCGGATAAACCGAGAGCTAAAGATAAGGAAGCTTTGAAGGACTCGCCACCAGATAGAGTTTTTACACTGCGAGTCGTGCCGTTGTAGTGGTCGATTACATCTAATTCTAAACCAGTTTGCGAGCGAAGTTGTTCACTTGATTTACAGCGCACTAATTCATATTGACCTTGTGTCATCATCATCAAACGAGTATTAGCTCGAATTAAAATTCGATCGAAATAGTGCATTTGTACATAAGTTTCAAGCATGATGCGTTTTTTGCCGGCAACTGAACCTGTAGCTGTAGTGTAGAGTGCTTGTATATTGCTATAAAGGGATTGTTTAGTATCTAATAGTTCGATTTTTTTCATTAATTTTTGTTGAATTTGGTGATTAGTAGTAATTCGAGTATGCAGTTTTTGTATTTGAGGCATTAAATTTTCTTTTGTTGCTAAATATTCTTGTTGAATTTTTTCTAATTCGTTTAAATCATAATTTTGAGGTGTGAGTTGCGTTTGTAGTGAGGCGATTTTAGCTTTGATTTCTACAAGTGATTGATTTAATATATCAAATTCAGTTTGAGTAGTAGCGAGATTTTGTTGTAAATAATTTTGTGTTTGTTTATATTTTTGAAGTTGCTTTCTAGCATCATTTTCATCAGTGAATAAAAGAGCTTTAGTTAAGGTATTGATTTCAGTCGTTAAGATTTCAATATCTGTATTTTCTTTGACTATAGAAGCATTTAATGTTAGAAGTTTTTGCTCTAAATTTTTTTGTAATAATAGATTTTTTTCTAATTGTGCATTTAAGTTTATTTGTTTTTGACTTAATTTATTTAACTGGATTAATTGCTTATCAAGCTGATTTTTTTCGTTTAGAAGTTCACATTTTTTTATTTCTACATCATGAAAGATAGTTTTTTGAGTGAAGTTACCTAAAATATTTTCTGCTTGTGCTTTTATTTCCATAAAAAGATTATGCAATTTACCATTTAATTCGCTAGCTAATTGGGTAATTTCATTCAATTTTTGGGAGAAAATATCGCGTTTATTTTTTAATTGTTCAAGTTCTGCTTGAGTTGGTGCCAACGTAGATATTTTGGCTAATTGTGGGTGATTTGTAGAACCGCAAACAGGGCAAGGTGTGTATGGTTTTAAATCTTTGGCTAAAATACCTGCTTGTTCTGCCAAAAACAAGTGATTTTGTTGATTATAAATTTGCTCTAATTCAGCAAGTTTTGCCTGTTGTTGTTGCCATTTTGTCTTATATTCTTTGTGTTTTAAAGATGTTTGTTTATATTTTTCAAGCAGTGTGGAGAGTTTTGTTAAATTTTGTAGTCGTTGATTATTTTCTTTTTGTGCAGAATTTGTTTGTTCAATCTGTACATTTACATCTGTTAGAGTTTTTAAATCTGTTTGTATATCATTTATAGTTTGCGTTAATTTTGCTAAAGTGATTTCATCATTTGCCATTTGTTGCTGTTTGCTTTGCAATGCTTTTTTTGCTGTTTGTAAGAGATTTTGCTGTTTAGATATATATTGATATTTAGGTAATTCTTCTGTTAATTTGGCAATATTTACATTTAATGAAGTGGATTTTATTTCAAAATCTTTTTGTACTAGGGATAATTTTTCTTGAATATTAGGGAGCATTTTTGCTTTAGCTGTTAATTCTGATTGATATTCATTGATTTTTTGCTGTATTTGCTGTTGATTAATAGCAGTATTTATAATTTTTTCATTTTCTTTGATATTTTGTTCTAAAATCGTAAAATCTTTTTCTAATTGTTTTAAATCATTTTTATCTTGATTAATAATTTGTTCTAAATTTACAAGGCAATCTTTAGGCATCAAGGGATTGAAGTCATAATTTATATTTTCAGGAAGTATGATTGTTTCTATATATTGCTTAATACTGTTATTAATCAAGAGAAAATCTTTTTTGAGAGCATTGAAGCGTTCTTTTAATTTTTCTTGTAATTGTTGATATGGTTTAGTATTGAAGATTTTGCGGAAAATATCACTGCGTTCTTTTGTCGAAGCATGGATTAATTTTAAAAATTCTCCTTGAGCAATCATGGCTATTTGCGTGAATTGATTTACATCAAGACCGATTAATTCATTTATGGCAGAGTTCACTTCTTTTATGCCTGTTATTGGCTGTTGATTAGGTGGATAAAATTCTGCTTGAGCTTTTTCTTTGACGAAGCCATTTCCTTTTTTGGCAGGGCGAAGATATTCAGGATTACGGCGAATCGTGTATAATTCATTGTTATATGAAAATATCATTTCTACAAATGTAGGCGTGTTTTTATCGGCATATTTACTGCGAAGCATTTCATTTTCGCGGATACCACCACTAGTATGACCATAGAGGGCAAAAGTAATTGCATCAAAAATTGTAGTTTTGCCTGCACCTGTATTGCCACTGATTAGATAGATACCTTTATTGCCTAATAGACTCATATCCAATTCACATTTATCAGCATAGGCCCCAAAAGCTGATATAGTTAATTTTAAAGGACGCATTATTTTCCCTCCCAGATATCTTGAATTAATTCTTGTAAAATATCTATTTGATTATCATTTAAATTTTGATTATTTTGTTTGTAATATAATTCTTCAAAGAGATTTAATGGCGTTTTTAAATTTGTAATATCTGTAGTTTCGATATTTTGAACTGTCTTGGTGCGAAGATTATCATATGTCAGTTGCATGATATTAGGATAGATAGAACGCAAGCGATTGATGGCATCAGGAATATCTTCTTCATCAGTGAGTGTTATGGCTAAATAATCATCTGTATTTGTCTGTTCATAATTGCTCTTTAGCGTTAATTCTGCATAAGAGCCTTTTAATTTACGCATATCATGAAGAAATGAAAGTTTTTTTTCATAAATGGTCAATTTGTTTTTTTGTGGAAAATCAAGGATAGTAACAGTTTTTTCTTGATTAGCTTCGGAAAAAGAATATTTTAATAAAGTTCCACAATAACGAATTTTTTCGCTTAAAATATTTTGCGGTGTATGCAAATGACCAAGTGCTACATAATCAAAATCTTGAAATAATTGGGCATCGACATTATCTATACCGCCGACGATTATTTCCTCGGAGTCGCAAGTGTAAGCACCTGTTACGAATTGATGAGCGATTAGAATATTGCGTTCATCTAGATTTAAAGATATTTGCTTTAGAGCTACTTTTACTGCCTGATTGTAAGAGGTGATTTCTTCTTCAGGAAAATAACTTCTCACAATAGCTGGTTTGATAAATGGCAAAAGATAAAAATTGATACTGCCATGTTCATCTTTTAAGGTAATATGAGAGATTTTGCCATCATAGATTGGTGAGATAAAAATATTATTGTCTTTAAATAAATTCGCTCCAAAAGCTACACGTTGGGCACTATCATGATTACCGCTGATAATAAAAACGGGCAGATGTAACTCTGCCCAAGATGTTAAAAATTCATCAAATAATTGTATAGCTTGATTGGTAGGAACGGATTTATCAAATACATCACCAGCAATCATAACAGCGTCAATAGCTTCTTCTTTTGCTATTTGAAGTATTTGTTTATGGATATGCTTTTGGTCTTCATATAGAGAAAAACCATTGAGATTTTTACCGAGATGAAGGTCGGACAAATGCATGATTTTCATAAAGTATCCCTTTCCTAAATTAAATATATTAAGATTTATTTTTCTAATTGTATAGTGGCAAAAGTACGACCACATTCACAAGTATGTTTATAATCAATAGAAGCTGTGAGTTTAGTTTGGAAGCGAATAATAGGCATTGCTTCAAATGTTAAAGGAGTAATGACTAATTTATTATCAACAACTTCTGGATAGAGATAATCATCTTGTACATGAACATGATTATGTTCACAAGTGAAAATGATACCTGCAAAGCCAAAGTACTTAGACATATAGACTTTAGCTAATGGATGATGGAAATGATGTTCGATTTCATCAAGTGTTGTATCTTGGAAATTATCAATTAAAACAATGATTTTTGGCGGTAAGTGCTCAACATTTCGTTCAATCATAGTTTTTAAATTTTTAGCACTGATGATTAAAGATGTAGCATTGAAAATGCCAATAACATCAATAGCAGCATCTACGCTATTACAAGGAAGTACTGTAGCACCTAATGCTTCAGCTGCATAATGTAAGTCCAATAAATATTGAGAGCTATAATTACCACAGATAATCAATGTTGATGTTTTATTGATATCATTGCTAGCTAAAGGTCTGATAGCGATATCGATATTGCGTGCAATATCGTCTGCTGTAAAACCGCGATATAAACCGCTGATTGTTCGGTTAAAACGCAAAGTCTGACTAAGTGGGCCTGTTAATAAATCAAAGGCAGATGCTTGAATAAGTTCATCTCTAGTCGTTACAGGGAGATTTCTTATATCAGATAAAGTTTTTATATCTTCAGCATGAATATCAAGACCATTGTATTTCTTTTTGTAGAAAGAGGATTTTTCTAATGCCCAACGAAGATTTTTGCGAAAGCGTTGTAAAATGAGTTCAACTTTTTCTTCAGTTGGCATCATTTCTACTTTAGGATTGATGACCATGATTTATTCTCCTTTTTGATAATGACTGAAATTACCAATGACGATATCAGGGAATTCTTCGTGTAATTGGCGAATAAATTCTTTAGTGCCGATAGCTTTAGTAAATGGTGGCATGATTTCGGCAAAAGCATCAGGATCGATATTTAAATTGCGAATTTGAATCATATCTACAGGATTTTCATGTAAAAATTCTTTCCATGCTTTAAATTCACTTTCACTATCATTAAAGCCAGGGAAATAAAGCATATTTAAAGAAATATGCACGCCATGTTCATGAGCGTAGCGAATGGATTCTTTTACATTATCAAGTTCATAACTACCGCGATAATAAGCTTTGTAATTTTCAGGAATAGCACTGATAATACTTACACGCATACTATCAAGACCAGCATTAACAATGCGTTTGATACCTTCTGTATAGCCGGCATTAGTATTTATATTGATTTGACCTTTGTCTGTTTTTTTGCGGATTTTTTCAATAGCAGGCACGATATTGTCTACAGCAAGAGAAGGTTCACCTTCACAGCCTTGACCAAAACTGATAATGGCGTCTGGTGCAGTTTCTAAATGATAGATACCGATTTGAGCAATTTCTTTTGGTGTAGGACGGAATTTTATGCGACTTTGTGGAGATGGACAGCATTCAGCAGGCTGAAGAGAGATACAGCCAAAACAATTAGCATTACAAACTGGAGAAGATGGAATACCAGCTTCCCAACGGCGATAAAATAGATTTTGAGCTGTGCAACAATGCCATGTCAAAGAACAATTACCTAAATGTTCAACAAGGCGATTGTCTGGTAAATCTTTTTGAACGCGTTTAACTAATTTATGCAAATTGCGAGTATTGTAATGAGCAGGATCCCATTTATCATTTTCATCAGTGTACATAGCTGCTACATAAAGTTCATCTTTATAGACAACAACAGCAGTATAGCCATAAAGTGGGAGCATTTGAGCGTCATCTTCTTTTTTGAAAGCTGGCATATATAAACGAGTATAACCAGCAGGCAAGATGGCAGCTACGGCATTGCCCATGATAGGCATGATTTCATCACCGTATTTGGCAAGTGGTAAACGATCTGGTAAAAACATTAAATCAGCAGATTCTGGAAGTGGAATTAAATCATCTGGGGAAAGTTCGATGATATCTGTTCCAGTTCTAGCTAAAGCTTGGAAACCTTTTGGGGCATCTAGGATATTACCATCTTCATCAGCATATAATGCACGAATATCAGCCATTATTTTTATCCTCCTGTTTTACTTTATTTTTCTTTGCTTTTTTAGGATTGTATTTATTCATAGCCATATCGACAGAATCATTAACGATACATTCTACAGCAGGGATAAGATATTTGATCGCTTCATCTACAGCTGTTTTATCTTCTTGAGGAAATGGAGCAAGAACATGATTTATTACACTCCAACCAGGAAGAGGTCTACCAACACCGAGTCTTACACGTGGGAAATTTTCACTGCCTAAATGAGCGATTAGAGACTTTATGCCATTGTGTCCGCCAGAACTACCTTTTTTGCGAATGCGAATAGTGCCAGCTGGGATATCCATATCATCATGAGCTACAATGATATCTTCTGGAGTTACTTTATACCAACGCATCAAAGGACCAACGGCTTCACCGCTATTATTCATATAAGTTTGCGGTTTAACGAGCAGGATTTTTTCAGTGCCAATGCGACCTTCTGCAATTTGAGCATTGAATTTATCTTTCCAAAGATTTATATTAAGATGCTCAGCTAGTGCATCAACGAGCATAAAACCGACATTATGGCGGGTTTTGGCATATTCATTACCAGGATTGCCAAGACCTACAATTATTTTCATTAAATTACCTCCAAGACAATATATAATAATTAATATTTTAGCATAAAAACAAAAACAAAAGCACTAGAGTTTTTCTAGTGCTTGTTTATTTATGATTTTTACTTTTCCACGAGTGATTTCTACATATCCTTCTGTAGAAAAATATTTGAGCATACGCGTTACTACTTCACGAGCTGAACCCATTAATTTGGCTATTTGTTCATGAGTCATATTGATTTCATTAGAATTAGTAGTATTACTTTCATTGAGTAAAAACTCAGCAAGTCTTTTATCAAAACTGGTGAACATCATCTGTTGCATAGCCCAGGTTACAGTGCATAAACGCTTAGTAGCAAGTTTATAAGTGATGGCTTCAAGATAGATATTTTCATTCATGACCTTGGCAAAAGCACAAGGCAAGATTTGAATAAGCTCGCAATCAGTTAAAGCTTCAATGTAAATGTCAAACGTAATATCTTTAATCACACAAGAAGCAGATAATATGGAAATATCGCCATCATTTAAGCGATAAAAAGTGATATCTTTACCTTGCTCAGATAAAGTATAAACTCGCAATTGTCCTTTTTTGATGATTAAAATACCAGAACAACCTTCTTTAGTTGTATGCACAAAATTATTTTTTTTTACTTGAATTAAAGAAGCATTTTGAGAAATGATTTGTTGTTGTTTAGTAGTTAATTGTTGCCATGCAGGAAAAAGCGTATTTAATAAATTAAAATCATCATTATTTAGCATAATTTTCCCCTAAAAGATTATTAAAGTTTATAAGCAAAGGCAGATTATTAGCTAATTGATGTAAAGGTTGAGTATTTTTTTTAGTCAAAGATAAAGTAATGGCACCTTCTGTCAGCATGACCATAGTCATAGCTAGAAAATCAGCATATTCTTCCTGTAAATCCATTTTTAAAAAGCTGTTTTTATAGATATTTTGAATTTGTTGGAAAGTACGTTCGCATTCTAGGCGTATTATTTCATTAGAAGAAAAAGTTTCTAAAGCTATTAGACTTATGGAAACATTTGGTTGAAATAAATCTTTTTCAATCTTTTGTGCAATATATATTAAATGTTGTTGCAAGCCTTCAAGCGGTGTAGAAGCTTTAGCTAATACATCTAAAATTTCTGTAGAGATTTTTTCAGCAGTTTTTTGCAAAGCTTCTTGAGCAAGTTGTTCTTTTCCTTGGGGAAAATAATAATAAAGCGAGCCTTTAGGAGCATTACTTTTTTTGAGAATTTCACTAATTCCTGTGGCATGATATCCTTGATTAGCAAATAAAGAGGAGGCTGTATCAATAAAGATATCTTTTGTATTTGTTTTCATAGGCAATTATCCTTTTGTATTAGAAGCTATAGTTTTAACATATTTTCTAGTGATAGTTAAGAAGATAATCAATGCTAAAACTTCAGCAACAGCAATTACTAAGGCTGTAGGAAGAGCTGTAGTACCACCACCAATACCTACAATAGGTGCTACGAAACCACCAGAGATTGTGGAGAAAAATCCGAGTAATGCAGAAGCACTACCGGCAACTTTCTTTTGAGTTTGCATAGCAAGTGAGAAACTAGTGGAAGCAGTGAGTGGTAATGCTGTTTGAGTTAATAGCAATAAAATAATCAATACATATATAGAAAAATCTAAAACAATTCCTACTAAAAATAATATACCAAAAATCAAACCTTGGCAAAGTCCTATAAGTAATAATTTAGAGTCAGGTATGCGACCTGTTAAAATATTAGTGATTTTACCAGCTATCATCATACCGATACCGACGAAAGCAAAAACGAGAGAAATATCTTGTGGTGTGAAATTATAAATACCTTGAAGCATGAAAGGCATGCCAGATATATAAGCGAACAAGGAACAGAAAACAAAGAATTGAATAGCACATAAGCTAGCAAAATAAGGTCTAGCACATAAACTGAAAAATACTTTAACAATATGGGCAATATCGCCTTTTAAACGTTTTTCTTCAGGAAGAGTTTCTTTGTATTTTAATAGTGATAAAAGAGTAATACCGATGCCGGCAAGAGTTAAAATAACAAAAACACTTATCCAGGAGAAGAAACGCAATAATTGACCACCGAGCACTGGCGCAATTATAGGAGCAAGACCTTGAATAATCATTACCGTAGCTAAGAATTTAGTGAGCATTGTTCCTTTATAGATATCACTGGCAATAGCACGACTGACAACTAAAGCGGAAGAAGCAGCAAAGCCACCAATAAAACGAGCAAAGATAAAAAGCTCAATAGATGGGGCAAAAATACAAGCTACAGAAGAGATAGTAAAAATTATCAAACCGAAAACAAGAGGTCTTGTTCTGCCATAAATATCGCTTAACGGTCCCGCTATGACTTGCCCTATGGCAAGACCAATAAGCCAAGATGTAAGTGTTAATTGAATAATAGATGGTGTAGTTGCAAAATCAAGTGTCATTTGAGGCAATGCTGGCAAATACATATCAGTAGCAAGCGGACCTAATGAGCAGATTGAAGCTAAAAGTGTAATTAAAATATTATTTTTATTTTCGCTAATATTAGCATCTGTTTTTGACATTGTAGACATGTTTATACTCCTTTTTATAAAAATATAACAACTGGTCTATATAATATAGCAAAAAAAATAAGTAAAGTCAAAGGACTTTACTTAAAGATATTTTTTATCCATCTGCGATTATCAATTAAATGAATGATAACGAGTATAATCATAAAATAACCTAAATATATATGCAACGGTTTAGATAATGTTTTTGGCAGTATTAAAATTTTAAAATCCATACAAATTCCAGTAAACGCAATTATGATAAAAGATATGGCTAGTAAAATAAACGTAATATGCATACGTGTTTTCATTTTTGATCAACTCCTGTTCTTTATTATAACGAATAAATATTAAAATTATCTTAAGTTTTGAATTAAATGTAAAAAATTTTTTATATTATTGCATTATTTTGAATTAAATGGTATTATAAACCTAGATATTCGGTTGATCGATACGGGAGAGATTGCGATAGCAACGCCGAAGGTGAAAGAGGCACAAACTCTCAGGCAAAAGGACCGTATACGGACGAAACTCTGGAAAGCAATTAAATTTGCACCGAAGAAGAAAAATCTTTCAGGTACAAAAGACAGAGCGCATGAATTTTCATGCGCTCTTTTTTGTGCGAAAAAATAGAAATTAGTTTTAAATATAAAAGAATATTATAAATAAAAATAAAGTAATTATTTAATAACAGGAGGCGTAGCCATGGATTTATTAACAAATTTAAAAACAGTTGACCCAGAAATACAAAAAGCAATAGACCAAGAACTTTCTCGTCAACGTGAAAAACTAGAAATGATTGCTTCAGAAAATATCGTTAGCACAGCCGTTATGCAAGCTCAAGGAAGTATACTTACAAATAAATATGCAGAAGGTTATCCAGGCAAACGCTATTATGGTGGTTGTGAATATGTTGATGTTGTAGAACAATTAGCAATTGACCGTGCTAAAAAATTATTTGGTGCAGAATATGCAAATGTACAACCACATTCCGGAGCACAAGCAAATACAGCAGTATATTTTGCTTTGCTACAGCCAGGAGATACTATTTTAGGTATGAACCTTACAGATGGTGGTCATTTAACACATGGTAGCCCTGTAAATATTTCTGGTAAATATTTTAAAATTATTCCTTATGGTGTAGATAAAGAAACTGAACGCATCGATTATGATGAATTAGAAAGATTAGCAAAAGAACATCAACCAAAATTAATCGTTGGTGGAGCTAGTGCTTATTCTAGAATTATCGATTTTGAACGCATGGCACAGATTGCAAAATCTGTAGGTGCATATCTCATGATTGATATGGCACATATCGCAGGTTTAGTAGCAGCAGGACTTCACCCAAGCCCAGTGCCATATGCAGATGTAGTAACAACAACTACACATAAAACACTTAGAGGACCTCGTGGTGGTTTAATCCTCTGTCGTGATGCAGAATTTGGCAAACAATTTAATAAAGCTATTTTCCCCGGTATTCAAGGTGGCCCATTGATGCATGTAATAGCAGCAAAAGCAGTAGCATTTAAAGAAGCTTTAAGTGATGAATTTAAAGTTTATCAGCAACAAGTTTTAGATAATGCAAAAGCCTTAGCAGATGAACTTGTGAAAAAAGGATTTAGAATTGTATCAGGTGGTACAGATAATCATTTAATGCTGGTAGATTTGCGCTCTAAAAATATCACAGGAAAAGAAGCACAATTCTTGTTAGATGAAATAGGTATCACAGCAAATAGAAATACAATTCCATTTGAGCCATTGAGCCCATTTGTAACAAGTGGTATTCGCCTAGGAACACCAGCACTTACAACTAGAGGATTAAAAGAAGAAGATATTCGTGAAGTAGCAGATATCATTGCTGATGTTATCGAAAATCGCGAAGATAGTGCTGTTATTGAAACAGCAAAAGCAAAAGTTCAAGCTATTTGTAAGAAATTCCCATTATATGAAGCTTAAAATATCGGTTTGTCAGTTGGACAATTAAGGATATAAAAATATCAAATTTTAGTGTCGGTAATAATTACAAGGAGGGAATGTATATGGATTTATTAAAAACACCATTATATGAAGAACATCTTAAATGTCATGGTAAAATGGTGGAATTTGCAGGGTACAGTTTGCCTGTTCAATATGCTACAGGAGTAATTAAAGAACATTTAGCAGTGCGTACAGCTTGTGGCTTATTTGATGTATCACATATGGGTGAAATAATTTGTGAAGGTGAAGATGCTCTAGCAAATATAAATATGTTATTATCCAATAATTATACAGATTTAGATATTAATTATGCTCGCTATAGCCCAATGTGTAACGAACAAGGTGGCGTAGTTGATGATTTGATCGTATATAAACAGCATGAACATAAGTATTTTATTGTAGTCAATGCTGCTAATAAAGATAAAGATTTTGCATGGATGAAAGCACATGCTTTTGGTAATGTAAAATTTAGTGATGTTTCAGCAGAATATGCTCAGTTAGCATTACAAGGTCCAAAAAGTGAACATATTTTAGCTCAAGTTACTGATGAAAAAAATATTCCACAAAAATATTACACTTGTATTTTTGACGCTAAGATTGATGATATTGATTGCATTATTTCTCGCACAGGATATACAGGCGAAGATGGTTTTGAAATCTATGTAGCTAGTAAATATGCTCCAGCTATTTGGAATTTATTATTAGAAAATGGCAAAGAAGATGGCTTAATTCCTTGTGGTTTAGGTGCAAGAGATACTTTGCGCTTAGAAGCTGCAATGCCACTTTATGGTCATGAAATGAATGATGAAATTTCTCCAAAAGAAGCAGGCTTAGGCATTTTTGTGAAAATGGATAAACCTGATTTTATCGGTAAGAGTGCATTAGAACAAAAAGGTGCACCAACTAGACGTCGTGTAGGCTTAAAAGTTACAGGAAAAGGAATTATTAGAGAAGCACAAGATGTTTATATTGATGGAGAAAAAATCGGTATTACTACATCAGGTACACATTGTCCATATTTAAAACAGGCAGTGGCTTTAGCTATTGTAGATGTAGCACATAAAGATGTAGGTACAAAAGTACAAGTTGATGTACGTGGTCGTATGGTTGAAGCGAAAATCGTTAAATTACCATTTTATAAAAGAAGTAAATAAAGAGAAAATAAATTTATAAATTTTTAGGAGGAATAAATTATGAACTTTCCAGAAGAATTATTATATGTAAAATCTCATGAATGGGTACAAAAACAAGAAGATGGAACTTATTTAATCGGTATTACAGATTATGCTCAAGATGCACTCGGTGATTTAGTTTTTGTTAATTTACCAGAAGAAGGCGATGAAGTAGTTAAAGGTGAAACTTTTGCTGATGTAGAGTCTGTAAAAGCTGTATCTGATGTATTCTCTCCTGTTAGTGCTACTATTGAAGCAGTTAATGAGGAATTAGCTGATGACCCAGCACTTATTAATAGTGATCCTTATGGTGCATGGTTTATTAAAGTTAGCAATTTAACTGACCATGAAGATTTATTAAGTGCCAAAGAATATGAAGAATATGTACAAACTCTCGATTAAATAATTATTGAGGTGATTTTATGGGAACATATGTAGTCAATAGTAAAAAAGAACAGCAGGAATTATTAACTAGATGTGGTCTTAATTCTTTCGTGGATTTATATAAAGATATTCCCGAAGAAGTATTATTAAAAGATGGCTTGAATTTACCAAAAGGCTTAGCTGAACTTGAAGTTAAAAGAAAATTTGAAGATTTAGCTGATAAAAATAAAGTTTATAAACATATATTCCGTGGAGCTGGTGCGTATAATCATTACATTCCATCAGTGGTAAAAGCTATTGCAAATAAAGAAGAATTTGTAACAGCATATACACCATATCAGGCAGAAATAAGTCAGGGAATATTACAAGCTATATTTGAATTTCAGACTATGATTTGCGAATTAACTGGTATGCAAATAGCAAATGCTTCTGTTTATGATGGAGCAACGGCAGCAGCAGAAGCAACAGCTATGTGTTATGAACGCAAAAAAGCTAATACTGTTTATGTATCAGCAACTACTAATCCACAAGTGATAGAAGTTATTAAAACGTATAGTTTTGGTCATGATATAAAAGTTGAATTAGTGCCAGAAAAAAATGGCATTACTGATATCGAAGCATTAAAAACAATGATAGATAATGAAGCTAGTTGTTTTTATGTGCAACAGCCAAATTATCTTGGTAATATTGAAGACCTTGTAGCACTTGGTGAAGTAGTGCATAAGGTAAAAGCAAAATATATTGTAGGAGCTAATCCAATAGCTTTGGCAGTATTGCAAACTCCAGCACAAGCAGGTGCTGATATTGTAGTAGGAGAAGCTCAGCCACTTGGTTTACCACTTGGTTTTGGCGGTCCATATTTAGGATTTATGGCGACTACTGATAAAATGATGCGTAAATTGCCAGGCAGATTAGTTGGTCAAACTGTTGATGTTGATGGAAAAAGAGCTTTCGTACTTACATTGCAGGCAAGAGAACAACATATTCGCAGAGAAAAAGCTAGCTCTAATATCTGTTCTAATCAGCAGTGGTGTGCATTAGTAGCTTCAATTTATCTTGCAACTATGGGTGCTAAAGGTTTAGTTGAAGTTGCAGAACAATCAGTAGCTAAAGCTCATTATTTAGCAGAAGAATTGTCAAAAGCAGGTCTGACTTTAAAATATCAGCAACCATATTTCCATGAATTTGTTACTGTTTATGCTAAAAATACACAAGATATTATGGATAAATTAGCTCAAAATAATATTTTAGGTGGATTGCCACTAAATGAACGAGAAATATTATGGTGTGCTACAGAAATGAATACTAAAGAAGAAATTGATAAATTAGTTGAATTAGTGAAGGCGGTGTAGATATGAATTTAATTTTTGAACAAAGTACACAAAATCATCAATGTAGTATTTTACCGCCTTGTGATGTTATCAAAGTAGAATTGCCTACAAAACGTCAAGAGCCTTTGACTTTACCAGAGCTATCTGAAAATGAAATCAGTCGTCATTATACGCAATTAGCAGAAAATGTGCATGGTGTAAATAATGGTTTTTATCCTTTAGGTTCTTGCACTATGAAATACAATCCTAAAATTGATGAAGAAGTAGCAAGTTTCAAAGGTTTTACTAATATTCACCCATTGCAAGATACAAAAACTGTACAAGGTGCATTAGAAGCAATTTCTTTGGCTAATGATTATTTATGTGAAATAACTGGTATGGATAAAATGACTTTCCAACCAGCAGCGGGCGCGCATGGTGAATTTTCCGGATTATTATTAATCAAAGCGTATCATAAGAGCAGAAATGATGAAAAACGTCATAAAATAATTGTTCCTGATTCTGCACATGGCACAAATCCAGCAAGTGCTTCTATGGTAAATTATGATGTTATTTCTGTTCCATCATCTAGTGATGGTTGTGTTGATATAGAAGCATTAAAAGCTGTATTGGCTAAAGAAGGCGAAAATATCGCAGGTTTGATGTTAACTAATCCAAATACAGTTGGTATTTTTGATAAAAATATCTTAGAAATTACAAAATTGATACATGATGTTGGCGGATTATGCTATTATGATGGGGCTAATTTAAATGCTGTAATGGGTTGGGCTCGTCCAGGTGATATGGGCTTTGATGTAGTACATCTTAATTTGCATAAAACATTTGCAACTCCACATGGTGGCGGTGGCCCAGGAAGTGGCCCTATTGGTTGTAAAGCATTTTTACAAGAATTTTTACCAGGATATCAAGTAGTACAAAAAGATGATTATTTTGATTTAGTACGCTATGAAAAATCATATGGCATGGTAAAAGAATTTTATGGTCATTTCCTCGTAGTATTGAAAGCATTGGCTTATGTTATGACTTTAGGCAAAGAAGGTATCAGTGAAGCTTCGGCAAATGCTGTACTCAATGCTAATTATATGAAACAGGAACTTTCAGATACTTTTAATATGGCTTATGATGGCATTTGTATGCACGAATTTGTAATGAGCTTAGAACAATTAAAACATGATTATAATGTATCTGCTTTAGATGTAGCAAAAGCCATGTTAGATTATGGAATTCATCCACCAACAATGTATTTCCCATTGATTGTGCATGAAGCATTGATGGTAGAACCTACAGAAACAGAAGGCAAGGCACAGATGGACGAAGCGATTAAAATTTATAAAGAAATTTATAAAACTGCGATAGAAAATCCAGATATTATGCATGAAATGCCACTTAATACTGTAGTGCGTCGTTTAGATGAAGTTTTAGCTGCAAGAAAACCAATATTACGCTATCAGGCAGAGTGATTAATTATGATAAATAGTATAAAAATTGTAAGAGGTGAGGGCTTTAATCCCTATTATAATTTAGCTCAAGAAGAATATTTGACTACTAATGTAAATAAAGGTGAATTGATAATTTATCTATGGCAAAATAAGCACACCATTGTGATTGGCAGAAATCAAAATGCTTGGCAAGAATGTAATATAGAAAAGTTTATCCAAGATGGTGGGAAAATAGCTCGCCGTTTATCTGGTGGCGGTGCTGTCTATCATGATTTGGGAAATTTGAATTTCACTTTTTGTGTGAGAAAAGAAGATTATGATATAGATAGACAATTATCCGTAATTTTGACGGCTGTACAAGCTTTAGGAATTAAAGCAGAAAAAACAGGTCGCAATGATATAACTATTGAGCAAAAGAAGTTTTCTGGAAATGCTTTTTATAAACAAGGAGATTTTTGTTATCATCATGGGACTTTATTACTATCGGTAGATAGTGAACAAATGCTGAAATTCTTAAATGTAGATAAAGCTAAATTACAATCAAAAGGCGTGGATTCTGTAAAATCACGTGTAACAAATTTAAAAGAATATAATGCTAATATTACAGTAGAGTCAATGTGTAAGCAGATAAAAATATCCGCAGAGAAAATTTATAATTGTTCAGCTGTGGATTATGTGATTAATTCTGTTGATAAATTAAAGATAAATGAATTAATGCAAAAATTTAGCGACTGGGATTGGATTTTTGGACGGAAAATACAATTTACAAATCATTTGCAAAGACGTTTCTCATGGGGAAATGTAGAATTTTACATTTATGTAGATAAAGGTAGAGTCAAAGATATAGAGATATATTCTGATGCTATGGAGCAAAATTTTATTTTATCATTGAAAGAAGCATTAAAAGATTGTTTGTATATAAAAAGAAATATAATTGAGCGGATAGAAAATTTAACTGAAGATAAAATTATGAGTAAAGATTTAATAACTTTAATTCAAGATGATTTGTAAATTATAAAGGTGTGGTGATTTATGGGAAATTTTGATTTAGCAATAATTGGGGCAGGTCCAGCAGGATATGAAGCAGCAGTTTTTGCTGCTAAACAAGGATTGAAAACAGCTTTAATTGAAAAATCAGAGCTTGGTGGAACTTGTTTGAATAATGGTTGTATACCCACAAAAACATTATTGCATACAGCTGATTTATATCGTAAGATGACTAATCAAGCGGACATAATAGGATTAGATTATCAAGCATTATCCTTTGATATGAAAAAAATGCAATTGCATAAGCAAGATGTGATACAAAAACTTCGTGAAGGCATAGCTAAATTGATGAAAATGCATAAAGTGACGATAATCAAAGGCTGTGCTAAGATTGTTGGCGAACATGAGATAGCAATTCAAAGTGATGAAAAAGTAGAAAATATTGAAGCTAAAAATATTTTAATCGCCACAGGTTCAGTGCCAGCTATGCCCCCAATAAAAGGTGTTGAATTGACTATAAATAGTGATGAATTATTAAATGATGAAAATGTATATGAGCAAATAGCTATTATTGGCGGTGGCGTTATTGGTATTGAATTTGCTTTTTTATATGCTTCCTTAGGAAAAAGAGTCATTATTTTAGAAGCATTAGATAGAATTTTAGCTAATATGGACAAAGAATTTGCACAAAGTTTAAAAATGTTATTGAGTAAACGCAATGTGGAAATTCAAACAAAAGCATTAGTCCAAGAAATAAGCTATAACGAAGGAACAAAGAAATATAATTGTAAGTATTTACAAAAAGATGCAGAATATATCATATCAGCAGATAAAGTATTGATGGCTGTAGGTAGAAGAGCATATACTCAAAATCTTTTTGCTGATAATCTATCAATAGAAACTGATAGAGGTAAGATAAAAGTAAATGAAAATTACCAAACAAATATAGAAAATATCTATGCTAGTGGAGATGTTATTGGTGGTATACAATTAGCTCATGTTGCTACAGCAGAAGCAATAAATGCAGTTTGTCATATGTTAGGCAGAGCGCCAATTTACAATATGAAATTAATACCTAGTTGTATTTATACTAATCCAGAAATCGCCTCTGTAGGTATGACTCTTGATGAAGCGAAAGCTCAAGGAATTAATGTAAAAACTATAAAATATCCTATGGGTGCTAATGGAAAAACTGTATTATCCTTACAAGAGAGAGGATTTATAAAAATAATAGTGGATAAAGAAACTGATTGTATTTTGGGAGCACAAATGATGTGTGCTCATGCTACAGATATGATTAGTCAATTTACACAAGCTATTCAAGAAGAATTAACGCTAGTAGACCTACAGAAAATAATATTCCCACACCCAACATTTAATGAAGCTATTGGTAAAGCTGTAGAATAATAAAAAAGCTGATGTAATTTACATCAGCTTTTTTCTTTATAAATTATCTAAGAAATTTTTTATGCGAGCAAGAGCACCGCTTATATTATCTACAGAAGTAGCATAAGAAGCTCTGATAAATCCTTTACCACATTCACCAAAAGCAGTGCCAGGAACTACTGCTACATGTTGACGGAGAAGTAATTGTTCAGCGAATTCTTCAGAAGAAAGACCAGTGCTAGAAATATCAGGGAAAATATAAAATGCTCCTTTAGGTTCAAAGCATTTTAATCCCATGCTAGTAAAGCCTTCATAGATTAAACGGCGACGGCGGTCATATTCAGCTACCATTTTTTTCATATGTTTTTGACCATTGCGAATTGCTTCAAGTCCAGCTATTTGAGCTGTTATTGGTGCGCAAATCATAGTGTATTGATGAATTTTATTCATAGCATCAATTACAGGTTTTGGTGCTAAGGCATAACCAAGGCGCCAGCCTGTCATAGCATATGCTTTAGAAAAACCGTTTAAAATGATACTGCATTCTTTCATATCAGGTAAAGCAGAAAAACAAATATGTTTACGTTCGCCATAAGTCAAATCGCCATAAATTTCATCGGATATGACAATTAAATTATGTTTTTGGGCAAAATTAGCAATAGCGAGTAATTCATCATATTCTAAAATTGTTCCTGTTGGATTGTTAGGATAGCCGATTAATAATGCTTTTGTTTTTGGCGTAATATGTTTTTCTAAATCTTCAGGAGTTACTTTGAATTCATTTTCTGATTTAGTAGGTACAGCAATAGCTTTGGCACCAACTAAAGTAGCACAAGCTGCATAAGATACATAGCATGGCTCTGGAATTAAAATTTCATCATTAGGATTTAAAATAGCGCGCATAGCAAGGTCAACAGCTTCACTAACGCCAACAGTGATGAGTACTTCATCATTAGGATTGTATTTTACCTGAAAATCTCTTTCGTACATATGTGTGATGGCATGACGTAATTCATAAAGACCTTTATTGCTAGTATATGCCGTATATCCACGTTCTAAGCCATAGATACAGCTTTCGCGGATAGTCCAAGGTGTTACAAAGTCAGGTTCACCAATACCAAGACTGATGACATCTTCCATAGTGGAAGCAATATCAAAAAAACGGCGAATACCGGATTGTTTTGTATGTTGTACAGTAGTTGCTAAATTTTTATTCCAATCAATCATGGTGATACCACCAATCTATGGTCAGTTTCTTTATCATCAATGATAATACCATCTTTTTTATAAGGTTTGAGCATAAAATGACTGCGTGTAGAAGTAACGCCTTCGATTGTAGAAAGACGACGAGCAACAAAGTCAGCTACATTTTTTAAAGATTTACCTTCAATGATAACTAATAAATCAAAGCTACCAGACATTAGATAAACAGTTTTTACTTCATCAAAACGATAAATTCTTTCGGCGATAGCATCAAAACCAAATTCACGCTGTGGAGTAACATTGACTTCAATCATAGCAGAAACGCTATCATCTCCGTATTTTTCCCAGTCGATCATAGTGTTGTAGCCAAGAATGATTTTTTCTTTTTCTAGCTTTTTCATTTGTTCTTCTATTTCATATTCAGAACGGCCAAGCATAGTAGCAAGTTCTTTGATTGAACGACGTCCATCATGTTCTAGTAATTCTAATAATTCACGCATAAAATCACTTCCTTAGTAAGTTTAATGAATAGTAATTTAGTAATCTTTATTTTAGCGAAAAAACAAAGACCCTCGTCCAATAAAGGACGAGGGTCTTCTCCCGTGGTACCACCTTAGTTAGCAAATAGCTCACTTAATGCCGATATCGCTGGCATAGCGCCTAGTTTTGCTAGGTGCTCACGGGTAGCTTTCTAATTTTATCGCTTGATAGCTTTCACCAACCGCTATTTCTCTGAAAGTCAATAAAATTATACTTTTCCGCTCATTGCATTTTATATATGTGTAATTATGTTAACATAAAATTAATATATAAATCAAGTGTTAGATGAATAAATGTAAAATTAAATATACAATAGCAGATAAAATTGCAGTACATGAAATTGTCATAAGCCAAGCGACAAGCATTTGACGAGCAACGTCCCAATGTACAGCTTTAACACGTTGGGCAGCGCCTACACCCATGATAGAACCAGAAACGACATGCGTAGTAGATACTGGTAAATGTAGAAGTGTAGCGCCAAAGATTACTACAGCTGAGTTTAAATCAGCAGAAAAACCATGAACAGGTTGCATGCGGAAGATTTTTCCGCCAACAGTTATGATGATTTTCCAACCACCAAAAGAAGTACCGAGAGCCATAGCAAAAGCACATGATATTTTTACAAAAGTAGGAACTTCTAAAGCACCGATATAGCCACCGCTTAAAAGAGCAAGTGTGATAATCCCCATGGATTTTTGTGCGTCATTAGAACCATGAGCAAATGCCATTAAAGCAGCAGAAATTACTTGGAGACGATTGCAATTATCATTGACAGTAGCTGGTCTCATGGAATGACAGATAGCAAAAATAATATGTAGTATAATCCAACCAATTGCCATGGCAGCAAGAGGAGAAAGTACTAAAGATAAAAATATTTTTAAAATACCATAGCCATTTAATCCCATAAAACCAACGGAGATGATTACAGTGCCAATGATACCACCAACTAAAGCATGAGAAGAACTACTTGGCATACCAAACCACCATGTTATTAAATTCCAAATAATAGCACCAGCTAAAGCAGCGATAATGATAACTTCATTTACCATAGAAGCAGATTGAACTATATCGCCACCGATGGTTTTGGCAACGCCTGTACTAATCATAGCACCAGCAAAATTTAAAATAGCAGACATAATAATAGCTACTGCTGGAGAGACTGCACGAGTTGATACGCATGTAGCGATTGCATTTGCTGTATCGTGGAAACCATTTACAAAGTCGAAAATAAGAGCTAAGGCAATAACAATAAAAATTAAGATAGAAGCTTGCTCAAGCATACTTCATAACAACTCCTTTTAATGTGTCAGAAATATGTTTTGTTTGATCAAGTGTATCTTCAAGGCATTGAAGAATATCTTTCCATTTTACAAGCGTAATAGGGTCTTTTTCAGTTTTGAATAATGAAGACATTTCACTGCGATAGAGTGTATCTCCTTGACTTTCATAAGTTAAAATGCGATTAGTGCATTCAAGAATTTCATTATGATTTTTACGAATATCTTTTAATAATGCAGTAGCTTTTACTAATTCTTCTGTAGCTTGAATTAAAAGTTTAGATAATTTTGCAGGGCCGTCGGTTTTTGGCTGACCTGCTTCGTACATGATGACGCGTTCAAGGCTACCATGAATATTATCTACACCATCATCTAAGCCATAAGAAAGAGCGAAAATATCTTCGCGATCAATAGGTGTGATAAATACTTGATTTAATTTTTGAACAGTTTCAGAAGTAATATTATCAGCTTGTTTTTCAATAGTTTTTATTTCTTCCATTTTTGTTTGTGCTTTACTGTAATTGATCATTACATCATACATTATTTTTGCACCTTGATTAAAGTATTTAGCATGCTGATTTAGCATATCAAAAAATTCATAATGTTTGTTTCCAATATCAAACATAAATAACCCTCCCGAAAAATTTCAATACTAAAATAAAGTATAGGATTTAAATAAGAAGAATAAATATGTTTTAAATAAAATCTATGTAAAATAAGTGCGATAAATGATGAGTAAAAAATGTTTTTATTTGATATATTTTGAGTGAAAAATATGGATAAAATAGCTTTTCTTTCTTAGAAATAATGGACATCATAAGTTTTCTAAGGTACAATAGAGGTGAGTTTTTTTCTTAATGTACAGGAGGAATAAAATTGTCAGTTAGAAGATTGTATGTTGAAAAACGCCAAGGTTTTGATATTCCCGCTCAAAAACTCTTTGCAGATTTAAAAGAGTTATTTGCTATTGAGGGAATAGAACAAGTAAGAGTTATTCGTCGATATGATATCGAAGGATTAACTGATGAAGAATATACACAGACAAAACCAGTTGTATTTTATGAACCACCAGTAGATGTAATCTATGAAGAAGAATTACCAGATTTTGCAAATGCACGTGTATTTGCTATTGAAGCACTTCCAGGACAGTTTGACCAAACAGCTGATTCAGCTGCACAATGTGTACAGCTCGTTACACAAAAAGAACGTCCTGTTATTCGCAGTGCAAGAGTAATTGTTTTAGTTGGTGAAATTGATGATGAAACTTTTGCCAAAATAAAAAATTACTGCATCAATGCTGTAGAAACAAGAGAAGCTTCTTTTGAAAAGCCAGAAACACTTGCTATGACTATGGAAGAACCTGCTGATGTAAAAATACTAACTGGTTTTATTTCTATGAGTGATAGTCAGCTTATGGATTTACGCAATGAAATGGGCTTGGCTATGAGTGATGAAGATTTGAAATTCTGCCAGGAATATTTTGCTAAAGAAGAAAATCGTGATCCTAGCATTACTGAAATTCGTGTTATTGATACTTACTGGTCTGACCATTGTCGTCATACTACATTCACAACAGCTATCGACAATGTTTCTATTGAAGAAGGTAAATATAAAGATACAATTAAAAATGCTTATGAATTGTATTTAAATGACCGTGAAGTATTAGGTAGAACTCATAAAGATGTTACTTTAATGGATATTGCTGTAATGGGTATGCGTAAACTTCGCGAAGAAGGTAAATTACAAGATTTAGATGTATCTGAAGAAATAAATGCTTGTAGCATTGTTGTAAAAGCCAATATTGATGGAAAACAAGAAGATTGGCTTGTAATGTTTAAAAACGAAACTCACAATCATCCTACTGAAATTGAACCATTTGGTGGTGCGGCAACTTGTCTTGGCGGTGCTATCCGTGACCCACTTTCTGGTCGTTCTTATGTATATCAAGCTATGCGTGTAACAGGTAGTGCTGACCCTCGTCGTAGTCTTGAAGAAACAATTAAAGGTAAATTACCACAGCGTAAAATTACTCGTGGTGCAGCACATGGTTATAGTTCTTATGGTAACCAGATTGGTTTGGCTACTGGACAAGTTCATGAAATTTATCATGAAGGTTATGCAGCAAAACGTCTTGAAATCGGTGCTGTAGTAGCTGCTGCTCCAAAAGAAAATGTACTTCGTTTTGAACCACAACCAGGTGATGTAGTTATTTTAGTCGGTGGACGTACTGGTCGTGATGGTATCGGCGGTGCAACAGGTTCTTCTAAAGAACATACTTTAGAATCTTTGACTCAGTGCGGTGCAGAAGTACAAAAAGGTAATCCTCCAACTGAACGTAAATTACAAAGATTATTTAGAAATCCAGAAGTTAGTCGCTTAATCAAACGTTGTAATGACTTTGGTGCAGGCGGTGTAGCTGTAGCTATTGGTGAATTAACGGATGGTCTTGTAATTGAACTTGATAAAGTTAAGAAAAAATATGATGGTCTTGATGGAACAGAACTTGCTATTTCTGAATCTCAGGAACGTATGGCAGTTGTTGTAGATGCTAAAGATGCAGATAAATTCATAGCTGAATCTGCAAAAGAAAATCTTGAAGCAACACTTGTAGCAACTGTAACTAAAGAACCTCGTCTTGTTATGAATTGGCGTGGTAATGATATCGTTAGCATTAAACGTTCTTTCCTTCAGACAAACGGTGTAAAACAGCATACTGATGCTGTAGTAAAAATGCCAGAAGGCGAAACATATTTTGAACAAGCAAAACAAGTAGAAGGCTCTGTAAAAGATGCTTGGCTTAATACTTTAAAAGATTTAAATGTATGCAGTCAAAAAGGTTTAAGTGAACAATTCGACTCTACAATCGGTGCTAATACAGTGCTTATGCCATTTGGTGGTAAACGTCAAATGACACCTGCAGAAGGTATGGTAGCTACATTACCATTATTAGAAGGTTCTACAAATACAGCTACTGCTATGACATTTGGTTTCAATCCATATCTCATGAGCTGGAGCTCATTCCATGGTGCAGTATATTCTATCGTAGAAGCTATTACAAAAATTGTAGCTATCGGTGGTGATTATGCAAAAGTTCGCTTAACTCTTCAAGAATATTTTGAAAGCCTTGGCAAAGATAGCGAAAAATGGGGTAAACCATTTGCTGCACTTTTAGGTGCATTATGGGCACAGCATAAATTCGGTACAGCTGCTATTGGCGGTAAAGACTCCATGTCTGGTACATTCATGGATATGACAGTACCACCTTCTTTAATCGCTTTTGCTCTTGATATGGTAGAAGCAGACAAAGTTGTATCTCCTGAATTTAAACAAGCAGGACATAAAGTTATCGTAGTTAAAGCAACTCGTGATGAATTCGAAATGCCAGTTATTGATACATTGACTGCTAACTTCAATAAAGTTTATGAATTAATTCATGCAGGTAAAGTTGCAAGTGCAAAAACTGTAGGCGTTGGTGGTATTGCTAGTGCAATCAGCAAAATGACACTTGGCGAACAACTCGGTTTTGCTTTTGCTGATGGCTTTGATACAAAAGAATTATTCGCTTGCGATTATGGTACAATCATTCTTGAATTAAATGAAGATGTAGATTTAAATGAATTTGTAGGTGCATATGAACTTGGTAGTGTAATTGCAGACAAAGCAATTATCTGTGGCGATGTAAAAATTTCCCTTGATGAAATTGAAACAGCATATACTCAGCCACTTGAACAGATTTTCCCAACTCATGTACGTAAATCTACTGGTGAAACAAAACAAAGTGAACTTTATACAGCAACTAGCATTGCTAAAGTTCCAACTTCTTTTGCTAAACCAAGAATTTTCATTCCAGTATTCCCAGGTACAAACTGTGAATATGATACTGCTAAAGCATTTAATCGTGCAGGTGGTCAAGCTGAAACTCTCGTTATTAAAAACTTGACTCCTTCCATGGTTGAAGAATCTGTTGAAGCTATTGTAAAAGGCATTGAAAAATCTCAGATTATCATGCTTCCAGGTGGTTTCAGTGGTGGGGACGAACCAGATGGTTCTGGTAAATTCATTGCTGCTATGTTTAGAAATCCACGCATTACAGAAGCTGTTCGCGATTTACTCAAAAACCGTGATGGTTTAATGCTCGGTATCTGCAATGGTTTCCAAGCTCTCATCAAATTAGGTCTTGTACCATTTGGTGATATTCAAGAATTAACACCAGAAAATCCAACACTCACATATAATGAAATTGGTCGCCACGTATCTTGCATGGTAGAAACAAAAGTTGTATCTAATCTCTCTCCATGGTTTAACAACGTAAAAGTAGGAGATATTCATACTATTGCTGTTTCTCATGGTGAAGGTCGCTTCTGTGCAAGTCCAGAAGTTTTAGCTCAATTAAAAGCTAATGGTCAGATTGCAACTCAATATGTAAATGCAAATGGCGATACTTCTATGGATATTGAAGTAAATCCAAATGGTTCTGTATGGGCTATCGAAGGTATCACAAGTCCAGATGGACGTATCTTAGGTAAAATGGGACACTCTGAACGTATTGGTAAATATGTAGCGAAAAATGTTCCAGGTGCAAAAGACCAAAAATTATTTGAAGCTGGCGTAGCTTACTTTAAATAAAAAATAATAGATATAAAAATAGACAGGGTATATATTACCTTGTCTATTTTTTTATAAATATTTAATTGTGAAATATAGAATAAATTAAAGTAGATAAAAATAAGAAAAAGACCTAGAATAAATTTTCTAGGTCTTTTATTTAAATTTTAGAGAATACTAGTATTTGGAATTTCGCTATCGTCTAATTTTCCTTTTAAATCATTATCTGTCATAGCACAAACAGCAGAGTCTGACCAAACATTTTCAGCTGTTTCAATCATATCGATGATGGTATAAATTGGTAAGATGATACCAAGTAAACCGATTGGAGCACCGATAGAGGACATAAGAGATAAAGTCAAGAAATAGCAACCCATAGGAACGCCTGCATTACCAACAGCGGCAATAACGGATATGAATAACCATGTAATCATAGTAGTCATGGATAATTCAAAACCAGCATTTTGCATTACGAATAAAGAGGTTACTAAGATAAATGCAGCACAACCATTCATATTGATAGTTGTACAAATTGGTAAGACGAAACGAGAAACTTTTGGATTGGCTTTTAAATTTTGTTCTGCACAAGCAAGTGTTACAGGTAAAGTTCCAGCGGAACTTTTGGTAAATAAAGCTACAGCAAGAGCAGGAGCCATTTTACGGAAAACTTTAACTGGATTTAATCCACGAAGAAGCATGATTAAAGGTAAAATGATAAAGAATTGAATAGCATTACCACCAATTACTACAGCAGTATATTTTCCTAAAGCGCCAACGATAACACCAGCTTCAATTTGAGCTGATAATTGCCCTGCAAAAGCGATGATACCAAGTGGTAAAACATAAAGTAATGCACGAATAAGTGTGAAGGATAATTCTTGTAAACCGTTGATTACTTTTAATAATTGTTCACGATTATCTGTTTTTGGCATGAAGGCTAAAGCTAGACCAACAGCAGCAGAAATCAACATAACAGATAAAACATTACCAGTTAAAAATGGCTGTAGAACATTATTTGGAATTACAGATAAGAAATGGTCATAATAAGAAAGTGCGCCTAATTTTTGCATAGGTACAGCTTCTTGACCGGCATTGATAATATCCATAGGAAGATTTCCTGGAGAAATCCATAAATAAAGACAAAGACTCGTAACTGCTGCACAGATTGTGGTGAATAAAGTATAAAATAGTGCATGAGAAAAGATACGACTTGTATCTTTATTATTACCGAGTGCAGCTAAAGTAGTGATAACTGCTAGAGCGATTGTAGGAACTGCAATGAATTGGAATAAACGTGTAAATACAGTAGCTACAAAATTGAAAAATTCATTTAAAGGTTGGATACCGAGCCAGCCTAAAATGCCACCTAGAATGAGTGCACCAAACCATAATAAGAACTGACGTCCTTGAGAAGATTTAGCTTTGCTTTCGCGGATAGCACTTTGAGCGGTTTCTTTAACATCGACTTGTTTTTTATTATCAGCCATATGTAATCCCTCTTCTCTCTTTAATATTGTATATACATATATGATTAATTCATACAATATATGTATGAAAAAGATTATACGATTTTGATGTAAACATGTCAATTGTTTTAAAGTGTATAAAAAATAAAAAGGTAATGTGATTTTATTTTTTACTATTTACATTATCAAAAATAAATAAGGCGTTGTCAACATAAAAAGTAATTCATTTTGTTATCTAGTTTAGAAAAAATAGATTATTTTATAGTATTTATAAATGTTTTAGTTAAAATAAAAAGTTTAATCAAAATGGATTATTGTCTAATATCACGTTATTACTACCTTTTTGATAACCTATTAAATCCACAGTGATAAATTTAAAACCTAGTTTTTGAAACTCTTTATGAATTAAATCTCTAAGAGGATTGGTAAATAATTTAGGAACTTCATTTGTTTCTACTTCTATACGGGCTAAATCACCGTGATGGCGTACGCGAATTTGACCTTGTAAAAATTTATGAAGTATATTTTCTGCTTTAGCAACTTGATTTAATCTTTCAGGAGTAACGTCAAGACCATAAATTAAACGAGAGGCAAGACAAGCAGAGCTAGGTTTATTCCAAACAGGTAAATTCCAGTCTTTCGCCATTTGGCGGATTTCATCTTTAGTAATGTGCAATTCTAAAAAAGGTGATTTTGTTAATTTAAATTCTTTTAAAGCGAGCATACCAGGACGATAATCACCTTTGTCATCTTCATTAGAGCCTTCTAAAAGATAGTTATAATTATTTTTCTGACAAAAATCTTCTAAAAGTTTAAAGCGATTGATATGGCAATGGTAGCAACGCATTTTATCATTGCAGGTGAATTTTTTATCAGCTAAATCATCTACAGTGAATAATTCATGTTTTATGCCAATGAGTTTAGCAACTTTTTTAGCGTCAGATATTTCATTAGTAGTTATTAATTCAGATACAGCAGTGATGGCGATAGCTTTATCGCCTAAAGCAATTTGTGTTGCCTTAGCAAGTACAGAGCTATCTACACCTCCAGAAAAAGCTACAGCTACAGACTGGTAAGATTTTAGTAGTTCGATTAATTGTTGTTGTTTATTCATGTTTTAGTTCCTCGTTTGCTAGAAATAATGCTGTTTGTTGAATTGTTTTTAATGGTACATTGTGTTTTTGGGCTAATTGTTTACAATCTTCATATTCAGCGGATATATTTAAGACTTTATCGCCTTTTTTAGCTATTTTACATTTTACTTGACCATATGGCGTGGTGATGAATTTAAATTCTCTATTTAGACTATAACGAGTGATTATTTCTTCACGTATGCCAAGCGTTGTCGTTTCACTGAATATAATATCAAGGCAATTTTCTTTATCTTCAGGACGGATTAGAACAGATAAAGTATTAGCTGAGCGAGATTTTTTCATATAAATAGGAGTCAGCCAAACATCTAAAGCATTATGCTCAAAGAGTTTTTGCGAGATATATTCATAATTTTGAGGATTGAAATCATCTATATTACAAGATAGTATAAGTAATTTTTCTATAATATAATCGTTCATTTTTTCACCTGTCATTTGTTGTAAATTTAATTATATATTAAATTAGAATTTTTATTTAGGCAAGAAAGCAGATTTTAGCTTAAATAAAATGAACTGCACCCCAAAAGTTGGATACAAAACAACTTTTGGGGTGCAGTTCATCTAAACTTTTATGCTTCTTATTTTTAATATTAATGATTTAACGCATATGATTAATCATACTAGCTAATCGACCAGCGCCAAAACCGTTGTCAATATTCATTACGGCAACGCCAGCAGCGCAACTATTTAACATAGAAAGCAATGCTGTTAACCCATGAAAGGAAGCACCATAACCTACGCTTGTAGGCACAGCAATTACTGGCTTATTGGCAAGACCACCAACAACACTAGCCAAAGCTCCTTCCATACCAGCAGCAACGATGATGATATTAGCCTTATCAATCAAATCTTTTTTACTGAGTAGACGATGAATACCTGCAACGCCTACATCAAAGCAATATTGTACTTTATTTCCCATCAGTTGAGCAGTAAGACCTGCTTCTTTAGCGACAGGTATGTCACTTGTACCAGCTGTCATGACGAGAATAAAACGTTTATCATCAATAGGCATAGTATCTCTATCAACATAGATAATACGTGCAAATTCGTCATATTTTGCATCTTTTACTTTTGCTAGTACAGCTTGATAATTTTCTAAAGTAGCACGAGAGGCAATTATATTTTGCTCACTTTTTTGATAGAGGTGAGCGAAAATATCAGCTATTTGCTCATTAGTTTTACCTGCACAATAAATTACTTCAGGAAATCCTTGTCTTTTTGCTCGGTCATGGTCAATCTTGGCAAAACCAATGTCTTCAAAACCTTGATTATCTTGAAGTGATTGAAGCATAGTTTCGTCAGAGATATTTCCTTGTTTATAATTGTGAAGTAAATCTAATAATTGAGTAGTGTCCATATTTATTGTTTAACGGCCTTTTTTTTGCGTTTCCAGCGAATATAGTAGAAAGCACAAGTGAGAACAAGAATAGCACTTACAACTAAACTTGCTTCATGACCTACAGCAAGCATAGTTTTCCAGTTTTCGCCAAGTATCATACCGATGTATAAGATGAACATAGTCCAAGGAAGGGAACCAATAAAAGTATAGATGATGAATTTCTTCATATTTACTTTGGCAAAACCTGCAGGTAAAGAGATAAATGTACGAACTACAGGGAGTAATCTGCTGAAGAATACAGCTTTAATACCATATTTATCAAACCATTCTTGAGCAGTGTCTACATGAGATTTTTTCATGAAGAAATATTTACCATATTTATCTACAAAAGGTCTGCCACCTTTAGCACCGATATAATAAGTGATGATAGAACCTACCATACCACCAATCATACCAGCAACAGTAGCGTGGAAAAATTCCATTTTGCCAGCAAAGATGAGATATCCAGCAAAACCCAAGATTAATTCACTAGGAATTGGAATACAAGCATTTTCAAGCCCCATTAGTACAGCTACAGCAACATAGCCCCAAGTATCAATAAAACTCAAAAAGATTGTTGAAAATTGTTCCATTAAAAATTAGTCCTTTCTATTATTAAATTATAAGATAATCCTTATATATATTATAACCGATAAAAATATTTAAGTTAATATAAATTTATGATATTCATAGCATGTAAAATGCCAACAACACCAAAGAGAATAAAGATTAATGAAGCAAATTTTTTGATGACTCTATCAGGTACATATTTATGAAGAGTAGCACCTAATAAAATGCCAAGTCCATCAGCAACGAGCATACCAAGAGTTGTACCTACTAAGATAGAAAGCATATCAGCACCGATTTGAGCAGATAATGCTACTGTAGCGAGTTGAGTTTTATCTCCCATTTCGGCAAGGAAAAAGGCGATAGCTACAGTCCAAAAGATGCTAAAACGATTTTTTTCAGCTTCATTACCAAGTTCATCATCTTTTAAAATCCAAAGACCAAAGACAATAAAAGCAATAGAAGCAACGAGTTCAACAATGTCTTTAGGAATAAAAGAATGCAAATAAATACCAGCAGCGATTGCTACAAAGTGATTTAAAATAGTAGCAACTAAAATACCAAACATGACTTTCTTCCATGGATATTTTGTGGCAAAAGCCATAGCTAATAATTGAGTTTTGTCACCCATTTCAGCAAGAACCACCATGATAAACGCTGTTGAAAATGCAAACATAAGATTAAATCTCTCCTTAAAATAAATTAAATTTATTTGATAAAAGGGAATAAAAAAAGAGACTTCTAGTATAGACTGATACACTTAGTGTAACTAATCTATACCAAAAGTCTCACTATTGATGTAAAACATCAACGAATAAGCCAGATGAATTTCGTCGTTCATCAGTATGTTGACTTATTCTAAAAAGCTACTCCCTTTTAGCCAATACATTTACCAATAATACCATATACACACAATGGATATAATACACAAAAATAAATATTTTGGCAAGGGTTTATTTATTTTTCATAGCAAAATATTCTCTGTCTAAAATTCCGAGAATGATTAAATTTTCATAAACACCATCAGTTAAAATTGTTTCACGAATAAGACCTTCACGGACAAGACCAGCTTTTTCATATACATGTAAAGCGCGAGTATTATGGTCTTTACAGTCAAGCCATGCTCTATGGAATTTTAAATCATCAAATGCCCAAGATTTTAACATTTCTAGTGTTTCTTGACCATAGCCTTTACCTTTTACATTTAAAATAATGCGAGTCCATTCGATTTCTTTAGATGGATTATCAAGACCTGCTATCATGAGAAAACCAACTTTTTCATGTGTATCTAAAGTTTCGATAATTAGATGAGTAGCAGAAGGGGTATCTAAAGTTTGCATATGCACTTCGCGAGTATAAGGAATTACATATTTTGCATTTTCAGGAATGTATTCCACTTCCATGATATAGTCCATATCTTCAACTGTTGCTTGACGAAAACGTAATCTATTTCCTGTTTTTACGATTTTTTTCATATTAAAACCACCTTCATTATAATATTATAGATTTTATAATAAATTTTAGAAACTTATGGGAAAATTCCCTGACAGTTTAAGAAAAGTATAGTATACTTTTCTTAATATAACAAATAAGGAGGACAGCAGTATTGGCAACGATGTCTTTTGAACATTTATTAGATATTTTATTTGTACCAATTTGTATTCAAATAGGTGCCTTAATCGTAGGTTCATTTCTCAGTCGTTTAATTAATCGTTATTTACAAAGTAATGTAAATAGAGATTCATGGCAATATATTTTTGTCAATGCCTTAAAGGGATTACCGATTTCTTGGTGTTCTGGTGTTGGCTTATATTGGACGATAAATAGTTTATCTATACCAGAAACTATCAGCAGATTATTATCATATTTATTATTTGCAGTGATTATCTTTACTTTGACAAGAGTTATTGCAAGAACTTTATCTGGAATGATAGATTTTTATACTATGCGTTCCGACCAAAATATGCCAAAGACTTCATTATTAAATAATTTAATAAATATTTTAGTGTATTCTATGGGTGCACTTATTGTTTTACAATATTGTGGAATATCAGTAGCGCCAATTCTCACAGCTTTAGGGGTCGGCGGTATGGCAGTAGCCCTTGGTCTTCAAGATACGCTTGCTAATATTTTTGCTGGATTGCATTTAATTTTATCAAAGCAACTTCGTTTAAATGATTATATTAAATTAAGTACAGGTGAAGAAGGTCGAGTATCTGATATTACATGGCGTTTTACCACACTTCAATCTGTTAGCAACAATGTAGTAGTTGTACCTAATCAAAGTATATCTAAGGCGATTATCACAAATTACAGTATGCCACTTCAAGATATAACAGTAAGTGTAGCTATTGGTGTAAGCTATGATAGCGATTTAGATAAAGTGGAAGCTGTTTGTATAAGAACAGCAAAGGAAATTTTATCTAAATTAGACCCAGAAGTTAAAGCGGAGCCTGTAGTTAGATTTAATTTGTTTGCTGACTCTAGCATTAATTTTAATGTGATAATGCATGTTAGTGAATTTACAAATCAATATATTGTTAAGCATGAATTTATAAAAGCGATTACAAAAGAATTTAGAAAAGAAAACATAGAAATACCATTCCCAGTAAGAACTATTATCAATAATAAAGAGTAAAATGGATATCAAAATAAATGAAAATTATCATAAAAATATTTTATAGTAATAATGAATAAAATAATTAGAGAATATTTCAGGAAAAGCTTTTTATTTTGTTAGAGATTTGGTAAGATATACTTGATTGAATACAAAATGCATGATTTTGGGATAAACATGGAGAAATTAAATTTAATGAAAGAATTTTTATCTGTTCAAGGTAGAAAATTATTAATACAGATTTCTATTTGTACTATTATTATTATTGGTATGTTTATAAATTATGATAAACTTTACTTGATAACAGGTGTATTTACAGGCTATTTATTAGCAGTTATATGCGCTTGGGTAATGGTATATAGAACGTGGAAGGCTGCTCATTTAACAGTAGGTAAAGCTAAAGGTCAGATGTGGCTTAGTTTGATAACGAGGTTATTGATGATTTTTATTATACTAAGAGCTGCTATATTGCAATCAGTGGAATTATTTTATGCAGTAGTAGGAGGCTTTTTCTTAGCTTTTATACTGTATATGATACATTTAATTATTTTTGTTTATCATAAGAATATGGAATAATATTTGCCTAGTGCAAATATTATCTACATAGAAACTGAAAAATATAATCTGTATTTTTCGGTAAAATATGAAATATATAGTAAAGAGAGGTGAGGACACTGTTACTTATGGACTGTATAAGCGGCAGTGGGGAAAATGCATGAAATTGGTGTGCGTGAAGTGGTCACTTTCGCAGGTATGCAATTCAATATTCAGACCTTAGAAATGACCTGGCTAGCAATGGCCATTGTAATACTGATTGCATTTTTAGCAACACGAAGTCTAAAGCTTGTTCCTTCAGGTTGGCAAAATGTAATTGAAATGGTTATTGTTTGGCTCAATGAGCAAATTGGTGTTACACTAGGTTCTCGTGGTCAGTTAGTAGCACCATTTTTAATCACGCTATTTCTGTTCTTATTGATTTCAAACTGGATAGGACTTATTCCAACGCTTGCATCACCAACAAATGACTTAAATACAACTTTAGGTCTAGCTTTATTGGTGATTGCAATGTTACATGTACTTGGCTTGTATTATAAAGGTTTTAATTATATAAAACATTTTTTCCAGCCAGTAGCGCCATTTGTAATTATCAATTTGATTGAAGAAATAGCAAAGCCTATTACACTTGCTTTCCGTCTATTTGGTAATATTCTAGCAGGGGAAATTTTAATTATTATCTTGCTTTTATTAGTGCCAATATGGATGCCAGTACCTAGTGTTGTTTGGCTTGCATTTAGTTTATTTATCGGTGCAGTTCAGGCATTTATATTTACTATGTTATCTATGTCTTACTTAGCAAATGCTATGAAAGACGATGATCACCATTAATATTTGTTGATATATTTTAGTCAGCAGATATTGATATAAGATTATCTATAGTTGTAGGTAATCTTGAAAAATTAATTTAATTTATATTTATCTTTAAGGAGGATTTATTTTTATGGAAAACGCAATTATGGTTATGGCAGCATTAATTGGTGCAGGTATTACAATGGGTCTTGCTTCTATCGGTGCAGGTATTGGTGATGGTCTTGTTACTTCTAAATTTATCGAAGGTATTGCTCGTCAGCCAGAAGCAAAAAACACTTTATTCATGAACACTCTTATCTCTGTAGGTTTAATCGAAGCTATGCCAATCATTGCAACAGTTATTGCATTGATCATGCTTTATGCTAACCCACTTATTAAATAATTTGGGTAAACATTTAAATTTTAGATGTTTAGGAACGCATAAGGGGGCAATAAATTGATTGATATCAATATGACGATTGTGGCTCAAATCCTTAACTTCCTTATTTTGGTACTTATTTTAAAATTTGTAGCATATAAGCCTGTTATGAAAATGCTTAAAGAACGCGAAGAAAAAATCGCAAGAAGCATTGATGCCGCAGAAGCAGATGAACAAAAGGCTAAAGAACTGCTCGCTGAATATAATAAGCAATTAGCTGATGCCCGTATAAAAGCACAGGAAATTGTAGATAAAGCAATGAAACGTGCTCAAGAAGAACGTGATGCTAGCGTTGCTGAAACAAGACGTGAAATTGAGCAGATGAGAAAAGCCGCAAAAGAAGATATTGCTAGAGAACGTGAACGTGCAGCAATGCAGTTACGTGGTGAAATGGTAGCTTTATCCATGCAAGCAGCTGGCAAAATTATCGCTGCTAATATGGATAATAAAACAAATGAAAAATTGGTTAGTGATTTCATTGACCAGTTGGATAAAGATAAAATGGGTGGATTGCCATGCTGAATTTACAGTTAGTAAAAAAATACGCTGTGGCAATGTTTGAATTAGCTCAGGAAGAAAATAAGCTTGTAGAATATGGTGAGCAATTAGCAGAAATTAGTACGCTTTTTAAAACTCAACCAGAATTAAAAGCTTTTATGAGTAATCCTCAAATTCAGCCATCAGCAAAAAAAGAACTGCTAAATAAAGTTTTTGGTAGCGATATTGAAAAATCAGTGCATAATTTTATGTTATTATTGATTGACAAACGTCGCATAGCATTAATTGAAGAGATAGTCGGTGAATATGAAGCTCTGTCTAATGAAGTTCGTAATATTGTAGTAGCACATGTTACTACAGCAGTTGCTATGAAAAAGCCACAACAAAAAGCTTTAACTGCGAAATTAGAAGCTATTACCGGCAAGCATATTCAGCTAAAAACACATATTGATAAATCCATCATTGGTGGTGTTGTTGTAAAAATGGGCGACAAATTAATTGATGGTAGTGTAACTAGCAAAATTAAATCTTTAGGAAAGCAGTTAATGGCAAATTAAGTTATTTAAGTGGGGTGACAGAGTCGTTATGAAAATGAATCCAGAAGAAATAACAGCCATTATCAAGGATCAAATTAAAAATTATAATGTTGATTTAAATGTTGATGATGTAGGTACTGTTATTGAAATCGGTGATGGTATTGCACATATTCATGGCTTAGACAAAGCGATGTCAGGGGAACTGCTCGACTTTGGTAATGATATATATGGTATGGTCCTAAACCTTGAACAGGACAATGTCGGTGCCGTTTTATTAGGTGGCGACACAAAAATTAAAGAAGGAGATATCGTAAAACGTACTGGTAAAATCATGCAAGTACCTGTTGGGGAAAGTATGATTGGTCGTGTTGTTGACGCACTTGGTCGTCCAATTGATGGCAAAGGCCCTATCCATACAACACAGAGCCGTCCAATTGAATATCCAGCTCCTGGTATTGCTGATAGAAAATCAGTAAAAGAACCATTACAAACTGGTATTAAAGCAATTGATGCCTTAGTTCCAATTGGTCGTGGTCAGCGTGAACTTATCATCGGTGACCGTGGTACAGGTAAAACAGCTATTGCTGTAGATACAATCCTCAATCAGAAAGGTCAAAACTGTATTTGTATTTATGTAGCTATTGGTCAGAAAGCTTCTACAATCGCTCGTGTTGTAAAAACTTTTGAAGATCATGGTGCTATGGATTATACAATTGTAGTAGCAGCTACTGCTTCTGATAGTGCACCACTTCAATATATGGCTCCATATTCTGGTGTTACTATGGGTGAACATTTCATGTATCAAGGCAAACATGTACTTTGTGTATATGATGACCTTTCTAAACATGCTACTGCTTATCGTGCAATGAGCTTGTTACTTCGCAGACCACCAGGACGTGAAGCATATCCAGGGGACGTATTCTACTTACATTCTCGTCTTTTAGAACGTGCTGCTAAATTAAGTGATGAACTTGGTGGAGGTTCTATTACAGCTTTACCTATCATCGAAACTTTAGCAGGTGACGTATCTGGTTATATTCCAACAAACGTTATTTCTATTACAGATGGTCAGATTATGCTTCAGACAGAAGCTTTCTATTCTGGTATTCGTCCAGCTATTGACGTAGGTCTTTCCGTATCTCGTGTAGGTGGTAGTGCTCAGATAAAAGCTATGAAACAGATTGCTGGTCGTATGCGTCTTGACCTTGCTCAGTATCGTGAACTTGCAGCATTCGCTCAATTTGGTTCTGACCTTGATAAATCTACAAAAGAACAATTAGACCGTGGTGTACGTATGGTTGAAACATTAAAACAAGCACAGTATTCACCTTTAAAAGTAGATGAACAAATCCTTGTTATTTATACAGCTGTACGTGGTTTCTTAAGCGATATTCCTGTTAATCAGGTTGTTAACTTCCAACGTGATTTCTTGAAATTTATGAATTCAAATCACCCAGAAATTGGACAGACAATCGTTGAAAAACAAAAATTAGATGATGCTTTAGAAGCTTCTATCAATAGTGCTATTGAAGAATTTAAATCCACATATTCATATAATAAATAAGCAGTGAGGTGATTTAATTGGCTAGTTTACAGGACATACGCCGCAGAATAAAAAGCGTAAAAAGTACACAGCAAATCACTAAAGCAATGAAAATGGTTGCTGCTGCTCGTTTACGTCGTGCCCAAGAAGCGGCTGTATCCAACCAACCTTATGCTGAAAAAATGTATGAGGTTATTGCCGATGTAGCCTCTAATGCAGGAAGTTTTTCACATCCTCTGCTAGAAGTACGTGAAGAAGGTAAAACTTTATATGTTGTTTTAGCTTCCGATAAGGGTCTTGCAGGTGCTTATGCTAGTAATGTATTTAAAGAAACAGTTTCTCATATCAAAGATGCAAAAAATACATCTATTATCACTGTAGGTCGTCGTGGTAAAGAATATTTCGTTCCACGTAAATATGATGTATTAAATTCTTATATGGGATTTACAGAACGTCCAGAGTATCAAAATGCTCGTCAAATTGCTGTTGAAATTATGGAGCATTTTAGTAAAGGTGACTATAAAGAAGTATATCTTGTATATACAAAATTTGTGTCAGCTATTTCTGCTATACCTCAGACAATTAAATTATTACCATTTACAGCACCAGAGTCCTCCGATAATAAACCTACTGCTGAATATATTTATGAACCATCAGCACAATCAGTGCTTGGATATTTATTACCGCAATATATTATTACAACAATATATGCATCATTATTACAATCAGCAGCAAGTGAACTAAGTTCACGTATGAATGCGATGAGCAATGCAACAGATAATGCTGAAGAACTCATCTCTAAACTTGATTTGCATTATAATAAAGTACGTCAGGCTGGTATTACTCGCGAAATTACAGAAATCGTGGGCGGTGCAGAAGCTCTGAAGTAAGGAGGTTTCACCTAAGTGGCAAAAGGTAAAATTGTACAGGTTATTGGACCTGTTGTTGATATAGAGTTTCCGGCAGAATCTTTGCCAGAAATTTTAAATGCTGTAACTATTAAAGGTAAATCTGGTGACATTGATATCGATTTAGTTGTTGAAGTTATGCAACATTTGGGTGACAATGTTACTCGTTGTATCGCTATGAGTTCTACTGACGGTTTGACTCGTGGCATGAAAGCTGAAGATACTGGTGCTCCAATCAGAGTTCCAGTAGGGGAAGCAACTCTTGGTCGTGTATTTAACGTACTTGGAAAAACAGTTGACCATGATGATACTCCTGTAGGCAACAAAGAATTTTGGCCTATTCATCGTCCAGCTCCAAAATTTGATGAACAAGAAACATCTACACAGATTTTAGAAACTGGTATTAAAGTCGTTGACCTTATCGCACCATATTCCCGTGGTGGTAAAATCGGTTTGTTCGGCGGTGCTGGTGTAGGTAAAACAGTTCTTATCATGGAACTTATTCATAATATCGCAACTCAACATGGTGGATATTCTGTATTCTCTGGTGTTGGTGAACGTACTCGTGAAGGTAATGACCTTTGGTCTGAAATGAAAGAATCTGGCGTTATCGATAAAACTGCTTTAGTTTATGGTCAGATGAACGAACCACCTGGAGCACGTATGCGTGTTGCTTTAACTGGTCTTACAATGGCTGAATATTTCCGTGATGTTCAAAATCAGGACGTATTATTATTCATTGATAATATTTTCCGTTTCATTCAGGCTGGTTCTGAAGTATCCGCACTTTTAGGTCGTATGCCATCTGCCGTTGGTTATCAGCCAACACTTGGTACAGACGTAGGTGCTCTTCAAGAACGTATTACTTCTACTAAAAAAGGTTCTATCACATCTGTTCAGGCTGTATATGTTCCTGCCGATGACTTAACTGACCCTGCTCCAGCAGCAACATTTGCTCACTTGGATGCAACAACAGTATTGTCTCGTCAGATTGCAGAGCTTGGTATTTATCCAGCAGTAGACCCACTTGATTCTACTTCTCGTATTCTTGACCCACATGTAATTGGTGAAGACCATTATGAAGTAGCTCGTGGTGTACAGGCTATTTTACAGAAATATAATGAACTTCAAGATATTATCGCTATCTTAGGTATGGAAGAATTATCTGATGAAGATAAACTTACTGTAGCTAGAGCACGTAAAATTCAAAGATTCTTATCTCAGCCATTCTTCGTTGCTGAACAGTTCACAGGTACACCAGGTAAATATGTACCATTGAAAGAAACTATTCGTGGCTTTAAAGAAATTTTAGCAGGTAAATATGATGACTTACCTGAAAGTGCTTTCTATATGGTTGGTAGCATTGACGAAGTTGTTGAGGCAGCAAATAAAATGAAGAAGGAGGGATAATTTATGGCTAAAATAAAGCTAGAAATTATTTCTCCAAATAAAGTTGTTTATAGTGCTGATATTGATATGTTAATCGTGCGTTCTATTGCTGGGGATTTAGGTATTATGCCAAAACATGCTCCGCTTCTTGCAGGGCTTGTTCCTCATGCAATGAGAGCTATGATTGATGGCACTGAAAATCTTATTGCAGTTAGCGGTGGTTTTATTCAGGTTCAACCTGATAAAATTATTGTACTTGCAAGTGCAGCAGAACTTCCTATTGAAATTGATATCAATAGAGCGAAAAAAGCTTATGAACGTGCACAAAAACGTTTAGAAAGCTTTAAAGAAAATCCAGAAGTTAAGGGTGATGTTGATACACTTCGCGCTAGAGCTGCACTCGAACGTGCTAAAGCAAGACTTAAAGCAACTAAAACAGATATTGGTTAATATTTAATTAGTTTTATGTAAAAACGGTTGTAACTTAATTTAGCTACAACCGTTTTTATTTTAAAGGTGATAATATGATTTTTAGCAATATAAAAAATATAGATTTAATCACTATAGATGAACGAATTAAATTTTGTGTAGATTATTTTAATGAACATGATTTAATAAATTATAATGCAGGAACATATCAAACAGATAGAGAGGATATTTGTTTTCGCATTGATGAATATGAAACACAAATTGCTCAGGAAAGATATTGGCAAGCACATGAAAAACATATAGATGTATATATTTTATTAAAGGGACAAGAACGCATAGATGTTAATATTTATGAAGGTATAATTTATCATCGTGATAAGATAAATGATATGTTGATGTTAGAAGAAATGCCGTACACAAATATTAATTTTTTGAGCAATTTTGGTGATATTTTAGTTTGTAATCCAAATGAAGCGCACAAGACAGGAATTCATATGGATTTAAAGAATAAATTTAAGATAGCTTTATTTAAAATTAGAATTTAATTTGGGAAATAAAAAAGAGCAATCATATGATTGCTCTTTTTTCTATTATTATTTTACAACAGTAACGTTTACTGCACGAAGTTTGCTAGCATCACGGCTGTCAGCTTCTGTATCAAAAGTAACTTTTTGACCTTCTTCTAAAGTTTTGAAGCCTTCGGAATTGATAGCGGAGAAATGAACGAATAAATCTCCAGATCCGTCATCATTAGTAATGAAGCCATAGCCTTTACCAGAATTAAACCATTTAACTGTACCTGTTCCCATTATAAAATCCTCCTTAGGATATAAAATATAATCAGTGCAGAGGTCAAACTAAAAAACACATAAGAATCTTCCACACTTATTAAGAGGAGGACTAAGACGTGACTTTAATTGTGTTCCAAAACAAGACTGAATATCTTAATAGTAGCATGGGAAGTATAATTTGTCAATTTACAAAATAACACATATCATAATTATTTTTTATAGTTGAATTAATTTTTAGATTTACATATTTACAATAAAATTTGACATAATAAATAGATGGTGATATATTTATAAGTCAATAATAAATTTTATAAGTTAAAATCATTTATTTTTCGATATAAAATATAGACATATATATATATATTATCGAGAGATAAAAATTTTATTTGTCCAGAAAGGGTGATTAGATGAATGGAATAATGTTAGTTGGTTGTGCTATTATAATTTTTTTTCTAGCCTATAGAATTTATGGTCGTTGGTTATTACATACTTGGGGTGTTGATGAAAATGCAAAAACACCTGCTTTTAAATATAATGACGGTCAAGATTTTACACCAGCATCTAAATTTACGGTATTTTCTCATCAATTTTCTTCAATAACAGGTGCAGGCCCTGTAACTGGCCCAATTATTGCAGCTATGTATGGCTGGCTTCCTGCTTTTTTATGGATTATCGTAGGTGGTATTTTCTTTGGAGCAGTACAGGATTTTACAGCATTATATGCTTCTGTGAAAAATGAAGGTAAATCCATGGGGATGTTAATTGAGCATTATATTGGTAAAACAGGCAGACGTTTATTTTTGTTATTCTGTTGGTTATTTACTTTATTAGTAATAGCTGCTTTTGCTGATATAGTAGCGAATACTTTTAATGGATTTAGTAAAGATGGTGCATTAATAACACCAAACGCAGCCGCAGCTTCAATATCCATGTTATTTATTTTTGTAGCTATTTTATTTGGTTTATTCATTAAGAAATTTAAACCGAATGAAAAAGTTCGTCTTGTTTTAGGTATTATTTTATTAATTGCTATGCTTGCTGTGGGTATTGCTTTTCCAATTTATTTAGATAGAATGATTTGGCTCTATGTAGTATTTGCTTATATATTTGCAGCTTCTGTAATGCCTATGTGGATTTTAAAACAGCCTCGCGATTATTTGAGTACATTTTTACTTTTAGCAATGATTGCTGGTGGCGTTATCGGTGTATTAGCAGTAAACCCAACAATTAATATGCCAGCTTTTGTAGGTTTTAATGTAAATGGAAAAGATTTATTCCCAATTTTATTTATAACTATTGCTTGTGGTGCCGTTTCTGGTTTCCATAGCTTAGTATCTTCTGGTACTTCTTCTAAGACTATTTCTAATGAAAAAGATACTTTATTTGTTGGTTATGGTTCTATGCTTGTAGAGTCTGTTTTAGGTGTTGTTTCTTTAGTAATTGTTTGCTCTGCTGCTACTAATGGTCAGTTGCCAGAAGGTACACCTTTCCAGATCTTCTCCACTGCTGTAGCTGGATTTTTCGCTATGTTTGGTATGCCACATGATATAGCAAATTGTATTTTGACTATGTGTGTATCAGCTTTAGCACTTACTTCATTAGATGCAGTAGCTCGTATTGGCCGTATGTCTTTCCAAGAATTATTCAGTGTAGATGAAGGTCAAGAAATGAGTTTTGTACAAAAATTATGTACAAATAAATATTTTGCTACACTTATAACTTTATTTATTGGTTATTTATTATGCCTTGGTGGTTATATGAATATTTGGCCATTATTTGGAGCTGCTAATCAGTTATTATCTGCATTAGTACTTATCTCTTTGGCTATATTCTTAAAAACAACTGGAAGAAAAGGCTTTATGCTTTATATTCCAATGGTAGTTATGTTCTGCGTTACTTTGACAGCTTTAGTAGAAGCTGTGTATTCAATTGTTGTAAAATTATCTATGGGACAATTTGTTTTTGCTGTAGATGGATTACAGTTAATTATCGCGCTTGCATTAATGATATTAGCAGTTTCGGTGACTATTCATTGTGGTAAAGAATTAGTAAATTCTAAGGAAAACATACAAATTAATAATTAATCAATAAAAAGAGCCCTATAAATTATATGCTAGAGCATAAAAGATTTATAGGGCTTTTTTATTTAAATTTCTTTATTATCAATAGCAGTTTCAAGCGCTATTTTAATCATATCATCAAATGATTGTTCACGTTCTTTAGCTGTAGTTTCTTCACCTGTAAATAAGTGATTACTTACAGTAAATACGCCAAGTGCTTGTACATTATAACGAGCAGCAAGCATATAAAGAGCAGAAGTTTCCATTTCTACAGCAAGACAGCCATATTGGATTAATTTTTGCAAATCAACTTCTTCATCATAGAAACGGTCTTGGCAATATACATTACCAATTTTTACAGGAATGTTTAATTTTTTAGCGTGGTGATATGCTTTGCCTAATAATTCAAAATCAGCAAGTGGAGCATAATGAAGTCCATCACCAAAAGTGCGAACAATAATGCCACTATCAGTAGTTGTTCCTTGGGCGATAACGACATCGCGAACATGAACATCATCTTTTAAACCACCACAAGTACCAACGCGAATTAATTTTTTAGCATGATAATCACAGATTAATTCATGTGCATAGATAGAAATAGAAGGAATACCCATACCAGTTCCTTGGATAGAAACTTTATGACCTTTATATGTTCCAGTATAGCCAAACATATTGCGAATATGATTGTAGCAGACAGGATTTTCTAGAAATTTTTCAGCGATGTATTTTGCACGTAATGGGTCGCCAGGAAGTAAAACGACATCAGCAACTTCTCCAATTTTGGCTTCAATATGATTACTCATAACAATACCTTCTTTCATTAATAATTTTATGAGATATAAGAATATCTATAAAAATTTTATCATAATGAATGAAAAAATGCAGGGGTTATCCTGCATTTTTAAATTAACAATGTTCGATTGTAGCACCGAGGTATTTATTGACGATTTCAACAGCACAATAATCGCCACACATAGAGCAAGCAGTTGTGCCTTCTGGATTGCGTGAAGCGCGTCTTTGACGAGCTGTCTGTGGGTCAATAGCTAAATTCATTTGTTCTTCCCAATCAAGTTTTTTACGAGCCTTAGCCATATTTAAATCCCAATCTTTTGCACCAGGTACATTCTTTACGATATCAGCAGCATGAGCGGCAATTCTAGTTACAATAACACCATCTTTTACATCTTGAACATTTGGTAAAGCAAGATGTTCGGCTGGAGTTACATAGCAAAGGAAATCCGCACCACAAGATGCTGCCATAGTACCACCGATTGCAGCAGTGATATGGTCATATCCAGGAGCAATATCAGTAACAAGTGGACCAAGAACATAAAATGGAGCATTATGACAAATGCTTTTTTGCAATTTCATATTTGTAGCTATTTGGTCAAATGGTACATGACCTGGACCTTCGACCATGACTTGCACGCCTCTATCCCAAGCGCGTTTTACAAGTCCACCTAAATTTAAAAGTTCTTGAATTTGAGCATGGTCAGTAGCATCAGCAAGACAGCCAGGACGAAGACCATCGCCAAGACTCATAGTAACATCATATTTTGCACAGATATCTAAGATATCATCATAGCGTTCATAAAGTGGATTATTTTTTTCATTGTAGAGCATCCAGCCAGTGATGAATGAACCACCGCGACTAACTACGTCCATATAACGACCTTCTGCTTTCATGCGATTGATTACATCCATAGTTACACCACAGTGAATAGTCATGAAATCGGCGCCATCTTTAGCTTGTTTTTCAATGGCATGAAGTAAATCTTCTTCCGTCATTTTCACGACAGCACCATGAGCTTTGATGGCATCAACTGTTGCCTGATAAATTGGCACAGTTCCTACCATTACAGTGGAATGTTTTAAAATAGCTTGACGAGAAGCATCAATATTATTTCCTGTGCTTAAATCCATTACAGAATGAGCACCAGATGTGATAGCGACATTTAATTTTTTGATTTCAGGAGCTGGGTCAGGAAAAGCACTAGATGTGCCGATATTAGCATTTACTTTAGTACAAAGTCCTTTGCCTACACCATAAGGGTGTAAATTTTGATGATTGATATTAGCACAAATAGCGATAGTACCATTGGCAACGCGTTCACGAAGAGTTTCAATATTCATTTTTTCTTCTTGAGCTACGATTTTCATTTCATCAGTGATTTTACCAGCTCTAGCTGATTGCATTTGTGTCATTGTCATAATTTTGCCTCCATAATATAAGTGATAAATGGCAAAAAAATAAGCAGATATGCAAAGAAAGTTGCAAATCTGCCTTGATAATCATTTATTTGCCACTTCCCTACGTTGGTCTTAACCAAATCAGGTTCTAAGGGTCGGAATATTTCCTCTCAGCTTTTACAAGCACCCCTAGTGGATTTTTAATTTTCTTATATTATAGTTTATTCTTCGAGAAAAAACAAGATTTTAAAAATGAAAATAAAAAAAAGGATATCATTTGATATCCTTTTATTGTTTAATTATTAAATTAATGGTGCGACTGGCGTGAGTCGAACACGCGACCCTTCGCTTAGGAGGCGAATGCTCTATCCGTCTGAGCTACAGCCGCAATTTCAATCTAAATTAGTTAGATGAATTTAATAAGCTAAATTTTAGCATAACTAAAACTAAGTCGCAAATTTTAATTTATAGGAGCTCCAATAGGACCTACAGAGCCAATAGGATTTGTAACACCACTAGCAGCTGGTGATGTTGTAGTAGAGTTTACAGGTGTAGTAGGTGTTGGAGTTGTAGTAGTTGCTGTTGTGTTTGTTGGAACAGTAGCTGTTTTATTGATTTGATAACGTGTTGCCCATTCAGGATATTTATTAGCATAATATCTTATTTTCTTGAATTCTACATCTTCTGTGCTTTCAGGAATGATAGAATGCATATTTTTGTCGAGATTAGGTGTTTTATCAATCCAATTTGTATCAGGGGACCAGAAATTATATTTTAATGTTCTAGCTGTTAAATTTTGTACATTATATTCTTTTTTCATGAATTGGATAGAGGAAACATTACCAGCAGAGTCTTTGTTTTCTTGCCAAATCCAAACAATGATATTGTTATCTATTTGACGAAGTGTTGCTGTATCAGCACTGCTTTCTCCAGATTCATTGCTCCATAAGCCAAGCCAACGAGCATTAGAAATAAGACGACCGCCTTCACCTTTATTAAATACACGGTCTACAATCATAGCATAGAATTTTTCATCAAAAGATTGAGAGTTGATATCTTTATTTACAGGATTATCATATTTAAGTGTATAAAGAGCCTTGCCATCTTTATCATAGAAGATTTCTTCCATATAGCGTAAGGTTCTTTCTTGAGGATTGATTTGAACGCGAGCTAAGCTATAGACTAATTGATTAGGGTCATTGATAGGAAGTTTCATATTAGCTATAGTTTCAGCTGCTCCACCTGGAGCGTAACCTGTTTTTATCCAGTCTGCAATACAAGTAGGAATGTTATTTTGACTAGAAACAGTAGTAATTCTTGTCATAGAAAAATATTTACTATATTTATCATCTGAGCTAATCCAATACCATTCAGAATCAGCCGCAAAACTAATTTGAGTATGGAATAATGTGAAAACCATTAATACAGTAAGACAAATAATATTTTTTATTAATCGCATAAGCATGCACCCTCATTATATATATTATAAAATTTGTTACTCTACTTATTATACCAAAAATTTTAGCTTAAACAATAAGAAAACCCCTAAAATAGGGGTTTAAAAAATTTTTTAATCTGATTTTAAAGAAAAGTGAATTCTAATACAAGTTCCTTCATTAGGTTTACTTTGAATTGTTAAATTAGCATGATGGAATTCAGCAATATGTTTAACGATAGCAAGACCTAAGCCTGTACCTTCTACATTGATTTGAGAACGGGATTTATCAGCACGATAAAATCTTTCAAATACATGTGGTAAATCGTCTGATGCTATACCTATTCCTGTATCTTTTACTTCTAAGATAAGATGATTTTTGTCTTCATTTAATAAAGAAATAAGGACAGAACCATTGGCTTTATTGTATTTTATAGCATTTTCGATGAGGTTATAAATTAATTCTTCGATTAATTGACGAACACCGATAATTTCACTGGTAGGAACTTCTTTAAAAATGAGTTTCACCTGTTTTGTCAATGCTTTATCATTTAGACGTAAAATAATTTGTTTACAGATAGCAGAAAGATTTAGCGGTTCTTTCATAAAGGTACTATTTTTTTCATCAAGTTGAGAAAGTTTGATTATATCTTGAATTAAATTGATTAGACGTTGAGCCTCTTTATAGATTTTGCCAGCAAATAAAGGAATGTCATTTGGTCGAACCATATTATTTTGTAAAAGTTCAGCAAATCCAGAAATAGAAGTGAGTGGTGTTTTTAATTCATGAGATACATTAGCGGAAAATTCTTGGCGCATTTTTTCTGCCATGCGTTTTTCCGTGATATCTACAAAGAGAATTAAAGCACCTTTTACTGTATTATGCTTAGTTACAGGGCTGGCAATGATTTGATAAGTTTTTTTATCAAGAGGTAAATAAAACTCTTGTCGTTCTCCACGCATTACATTTTGAGCAGCTTGATATAATGTTTCATTATTGATAAGCGTAAAGAGATTTTTATCAATATAGTCTATTTTTTCGGCGTTTAAGATATTTAATACACTATGGTTTATAGCTAATATTTTATAAGAATGATTGATTAAGATTAAACCTTCTTCTATATTGTTGATAATCATGGTAAATTCACGCTGTTGATTTTTTAAAGTCTTCATTTGTTGGTGAATTTGCTCATTTTGATTTTCTAAACGAATTAACATAGGATTTAATTCTTCATACAAGTCATTCATAATAGGATGCTCAAGATTGATAGAATTTATAGGTGCAATGATATTTCTAGCCATACGGCGAGCAGCCAATAGAGAAGTTAAATAGATTAATAACATCATAGCTAACAATATCGGCAAAGCTTCTTGAACCATATCGTATGCACTGACATTATTGCGAGAAAGACGTAAAACAGAATTATCATCTAATCTCACAGCGTAATAATACGTATTAGTTCCAAGCGTAGTTGAGATGCGATAAGATTCACCTGTTCCTACTTTTTGGGCAATTTGTACTTCTTGACGCAAAAGATGATTTTCCATTTTATCTGGTTCAGCACTATTATCAAAGATAACATTGCCTTCAGGGTCAATCCAGGTAATGCGTGTTTGTGTCTGTGCATCTTTTAGTAATTCTTTAGGGTCTGTTAAATGATGATTAAAAACATAAGTTAAATAAGTAGCCTCATCTTTAACTTCTTGTTTTGTATGTTCAAAAAATAATGGATAACATAAGGTCAAAGTCAAAATAAAAGTACAAATAACAGCTATAGATACTAAAAAGCACATATAATTGAAGATTTTTTGCTTCATACTCATATTAATCAATGATTTTATAACCGACTCCACGGATAGTTTCGATTAATTTGCTGGCTACTCCTAATTTATGGCGAAGCGTTTTTATATGCACATCGACAGTACGAGTTTCAGCTGCATAATTATAATCCCATACTTCATCCATAATTTTATCGCGGGAAATAACGATATTTTTATTTTTTAATAGATAATATAAAAGTTCAAATTCTTTTAATGTCAAAATGACTTCTTCATTATTTACATAGACTTTATGGAAATCATGATTTAATACAAGAAGACCATTACTAGCAGATAAATCATTAGTAGCTTTATCTTGTGCTACATTGATTTTTGCACTGCGACGTAAAACTGCTTTTATGCGTGCGATTAATTCCATTACACCGAATGGTTTAGTTACATAATCATCAGCACCATTATCAAGACCAGTTATTTTATCATATTCACTACCACGAGCTGTGAGCATGATGATAGGAGTATGTTGTGTTTTAGGATTTTTACGAACTTCTTTGAGAATTTCAATGCCATCAATGCCAGGAAGCATAATGTCTAAAAGAATTAAATCAGGCACATTATTTTTTAGTACAGGAAAAAATTCTTCAGCATTGACAAAGCCTTGAGCTTCAAATCCAGAAGATTGTAATGCATAGATGACAAGTTCGCGAACGCTTTCGTCATCTTCAACACAGTAAATTTTTTGCATAAGAACACCTCATAAATATAGATTAAATGTAAGTTATATTTTATAAAAAATAATGGATATTATATTAATATGTAATCAGTATAAAATTTTTTGATAGCTACTACAAGAGAAGATTTTATATTTTACATAGTTTTTACTAAAGGCTAGAATTTTGCAATCTTAAATGGATTTTTGACAAACAAAAAAGCATTGTTTCACTTTTTGTAAAACAATGCTTTTTTATATGCCCATAATGCCGTTATCTTTTATTCGCCTAGACCTGCTTGGTGCAGGTGGGTATCTTGGATAAGAGCTTTGCTATTCGTTCGAGACGATTCAGCAGCACAAATATCACAGCCAGATTCCCGTTTAGAAAGAGTAAGGTTAGACAATATAAAAAGACCTACGCACATTGCAGGCATACTCCGTTATTAACTGATAATATAATAGCATAAAGATGAAATCTGTGCAAGAGTGAACAGGTTAGAATTGCAAATTGCATTTTTACTTGCGCAGATTATTAGGCTCAGTTAAAATAAGTATAACGTTATTGATAAAAGAAGGGATTTTTTATGGAAAATAATTATAGTGTAGCTATTTCTTGTCATAGTGATTTAGGATATATTGAGTATACAGCTGATACTAAATCTGTAAATATTGTTTTGGCAAATGAAGTAGCTAAACAAAAAGTAGAAGAGTTTTTAAATACACCATTAACTTTACAAGTACCACATGAAACATTACATGATTTTACTACAATAACTATTAATCCATTAGATGATGTGGAAACACTTCAATTAGCACTTACTCGTTTATGGGAAGCAACTGATGTACATGTTGATTGGAGCAGACCAGTTGATTATGTAAAAAATGGCATTCGCAGTTTAAAAGATTTATAAAATATATTATAGGTTATAAAAAGCTACATTTAATATTCATTTTTATGAATTTATTGAGTGTAGTTTTTCTATTTTAGACATTATTTAATTTTGTCCTAAAGGATTAAAGACTTAATAATATAACTTTAGATTGAATTTACAAACAATTCTCTATTATAATTTAATTGTAGAAATAAACCGGTTATTTAATATTAAACTATAAGGAATTAATTGTATGAAAATAAACGAACGTTCGAAATTTATAATTAATGAACTTATAAAAAGAAATACTTATGTAACAGCTAGTGAAATAGCTGATTTACTACAAGTAAGTATAAAGACAGTAACTAGACAATTAGTTAATGTTGAAAAGATTTTAAATGAAAATGATTTAATCTTAGAAAGAAAAACTAGCAAAGGTATGCAAATCATAGGGACTGAAGAGCAAAAGCAAAAAATGCTAGAACAAATTCAATCTAATGGTTTGCATGAATATTCGCCAGCGGAAAGACAAAATATAGTATTAAGTCATTTGTTAAAATCACAAGAACCTATAAAGTTATTGACTTTGGCAAAATTATTGAATGTAACAGAAGCCACTATAAGCAATGATTTAGACAAATTAGAAACATGGATAAAAAAGATGAATATGAATTTAGTCCGCAAACCTGGTTTAGGGATTTATTTAGAGGGATTAGAGAAAGACATCAGGAAAGCAATTATAAGTCATATTTATAAAAATCTCCATGAGAAAAACATTCTAAATGTCTTAAATAAACAAGAAAAAAATATTAAATTGAAAAGTGGCACGGATAAGTTTTTATTGGACTTAGTCGATAAAGATATCATTCAAAAAGTAGAAAAAGCAATAACTACAGTAGTGGAAAGAGAGAATTATAATTTATCGATAAATGCTTTTTCAGGCTTGGTAGTTCATCTTACATTAGCGATACAGCGTTTATTAAAAGGTGAAATTATAAAAATTGATACTAAGTTTTTAACAGAATTGAAAAAGAAAAAAGAATTTGATTTAGCATTTAAGATAAGTGAAGAGATTGCGAAAGTCTTTGATATCGTAGTTCCTGAAGAAGAAAGTGGTTTTATCACTATGCATCTTTTAGGAGCCAGAAATAATTATCAAGAAGGCACTATTAATAATTATGATAATTTTGCTTTGATAAAAATTGCCAAAAAAATAATAGCTATAGCTCAAGAAGAAAGTGGTATTTTTATAGCTAAGAAAAGTAAATTATTAATAGGTCTTGTAAAACACTTAGGGCCAGCGGCAACGAGAATAAAATTAAATTTGGAGATACGTAATCCACTACTAAATGAGATGAAAGAGAAATATCCTCAATGGATGAAATTAGCTAAAAAAGCAGCTAAGCCTTTAGAGGAAAAATTAGGGGTTAATTTACCAGAAGCGGAAATTGCTTATTTAGCAATGCATTTAGGTTCCACTTTAGAAGATGCAAGTTTGCAAAAAGCGAGAAAATATAATGTTTTGGTAGCTTGTCCTACAGGAATTGGCACATCAAAATTATTAGCAAGTCAACTAAAACAAAAATTCACCAATTTAAATATTGTAGCTATTGTTTCTGCAATCAATATAAACTATGAATTTTATCAAAATGAAGGCATAGATTTTATAATTTCCACTGTGGAAATAAATGAAGCGACAATACCAGTAGTAATTGTGAATTTCATGTTAGATGATAAGGATATAGATAATATCATTCATCAAATGCAATTATTACCTGATGAAAATAGTGGAGAGTATCATAAAGATAATAAGAGTTTAGTTGAGAAATTGAGCGAACTTAATCTATTTGGTTTTTATATTAAATCTATTTTGAAGAATTTCTTTTATCAAGATATGGTAAATGTTAATTCTAAAGAAGAATTATGTAGTTTTGTTAGTATTTATTTATTAAAAGAAAATATAAGTCAAATTTTGGAAGCTGACTTGAAATCAAGAGAAGAAAAAGGTAGCACTATTATTAAAGATTTGATGTTATTACATACAAAATCTAAAGTTATACAAAATTTGACAGTAGGGATTATTCAGTTAGAAAAATCTTTAAAAGTAAATGAAAAAGAAATATCTACAGTGTTGATTTTATTAGTTCCAGATAAAGCTGATGAAAAAGCTTTAGAAACGATGGGAGTTTTATCCGAAAGCATTATAGAAAATACGAACTTATTAGATATTTTACATCAAGGTTCTAAGACAGAAATTTATTTGGAACTAGAAAAAATATATACAAATTATTTTAAGAAAAAATATAAAAAGGTAATGGAGGGTTAAAAATGTCTGAAGCAAAAGCAGGAAATGTTGCTCAAGAAAAGATGCAAAAATTTGGTAGATTTTTAAGCGGAATGGTAATGCCAAATATCGGTGCATTTATCGCTTGGGGTTTACTTACAGCATTATTTATTCCAACTGGTTGGATACCAAATGAATATTTAGCAGCTGCAGGTGGCCCTATGTCAAAATGGTTAATTCCATTATTGATTGGTTATAGTGGTGGTAGTGCTATTTATCAACATCGTGGCGGTGTTTTAGGTGCTATCGCAACAGCTGGTATCATCGCTGGTTCTGACATTCCAATGTTCTTAGGAGCAATGATTGTTGGTCCATTTGGTGGTTGGTGTATTAAAAAATTTGATGAAGCTTTCCAAGATAAAATCCCAACAGGATTTGAAATGCTCATCAATAACTTCTCTGCTGGTATTTTAGGTGGTATTTTAGCAATTCTTGCTTATGCTATCGTAGGTCCAGTAGTAAGTTCCTTAAATGATATTTTACGCGGTGGCGTTGAATTTATTGTAAACTTAGGTCTTATTCCACTCGTATCTATTTTGGTTGAACCTGCAAAAGTATTATTCTTGAATAATGCTATTAACCATGGTGTATTCAGCCCAATTGGTATTCAGGAATCTCAAGAACTTGGAAAATCCATCTTCTTTATGATTGAATCTAACCCAGGTCCTGGTCTTGGTGTATTACTTGCTTTCTGTTTAGTAGGTAAAGGCATGGCAAAAAGCTCTGCTCCAGGTGCAGTAATTATCCACTTCTTAGGTGGTATTCATGAAATTTATTTCCCATACATTCTCATGAAACCAATCCTCTTATTAGCAGTTATTCCAGCAGGTATGGCTGGCGTATTCACATTAAGCGTTTTAAATGGTGGTCTTATCGCTCCAGCTTCTCCAGGTAGTATTTTTGCAATCTTAGCAATGACTCCAAAAGGAGCATATTTCGCAAATATCGCAGCAGTAGTAGTAGCTACAGCAGTATCTTTCGTAATCGCTTCTATCTTCATCAAAGCTTCTAAAGATGACGGTTCTTCCTTAGAAGAAGCTCAACAAAATATGCAAGATATGAAAAACCGTGGTAGCAAACGTGTTGAAAGTGATGTAGTAGTAAAAGGTAGCGAACTTAAGAAAATTATTTATGCTTGCGATGCAGGTATGGGTTCTTCTGCTATGGGTGCAAGCGCACTTCGCAATAAATTGAAAAAAGCAGGTTATGGATATATTTCTGTAACAAACTGTGCTATCGGTAATATTCCATCTGATGCTCAGATTGTAGTATCTCATGAAAAATTAGCAGACCGTGCAATCGCAGATTCTCCACAAGCTGAACATTTATTTGTACAAGATTTCATTAAAAATGATGTTTATGATATTATTTTAGCTAAATTACAAAATGTAGAAGCTAAAGTAGAAGAAGTTACAGATAGCAAAGAAAATGCTGTTGAAGATGAAACTGTATTAAAACGTGAAAATATTAAAATGTGCTTAGATACAGTTACTAAAGAAGAAGCTATAAAAATGGCTGGTGAATTATTGTATAAATCTGGCTATGTTGGCAAAGAATATATTAATGGTATGCTTGCACGTGAACAAGATGTAAGCACATACATGGGACGTGGCATTGCTATTCCACATGGTGAAAATGCAGTAAAAGACACAGTTAAAAAATCAGGTATTGTAGTATTACAATTCCCTAATGGTGTAGAATTTGGCACAGGTAAAGCAAAATTAGTTGTTGGTATCGCAGGTAAAGGCGACGAACATCTTGCTATCTTAGCTAATATTGCTATTGCTCTTGACGAATATACTGATGAACAATTAGAAGAATTATTCGTTACAAAAGATAAAGAAGCTTTATATAACTTATTTACAAAATCTAATGATTAAGTTCTAGATAATAGGGGGTATTTTAAATGAAAGCAGTGCATTTTGGTGCTGGTAATATCGGTAGAGGTTTTATTGGAGAATTATTATATGAATCTGGTTTTTCTACAACTTTTGTTGATGTAGTAAAAGCAACTGTTGATTATATCAATGAAACAAATTCTTATGAAATGTATATCATTGATAATAATGAAAAGAAAGTAATTAAAAATGTAAAAGCTTTTTCTCCAATTACTAATGAAGCAGATATTGTGGAAGCAATTTGTGAAGCTGATTTAATTACAACATCTGTTTGTGTTGATAATTTAGATAAAATAGCTCCTACACTTGCTAAAGGATTAAAAGAACGTTTAAATCGTGGCATAGGTAAAGTAGACGTTATGGCTTGTGAAAATGCTTTTTATGCTACAGATATGTTGAAAAAAGCTTTAGTAGAAAATACTAAAGCGCCAGTAACAGAAGAAGAACTTGATAAAGTAGGCGCTTTCCCAAATGTAGCTGTAGATAGAATTGCACTTAGCACAGTTATAAATGGCGTAAGAGTACCTCAAATTCAAGCAGCTTTTGAACTTGTTATTGAAAAAGACAAAATGGTAAATCCAGAAGCTCAACCAATTAAAGGTGCAGAATATGTAGAAAATCTTGGCATGTATCTTGAACGTAAACTCTATGTATTTAACTGCGGTCATGCTGCAACTGCATATTTTGGTTATCATAATAATTGTGAAACAATTCATGATGCTTTAGAAGTTCCAGAAATTAAAGCTGATGTAGTAGCTGTAATGAAAGAATCAGCTATGGCAATGACTAAAAAATATCCATTTAAATTTGAAGAATTAGAAGCTTATATCGAAAAAATCTTAAAACGTATTTCCTTAGAAGCATTACATGATGAAGTAGTACGTGTAGGTCGTTCTCCTATCCGTAAATTAAATCTTAAAGACCGTTTAGTAGGACCAGCTTTATTAGCTGAATCTTATGGTCTTGATAATACTCACTTAGCAAAAGCTATTGCTACAGGATATACTTTTGATTACAAAGAAGATGAACAAGCTGTAGAAATTCAGGCTTATATTACTGACAATGGTATTGAAAAAGCAGTAGAAAAATATTCTGGACTTACAGCAGATCAAAAACTTTATCAGCTTGTAATTGAAAATTATAAAGCTATTAAAGCTTAAAACAAAGTTTTCCCCATTCCTATTCTAAATAAATAAGAAAAGCACAGCTTATTATAAGCTGTGCTTTTTATTTTATTTTTGTTTACTGATTATATATTTATCTGTAGCGAAATCTAACATTTCTTGCCATGTTTTGAATTGAGTATTTTTAGATACATGTTTATCCATTAAATCTTCTGGTAATTCTTCAAAATCTTTTTGGCAAGTGATGTTAAATTTACCACCTGTTAAAAACTTGGCAAAAGTTTTATAGTTAGTATATTTACGCATAAAGGAAATATTGAATACTTTGTCAAACTCTATTAATTGAGGTTCGATTTCATTAGGTAATTTATAATATCCTGTGATTTTTACAGCCATAAAGCTACCTCCAGTATAAATAAGATGAAATAAAAATTTTAACTATATAATATAAAATATGAAGAAAATAGTAAATATAACAAAGGTGTGAAATGTTTTATGCAAAATTTTATTTTAGTTCCTGACTCTTTTAAGGGAACTTTATCAGCTATAGAAGTCTGCAATATCATGAAGTCATCAATAAAAAATTTATATAAAGATGCAAATATCATCAGTGTGCCTGTAGCTGACGGTGGTGAAGGAACAGTAGATGCATTTTTATATGCTCTTGGTGGGGAAAAGAAAAGTGTTTGGGTAAGTGATGCTTTTAATGAACAGAAAATATTAGCTCATTATGCTATGTTAAAAGATGATATAGCTGTCATAGAGATGGCTACTTGTGCGGGATTGCCATTGGTGAAAAATCGCTTAGAGCCAGATAAAACAACTACTTTCGGCGTGGGTGAATTAATTATAGATGCTGTAAATAGTGGGGCTAAAAAAATAATTTTAGGTCTTGGTGGAAGTGCGACAAATGATGGCGGTTGTGGTATGGCTGCTGCTTTAGGCGTGAAATTTAAAGATGAACAAGACCAAAAATTTATACCAACAGGTGGGACATTGTCTAAAATTTATAAATTTGACATGAATAATATATATCCAAAGATAAAAGATATAGAATTTATATCTATGTGTGATGTGGATAATCCTTTATGTGGCAGATTAGGTGCGTCAGCAGTTTTTGCTCCGCAAAAAGGTGCAGATGAAGATATGGTTAAATTATTAGATGAAGGGTTAGCTCATTTAGCAAAAATAATTAAACGAGATTTACATATTGAGGTGAAAGATATCAAAGGAGCTGGAGCTGCTGGTGGTTTAGGTGCAGGCAGTATAGCTTTTTTGCAAAGTAAATTAACTAAAGGCATAGATGTTGTTTTAGATACGATAAATTTTGATGAATTAGTTTCAAAAGCAGATATTGTATTTACAGGTGAAGGTAAATTTGATAGTCAATCTTTGCATGGAAAAGTAGTCATGGGTGTGGCAAATCGCAGTCAAAAATATAAAACTCCTGTAATTGTGGTAACAGGAGCTATTGGTGAAAATATTCAAGAAGCGTATAATAAAGGTATAACAGCTATATTTAGCATTAATAAAGAACCTATGGAATTTAGTAAATCAGCCTTGAAAAGCAAAGAAAATATGATATTAACTATGGAAAATATTTTAAGATTATTAAAAATATGAGGTGGCAAATATGCAAAGTGTTTTAATGGAAAAAAATGAGCATCTAGGGATAATTACATTAAATCGTCCTAAAAGTTTAAATGCAATGAATGCAGATTTAGTGGAAGAATTTCATCGTGCCTTAGATATTTTTGTAGAAGATGAAGATGTTCGCGTAATTATTTTAACTGGTGCAGGTAGAGCTTTTTGTGCTGGTGGTGATTTAGGTTATTTAGAAAGCTTAAATGATGATAAAAAAAGAAAAGCTTTTATTGAACGTGTAGGCGAAATGACTTTAAAATTGAGAAATTGTGCAAAACCTGTCATTGGTATGATAAATGGTGTTACCGCTGGCGCTGGTGTTAATTTAATGTTAGCTTGCGATATTGTATGTAGCAGTGAAGATGCCAAATTTATTCAAAGTTTTGTCAATGTTGGTTTAGTTCCTGATTGTGGCGGTATGTATTTATTAAAAGAAACAGTAGGATTGCAAAAAGCGAAAGAATTGATGTTCACAGCTGATGTAATCAGTGCTCAAGAAGCAGAAAAATTAAAAATGGTAATGCATGTCTATACAAAAGAAGATTTGAAGATAGAAACAGAAAAAATAGCACAAAAAATAGCTCAAGGTGCGCCTATGGCTATTATGTATATGAAGAAAATGTTAAATAAATCATATGCAAATTTAAAAGATTTTCTTGATGAAGAAGCTCTCGTACAGACTTTTTGTTTAGGAACAGAAGATTGTAAGGAAGGAATTTTGGCTTTTAAACAAAAACGTCAACCTAATTTTCAAGGCAAATAATAAATTTAGAAATATTTAATTAGATAAAAATAAAAAGTCCTACGAAATTGCCGAACGTAGGACTTTTATCTTGCTTATATCTTCTAAAATTAGGAAGGATTAATTTAATAATAATATAATTTTTAGTAAATAACAAGTAATTTTAAGAATTTTTTAATATTGTTAAGATATAATGAAAAAAAGTGCATTTAAGGGAGGGTTTCTTATGCAAAAATCGTGGAAAATTTTAATGAGTTTATTTATGGTAATGCTTTTATCAATGTCGGTTACATTTGCGCAATCAAGTTATTATGAAGTGCAAGAAAAGACATTGGACAGTGAGTTTGTAGAGGGGAAATATCCAGTAGTAAATGCAGATAATATTTTAGTGAAATCTAGAATAAATAGACAGATTACTAAGATAATAAATGACTTTAATCAAAATGTTCAACAAGAAAATGATATTGGTAGAGACCTTACAGGTTTTATCGGATATGAAATAAAAGCAAATAGCGATAAAATTTTTAGTGTGATAATAAATTGTTCTACTATGTATAAAGGTGCGGCTCATCCAAATACGTATGCTTATGGATTAAGCTTTGATGAACAAGGTAATTTAATACAATTTTCTCAAGTTATTAATATAGATAAGCAAAGTGGAAAAAATATTTATACAATAGATAATTTAAATAAAGAAATAAAAGCACAGGTAGGTCAACATCTATTTGATTTCCATAAAGATGTAACAGCATTTCCTCAAGAATTTTATTTAGATGAAAATATGGATTTACATGTATTGTTCCAAAGATATGAGATAACACCATATGCAGTAGGTCTTGTTGATGTTATTTTAAAAAAATAAAATTGTTATAAATAAAAAACTGCTAGATATAATATGCTAGCAGTTTTTTTATTAGTTTTAGATGAAATAAAATAATAAAGATAAGATTAGAAGAAATAAAATCATAGAAATATAATCTATAGCTCTTAATTTAGTATCAATGATAAATACTCTTGGCTTAGGAGAAGAAAATCCTCTCATTTGAAGACTGAGCGCCATATTTTCACTGCGAGAAATAGAGCGAAAAACCATGGGTTTAATTACCATCATATAGTCAAAAATGCGACGAAATGGATTTGATGAAGGTTTAAAACCTCGGCAGCTCTGGGCATCACGAACAGCAGAGCTTTCTTCTAATATATCAGGAACAAAACGCAAAATAGCAGTAATCATAAAAGCGTATTGATAAGGTAAATGGAATTGTTTTACTAATGAAGCTGTGAGCTCTCTAGCAGAAGTGGTTTGCAAGAGCAATAATAAAGATACTGCCATGATGAACATTTTAAGAGCAGAGGCAATGGAGGTATTTAAATCAGTACCGCAAACAAGTTGAATTAGAAATAAAATAAAGCTGAAAAAAATTAAAATACCAAGAGCACTCCAAAGTAATTTTGTCTTAGGTAAATAAAAACAAGTAAAAATTTCAATAAGGGCTAATATACTTAAGATATATAAATCATTAGTGATTAAAGACGCTATTGAAATCATAATAGCTAAAATTAATTTTGTTAAAGCAGTTAATTTATACATTATAATCAACCTCGTTTGTGTAAATGAGCGTAAATTTCCATAGGTGTAAGACAAATATCTAGACCTAATTCCTGACTGATACAAACAGCTTCAGGTAATTCTAAACCGAGCTTTAGCGTCAATTCTTTTTGGGAAAATAAATCAAGTGGCGTACCATCAAAAGCAAGTTCTCCTTGATTGATGACGATGACTTTATCAGCATGTTCAGCTAAGATATCCATATCATGTGTTACCATGATGATACCTAAACCTTGAGCATTTAATTTTCGCATCAAGCGCAATAACATAGTGCGTTCTCGGCAATCTTGCCCAGAGGTAGGTTCATCTAAGATTAAGATTTTAGGTTTGGCAGCTAAGGCGCAAGCAATAGATAATCGCTGTTTTTGCCCTAAGGTTAAAACTTGAGGCATTTCCCAAATTACATCTTGAAGATTAGTTATTTTTAAAACTTCTTCGACACGTTTTTTTATAGTATGTTCATTACAACCTAATTTTCTTGGTGCAAAAGCTATTTCTTCGAAAACAGTGGAAGCGAATAATTGTTGGTCAGGATTTTGAAATACATAACCGATATATTGAGCCATTTCATATGGTTCTTTTTTGGTGATATCAATATCATCTAAAATCATAGAGCCTCTATTAGGGTGCACAAGTCCCATTAAAAGTCTAGTTAATGTTGTTTTACCACTGCCATTTCTGCCAGCTATAGCTGTGATTTTTGTATCATCTATATTGGTGGAGATGTTCTTTAAGATAAATCTATTTTTTTGATAGCTAAAAGAAATATTATTTAGCGTTAACATGATTATCACCTATTTCATAGCGTATTTTCCAGCGAAGAGGAATAACTTCAGGATAAATTTTTTCTTCATACATATATTTTAAACAATCATCTACATTACCACTGTAAGCTAAATGACCATTATCAATTACACAAAGTTGGTCAGCAATATCAAGCACATATTTCAAATCATGTTCAGTTACAATAATTGTTTTATTATATCTTTTATTGAGATTGACTAATAAATTATAGATATCTTTTGCGCCTTCAGGGTCAATGGCTGCAACTGGTTCATCAAGAATGATGATAGGTGTATTCATTGCCATTATAGAGGCAATAGCAAGTCGTTGTTTTTGTCCGCCAGATAAAGCTGAAATCGGCATATCTTCTTTATCAGATAGACCAACGCTAGCTAAAAGTTCGCGTCGTCTTTTGATGATTTCTTGAGCATTAAGACCAGATGTTTCAAGAGAAAAAGCGATTTCATCGCCAACTGTTTGCGTTACGAGTTGAGCATTATAATCAGCCATGACAACACCAATTAATTCATTGAGTTTTTTAGGTGGTGTATTCAAGATATCAATATTGGCTATATTTATTTTGCTGGTGATGATTTCACTTAGATATGCAGGTTTACTGCCAGCTATATTTAAGATTAAGGAAGTTTTACCACTGCCATTTACACCTGTGATTACACAAAAAGAACCTTGAGGAATATTCAAATTTATATCGTGCAAAGAAAATTGTTTATCATTTTTATTTAATTTGGCATTGAAAATTTTAAAAGCAGGTAAATATAACAATTGACCAGCAACAGCACCTAAAAGAGCAACTAAAGCTACAGCAGGAAGCATAGCATAAAGATAAATATTCATAGGAAGTTGTAAAAAGATTTTCGTCAAAGTAACAAAAGTACCGCCACTGATAAAAGTAGTGATAAATACAACGATAAAAGGAATTAGTGAAATTTTAGATTTTTTAATGTTGAAAAGATTGCTATTAACCATTAAAGCGCAAATAGTAGCAGCTAATGGATCACTTATTAAATTAGCATAAGGTAGAGCAGCTTTAGATGTCATCATAGCGATGATACCGGAAACTAAACCAATGCCGAAACCTTGTTTTATTGTCGGTCTACATAATAATATCGCTAAACAATACATTACAATATTCCAGTTTAAAGATATGCCACCAATATTTGGCGAAACCATACGTAAAATTACACCGATGGCTAATAATAAAGTAGTAATAGTTATCCAACGTAACTCCATAAATAAATCCTCCAATCAAATAACAAACAAATAAAAAAGCCTCTCAATCCCTATAAAAAGGGACGAGAGGCGTTATACTCGTGCCACCCTTAGTTGAACTAAGTAGCAAATTATCTTACTAAATACAAAGTGCGGGATTTTTTATATCCGATACTCGTTTCCGTATAACGGTGGAAAAGGCCGATAGTGCTTACCCCATAATATTATGGCTCAGGCTACATCTCACAAGTCCATTCGCTATCATAAGTGCTTATCGAACTCTCAGCATCGTCGATTCTCTGTAAAGCTTTTATCATAGTTACTATTCTTGCTCATAGATTTTAAATATATTAATCTGTGTTCATGATATCAAAACTATTTTTTATTGTCAAGATACAATAAAATTTTTAATTTTGTATAGTTGTAAAATGATTATTAACGAGAAAATCTTTTATTACATTAAAATATTCATTAGGATAATTAGAAATAGCTTGAGCATGTGTAGAGTCTTTGAACATATGCATAGATTTTGTTGCACGACAATTATCGTATAATTCTTGAAGTGTATTTGGCGGGATTAAAGTATCTGCACTTCCATGTAAAAATAATGTAGGGCTCGTGGAGTGAGCTACTGCTTTTAATGGAGCTAATTTATCTAAAGTTGAACCTGTATGCCAATACATGCAGACTTGAGAATAAATCCACAAGATATCAAGAATTTTGGAATCATTAGGTAATTGTATCATGCTGTGTAGATGATTGTAATAAAGACCTTTTAAATCACTATAGGAACTGTCTTCAATGTAAAAATCAGCAGGATGAACAGACAATCCACTGTGCAGGAGTGTAAATGCACCACCTAGAGAAATTCCATGAATGCCAATTAATTCTTGTTGTTTTGTATTGCGAAGATAATCGCACCACATATCAATATCACGAATTTCTGTTTGTCCCCAAGTGATGATGCCATCACTTTCACCATGACCACGTAAATCAATCAATAAGACATTAAATCCTAATTGTTTATAGATATTGACATAATTTAAGCACATGGAACGATTTTGATAAAGACCATGAATTAAAATAATTGTCTTTTTGTATTTGGAATTATTGTTGATAAAAGTGCCAACTAATTCACGAGAGCTATCACCATAAGGAGTGTATAGAGCAACTTTTTGAGCGTTAGGATTTTCTTGTTGATATTGATTTATTCGCGTCAAATCTTGAGAATGATTTACGATGCTAGTGAGATTGATATTTAATTGGGGATTGCTAAGCTCCATATATAAAATATTGCCTAAAATTAAACCTAAAGTATTAAAAGTTAAAATAGCACCGATTAAAAGTCCAATAAAAAATATAAATAAAGAATGAAGAAATTTTTTCACATAAACCACCTAGATAAAAAATAAAAATTTGCAATAAAAACCAAAGATAATAAATTGGATAATAACGAGTATATATTATTTAGATGATTTTATAAAGATTATTTTTGAAGAGTTATGATAATAATTATCTATAAATAATAAATCTTGCGTCTATATAAGTTATTAGTGTATACTTAACTTAAATATACACTACAAAGGAGGTTTTATATTATGGATGTTATAACTCTATCTAGATTGCAATTTGCAATTACAACAATTTACCATTTTTTATTTGTTCCGATTTCATTAGGTTTATCCATTTTCATTGCTATTATGCAGACTATGTATTTAAAAACAGATAATGTAGTTTATAAGCGTTTAGCAAAATTCTTTGGAAAACTCTTTATCATTTCATTTGCCATGGGTGTGGTAACTGGTATCGTACAGGAATTTCATTTTGGTATGAACTGGTCTGAATACTCTCGTTTCATGGGAGATATTTTTGGGGCACCACTTGCACTAGAAGCATTGACTGCATTTTTCTTAGAGTCTGTATTTTTAGGTGTATGGATTTTTGGTGAAGGTCGTTTATCCAAAAAATTACATTGTTTATCTATTTGGCTTGTAGCTTTTGGTAGTAATTTATCTGCTTTTTGGATTTTAGTTGCAAATTCTTTTATGCAACATCCTGTAGGTTATACTATTGCTAATGGCAGAGCTGAAATGACAGACTTTTTCGCATTAGTAACTAATCCTTATGTTGTAGGGCAATATGCTCATACTGTATTATCTGGTATTGTTACAGCTGGTGTGATTGTAGTGGCTGTAAGTGCTTATCGTTTATTGTCTGGTCAAAATGTAGAAACATTTAAAACAGCGATAAAATCAGGTATTATCTATAGTTTAATTGGTTTGTTCTTAGTAATGGGCAGTGGACATTTACAGGCTCAATTTATCGGTAAAAATGTACCAATGAAGATGGCAGCTATGGAAGCTTTATGGGAAACTGAAAATCCAGCTCCTTTCACTGTAATAGCTAATATTGATACAGAAAATAAGGTAAATCATGATGCTATTGAAGTGCCATATATGTTATCTATGCTTATTTATGATAGCCCAGAAGGCGAAGTAAAAGGTATAAATGAATTGCAAGAACAATATATTCAACAATATGGTTATGATGATTACATTCCAAATGTAGTTTTATTATTCTGGAGCTTTAGAATTATGATAGCTTGCGGTGTAGCTATGATTGGTGCAATGATTTTAGCAGGCTTTTTATTCTATAAAAAACGTTTGGAAAATGCTCGTTGGCTCTTAAATATTTTAGTATTATTATTGCCATTGCCATTTATAGCAAATACTTTTGGTTGGATAATCACTGAAGCTGGTCGTCAGCCATGGATGGTAGTAGGTTTGCAAAAAGTATCTGATGCAGTATCTCAAAATATCACTAGCACAGAAGTTTTAATTACATTGGTAGGTTTTACACTTATTTATGCTTTATTAGCTGTAGCTGCTATCTTTATAGCTCTTAAGTTCGTGAAAAAAGATGCTCATAAGATGGATGATGAAGGAGGGCAGGCATAATGGATTTACAAATTGTATGGTTTATACTTGTAACAGTTTTATTTGTAGGTTTCTTCTTCTTAGAGGGCTTTGACTATGGTGTAGGTACGATTTTACCATTTTTTGCGAAAAATGATGTAGAACGCCGTATGCTCATTAATTCCATAGGTCCAGTTTGGGATGGTAATGAAGTTTGGATGATTACTGCTGGCGGTGCTATGTTTGCAGCATTTCCTCATGTATATGCTACTATGTTTAGTATGCTTTATATGGCATTGTTTTTGATGCTCTTAGGTTTAATTGTTCGTGGTGTAGCTTTTGAATTTAGAAGTAAACACGATTGCACATATTGGCGAAGCTTATGGGATTATATGATTTTCTTTGGCAGTGCCTTACCTGCATTTTTATGGGGCGTTGCTGTAAGTAATATGATGAAAGGTTTCGCTATCAATGGTGAAATGATTTATAAAGGTACTTTCTTTGATTTATTATCTTTATATACTATCGTTGGTGGTATTACTTTCTTATTGGTATTTGCTTATCATGGAACAGTATTTTTAACACTTCGTCTTGCTGATACAAAAATGATTGATAGATTGCGTATCGTATCTGTATGCCTTGGTGGTACAGCAGCTATTTTCTATGTACTTTGCTTGATTTTAACTGCATTGAATACAGATATGTTTGCGTCAATTTCTTCTGTTATTTTATTTATTCTAGCAGCTGTTTCTTTTGTAGCTTCTATCTTATTAGTTTATAAAAAACAACAATATGTTAAAGGCTTTATCGGTTCTTCTTTAGCTATTGTATTTACAACAGTTGCAGTATTTGCAGGATTATTCCCACGTATTTTAATATCCACTTTAAATCCAGATTGGAGCCTAACAATTTATAACGCTTCTTCTACTGAATATACTTTGACTATAATGACAATTGCTGCTGTTTGCTTTGTACCAGTAGTACTCATTTATCAAGGTTGGACTTATTGGGTATTTAGAAAACGTGTAAGTCATCATGACTTAGAATATTAATTAAAAGAATGATAGATAAAAATTTATTAAAAGATATTTTCCCTTTTAAACGACAGTTGATTTTGGTGATGATATCAAATATTATGCAAGCTATGATGATTGTAGCTATAGCATATATTATTGCTTATATAGCAGATAAATTACTTTTATCTCGCTTAGAAAGTAGTACAGCAACGCCATTATTGGTGTTGCTGTTTTTCTTTTTTTGTATAAAGGCAATACTAAATTATTTTAATCATTATCAAATGGAGAAAATATCATTAAATGTACAAAGCAATTTACGTAAACAATTATTTGAAGTATTGGCTCAGCGTAATTTTTTAGCTAATTCATATGCAAAAGGGCAATGGATAGCCTTGATTACAAAAGGCGTTGATAAATTAGATATTTATTTAACGTCATTTATACCGCAATTAGGTTTATTGAGTACAATTCCGCTCATTTTATTGATATTTACTTTTATCAATGATTGGATATCTGGATTGATTTTTTTGATTACTGCACCATTAATACCATTTTTTATGATTTTAATTGGTAAGATTGCCGATAAGGAAAATAAAAAGCAGTGGCAAATCTTTCAAAAATTAACTATGTATATGGCAGATTTATTGCCTGGTTTATTGATTGTTAAAGCGTATAATCAAACGCAAAGACAATTAAGTGAAATAAATAAAAATGGTAAACTTTTTAGTCAGGCGACTTTAAAAGTTTTGCGCATAGCTTTTATTTCAGCTTTTATGTTAGAATTTATTTCCACATTAAGTATAGCTATTATCGCTGTGAATATTGGTCTTAGACTCATCTATGGACATGTGGAATTTTTACCTGTATTTTTTATCTTATTGATAGCACCACAATTTTACCAGCCTTTTCGTCAATTTGGTTCAGCTTTTCATGATGCCATGAATGGGATTACAGCTTCTAGTGAAATTTATGCTATGATTGATAAATTAAACTGTATAAAGGAAAGTAAGGCAAATTTAAAATTTGATGATGCAGATATGGTGCAGATTGAATTGAAAAATGTTTATTATAAATATCAAGATAATGATAAATGGGCAATTGATGATTTGAGCTTGAAAATAGAAAAAGGCAAGCAAATTGTTTTGACTGGAGATAATGGGGCAGGGAAATCCACATTATTTAAATTATTATTAGGTATAGAAAGATGCCAATCTGGAGAAATCTTAATCAATGATTACAATTTAGCTGATTTAGATAAACAATGGTGGCAAAATCAAATTGGCTGGGTAGCTCAAGAGCCATATATTTTTTCAGCGACAATCAGTGAAAATATAACTTTAGGTAGAGATTTTAGTTTAAAAGAAATAGAATATATTTGTCAGTTGGTAAATTTAGATGAATTTATAAAATCACTATCACAGGGATATGATACAGAAATAACTTCAGCGATAAATTTAAGTTCTGGGCAAAAGCGTCGTTTAGGTTTAGCTAGAGCTTTAATTGGTAGACCAAAATTATTATTATTAGATGAACCTATGGAAAATTTAGATGTATATAATGAAAAGTTGATACAAAGAATTTTATCTGATTTAAAAAATAAAGTAACTGTAATAATCATTGGTCATCGCTTACAGACTTTAAAAAATGCTGACGAATTGATTTATTTACAACAGGGAAAATTAGTGGATAATGAAAAAATTAAGGATAAAATAAATTATTTTAGTGAAATAATAGAAGGTGAAAGGAGTATTTGAAATGGTACAGATATTGAGTAATATGATAAGACCTGTAGTATGGAGTTTATTATTAGCAATATTAGTAGGTACTATTTCAACATTAAGCTCAATAAGTTTAATGGGACTTTCAGCATGGTTGATAGCTAGTGCTGCCCTGCAACCGCCACTTTATGTTTTATCACTTGCTATTGTAGGTGTACGCTTTTGCGGTGTAATGAGGGCTGTCTTTCGTTATTTAGAGCGATATTTTACACATAAAGTAGGTTTTTCGCTATTTACTAGTTTTAGAGTATTTGTTTTGACAAAAATTATCAAAGCATTGCCATTTAAGCAACAAACAGAAAATGGAGATGCTTTTGATTTAATTGTAAATGCAGTAGATAATTTAAGAGATAGTTTTCTGCGTTTCTTTTTGCCACCTATTATCACTACGATAAGTGTATTTATTTTATCTATATGGTTTTTTCTATATAGTTATGATTTAATGATATTACTAATTAGTTCATGGCTTGTATTTATGATAGTCATACCTTATATGACATGGCGAAGATATTTGAAATTAAAAAAGCATAAATTTTTATTGACTCAAGAGATTATAGAGTTTTATGAAGGTAATAGGGAACTATCTTTCTATAATTATGACAAATATAGATTGAAAAATATTAGCCATAGTATTGAGCAGTATCAACAATATCAGCAAAATTTATTTAAATTAAAATTAAAAGTTAATCTATGTAGTGAATTTATAATGGGAGCTTATTTAGTTATTTGTCTGGCTATAAGTATTTATTTGGTGGATACACAAGATTTTAATCCCATTATGGCGATTACAATAATATTGACTTATCAAGCTGTCTTAGAAGTGTTAGCGATGATGCCTTCATTAATAGAGCATTTTGATGAAGCTAGTAAACGTTGGCAAGATTTAGCTATTTTTATGCAAGAGAAAAAATTTATTGCTGATACAAATAATGAAGTAAAAAATGAAAATCAAGAAGATAAGAAATGTGAAGATGTGCAATTATTGTTGAAAGATTTAGCTTACGGATATGATAAAGTTTTATTGAAAGATATAAATTTATCTATAAAAAAAGGCAATAAAACCTTGATTGTCGGCACTAGTGGTTGTGGAAAATCCACATTATTTTATGTATTGATGAGATTATTATATCCATTGAAGGGAAATATCTTTATACAAGGTAAAAATTATGATGATTTAGCTGAAAAATCTATACGTGAACATTTTGCAGTAGCATTTCAAGAACATCATATTTTTAATTTATCTATACGTGATAATTTTAAAATGCTTTATGAAGATATCACTGATGAAGAAATATATAAATCTTTAGAAAATGTATATTTATTAGATTTTGTAAATCAAGTGGGATTGGATTATATAGTGGGCAATGATGGCAATAAATTATCAGGTGGGCAAAAGCATAGATTACAATTAGCTATTTGTTTAGCAAAACAAAAAGATATAATTTTATTAGATGAACCTACAGCAGGGCTTGATATAAAAACAACAAATAATATATGTAGTCAACTTATGGAAAAATATCAAAAACAAACGATGATAGTAACTTCTCATGATATAAGTTTGTTGCGATTTTTTGATGATATTATTATTTGTGGAGAAGAAAAAATCATAGAACAAGGTAATATAAAAAAATTATTATTGCGTGAAGATAGTTATTTGAACAAATTGATTAGGTACAAAAACTTCATCTAGGAGCAATTTATTTGTATTTTTTATAGGGATATTCTATAATGATTATAAGATTATAAATAATATTTATAGATTTTGGGGTGATTTTATGCTAGGTATTGAGCGACGTCGGGAAATAATGAAATTATTAAATCAGCACCAAAAAGTTTATGTACAAGATTTGAGTAAATTATTTGATGTAACTGATGAAACAATAAGGCGTGATTTAGAAAAATTAGAGCAACAAAATTTAGTTAAACGTTGTTATGGTGGAGCGGTAATAAATGACCATACAAGTCAAGATATTTCTTTTTTAAAGCGCATAGATATTAATAATAGTAATAAGGTTTATATAGCTAAAAAAGCTGAACACTTGATTAATGACGGCGATACCTTAATGGTAGATGCAAGTACTACATGTTTAGCATTATTGCGATATTTAAAAGATAAGAAAGATTTAACTATAATTACAAATTCTATAAGACTTATAAATGAATTTGTGAATAGTGATTTTAAAATAATTTCAACTGGTGGAGAATTAAGAGCTCATTCTTATGCTTTAGTTGGACCTATTGCTTGTGAAACTATAAAAAAATATTATGTAGATACAGTTCTTATCAGTTGTAAGGCTTTAGATATAAAAAAAGGTTTGATGGAATCAAATGAGCCGGAAAGTATTATTAAACGACAAATGATAGAACAAGCACAAAAAAGTATTTTATTAGCAGATAGTACGAAATTTGATAAAACTGCATTTACTAAAACATGTGATTTAGCTCAAATTGATACAATTGTAACGGATAAAGAACCTAATATTGAGTGGTTTGATTATATTAAAGAAAATGATATAAAGTTGATTTACTAAAAAAAGCTGTAACAAAAGAGGATATCTCTAATTGTTACAGCTTTTTTATGATGTTTATTTTAAGAAAGTTTTATTTAAATCTATTTTAAAATCTTTAGCTAAATCAAGGAAGTTTTGAGTGGTAATAGTTTGTTTTTTGCCACCCATTGAACGAACTTTTACACAGATTTCAGCAGCTTTTTCCGCAGTATCCATAAGACCAAAAGCTTCATCAAAATCTTTACCAGAGCAGAACATACCATGATGAGCCCATACTACAATATTATATTTTTTCATAAGTTCACTTGTAGCTTTAGCTATTTCGCTACCACCTGGAACCATCCAAGGAACAACACCGATACCCTCAGGGAAAATAACAGGATCTTCTGTTGCCATTTCCCAAAGTTCGCGAGTAAATTCTTTATCGTTTAGTGGTAAAACGAAAGTAAGAGCAATGATATTAGTTGGATGAGCATGATAAATTACATGATTTTGACCATTTGTTAGGTCTTTTTTTATACTATGGTTCATAAGATGAGTTGGAAATTCACTTGTTGGACGACCACCCTTTTCTAATCCCCAAACGATAGCATAATTTTCACCTTTATCATCAATTTTAGCAATGCAAATATTATCTTTTGGTTTTAAGATAATATTGCGCATATAACGACCAGTTCCAGAAACTAAGAAATATTCATTAGCTAAATTAGGTACACTTACACCAATTGGAATCCAATTAGTAGGTGCTTTTAATTCAGATTTTATTTCTTCGATTTCTTCAGGTTTTATACGATAACTTAGATTGCCACCATTGCGTTCATGCCAACCTTTTTTGAATGCATCGTCAGTAAGACGTATAAATCCTTGAATAAATTCAGCATTAGTAATTAACATAAAATATCCTTTCTTATGAGAAAATCTTTGTTTTTTTTGTTTATGCCTTTGTTATTTTTATTATTTTAAATATAATACCACATAAAATCACAATAAACAATAAAATAAAAAATGAGTTTTCAGTAAAATTTAAAAATAAAATAATTTGAAAAAGTATTGATTTATATACTTTATTGATGTATAATTGAAATTAGAAAACGTTTACTGTTATATAGAAAATTAATCAAAAATATTAATAATATTATTTTCTTAGGAGGATTTTAAAATGGCAGTTTTAGTATGTGGTGGAGCAGGTTATATCGGCTCTCATATGGTTTATGAACTTATCAATAATGGTGAAGATGTTGTTGTAATCGATAATCTTGAAACAGGTCATTTAGCTTCTGTTCATGAAAAAGCAAAATTTTATAAAGGCGATATCCGTAATATGGCAGACCTTGATAAAGTTTTTACAGAAAATGACATTGAAGCAATTATTCATTTTGCTGCAAATTCTCTTGTTGGTGAAAGTATGCAAGTTCCTTTAAAATATTTCAACAACAACACTTGCGGTATGGAAGTTCTTCTTGAAGCTATGGTTAAATATGATGTTAAGAAAATCGTATTCTCTTCCACTGCTGCAACTTATGGTGAACCAAAACGTGTGCCTATTTTAGAAACTGATGAAACAAATCCTACTAATCCATATGGTGAATCCAAACGCATGATGGAAAAAATGATGAAATGGGTAGATATGGCTAACGGTATTAAATATGTATCCTTACGTTATTTCAACGTAGCAGGTGCTGTTGAAGATGGTCATATTGGTGAAGCTCATACAACAGAAACTCACTTAATTCCAATCATTTTACAAGTTCCACTTGGTAAACGCGATCACATCACTGTATTTGGTACAGATTATCCAACAGCTGATGGTACTTGTATCCGTGACTATGTACATGTAATGGACTTAGCAGATGCACATATGAAAGCTCTTAACTATTTACGTGAAGGTAATGAAAGCAATATCTTCAATTTAGGTACTGGTGAAGGCTTCTCTGTAAAAGAAATGATCGATGCTGCTGAAAAAGCTACAGGCTTAAAAATTAAAGTAGAATATGGTCAACGCCGTGCTGGTGACCCTGCTCGCTTAATTGCTTCTAGTGAAAAAGCTCAAAAAATCCTTAACTGGCATCCAAAATATACAAGTATGGAAGAAATTATCAAAACTGCTTGGAAATGGCATCAAGCTCATCCAAACGGATATGAAGACTAATTTTGGGGTTTAGTTAATAAAAGGGGATTTTTAATAATGGATATGAATTTACAAATAAATCGTTTGTTAAACTTTGCTCTACAACAAGGTCTTATTGCACCAGAAGATAAATACTATAGTGCAAACTTACTTTTAGATTTATTAGGTGTAGATGAGTTTGAAGTTGTAGAAGTAGATGAAACATTACCAATAGCTCATGATATTTTAGAAAATATGTTAGATTATGCTGTAGAAAAAGGTCTTTGTGAAGATACTGTAACTCAGCGTGATTTATTTGATACTCGTATCATGAACTGCGTAATGCCTCGTCCTTCTGAAGTTGTAGGCAATTTCAAAAAAATATACGAAAAATCAAAAGTTCAAGCTACTGATTATTTCTATAAAACAAGTATTGCTTCTAATTATATTCGTAAAGATCGTATTGATAAAAATATTATTTGGAAAGCAAATACTGAATATGGTGATTTAGATATCACAATTAACTTATCTAAACCAGAAAAAGATCCAAGAGATATTGCTAAAGCAAAACTTGTAAAATCTTCTTCTTATCCAAAATGCTTACTTTGCCGTGAAAATGAAGGTTATGCAGGTCATGCAAATCATCCAGCTCGTCAAACACATAGATTAATTCCTATGGATTTTGAAGGTCATCAATGGTTTATGCAGTATTCCCCATATACTTATTATAATGAACACTGCATTTTATTAAATTCCTTGCATGTACCAATGAAAGTTTGTCGTGCTACTTTTGAAAACTTATTAAATTTTGTGGATTATTTACCACACTATTTCTTAGGTTCTAATGCAGATTTACCAATCGTTGGTGGTTCTATTTTATCTCATGACCATTATCAAGGTGGACATTATACATTCGCTATGGAAAAAGCTCCAATCGAAGAAACTTTCAAAATCGAAGGTTTTGATAATGTTACTGTTGGTCGTGTAAAATGGCCTATGTCTGTAATACGTGCAGCTTCTTCCAATAAGCAAGATTTAATTGATTTTGCTGTACATGTATTAGATGCATGGCGTGGATATTCTGATGCAAGTGTAGATATCTTAGCTGAAAGTGATGGACAACCACATAATACAATTACTCCAATTGCTCGCGTTCGTGATGGTAAATATGAATTAGATTTAGTTTTACGTAACAACCGTACAACTGAAGAATATCCATTAGGTATTTTCCATCCACATGATGAAGTTCATCATATTAAAAAAGAAAATATCGGCTTAATTGAAGTAATGGGTCTTGCAGTACTTCCAGCTCGTTTAAAAGACGAATTAGCAAAAGTAAAAGAATGCTTTATCGCTGGTAAAGAAGATATTAGTGATGATGAACAAATCGCTAAACATGCAGATTGGTACAAAGAAATTCGTGCAAAATACACAGATATTAAAGCTGAAGAAGTTGAAGAAGTTGAAGAAGTTGAAGATATGCTTAAATTAGAAGTAGGTAAAATCTTTATGGTTGTATTACTTCATGCAGGCGTATTCAAACGCAATATACAAGGTATTCAAGCTTTCAATAAATTTGTAGCAACTTTATAATTTTAATAATTATGCCATCTATAAATTTTATAGATGGCATATATTTAATCAAGAAAATATTGAAAATATAGAAATAATATATTATTATATTTTAATATATTATTTTAATAAGGATTGAAGACAATGAAGTCAACTACGATAATTGATGTAGCCAAAAAGGCACAAGTATCAGTAGCAACGGTATCCCGTGTAGTAAATGGTAATTATCCAGTAAAAGAAGCTACGAAGAAGAAAGTTTTAGAAGCAATAAAAGATTTAGAATACATTCCAAACATTCAAGCAAGAGAATTAAATACACAACATTCTTCAATAATTGGAATTATTGTGCCTAGTCTATTTAATACTTTTTTTGCTGAAGTTGTAAGTGGAATAGAAAGTTTTTCAACAAGTAGTGGCTATTCGTTATTGTTGACTTACACAAAAGATGACCCTATCTGTGAAAAAGAATGTATGAATGAATTACTGATGCGAAATGTGTCAGGAATAATAAATATTAGTCCAAATACGGAACGTGTGGATAGTAGTTTTTTTGACCAGATGGCATCTAGGATACCGCTGGTATTTATTAACTCATATATAAAACGTCCAGCTATTTCTTATGTATATAATGATGAACGTATAGGTACCAAAATTGCCTTAGAACATTTAGTATCATTAGGTCATCAAAATATTTGTTTCGTTCGTGGTGAACGAAGCGATTCTTATGAGTTTAAAGAAGATGTATATATTGAATTTATGAAGAAAATGGGTTGTTATAATCCAGAAAATATCATAAATGTTAGTGCGGGTAATAGTATAGATACAGTAGAGTTGACTGCTAAAAAGATTGTAGAATTTTTGCCTAATCGAAAAGATGTTACAGCATTTTTTTGTTGTAATGATTTGATGGGTGTCGGTGCAGTCAATGCTTGTAGACGTTTAAATTTAAAAATTCCAGAAGACATATCTATTATGGGATATGATAATGTCTCACTAAGTCATTTTATTGAGCCAAAACTTACGACAATGGACCAAAATATGATGACTTTAGGATGGACAGCGGCTAGTTTATTAATGGAAAAAATAGCTAGTGATAATAAAACAAGCAGACAAGTTGTATTACAAAATACTTTAGTCTTACGTGATACTACAGGTCCTTGTAAAACAAATAAATAAAAGAGGTAAGAAAAATGGCAGTAGTAAAAAGTGAATTTGGTGTAGCTTCTACAGGGGAACAGGTTTATAAATTTAAAATTGAAAACTCCAAAGGCGAATATGTAAGCATTATTAATTATGGTTGCACTATTCAAGCTATTGTAGTTGAAGGCAAAGATGGTAAATTACATGATGTAGTTTTAGGTTATGACACTGTAAAAGGCTATGAAGAAGGAACATTCTTCTATGGTGCATTCATTGGTCGTTGCGGTAATCGTATAGCTAATGGTAAATTTACTTTAAATGGAAAAACTTATGAATTAGAAACAAATAATGGAGCAAATCATTTACATGGTGGCTCTAATGGTTTTGATAAAAAAGTTTATAGCGATTTCACAATTGGCGAAAATAGCGTATCTTTAAGACGTACATCTCCAGATGGTGAAGCTAATTATCCAGGAAACTTAGATGTAGAAGTAATTTATACTTTTGATGATAATGCTTGCTTACGCATTGATTATAAAGCTAAAACTGATGCAGACACTGTAGTTAACTTAACAAATCACAGCTATTTCAATTTAGCTGGTGAAGGCAGTGGCAGTGTTTATGATCAAACATTGAAATTAGATTGCCCAGCAATGATTCCAACTGATGCAGGATTAATCCCAACTGGTGAAATTCGTCCAATTACAAAAGGTGATGTATTTGACTTTAGTGAAGCTAAACCTATCGGTCAGGATATAGACAAAGATGATGAACGTTTAGTTATTGCTGCTGGTTATGACCATACAGTATTATTACCAGAACATGATGGTTTATATACTTTTGCACAAGCTAAATCTGAAAAAACTGGTATTATTATGGACGTAGCTACAACAATGCCAGGTGCACAGTTCTATTCTGCAAACTTCTTAGAAGGAAAACCAGGTAAACAAGGTCATATTTACAATCGTCGTGATGCTTTCTGCATTGAAACTCAATATGTACCAAATGCTGTAAATTGTGATAAATTTGCCTCTCCAGTATTGAAAGCAGGACAAGAAACTCATACTGTTACAACATATACTTTTAGTAAATAATTATATCGAATATAAAAATACACTTATGTGATTACATAAGTGTATTTTTTTTAGTTGCGGAGAAGTCATAAATAGTTTGTAGTGTATCGTAGTGAATAGATTGTTTTCTAAAAGTATTAGGCGTGATACCTTTTAAATTTTTAAATACTTTACAAAAATAATCGTCATTATTATAGCCTACGTGGTGAGCTATCTTTTTTATCGTCCATGTGGGATTATTGATTAGAAGTTTACATGCCGTAGAAATTCTTAAGTTTTGTAAGTATTTCATAGGTGATATGCCAAATTGTTTATGGAAAGTTTTGCACAGATGATATTTAGAATATCCTATTTGTTCAGCTACTGTATCTATATTTAAATTGCTATTAGCGAAATTTTGCTCAAGAAAATTTTTGGCTATATCTGTTTTTGTGAGATTATTTGCATCATATGCTAGATTATATTTTAAAAGGTCTATCCAGAAATTATAGGCTAATTTTGTATTTATAAATACTGATTGTAATTTATTGTTGAGAGCTTTGGTATAAAAATTAGCTATTTGTGTCAATAATGAAGGATAGTTTGCTAAAGAAATGACAGGGCCTAATTTATTATAGATTTTACATAGAAGAGGTAAAACTTCAGGAGAAAACTCTAAATAAATAAATTTCCAATGAGTGGAATTTTGGGGTAAATAGTAATGAGAATTGCTAGGAATGTTGAGTAAAAAAGCTTTACCAGCTGTAATGGTATAAGTGGAATTATTTATGGTTAAAACGCCTTGTCCACTGATGCAATATTGAATAAGACAATGTTTATCATGACGATGTAGATTATGCCAAGAATAGCTGTGGTCGGTGATATTTTGAAAGCCGATACCTGTCAGTGTTATCAATGGCAAATCAGAGGAAAACTGATATTTTATAGCTTTATAAGGAAAGGTGCTAAACATAAAAAACTCCTTTAATTTATAGATGAAGATGACAAAAAATTACAGTAGATAACATTTTATTATCATTTTAATATAGCTAACGATATTTTAAAATATTATGTAGAAAATAAATTTAGAGGAGAGAATATAGATGTTAGCAATTAATTATGATAAAGAGCAAAAGATATTTAATTTATCTAATGGCAAAATTAGTTATATTTTAGGCATTGAAAAAAATTATTATGTAAAACATATTTATTTTGGCAAATATTTATCATCATATAATGGAAGTAATGCTCAATTATTTTATGATAGAGGTTTTTGTTCAAATCCGATAGCTTCAGATAGAAATTTTTCGTTAGATACTTTATTGCAAGAATATCCGGATTTTAATCAAGGGGATTTTAGAAATCCAGCTTATATAATTCAAACAGAAGATGGCAAGCGTGTAAATCGCTTTTATTATGATAGTTTTAATATCATTGAGGGAAAACCAAAATTAGAGGGGTTGCCTTCTATTTATGTAAATAATGAAAATGAAGCTAAGACTTTATGTATTATCTTAAAAGATATAGTGATGAATGCAAGTATTTATTTGTATTACACAATTTTTGCTGATTATGATGTTATTTGCAGACATACTGAAATTGTAAATCATGATGATAAGAGCATATATTTAGATAAAGTAATGAGCTTTAGTATGGATTTTGCGGATAGCGATTATGATGTGATGACATTATCCGGCGCTCATTTGTATGAAAAAAATATTTATCGTAGAGCTATAAAATCTGACTCTATTGTATTAGAAAGCATACGAGGAACAAGTAGTCCACAGTCAACTCCATTTATAGCTTTGATGGAAAAAAATACTAATGAAGATATAGGCTCTGTGTGGGCATTTAATTTTATTTATAGTGGTGATTTCCAAGCTAGTGTACAAGTGGGACAATATAAGACTACTAGAATACAAATGGGCATGAACACTACGACTTTTGGTTGGACTTTAAGCGGTAAAGAAAAATTTGTTTCTCCAGAAGCTGTGTTAGTTTATACAGATAAAGGTTTAAATACTATGTCTCAGATTTTTCATAAATTGTATAGAAATCAACTTTGTCGAGGTTTATATAAAGAAAAAGCTCGTCCAATTTTGTTGAATAGTTGGGAAGCTTGTCATTTTGAGGTCAATGAAGATAATTGCTTGGATTTAGCAAGACAAGCTGGTGAATTGGGCATAGAATTATTTGTATTAGATGATGGCTGGTTTAAAAATCGTTGTGATGATACACAAGGCTTGGGCGATTGGCTAGAAGATGAAGAAAAATTCTCACATGGATTAAAAACTTTAGCTCAAAAAATTAAGGAAAAAGGATTATTATTTGGTTTGTGGTTTGAGCCAGAAATGATATCTAAAAATAGTGAGTTATATAAAAATCATCCTGATTGGGTGATTAGAAGTATGGATTATGAGCCTATTTTGAGCAGATGCCAATATGTGTTGGATTTATCGAATATAGAAGTTTGTAATTATCTTGTAGAAAAAATATCTAATATATTAGAAAATGTAGAGATATCTTATGTTAAATGGGATATGAATAGACATTTGACAGATTTAGGTTCTGCTTATTTAAATAGTAAGGAACAAAAAGAATTATCACATAGATATGTATTAGGTTTATATTATATTTTAGAAAAGTTAACACAGCGTTTTAAAAATGTTTTATTTGAAAGTTGTTCTAGTGGTGGCGGCAGATATGATGCAGGAATGCTCTATTATATGCCACAAACATGGGCTAGCGATAATACAGATGCTATTTGTCGTTTAAAAATACAATATGGTACAAGTATATTATTCCCTGCAATTACAATGGGTTCACATGTTTCTATAGTGCCAAACCATCAAGTCGGTAGAATAACACCACTTAAAACTCGTTTTGCTGTAGCTTCTTCTGGAAATTTAGGTTATGAATTAGATTTAAATAAATTAAATGATGAGGAAAAAGAAGAGATAAAAAAACAAGTAGCTTGGTATAAACAATATAGAGATGTTATACAAAAAGGGACTTTCTATAGAATAAAGAGTCCTTTTGATGGAAATGATATCAGTTGGAATTTTATTTCCGAAGATGAAAATACTGTTATTTGTTATTTCCATCAGGTTTTAGTAGAACCTATATATAGAAATTTAATTTTGAAATTAAAAGGACTACAAGAAGATGCTTTATATAATTTAGTTGGTACAGATAAAGTTTTCAGTGGTAGTGAATTGATGTATGCTGGTTTGATGATACCAAAAATAGAAGAAGATTTTTATAGTAATATTTATGTATTTAAAAAATCAGTATAAACGGTAACTTTAGTATATTTATTAAAAATTTCATTTATGTTTTACAAACAATGACTATGTGAAACTATACAATTTTACATAGTCATTGTATAATAATAATGAGCTTAACAGAAAATTCCATAAGAAACAGCATTAGATTTTTTAAATGCAACATCATTTCTCACAGAAAATTTATGAGGTGATAGTAAATGGCTATTAAAAAAGTTGAAGTTGACCGTAGAGATTGTCAAAACTACCGTAACTATTTAAAGAGAGGAGGATATATCTCCGCAAGCTATTTATCAGTAAGTGGTTTAGATGCTATAAGATTAAAAAAATTAGCTATACAAGGTAGATTAGATGCTGTTAGATGCGCTATTGGTAAATCTGTTAGATGGTATTATTGTGAAAAACAAGCGGAGTTAGCTCACTTACGCGGAGAAGCTTAAAATGCATAATTGTTATGTATAATAGACTACTTTTTATGAGTTTATAAGAAGTAGTCTATTTTTTTATAAAAAACTGTTGACAAAAATGAAAGTATCTGATATTATATATTTCTGTCAGCAACAATATCATATTGTTTGAGAGCACATGGAGAGTTGTCCGAGTGGTTGAAGGAGCACGCCTGGAAAGCGTGTATACGGGTCCCCGTATCGAGGGTTCAAATCCCTCACTCTCCGCCATAATTGATAGGTACAGGATTTTGCATAGCAAAATCCTGTTTTTTGTATATAGAGAAATAGGAGATTTATTATGAAAAAAATCTTAGCTATATTGATGTTATTGATGTTAAATTTAAATATAGCATTAGCGCAGAATTTGGAGATTGATGAAACGAATTTAAGTGAAAAAGATATTCAATATTTATCTGCATGGACATCGCTTGCTGTATATAATGATAAATTTAGCTTATTAGCAAGAGATATATTGAAAAGCAATGGTTGGAATATTCGCTTTTATAATGAACAAATAGCTAAATCTGATGTTAAATATCTATTAGCTGATAAAAAAATAAATGATAAGGATATATTCTTTTTATCTATTAGTGGTACCAGCAGCTGGCAAGATGTGAAAACGGATTTGGCAGTAGAGGCAACAGTATTTCAAGGGCATAATTTAGATGAATTTTTGCAAAGTAGAAATGATAAAGATTTAAGTGAAACTAAGCCTTTAGTGCATAAAGGATTTTTACAATATGTACAAGATGGATTTTTTTCCGCGAATAGTTCAGGCGAGATTTTAGGTCTTGATTTAGTAGAACATTTGAAACAGTGCCCAGAAGATAAGATTTATATAACAGGCCATAGTTTAGGTGGAGCAGTGGCGGAATTATTGACAGCTAGATTATTAGACATGGGCGTAAATAGTAATCAAATAGAAACTATTACGTTTGGTGCACCTGCTGTAGGCAATAAGACTTTTGTAGATTTATATGAACCTAAAATGAATTTGACTCGTATTACGATGAAAGGTGATATTGTAAAAAATTTAGCTCAGATAGCTAATGAGCGTTTTGTGCAATTTAATACTAATGAAGTATGGACTGTATCTAAATTGGAAAATGATAAATTTGCTCATAATATGTTGCTTTATTTTGATAGAGCGATTAAGAATTATTATGACAGCAAAGAAGATATAGCTTTAGCTACAGAAGATATTGAAACATGTGAAACTTATGTGGCAAAGCCTAAATATGATTTTCCTAATGAATTACAATCAGAAATAAATTATATGAATTTAGCTTTGAAAGATAAGTTATTAAAAGAAGATGAAGATTGCTTTGTTGACCTTGTAGATGATGACCTATCTTCAAATGTATTTCAAAAAGCAAAAGTATTAAATGCTAAATATGTAGTGTTTTATGAGTTTAGTGCAAATAAAATAAAAGATAGTACTTCCAATAAAAGATATTATATTTATGGAAGTAAATATATTTATGATATAAATGGTAATTTGATAAGAGGCTTTAGTGCAACGTCAGATACTAAAGAGATGACTGTATTGCAATCTGTATTATATCTAGAATGTCAATTTAAATAAAAATAAAAACTTAGTGAATGGTAATATAGAATAAAACTATGATTATCTTCACTAAGTTTTTTTATTATGGTAATTGAGTTATATTTATATCGGATATTTGTTTAATGATAATATCTGCTCTAGATAAATCTTGATTGCCGGAATTAGGATTGGCAAAACCGATACAATACATGCCAGCATCTTTAGCAGCAATGCTACCGTTTTTAGAGTCTTCAAGAACGACACAATCTTTAGGGTCAACTTGTAATTTTTTTGCTGTTTTTAAATAAATATCTGGAGCAGGTTTACTATGAAGGATATCTTCGCCAGAAATTAAGAATTTAAAGTATTTATCAATATTAAATGTTTTTACAACAAAATCAATTACGTTTAAAGGAGAAGATGATGCTATCGCCAAAGGAATATTTGCTTTTTGTAATTGTTCTAATAAAGGGCAGATGCCATCAATAGGTTTAAGATTATGGTCAACGATATATTTTTTGAAGAAATTCATATGGTTATTAGTCATTTCTTCAGGAGTATATGGTAAATGATGTTTATCAATAAAATAGGAGAAAACAGAAGTTGATGTCATACCAATGAGTTTATTGAATTCTTCATCATCAACTACGATATTATTTTCGAGTAATACCTCTTTGACTACTTTGTTATGTATAGGCTCGCTATCAATGATAACGCCGTCCATGTCAAAGATAAATGCTTGCATAATAACACCTCTTTTTATTTTTATCAAATATAGCATAGCAAAATTACATATAATTTTAAAGAGATTTCAAATGAAAGATTATAGATAAATTTATTTGAATTTAGAGGGTTTGGATATATAATAAATAATATAGATAAAATTGTAGAGGTTGATAAAGTGAAAAAAATAGTATTATGTTTATTAAGTTTATTTATTTGTATGCAATCTGTGACTTTGGCTAATATACATCAATCAAAAGTATCAAATGTGGAAAATATTCGTTCTATATATGCATATAAAGACCCTGAACAAATGAAAGATTATGAACAGAAAAAATTAGTAAAAGAACAAACTAAAAGTGATGAAAAATTAGAAGAACCAATGGCATTGTTTAGAGTATTTGTCAATAATGATAGATTTTATACTGACGATAACAAATATAAAGACAATGTAGAGTTAGCAATAACATCACATAATATAGATAGAAATTATATTTTTGATAATGAATATCCTCCATATTTAATATTGCAAGATAATGATAATAATAGATATGAAATTCATTTTGCCAAAGTTAAATATGACAATCCATATTGGATAAGCTTCAATTTAACAAATAAAGAGATAGAACAAATAAATAAAGCTAAAACTATAAGCCTTGTTTTACTAGAAGCGCAAGAAAATATGTATCGTTATAATAAGAAAAAAGATAAATTAGAGAAAAAATCTTATGATAATGATATAAAAGTAAAAGAAATGGTATATGAACTTCCAGAAAACATAGTTGATGAATGGAAAACTGTTTTAAATAAGCATAAATAAAAATAACCCTACTAAGTTAAATTAGTAGGGTTATTTTTATTTATAAAGTAGTAAGGGGTTTATGATTAGGGCTTAGTAAGCGGCATCATTGCCGTTACCAGCTTCTGTAGGGGCTGTGTCTTTATGATCTGTTCCTGTATGATATGGACTATCTACATTTATTGTTGGTGTATGCAATTTAATATTGCGTTTTTCTAATACTTGTTTTAAGAGCCATGGTTTATCTGAAATAATACCATCAACACCCATATCAAGTAACATATTCATATCTTTTTCATTATTAACAGTCCATGGAACAACTTTCATACCCAAAGAATGAGCTTCATCAACATCTTGTTTGGATATTTCTGTATAATATGGAGAAATAATATCAGCACCAATAGCATGAGCAGCTTTTACAGGATTTCCTTGATAATCCTTGATATCTAAACCACCAAGCCATGGAGATTTTTTCTTTTCATAACGACGTAAAGATTCACTATCACGTCCCCATGATGGTTGTTCTTGCCAAAGTGCACTAGTGGAGATATTAGGATTTAATTTTTTCATTTCAATTAAAGTTTGCCAGTCGAATGATTGGAGAACAACTCTATTCTCCATATCATATTTTTTTACAATATTATTGAAAACTTCTACAAATTTCTTAGGGTCAGCATTATTTTTATATCCGGCACTTGCAGGGTCTGGATAGGATTTTGTTTCTATATTTAAAACAATATTTTTATCACCATATGATTGAATTAATTGCATTAATTCTTCTAATGTAGGAATTTTAGCATCATAAGTAAATTGTGTTTTGCCATGTAAATCATAGTATTCGCCACAATTTGGGTCCATCACGCCTACATCGAATTTCTTTAATTCATCTACAGTCATTAAACGAATATCATATTTATTATTTTCAATGTAATTGCCATTTTCATCACGTGTTATATCTGAATTTAAGATAGGATTATGACTCATTACTATTTGACCATCTTTAGTAAGTTGCATATCACATTCAATAGAAGTAGCACCTAGCTCTATTGCATAAGCATAAGAATACAAAGTATTTTCAGGCCTAACATCTCTACCTCCACGATGAGCCTCTAAGTCAAAAACATCATAATTGACTTTGGCATAAGTAGTGGAAATATCAATATTATTAAATCCACTATAAATTATTAAGGCAGCTAGACCACTCAATAAGAGTTTTTTGGATAGTTTTTTCATTTGTATTCATCTCCTAAAGCGTTTAAATTTATTTGTTATAATTATCTCATAAATCTGAATTTATGTATGTCAGAATAGAGTGTAATTTTTAGGTAAATATTTCTTACAAAAATAAATATATTTTTTCTAAAAAAGTGTTGACAAAGTGATTTATAGTAGATATAATAATTAAGCACTCAACGAGAGGGCAACTCAAAAGAAGAAAATTGTTAAAAACAAAAAAATAAATTAAAAAAAGTTCTTGACAAGATAAACTTCTTGAGTTAAGATATACAAGCTGACTTTTGAAGCCAGCAAGAAATGTTCTTTGAAAACTAAACAATGCACAATATGTTTTCTAACATAAACGAATGTG